>Ga0335085_10001398_pt1 | contig 51982 bp, 43 predicted proteins | sample Lox_Sample_45_FD_206712 | JGI IMG/M metagenome (GOLD analysis project Ga0335085, IMG submission 206712) | Soil microbial communities from Loxahatchee National Wildlife Refuge, Florida, United States - Lox_Sample_4.5 | ecosystem: Environmental > Terrestrial > Soil > Wetlands | place: USA... | reverse complement strand
CCGACGCCCCCTCCTACTTCGACGAATTCCGCACCGGCGACGAGCCCAACCCCGTCCAGTGGCTTAACATGATGCCTCCCGGTCACCAGCCCGCGCCCAAAGGCGTCCTCCTCGACCTGCGCAAAGCCAACCGCTCCCAGCTCTTAGCCGCCGGCCTCCGTCCCCAAAATATCCACACCATCGACTTTTGCACCGCCTGCCGACCAGACCTTCTCTTCTCCTACCGCAAGCAAGGCCCCGCCTCCGGCCGCCTAATGTCCGTCATCGCCCTCCGCTCGTAATGTGGAGTGCGGGATCTTGATCCCGCTTTTCAGATTGACCCAACTGAAATGGGCTGCTCTACGCCCAGCCACGCTTCGCAGAAATTTGATATCAGTGTGCACTTGTCAGTGTACAAGATATTGTGTACACTGCACCCATGAAGAACATCACTCTAAGTGCCGACGCTGATCTCATCGAAAAGGCCCGCGAAGCCGCAAAATCCGAAAACACCACTCTCAACGCCGCCTTCCGCGAATGGCTCCAATCCTATGTCCGCAAATGCAACTTGGAAGCTCATCGAGCTCTGCGGGAAAGCTTGAAGCATATCGATGCCGGGGGACCTTACACGCGTGATGAGCTGAATGAGCGTTAAATTCTTCCTCGATACCAATGTCTTTGTCTACGAGGACAGCCCAAGCCATCCCGCGAAACAGGCTATCGCCATGCGCCTCGTCGATGACGCTTTTGCTTCTGGCAAGGGAGTCGTCAGTTTTCAGGTCGTGCAGGAGTTCTTCAGCGTCGCGTTTCGCCGCTTCCACCCGCCCATGTCACACACCGAGGCTGAACGGAAGCTGGCAATCACGTTCGCTCCGCTACTGATGGTCCATTCGTCCTACTCGCTCTATCAGCACGCTCTCTTACTCACCCGGAAGTATTCTCTTTCCTGGTACGATTCGCTGATCGTCGCGGCCGCCATCGAAGCCGACTGTCGCATCCTGTATACGGAAGATTTGCAACACAGCCAAAAATTCGGCAACCTCCAAATTCAAAACCCTTTTCTGTAATGTTTTCCTGTAGTCTTTTTCTTGACAAAGTCTTACCCTAAGTGTATAAATAATTGTAGGTAATATTGTCATTCGCCTTGCGTAACGCCAGCTTCCAGCTGGCGTTTTTGATTTGCAGGTAGCACAGTCACTCTTGACTGTGTGCATTTCGACCGTTGAGCCACATCCTCGCGGGAGCGCAGCCGGTCAAATGTAGATAAAGCCAATTTCCCCGTCCGGGGAGTCCGATATTGCACAGTGTTAGTGCAACACAAAGTCCTTTAGAATGAACACTTGTGAATCTGTATCAAAATAAAGGACTTTAACCAGCTTTAGAATGAACACTTTTACGAAACCTGGGGAGGGGTAGCCAAATCAGGCAGGGTACAGACTGGGCACATCCCTGACAGAACAGACTGGGAACATCCCCGACACTACTCCTGAGCCACCGGCGCGCTCTGTACTTGAGTCAACGCCAACTGCCCGCAAGCAGCCATCACATCCCGGCCTCGCGAATATCTCGTAAACGCGGGCACCCCCTTGTCGATCAGGGTTCGGTGAAACTCATTGACCCGTTCTTCCGTCGGTTCCCTGAACGGCAGCGCTCCCGGATTCCACGGAATCAGGTTCACTTTCACGCGCCCCATGTCGCTCATCAGTTTGGCCACGCGGCGTGCGTCTTCCGGCGAGTCGTTCACTCCGCCGAGCAGAACATATTCAAACGTGATGTATTCACGCGACCCACGTGGAAATCTCTTGCAAGCCTCCAGCAGCATGTTCAGCGGATATTTCCTGTTGATGGGCATCAGCGCATCGCGCTGCTCATCGTTCGATGCATTCAAAGAAATCGCCAGCTTCGGTCGAACCTTCTCCAGCGCGAGCCGCTCGATTCCCGGCACGATTCCGCTCGTCGAAAGCGTCGCATGTCTCGGCGCAATCCCGATACCCGCGGGATCAAGCAGAATCCGCAGCGCCGCCATCACCGCATCAAAATTCAAAAGCGGCTCTCCTTGGCCCATCAACACAATATTCGTCTGCGGCACCAATTTTTCTTTATGTTCCTGCAGCGGCAACAAAACCTGGGCTAGAATTTCTCCCGGCGTCAAATTCCGAATCAACCCTAGCTGCGCTGTCAAACAAAACTGGCAATCCACCGCGCAACCAGCCTGCGTCGAAATACAAATCGTTTGCCGTCCCTCGCTCGGCATGAACACCGCTTCCACCGACGCCGGCCGCAGCGGTCTTCTCATCTCCGTGCCCTCTGCGATCTCTGTGTTAATTCTTTCTTTTTCCGGTTCGTTCAGCTCGAACAAATACCGCACCGATCCATCGCTCGACGCAAATCGCTGTTTAACGGCGGGCAAAGTAATCGTCGCCTCCGCAGCCAAGCGCTCGCGAAAAGTCGCCGGCAAATTCGTCATCAGCTCGACGTCGAACTTTCTCTCCGCGTAGAGCGCGTTGTAAATTTGCCCGCCGCGATAGGCCGGCTCGCCCATCGCCGCGCACATCGCGCGCAACTCTTCTTTGGATTTACCCAGCAATTCCATAAACGTTCCTGCTTTGCCCTTAACTCGTTTTGATCCGTCGAATCACCCTACAGAATATCGTGTTTTGCTGATGTTTTTCTTCTTTGCCCGATGACTCGCATCTTTCGGCGGTATAATTTTCTCGCCATGCCAAAAGAACTCGTCATCGAGCAACTCGCGATTTCCGACTGGGTCAAAAACCTCGCCGCCATTCCGGAGCGCGAATTCACTCTCGAAACCGTTCAAGAGTATATCGTCCACCATACCGTCCGTCCCGCATCGCTAGAAAAATATTGCTTCTTCTCCAAAGGGAATTACACGCGCAATCTTATTTTCAAAAATGATCTCTTCGAGTGCATGACCATTTGCTGGGAAGTCGGCCAGTCCAGCCGCATCCACAATCATCGCGACCAGAATTGCTGGATGTCCGCTCCCATCGGCCGTCTGAAAATCCAGAATTTCCGCGTCGAAGAAAAGGACGCCTCCTGCGGTAAATGCAAAATCGTTCCCACAGAAATCTACGAGATGAATGCGACGAATCCCGTGCACGTCAATCCGCTCGAGCCCGTTCATCAAGTTCTGAATCTGCCTGAATTCGCGCAGCGTGCTGTCAGCATTCACGTTTACTCCAAACCATTCGATTCCTGCGAGGTTTACACCCGCGAAAAAGGCACCTACGGCGACGTCCCTCTCCATTACACCAGCGAATACGGCAAGCTCCACCCCGACGAAAAGCTCCTCTAGCGCTTCTGCGGCACAGAGTTCACTCTGTGTCCGCGCCGACGGAGCGGCCATGCAAATGCAAGCGTGCCTGTGTCACAATTGAAGCATGGCAGGCGCCACGGAAGTTCGCGACATCCAGAAACACGTTCTCGGCAACGGCCTCGTGGTCATCACCGAGACGATGTCCCACGTGCGCTCCGTCTCCGTGGGCGTGTGGGTGCGCAATGGCTCCCGCCGCGAAATCCCGGAAGAAAACGGCCTCGCCCATTTCATCGAGCACATGGTGTTCAAGGGTACGGAGCGGCGCTCCGCCGAAGCCATCGCCCGCGAAATGGATTCCGTCGGCGGCATGCTCGACGCGTTCACTTCCAAGGAGCAGATCTGCTTCAACGCCAAAGTTCTCGACGAACATTTGCCGATCGCCTTTGACGTGATCGCCGACCTCGTGCTTCGTCCCAAGTTCGATTCCAGCGACGTCAAGAAAGAGCGCCAGGTCGTGCTCGAAGAGATCAAGATGGATCTGGACAATCCCGAATATCTTCTCCACGACATTTTTACGCGCGGATTTTGGCCCGAACATCCTCTCGGCCGGCCCATTCTCGGGACTCCGGAAACCGTCCGCCAGTTCAATCGCCAGCATTTGAACGAGCGTTTCCGCGACTGGTTCGCCCCGGATCATCTCGTCATCACCGCCGCGGGAAATGTCACGCACGAAAAAGTGTTGGAGCTCGTGCAGCGCGAGTTCGGCGACCTGCGCCCGGCGCGCACGCTCGAAGACCACACGGCTCCCGTCACGCACGCGCCCATCCATCTCGAAGCCAAGCGCGACCTCGAACAAGTTCACGTCTGCATCGGTGTTCCCGCGCTTCCGCTCGGCCACGAAGCGCGCTTCGCCGCCGCGGTCCTCAACAATCTTCTCGGCGGCGGTATGTCCTCGCGCCTGTTTCAAAATATCCGCGAAAAAGAAGGCCTCGCCTACGCCGTCTTCAGCGAGCTCACGCCGTATTCGGACGCCGGAATGTTTACCGTCTATGCCGGCACAGCCAAGGAAACCGTCGGCCAGGTCATTGACCTGACGATCAAGGAATTTCGCGCGATGAAGGAAACGCCGGTCAGCGAAGAAGAGCTCACGCGCGCAAAAAATCATCTCAAAGGTTCGCTGATGCTTTCGCTCGAATCCACCAGCTCGCGCATGTCGAATCTCGCGCGCCAGGAACTTTATTTTGGACGCTTTTATTCGCTCGACGAAATCCTCGCCTCGATTGAAACAGTAACGCTCGACGAAGTCCAGGCTCTGGCCCACGATTTCTTCCGCCCCGAACAAATTGCCGTCACCGTCCTCGGCCCTCTGAACGGATTCACCCTCGATCGCTCCCGCCTCGCCTGCTGAGGCTTCGAGGATTATTGGGCGGAACTCGCTGCCAGCCAGTCGACGGAGAATTCAACTGTTTGCGGATAACTTGGAAGGATCTTCAGATTACCCCTGCTGGACAATGTGGCCAGAGGCTTCAGTTGCGCCAGGATATTACCAGAGTTGGCGTCTATGAGAAGAACCTGGAAGTCAGCATTCTGCTGTTTCGGTGGCAATTCGCCACTCCCGGCAAGATTAGGCAAATAGACTTCAAAAGATCCGTCCTGTTCCACTGAGGATTTGGCTATGTCCAAGCTTAAGACGAAACCGTCTTGAATCCCAAAAAATCCGTGCGCCCAGACTCCAAGATATCGAATCTGTACTTCCATCTCTCGATCCAGAGTCGCCGGATCACGAGAGAACTTGCCTTGGAGCCTGGTTTCCCCAACAGGCACACAATGGAATTCTCCTTCACGAGAGCTCGTTGAGAGATCAGCCACGCTAAGCGTTTGGATTTGGCAGTCCGGAGCATAGAGAACGGCTTTCAATCCTTTCGCTGGTTTTCTGTCAACCTCGGTGTGAATCAGGATCGCGTTATCTCCATCCTGGTCAACTTTGTAACCGCCAAACCCGCCGAAGTCGCCGGTTAGGAAGTATCGCACTTGTAGCTGCGCAGATTTGACGGATGGGTCAATTCGGAAAACGAACGTGTTTTCAGCAGTTGGGATATTCATCGCCAGGGATGACCGGAAGAGGAAGGAAAACAGCGTTAGAAATGTCCAATACGCGGCCACGTCGGTTCCTCCTATGCTATCGCCAATCTAAAACCATCTTGAATGACAGTGGAAGACGCATATTCAATATGCAAGACCCGGCGCGGCGCGGCCGATTGAGATTTTGATGATGCATGGACAATCAGTGGCCGCATCGCGAGAATTCCGCCGCGCGGCACGAAACAATCAATTGCGTCCACCTTGGTGGACAGCTCGTGGAGTTGCTCGTCGGAGAGAACACCAAGGTCTTGAGTTCGGGGCAGGACGCGGAGCGGGCCGTTTTTGGCAACAGAGTCGTCAAGGTGCAACCGCAGGGCCAAAACTTGTACTAGGGCACTTGCCGGAGCATGCGCATAGTGAACGCCATCTTTGACTGACCAGGGGCCCCAACCAGGAACCTCTTGGGGTTCTTTGAGCGGCAATGCTGTGTCTTGATGCCACACGACCAGCCAGTTGGACGTTGGCGACTTGTCGAAAAGTGTCGCGCGAAAAGGAATTGCCCGCGGCCCGAGAGTTTCTTGAGCTAAATGAAGCAGGCGCGGATCGCGCGCGAGGGCTGCGACGCTCGCATCTTTCATTGCGTGGCGGATTCCTGCGCGGCTGCGGGGGAGCTCCGATAGCCGCAATGCCGTGCAGAGGGCTGAAATTTCGGCGTCAGAAAGCACTTCGGGGACGATCGCGAATCCATCGTTCTCGATTTGCTGGGGAATCGTCAGCATGCTGTCTTTAGCCAACATGACCCGTCTATTCTAGCCGCTCTTTTCGCGTTGACGCGCGGGAATCGCTCTGCCATGATTCTGAAAATTCGTTTGCGGGCTTAGTTAGCGGGCGACATCGTAGCACCGGGATTTAGCCCGGCAGTTTTTCTTGGCGGTAGCGAGGAGCAACCGATCGGCTTGCGGGTTTCCATCCTGGCGTCAGGCAGTTCGGGCAACATCACCTTGCTCGAGACCGAGCGCACCCGCCTCCTCGTGGACTGCGGCCTGGGCAAACGCGAAACGCTGGCGCGGCTTGCGGCCATCGAACAAAGCGTCGAGCGCATCGACGGCATCCTCATCACGCACGAACATACGGATCACTGCAACGGCCTCCCGCAAATGCTCGGCCTGTGGAAGGCGCCGCTCTACGTCACGGAAGGCACGATGGGTGCGCTTCAGCGAGTTCTTCCCGAGTCTTTCGGCAAGCGCCTCAACGGTGTCGAAACTATTCAAGCTGGCCAGAACTTCGTCGTCGGCGACATTGATGTACATGCGATTCGAGTCAGCCACGACGCGGCTGACCCTATTGCTTTTACGTTTCGGACCAACGGCACGAAGGTAGCGATCGTCACTGACCTTGGATATCTGCCCAATCATGTTAAGGTTCATCTTCGCGACTCGGACTGCCTCGTACTCGAATCGAATCACGATCTGGAGATGCTCAAGGTCGGCCCTTACCCCTGGATCGTTAAGCAACGGGTGCTCAGCAATACTGGGCATCTTTCCAATCACGCTGTCAGCGAGTTTCTCGCTGATTCTGATAGTGTCACGGGTTTCGATGCACGGGCGCGTTACCTTGTTCTGGCCCACCTGTCGCAGGAGAATAACAATCCTTTCACTGCCGAGATTTCAGCCAAGGAAGCGCTTGGCCGTCGCGCTACGGAGTGCGCATTTCAAGGCGAACTTCTGCTCGCCTCGCAGGACGTACCCCTCAAGCCGCTCGAACTTTGAAGAGCGCGCTCTATTGACTCTTCGCGATTCGCAAAAGCGGGAGCAGAGCTCCCGCACTCCAAGCCTGAAGAGCCGCTAAATTCCGTTGGCTTTTTCTCAAATGCTCCTCTACACTTGTGTTGTTCTTGGTAGAGGTGCGGAGGCCATGAGTAGCCGGGCGAGCGGTTCCGAGCAGCTTCGGAGCGTCAGGCGAAAGGGGCAAAGTTGTAGCAGCGAACTCCGCCGAAATCGCAGCGGCAGCTGAAGCCGCGGCGGTTGGGGAACAGGGCTAAGGCCTGTTCACTGTCATCCGTTTAGATGGCTGCAAAGATTCTGCGGCCAGAGCTAAAGCCGGATGGAGCGCTATCGAGAGGCAGCAGCCCCGAGCAGTCTCGTCGCGGTTCCTTCCTTTCGTTTCGCTCCTTCCAGAAAAATTCGAGCTGAATGAATCTTTTCGAGCTTACCCGCGCGCTGGTCGACATCGAGTCGATCACCAACCACGAGAAAAACGTGGCCGACTTCCTGTTCGCGCAGCTTTCTTTTCTGGCCGCGCGGTCCGGTGGCCGGCTCGAACGCATGCCGGTCGAGCCGAACCGCGATAACATTTTTGTGAGCTGGGGCGAGCCGATCGTCACGCTTTCGACGCATCTGGACACCGTCCCACCGTTTTTTCCCTCGCTCGAGGACGCGGATTTCATCTGGGGTCGCGGCTCCTGCGATGCCAAAGGCATTATCGCGGCGATGATCGTCGCCGCGGAAAAGCTGCTCGATTCCGGCGTCGCAAATTTTGGGCTGCTTTTCGTGGTTGGCGAAGAGCGCAACAGCGCGGGCGCAAAAGTTGCCGCCGTGAATCCGCGTGGCTCGCGTTTTCTGATCAACGGCGAGCCAACGGAAAATCATCTTGCCCTCGGCTCGAAAGGCGCTCTGCGTTTTGAAGTAACGGCGCATGGCAAGCTCGCGCACTCCGCGTATCCGGAATTGGGCCATTCTGCGATCCACACGCTGCTCGATGTTTTGCGCGCAATCCGCATGATCGAGTTGCCGCACGATCCACTCCTTGGCCAGAGCACGCTCAATATCGGCGTGATCGCCGGCGGCCGCGCGCCCAACGTAATTGCGGACCATGCGCAGGCGGAAATCATGTTTCGCACTGTAGGCGATCCTGAGGCAACTCGCCAGGCCGTTCTGGCCGCTGCCGCGGGTCGCGCTGAAGCGCGCGAAGTTTTGCACTCGGCCGCGCTCCGGCTCACGCCATTCGACGGCCTTCCTACAACCGTTGTCGCTTTTACCACGGACATCCCCACCTACAACGGAGCATGGGGCAAGCCTTTCCTTATCGGCCCTGGCAGTATCCATTTGGCGCACACCGCCGAGGAACGCATGCCGAAAAAAGAGCTGTCCGAAGCTGTCGAAATTTACGCGCGCATGGTCAAGCAGCTTCTCGCTACGGGAGCCGCGACGCCATGAGCCAAAACCTCGCCATCGTTGGCTGCGGGAAGATGGGCCAGCTCATCGAAGGGCTCGCGCCGGAATATGGATTCGCGGTAAGCGCTAAATTTTCCAGCGGCGGCAATGCGCACGCGCATGGGCTTTCGCACGAAACGCTGCGCGGCGTCGACGTCGCGGTGGAATTCACCACGCCCGAAGCTGCGCCAGAAAATATCCGCCGCCTCGCCGCTCTTGGCGTCAACTCCGTCGTAGGCACGACCGGCTGGCTCGATCAGCTTCCCTCCGTTCGCGAAGCCGTTATCCACGCGAAGACGGGGCTTGTCTGGGCGGCGAATTTTTCCGTGGGCGTGAATATTTTTATCGAGACTGTGGCTCGTGCCGCGGCATTGCTCGCCAGACACCCCGAATACGAAGCCTGGGGCTGGGAGATTCATCATTCAGCGAAGAAAGATGCGATTTCGGGAACGCTGAAAAAACTAGCGGAAGAGATGCGCAGCGCGGGTTACACGCGGCCGGTGAGCATCAGCTCGAATCGCGCCGGTGCGACTCCTGGCACACACGAAATTGGCTTTGACTCGCTGACCGACACGATCACGCTCCGCCACACGGCCCGCAGCCGCGAAGGTTTTGCGCGCGGCGCGCTGCAAGCGGCGCGCTGGATCGTCGGCAAGAGAGGCTTTTTCGAGTTTATGGAAATTCTCGGAGAGCTCAGCGAGGAGAGTTCTCGTTTGGGAGCGGAGAGCTCGTCCCAGAAAGTGTGAGTTCGGTAGTTCGACGTTTAGAAAAAGAAGGAGAAACATCATGTTCACCGGTACAGGCACTGCGCTCGTCACTCCATTCCGGCAGGATGGTTCGCTTGATGAACCGACGCTGCGGGCGCTGATCAAGCGGCAGATCGACGCGGGCATCGATTTTCTGGTGCCGTGCGGCACGACGGGCGAAAGCCCGACGCTCACGCATGAAGAGCATCTGCGCGTCGTGGGAATCGCCGTGGAGCTGGCGAAGGGGCACGTACCTGTTCTTGCTGGCGCCGGAGGCTACAACACCGCCGAAGTGATCGCGCTGGCTCGCGAGCTTGCGGCAATTGGCGCCGATGGCATTCTCTCCGTGACGCCGTACTATAACAAGCCCACGCAGGAAGGCTTGTTCCAACACTTCCGCGCTATTGCGGATAGTGTTGCGCTTCCGATCATTCTTTACAGCGTGCAAGGACGTACTGGAATAAACATCGAACCCGCAACCGTGCGGCGGCTTTCTGCGATTGAAAATATCGTGGGTATCAAGGAAGCGTCCGGCAATATCGGGCAAATGGCGGCAATCCTCAACATGGTGCCCGAGGATTTCCTTGTGCTCAGCGGTGATGATGCCATCACGCTGCCGCTCGTTTCGCTCGGCGGGCGCGGAGTGATTTCCGTCGTCTCGAACGAAATTCCGGCGCAAATGACGCAACTCACGCATCTCGCGCTCGACGGCCATTTCGAGGCGGCGCGCCGAATTCACCGCCGCGTGCATGCGTTGATGGAGGTAAACTTCATCGAGTCGAATCCCATCCCGGTGAAAGCGGCGATGGCGCAAATGGGCTTGCTCGAGCCGGTCTGGCGGCTGCCGCTCGTTGCGCCGAAGGCGGAAAACGAGACGCGCATCCGCACGGTGCTCGAGTCGCTCAGCCTGCATCACGCTGACGCGCCATCGCATGAGAGAGTGCATGCTTCAGCAGCTAATTGAGCGGCTTTTTGACGAGCCGCCGGCTCAATATACCGAAGAACATTTCCGGCTATTCCGCGAATTCAAGGACGCGCTGAATCGCGGGGAAGTGCGCGCGGCCGAACCGGATGCGGCTTCGCGGACCGGCTGGCGCGTCAACGCCTGGGTTAAAAAGGGAATCCTGCTGGGCTTTCGCATGGGCGCGGTGATTGACATGTCGATCGATGCCGCGCGACAACCGTTCATTGACAAGTCAACGTATCCCGTTCGCGCTGTCACGCCCTCCGACGGTATCCGCATCGTGCCGGGCGGCTCGAGCATTCGCGATGGCGCGTACATCGGGCGCGGTGTCGTGTGCATGCCGCCTATGTTTGTGAACGTGGGCGCTTATGTCGGCGAGGGCGCGATGATTGATTCGCACGCGCTTGTCGGCAGTTGCGCACAGATCGGCCGCAACTGTCACATTTCTGCCGGCGCACAGATTGGCGGCGTGCTTGAACCGGTTGGAGCGATGCCGGTGATCATCGAGGACGACGTGCTGGTGGGAGGAAATTCCGGCGTGTATGAAGGAACCGTCGTGAAGCTCCGCGCGGTTCTCGGCACGGGTACAATCCTGAATCGCTCAATTCCTGTGTACGATCTAGTGCGCGACGCGGTCTACACTGCGGGCGATGATTCTCCGCTCGTCATTCCTGCGGAAGCCATTGTCGTTCCCGGCTCGCGCGCCGTGACGCATCCCGTCGGCGCCAAACACGGCCTCAGCCTGCAATGCCCCGTCATTGTAAAATACCGCGACGCGAAAACCGACTCACGGATCCAGCTCGAGGATCTTCTGCGCTAAGTTTTAGCGGGAGAGAATTTGTTCGAAGAAATCGAGCGCCCGCGGATCGTTAGACTGGCCTAGCCAGAACATCGCTTGCTTGCGCACTTCGCGGTTGTGATTTGTTTTCGCAACTTCGATCAGTTTCGGCACTCCTTCATCTTTCGGCATCTGACTTAGCGCGAAGACGGCTTTCTTTTTTACGTCCGTGTCGGGATCGTTCTCGATGGCGCCGGTGATGGCGCCCATCGCTTTTTGTCCCGCTTTTTGCGCCAGCCAAAAAAGTGCCTGACCGCGTACGTGGGAACTCTCATCTTCGCGCGCCATGCGAATCATTTCGTTTAGCGCATCCGGCTCGTGGCTCACGGATAGCGCGAAAGCGATCTGCGAGCGCACTTCCGGGCTGGGATCGCTCTTCGCCATTTTCTGAAGCAGCGCTTCCCCCGCTTTGCCGCGCGCGGCACCCAGCCAGAAGGATGCATGCTTGCGCAGTTGTTCCGGCTGATCTGCAGTCACGAACGATTCGAACGCGCGGTCGGCCGATGAGCCAGTGTGCAGCGCAATTGCCGACAACGCGCCCTGGCCGATTTCATGCTCGCCATGCCCTTCGAACGTTGCTTTGCGCGCAAAATCGGTGAGCAAAGCGACGCTCTCGGCCGGCTTCACACCGGTGAGCCAGATAAACGGCAGGCCACCGGCGTCGAGTGTGCAATCCTCGGAGGCTTCGCGAACTTTCGTGACTTGCTTGGCTTCGAGTCGTAAAAGAACTACGAGCTGGCGCGAACCCTCCAGCTCGACAGTTCCTTTTTGTGCAGTGTTGCCCGAGCTCTTGCTCGTGAAGCCGTTTTCTTTTTCGAGCCGGCATGTACCGCAGCTGCCGTAGCCATCATTGTAATTTCCGCAGCAGACCGTGCGGTCGCCCGCAATTTCGGGGACGCTGTAGCCGACCCATTCCGGCGTGACAGCTTGCGCTTCGATGACGCGAAACGCATCAGCAAGCGGCCCGCTCACGGCTCGCATTTCCGTCTTTGCGTTGACGATTTGCGGCGTTTCCGCCGATTGCCCCGCCCGCAAAGGGCCGGCCGTGAAAAGGAATGCTGCTAGAACCGATTGGCCGATGAAAATGCCACGCAACGTTTTCATAATCACCTCAATCCTGCTTCCACTCTCCACGAGTCACCTTTCACTTCTTCTCTCACTTCTGCAAAATCTCCATTAGATAATCATTGCCTTCTTTTGAATTCATCAGTGCGAGCTTGGAAACCGCGGTCTTTTTCAGCTCGGGATCTTTTTCGCTCCGCGCAATTGTCACCAGCGCGTGAGCGTTTCCTTGAATGAAGAGCGCGTTGAGAACGGCTTCTTTATTGTCGCGGTCAGTTTCCTTCGCGTAGATCGCCAGCAGGGATTGCCGCGCATCTGGCGAGCCGATGAGTCCCAGATTGCGGATTGCCGCCCGGCGAATGTCCGGGTCCTTTTCGCCCTGCGCGGCCTCGGAGAGAAATTGCGAGTCGCCGGAAAGAAAGAATGCCTGCAGAATATCCTTCTTCACATCAGGAGAAGTTTCCAGCTTGTAAAGCTGCCGCAATTCTTCGGGGGCGTGCATGATTCCAAGCTGACGGATCGCATCGGCGCGCAACGACGCATCCTTTTCGCCTTTTGCTGCGGCCAACAAATGCTCTTTATCGCCGCCAATCATGTAGCTCTTCAAAATGGCGCGCTTGATGGAGGGATCGGTCGTCGAGGTATAGATTTGCGCCAGCGTTTGACGCGCTTCTTGTCCGCCAAAGAGTCCCAGGTACTCGACCGCTTTTCGCTGCAAGTCCGGATTACTCTCCCCTCGCGCGATGCGCGCGAGAATGTCGCGCGACTGCGGCGAGCCGTTTTGCGCCAGCACAAAAAGCGCTTTGGATTTCTCTTTCGGTGAGCCGGTGCCGTTCAGAACCTTCTCGAGCAGTGGCATCGCGCGCTGCGGGTCGCTGTTCATCAGGCCGGTGATAGCCAGCATTTTCAGCTCTTCATCCGACTGTGCTTCGGGGTGCGAGGGCTGCCCGGACGATTGCCTCACTTCGATTTCGAGCGCTCCCGCGTCCTTCAGCCATCGGCTCTGCGGAAAGCGCTTCTTCATGTCCGCAATCGTTGAGAGGGCAATATCGCGCTTCCCCAGCTTGTTTTCCGCGTAAGCCTTCCAATAGAGCGCCGCATCCGTCTGCGGCCCGTTCATCCCGGCAAGCTCGCTGAATCTGCCGGCAGCCTGATCGTAGCGATCTTCGTCGAGCGCTTCGCGGCCCTCGTCATAGAGTTCATCGACGCGTTCCGCACGCTCCTGAGCGCGGTCGCGTTTTTCCTGCTCTCGGTCGCGCGCCTCTTGCTCTCTGTCCCGTTTTTCCTGTTCGCGATCCTGGGCATCCTGGTCTTGCCAGGAGGCCGTGGAAATCCCCATGCTACGAGGCGGCTCCGCGGGCCTTGCCAGCCGAGGCGCAGTCAACAACGCTGCCGCAGCCATCCAAATCGTAATCGCCCTGCTCGTTCTTTCGCCGATGCTCATGCTTTGTTCCTCTCTCTCATTTCCGATCCCCTCGCTGCTGGCGCGGGATTCGACCTTCTCTGTTTCTGCTGTAAATCCTGCCCGACCACTCGAACTTTGAACAAAATTCCGCGCGCCTCGATACGCTTCTGCAGCGCATCGAGTTTTGCCGGAGTGAGTTCGTCCGGGCTGTGCGCCACGTCCAGCAGCACGCGTTCGAGATCATCCAGCACGCTCGCCAGCGCCGTATCGCCATCGTGCAAAGCCGTTTCGCGATACAGCCGGTTGGAGTCCAGCAAGTCCTCCGCCCGCTTCTGTTCCGCGGAAATATTGACTTCCTTTTGTGCCGAATTTGCCGGCGCGGCATTCGCAAGCTCCATCAGCACCATTTCTGACTTTCCCAAGTGCTCGCCAACCGCCAGCACCAGTACGCGCTGCCGCACCTGCGCCACGCTCGCCGCAGGCACCCCAGCATCCGGCTTTTTCGTCCAGCGTCCCGCAACAAACGCAGCAATCACGACCGCCGCCATCACTCCGATGGCCACTAAGCGGCGCGGTTCGAAGCATGCACGCCATCCGCGCCCCGCGCGTTCCGGCAATCGCGGCGCGATCTGCTGCCACACCGTCCGGCCGTACTCTGGCCCGCGCTCCGGCACCTGGAAATTGTCCAGCGCGCGAAGCACCGCCTCGATGCGTTCAAGTTGCTCGCGGCATTCCGCGCAATTCGTCAAATGACCGGCGATAGCTTCACGTTGCGTAGGCTCTCCCTCCCGGTAAGCAATCAATTCTTCTTCAGTAAAATGTTTCATAATTCCGTTCCCCTGGGTTCCGTGGACGCCGCCGCAGTCTTCGCTTGCAACGCGCCTCTTGTTCCCACGTAGGGTTCCAGAGCGCGGCGCAACTTCTGCACCGAGCGAAAAACAGTGTTCTTCGCCGCGCTCGTCGTCGATTTCAGTACGGCGGCAATCTCCTCGATCGCGCAACCTTCCCAGTGGCGCATCACGAACGCCGTTCGCTCCGACGAACTCAACTCTTTCAGCGCCTCTTCCATCTTTTTCCTCAGCTCCGTGTTCGCAGCCAGCCGGTCTGGAGTCGGCCTTTCATCCGGCGTTGAATCCAGCGGATCTCGTTCTTGCTCGTCCGCCAGACTGCTCGGCGTGCTGCGACGCGCATCCTCGCTGCGTTTTTGCCGCATGCGGTCGATGGCGTAGTTCGCGGCGATGCGATAGGCCCACGTCCCGAAATTTGCGCGCGATCCGAATTGCCCTAGGTTTCGGTAAGCGCGCAAAAACGCTTCCTGCACCACTTCCTCCGCGTCGTGCTCGTTTCCCGTCATGCGATACGCCAGGCGAAATAGCTGCTGGCTATGCCTTTCCACCAGCACCCGGAATGCATCGCGCTCGCCCGCAAGCGTGCGCTCGACGGCGATGGCATCGCTCTCTCGGGCCGCGTTCTGTGCCGCCTCGCGGTCTGGCCTACTTCCGGCGCTTTCGCTCATCCGAATCATTAGACAGGAAAAGGGCCTTGCGGTTAGGTCTGTGATCGTCCGAATTCGGACAGTTCCGAGACTACTTTATAAGGTGGGCTGTAAGTGCGGCAATATCATAGGGCTGGCCAGTGCCGGCCCATGTGGCAACCGTTTCGAAACCAAACAGTCTCGTTTTCCGTAACAGTTGTTTCGCCCAAGCGGGGAGTTCGAACGCTCCGATTACGGGCGTCCTTACGTCTCTGTTTCTTTACTTCGGTTTTCGTCACTCATATTTCAGCGCCACCACCGGATCGACCCTCATCGCCCGCTGCGCCGGGACGAAGCATGCCAGCAGCGCCACGCTAAGTAGCAGAACCGTGACCCACACATACGTCGCCGGATCCGCCGCCTTCACTCCGAACAACATATCTTTGGCGTACCGCGTCAGTGTCAGCGCTAAAACCAGTCCCACTGCCGCGCCGAGCAGTACGAGCCGCATTCCCTGCGTCAGCACCAACCGCAGCACGTCGCGCCGCTCGGCTCCCAGCGCCGCGCGGATTCCGATCTCCTGCGTTCGCCTAGCCACTTCGTAAGAGATCAATCCGTACAATCCGATGCACGCCAGCAACAGCGCCAGGGCACCAAAGAATCCCGAAAGCCGCGCCACCAGCCGCTCGTTAAAAATCAGCCGGTCGATCTGGTCCGTTTCCGTCAGGATCTTTGTGACCGGCAGATTGCTGTCCATCTGATTTACCATTGCGCGCACGCCCGGAACGAATTTCATGGGGTCCCCTTCCGTGCGCACCGAAAACGAGGCGTCTCCCCCGGTGATCGGAACATAAACAGTTGGCTCGACCGCGTCCCGCAACCGGGCATATTTCGTGTCGGCCACTAGGCCGGTAACTTGAAATCCCGAACTCTTTGCGAACCCCGCTGCGGGGTCTCCCTCGTGCGCACCAAACATCTGGCCTATCGGATTGCCCGGCAGCAAATATCTGCGCACCATTGCTTGATTCACGATCGCTGGGGTAGGCGGGAGTTCCTCAGCCGACTTTGCGATCGCCGCCACGTCTCCGCCTGATTTCGAGGCCACCGCCACACGAGCTCGTTGCGCCGCCCCTTCCGCAGAGATCTTCTCCGCCGTCGCAAAGCTCCTCGAATCGAAATCTCTCCCCGCCAGCAACGGAATTCGCATCGTCTGGAAGAAGTCGGGCCCCACAGACATTACGTCCACAACCGCCGGCTCGTTCTTCGGTTTCCCCGGCACTGGATATCCCAGCTTATTCATTCCGCCCGCGAGCAGCGGCATCCACGAATAGCTCACGGCCGCCACTCCCGGCATCCTCGCGAGACGTTCCCGCAACTCGCGGAACATATTGTCCGAACCGGTCCGCGTATATCCCAGTGGCGTGGTATCGAGACTGAACGTCAGCACATTTTTAGTATCAAATCCTGGGTCGACATTTTTCAAGTTCTCCAGCGTGCGTATCAGCAGCCCTGCCCCCGCGAGAGCTACAACGCTTAGCGCCAGCTGCACCACAACCAGGGAGTTTGCTGCGCTAAACCAACCACTCTTCGCTATCCAAGCTTGCGCGCTACCCCCAGCCCCTTCTTTCAGTGCTGGCGTTAAATCGACGCGCAAGCCGCGGAGAGCAGGCATCAGGCCAAACAGCATTCCGGCGATGATGGTCACGGCGCCTGTGAATAGCAGCGCCCGCGCATCGATCCCTGGCGTAAACGGCAGGTCGCGGTGCTGGCTCGCCCAGAGGAACCCCATAATCGATTGCAGCCGCCAAGTCGCGCATAGCATTCCGATGGCACCGCCAGCGCAGGAAAGCATTAGGCTCTCCGTTAAAAGTTGCCGGAGAATTCTTACCTTCGAAGCGCCCAGGGCAAACCGCAACGCAATCTCCTTCTGCCGGAATGCTGCGCGAGCAAGCATCAGCCCCGCCACATTCGCGCAAGCGATCAGCAATACGATACCTACCGCCAACATTATCGTGTACAAGGGCCTGGATAGATCCGTTCTGGTGCCTGTCAGCCCTTGCCCCAGCGACTCGAGCTCAATGGACCCGTGATCCTCCGGCTTAAGCATCGGCCGGCCACTTGGGCCGTGGGCAGTTTCGTTCTGGAAGAGAACACTTAGTTGCGCGGCCGCCGCTTCGCGTGTCTCGCCTGGTTTCAGCTTGCCGACGACCACGAGCCACCAGTAAGAAGCATCAGTATCCTGATTGCTCCAGAAGGCCTCGATCCGCGGCGCCATGGCAAGTGGAATCCACAAATCAATCGGTCTGCCCGGTGTCAACGAATCGAATTGCTTCTCCGCCACTCCTATAACCGTGAATGGCACGCGGTTCAACAGAACCCTCTTTCCCAGAATGTCTGCCGCTCCACCAAACTCGCTGCGCCAGTAGCTGAAACTGAGAACTACAGTGGCCGGAGCGGAGGCGGTGTCGTCTTCGTGGTTGATCAATCTCCCCAACGCGGGCTTGATCCCCAGCGTTTCAAAATATTCTCCAGTCACATATTTCGGCCTCCGCACTGTGCTTGCCGCTCCACGGCCGCTCAAAACGAGCGGAGATGTGCCCGCAAAGGCCGCAGAGCTGACGAAGGCACGCGTCCTCTTCTGGATCTCTCGAAAAAACGGCACTGAAAACGAACAGTCCGACGTCATGGCTGGCTCGAATGAGGAAATGCCTGTATCGAAATTCGATTCGCAATCTCCAAATCCGCCGAAGCCAGCGTTTGGCTGTATTCGCGCCTTCCATCGCAGTAGAACAAGCTGTTTTCCGTCCCTGACTGGAATGGCCCGCAGTAGCGCCTCGCTGATAAAGCTGAAAATCACCGTGTTTGCGCCGATGCCCAGCGCCAGCGTCAGGATCGCAGTGGCCGCGAATCCAGGGCTTTTCCGCAGCATCCGCGCTCCGAATCGCGCGTCCTCGTACAAATCTTCCAGCCAGCGCCAGCCCCATGCGTCCCGCGCCAGCTCTTTCACCAAGCCCACATTTCCGAATTCCCGACGCGCTCCCGCCCGCGCATCTCCTTGCGCCGCGCCGCGCCCCACTCGCTCCTCTTCCGCCATTCGCAAATGGTGCTGTATCTCTTTCTCAAGGTCTTTGTCTTGCTTCCCCCAGTTCCACCATCGCTTCATGGCTGGCTCTCCTTCTTGGCAGGATTCAGCACTCCACCAATCGCGTCCGTAATCTGCTCCCAGCGGGTGCGCTCCTGCGTCAATCGCTTACGGCCCGCCGCCGTCAGCTTGTACACCTTCACATCCTGTTTGTTTTCCGAAACTTTCCACTCCGCGCCAATCCACTTCTGCTTTTCGAGCCTGTGCAGCGCCGGGTAGAGCGAGCCTGCATCGACTTGCAGCAAATCGCCGGAATTCGCGCGAATGGCTTGGGCGATGCCATAGCCGTGTCGCGGTCCCCACAGCAGCGTTTGCAGGATCAGCAGGTCCAGCGTTCCTTGCAGCAGTTCCATGCGGTTTTGGTATCGTTGCCCCACAAAGCCTCCCGCCGCCTGGCTATAGACCGTCTATAGCCAAGGGTATAGGCACTCTATACCATGAGGATATAGACGTTCAATAGCCTTGATTGTTTCCCGCCGGGCTCTCTCCATCTCGGCTCCCGTCTGGGGGCGCGTCCCACAATCCAGATGGGATATGATGTAAGGGCTGCACGACGAGGAGAGACGGTTTGATTCCACGCTACACGCGCGAAAAGATGGGCCACGTCTGGAGCGACGCGAACCGCTTCCAGAAATGGCTGGATGTCGAACTGGCCGCCACGGAAACCCTGGCCGAGGCCGGCTTGGTGCCGAAAGAAGCTGCAGCCATCATCCGCGAGCGCGCGAAAGTGGACGTCAAGCGCATCCACGAACTCGAAGCCCGCGTGAAACACGATGTCATTGCGTTCACCATGAATGTCGGCGAATCCATCGGCGATCCCGCCGCGGCCCGTTGGCTGCATTACGGCATGACTTCGAACGACGTTGTGGACACCGCGCAGGCGTTGATGGTTCGCGACGCTTCGCACCTCATCGAGCGCGAACTGGTTCTCTTCGGTGAAATTCTCGATCTTCGCGCCCATCAATTTCGCAATACTCCGCAAATCGGCCGCACCCACGGCGTTCACGCCGAGCCGATTACTTTCGGTCTGAAAATAGCGAACTGGTTTTCGGAAAATCAGAGAAACATCTCGCGTTTTCGCGATGCCGCCACACTAATGGCCGTCGGAAAAATCTCGGGAGCGGTCGGCAACGCTTCGCATCTTGGCCCGGAAATGGAAGAGCGTATTTGCCAAAAACTTGGGCTGCGCGCCGTTCGCATTTCGTCACAAGTTATTCAGCGGGATCGGCACGCGCATTACCTCAGCTCGCTCGCGTTGATTGCCGCGATGCTCGAAAGAATCGCCGTGGAAATCCGCCATTTGCAGCGCACCGAAGTTCGCGAAGCCGAGGAGCCATTCAGCGGAGAACAGCGCGGCAGTTCCGCGATGCCGCACAAACGCAATCCCGTGACGTGCGAACAGGTCAGCGGACTCGCGCGGCTGGTCCGTTCGAACATGCTTGCCGCATTCGAAGATGTGGCGCTCTGGCACGAACGCGATATTTCACACAGCTCGGTCGAGCGCATCATTCTTCCCGACTCCACGATTCTCGTGGATTACATGCTTGCGAAAATGACCACGATCGTTGGCGAGATGCGCGTTTTTCCAGAGCGCATGCTGCGCAATCTGGAATCCACGCACGGCTTGGTCTATTCCGGCCAGCTCTTGCAGGACTTAGTGGAAAAGGGCATGCCGCGGGACGAGGCGTACAAAGCCGTGCAGGAAAACGCGATGGCGGCGTGGGAGACGGAATCGAGCTTTCGCGATCGCGTCGCGGGCGATGGGCGAATCGCGAAGTACCTCGACGTGAAAGCGCTGGCGCACACGTTCGATTTGCAGCGCCAGCTGCGCTATGTGGACGCGATTTTCGACCGCGTATTCGGCGCGCATCCAGCGGGCGAAAAATCGGTTTCGAGCAAAGCCTAATCAAAAACTCACGAACTTGTTTTCAAAGAACGAACAGTCCCGGTTGCCTTGGACAACCGGGACCGTTTCGCCTCTTCTAATTTTCGCTCGCGCGGAAATTAGCTGCGGAGGCGGAAAAATAAAGACTGAAAAAAACCCGAACTTCGCAAAGCTACTCGACGCGCTGGACATAACGCGCTTCGGTGGTATCCACTTTTACCCTGTCGCCGGAATTCACGAACGGCGGAACTTGAATGACCAGGCCCGTTTCGAGCGTAGCCGGCTTCATCACCGCGCTGGCGGTAGCTTTCTGCAAAGTCGGTTCAGTCTCCAAAACTTTTAACTCCATGGTGTCGGGTAGATCGACGCCAATCGGTTTTTCCTCGAAGAATTCGATCTTAACGGTGGTGTTTGGAATGAGATAGTACACGGTTTCGCCGAGCTCTTCGCGCGTCATCTGCATTTGCTCGTACGATTGCGTGTTCATGAAGTGAAACTCGTCGCCTTCGTTGTAGAGATATTCAAATTCGACCTCGTCGAGGATGGCGCGGTCGACGAACTCTTCGGCGCGGAAACGGTAATCGATCATGGTTCCATTCTTGAGATTTTTCATGCGCGTCTGCATCGAGCCGCGCTTGTTGCCAGGAGTGCGGTGATCGACGCTGAAAACGGTATAAAGCTGGCCCTCATGCTGGATGACCATGCCGGGGCGGAGTTGTGTGGCTTTGACGCTGCTCATAAGCTCCCTAAACAATTGAAAATTTCGGAAATTCCTGCAGGCAGACCGCTCTGCGATGCGGTGCACGCGGAATGACTCGAGGCACGCGGGGCGAGATTTCGCGCCCAACGCGAAGAAACAGTATAAAGGCCCGCGTTCATAGCGGTCAATCATCTCCCTTCGCGGGTTCTTTGGCGCGGTGGGCCGCGGCTTCGGCCATGATTTTTTCGATTTCGGCGGGATCGCGAGGAAGGCGTTCGCTGAGGAATTTGTAGCCCGAATCGGTGATGAGGATATCGTCTTCGATGCGAACGCCGAGATTTTCCTCAGGGATGTACATGCCCGGCTCGACGGTGACGACCATGCCAGGTTCGAGCGGTTTGCAGTAGAAGCCGGGGTCGTGGACATCGAGGCCGATATCGTGGCCGAGGCCGTGAATGTAGTAGCGGCCGAGGGATTGGCCGTGCAGATCTTTGCCGTGGGAATTGATGTAGTCGTAGGAGATTTTGTAGACGCTTTTCGGACCCTTTGAGCAGTAGTTCATGCCGGGTTTGATGGCGGCGAGGGCGGCATTCTGCGCGCCGAGAACGATGTTGTAGATCTCGAGCTGGCGCGGAGTGAATTTGCCGTTAGCGGGGAGAGTGCGGGTGATATCGGCGGAGTAGCCGGAATATTGAGCGCCGACGTCGAGGACGACGATATCGCCGTCTTCGATTTTTCGCACGAGCTTATCGTAATGAAGGGTGGTGGAATTCGGTCCCGCGCCGACGATGGGCGCGTAGCCTTCCGCTTCGGAGCCGCCCATGGCGTGGACTTCCACCATTTTGGCAGCGACCTGGTATTCGTGAAGGCCGGGACGCATCATGCGCATGGCAGCGAATTGCGCATCGAGCGAGAGATCGATGGCCTGCGTCAGAAAATCAATTTCGCCCTGCGATTTGATTTCGCGAAGCGCTTCGATATTGGGACGAATGTCCTTGAGCTTGAGCTGAGGAGCGGCTATGCGAATCCAGTCGACGACCTGTTTTTCGTGCGGATAGCCGCCATTTTCCTTTTCGTAGGGGAGGATGGTGGAGATCTCTGGATAAAACTTGGCGAGCTTTTCGAGAGTGGCGCGCATTTCAGGAAAGGGAAGGACTTTGGAGAAGCCGGTGCGCGCCTGGATGCCGGGATCGGAAGGGGACATGCGGAAGCCATTCCATTTTTCCTGATCGGGATTTTTGGGCGGGAGAAAAAGCATTTCCTGCGGACCGTCCCAGGAGGCGGATGCTTCGCGATTCTTTTGGGTGGGGAGAAGGATAAGGCCAGCGCCTTCTTCGTTGTGGCCGGTGAGGTAGTAGAAATTATCTTCCTGAGCGAAGACGTAGGCTTGCGAGGATTCTTCGCGGCCGGTGAAGCCCCAGAGGAGGACGGGGGAATCGATTTCGGCAGCGAGTTTGGCCCGACGAGCTGCATAGACGGAATTGGGTTCGCGATCGCGGCGTTGCTGGGCGCGGGCGGGGCATGCGGAGGTGACCAGGATCAGAATGGCTACGAGACAGGCGAAAAGAAGGGCACGATGTATCGTGCCCCTACAGAGGCGAGAAGCTTTCGGCAAGACGGTGGACCGACCGATCATGTGATCTCCTTGTTGGAGGCGAGCACAAGATTGTACCGAACGGGGAGGGCAGGGCATAGGAAGAGGGATGGGGGTGCATGGGCACTCCACCACGGGTGTCCGGAGGTTATGAAGTAAAGGCATGAAACGAATGGAGTTGCGGCGACACTGGCGTGGCTGATTCGGCGACGGGTGCGTAGTGACGAGTTGCAAAACTTTGCGGTTGGAAGGAAGCGCCCCCCTCCCGGTTTTTTGTAAGTGTTGCATCTATGGGAGTTGAAGTGCAGTGGAATCAACACTTGCAGAAGTGTTGATTCTGAACAGGTTAGGAAACGACGGTTTTTATAAAATGGTAACTGGGGCGGGTGGGAAGATTTTGGAAGAGTTTGAAGGACCGCGGGGCGGAGGCGCATCAATGTCTGGGGAGCGGACGGAGGCTGCCCCCCCGAAGATACCCAGAAAGTATAGCAGATTATTACTATATGTCAAGAATAAACTACAAGTCGTTTGTTTGGTGTGGCTTGATGGAGGATGCGAGGGTAGGGATTGGCCGATCGAACGGAAGAAACCAGGGCCCCACCCTAGCGTGGTCCAACCCATAAGGATGGGGCACTCCCATAAGTTTTCCATTGTCAGCGGGTAATACTCAGCACAAAAGTCGGACAGGTACTCCCAATGAAATGTGACGTCCAGGTGGCGAGTTAGGAGATTTTTTTGGCGACTAGGGTTTGAGAGGCGGCGTGGACGGTGAGTTGGTAGATGGGGCCGGTGGTGGCGAGGTGGTCGAAGGTGAAGGTGAGGTCGCCCGTAAGAACGAAGAACTCGATGGGAGAGTCGGGGAGAAGCTCGATGGGATCGGGGCCGAGAGGCTCGGCTTGAATATAGAGGTGATCGGATTTCAGAGTGACGGTGAGAGTGCCGACGCCCTGGATTTCGTAGGTGCCGACGTAAGCCGGGAAGGTGGCGGGGTCGAGTTTGATGAGTGGATGCTCGACGGGATGGTAATCGGGCCAGGCGTATTCTTTGGAGACGGCGCGAAAGATTTCGTTGGTTAGTTCGCTGCCGCTGTCGGAATTGGTCATGACGACGAGGCCCTGTCCCGTGTCGGTGTGAGCTTCGAGATTGCAACGATAGCCTTCATTGGCGCCGCCGTGGCCGAATGTGGGCTTGGCGCCGGGAGATTCGAGACCGAAGCCGAGTCCCCAATTACCGAATTGATGAGTGAGCATCTGTTTCGCCATGGACTGCGAAAGAATTTTTGAGGAATTTCCCAGATATTCGTTGTCGACTTCGATGGCCATGCGGGCGAGGTCGGAGGGAGTGGTCCAGAGGCCTGCGGGAGCCATTTCGGGATAGGTGTGCCAGCCGCCTTTGACGGGATCACCGTTGGAGCGATAGGGAGTGGCAGCTTCGGGCCAGAGATTTTTCGGGAGAGGCTGGTCGTACGTACTGTGAGTCATGCCAGCGGGACGCAAAACAAGTTCATTCATCAATTGAGGAAAGGACTTTCCGGTGACGTCGCCGAGGAGAGTTTGCAGGACGACGTAGCCGCCGCCGGAATAGCGCCAGAGACTGCCGGGGACGATGTCGACGCGGATGGGCTCGGTATTGGCGGGCTTTTCGCCGTTGAGGATTTGGACGAGCGAAGGAAGCGGGTCGCCGGCAGCGTAGCCTGGAAAGCCGTGGACGGTGAGGCCGGCGCTATGGGAGAGGATACGGCGGATGGTCACTTTTTCCGTTGCGGTGAATTCATTGTCGGGAACTTTCCAGGTGCGGAGCTTGACGTTGACATCTTCATCGAGATTGAGCTTGCCTTCCTGTACGAGGCGTAGAGCGGCGAGAGCGGTGACGGGTTTGCTGATGGAGGCGGCCTGGAAAAGCGTGTCGGGAGTAACGGGCTTTTTGGAGGCGACGTCGGCGAGGCCGTAGGCGCGAGTCCAGATAATTTGGCCGTGATCGAAGAAAGCGACGCTGACGCCGGGGACTTTGTAGTGCGCCATGCGATCGGCGATGGTCATGGGGGCGGGAGGCTGATCTTTGATGATGACGGCGGGGAGGAGGCCATTTTCGATGCGGGCGATACGTGCGGAGAGAGCGGAATCAGTTTGGGATTGCTGCGCACTGGCAGAGGCGGGGGCGAGAAGCGAGCGGACGCGCAGGGAAATCGCGAGGAGCACGGCGACAGCAGCGGAGAGGATGAGCAGTTTTTTGAGGTTGGAGATCATGGGCGAAAATCGTATCACTATTTTGAGCGGCGAAGCGGGGATTGGTTAAGAGCGGAAGAAATCGATGAGGAGTTCGGAGACGCGGGCGGGCTCTTCATGCTGGAGCCAGTGGGAGGCGTTGGCGAAAGTGTAAAGCTCGGCGGAGTCGCAGTAGCGGAGGCTATCGTGCGCCATATCGGAAAGTAGGAAGGCGTCGCGTTCGCCCCAGAGGATGCGGGTGGGAACGTGGACGGTGGTGTCGGCAAATTTGGCGCGATGGCGGAACGCGGCGCGATACCAATTGATCAAGCCCGTGAGGGCGCCAGGTTGTGACCAGGCTGCGCGATATTGCACGAGATCTTCCGGCGAAAAAGTGCCGGGGCGACTGGAGCGAACGAGCGAACGGACGCCCAGGCGGAAGTTAAACACACGGAAAGCGGCTTCGGGCAGAAAGGGCAGTTGAAAAAAAAACATATACCAACTGCGGCGAAGCTGACGGCGATTTGTTTTTAGATAGCGGGACATGACGCTTGGGTGAGGGACGTTGAGGATGGCGAGTTTTGCAACGCGGCTGGGATGAAGGAGGGCGAGGCTCCAGGCAACAGCGGCGCCCCAGTCGTGGCCGGCGAGAAAGATGCGCGGCTGGTTGAGCTGATCAGCGATGGAGAGAACATCAGATGTGAGATGGCAAAGGGCATAGGAGGAGGCGCCGCGAGGTTTGGAACTGGTGTTGTAGCCGCGCTGATCGGGAACGACAACGCGGAAGCCGGCCGCGGCGAGCGGCTCGATTTGATGGTGCCAGGAATACCAGAATTCGGGGAAGCCGTGGAGGAGGATGACGACGGGGCCGCCGGGCGGGCCGGAAGCAACGGCGTGGAGTTCGACGGCGCCGTTGTGGAAGAGCAGATTTTCAAGGGCTGCTGACACAATCAGTGAGTTTACGCTGAAAAGTGCGGAGAGAAAAAATCCAGTCAGGTGATGGAAGTGGTTTCAAGGCCGTAAGTGGTGACGTAAGCGGCAGTGGCGGCGATTTCGGAGACACGAGCCTCGGTATCGCCGTTTGCGACGGCGGTGTGAGGTTCGGCAGCGGATTCGGGGGGCATAGCGCCGATGGCCTGGTTGCGGCCGGCATTTTTGGCTTTGTACATCGCGCGGTCGGCGAGCGCGAGGACTTCTTCGTAATTGAGATCGACGGGCGAATCCATGTTCCATGGAAAAGCTGCCCAGCCAATCGAAACGGTGCGATGCAGAGAGATGCTTGCGCCCTTGATTTTAAAAGGCTCGCCGGAAACGGCGGAGAGGACGCGGGCGGCGAGAGTGGCGGCTTCCTTGCGCTCGCAAAAACGGGAGACGACGAGGAATTCTTCGCCGCCCCAGCGGACGAGGACGTCGGAATAACGGATGGCGGAGCTGATACGAGTGGTGAGGTCAATGAGCATCTGATCGCCGGCGTCGTGGCCGAAGCGATCATTGATTTCTTTGAAGTGGTCGGCGTCGATAAGATAGAAAATGATGTCGCGATTGCGGCGGCTGCGCGTGGGATCGGGAGCGGTGTAAGCACGAATGGCCTGGCTGATGTCGCTGGCGATAGTGGCCTGGAAGAAGCGGCGATTGCGAGCGGAAGTGAGCGGATCGGTGAGAGACATTTCCTCAAGCTCTTTATTAGCTTGCGCGAGAGCTTCGCTGCGCTCGGCGACGGCTTGCTCGAGGCGAAGACGCTCGCTTTGCAGCTTGCGCGTGCGGTAGTTCACGAGGAAGTAGAGCGCGAAGAGGCCGAGAAGAACCGCGAAACCACGAGAGTACCAGCGCTGCCACCATGCCGGAATAACGGTGAAGGAAAATTCGGCGGGAAAGCTGAGAGTGCCGCGGGCGGAACGGCAAGAGACTGTGAAAGTGTAATCGCCAGGCGGAAGAGCGGGATAGCGGGCTTCGCGGCCGGCCGTCTCATTGGAATCGCTTTCGAGGCCGGCGAGGCGATAGGAGCAGCGAACGTTTTCGGGATCGCGATAGGTGAGAGCAGCAAAAGAGACACGGAAAGTATTATCGCTACGCGGCGCTTCAGGATGCTTCTCGCCGAGGTGGTCACGAGAGCCGAGCTGTGCGGAGGTAATGACGACGCGTGGCGGGAGTTCCACGCCCTCGTCGGCGGAGATGGGATTGTAACGAGCAAGGCCGCCACTGGTTCCAAATAGCAGAGTACCGTCCTGTTCGGCGAAAAAGCCGTTCTCGCTCAAATCGTTCCAGATGAGACCGTCGGCCTGGGTAAAGCGAAGAGTGCGACCATTCCGGAAAAATTCGGTGAGGCCGGCTGCGCCGCCTGCCCAGACGTTGCCCTCGTGATCGGCGCCAAGCATATAAACGTCGAGGGAAGGCAGCCCCTCCGCTGTACCGAAGTGAGTGAGGTGCGGATTTTCGTTGGTGAGGAGAAGACGAGTCAGACCAAGAGCGTCGGAATAGCGGAACCAAACTTCATCGCGGCTGACGGCAGCGGCTTCGACGACTTCATTCTGGAGCAAGCCGTTGGCAGTGGTGAAATGGAGCCAGTGCTTGCCATCGAAGCGCGAGAGGCCGTTTCTGCCGACGGCCCAGAGGATGCCATCGGGACTGGAATCGAAGCGACCGAAGCCCTGGTGGATTTCCGGGGGCAAAGGCACGTCAACGAACTGAATAGGAAGTTGAGAAGGACGGGCTGCCTTGAGGTAGTGGGAGTTAGCAATCCAGATGCGATGGTCGGGACCAACGGCAATTCCTGTTGGGTCGGAGCCAGGGGATGCGATTTTTTCGGGGTGGAGGGAATCCGGCTCGAAACGGGTTAGCCCGCCGGGATAGCAAAGAGCCCAGACAGCACCGTCCGGAGCGAGGACCAGATCACGGGCAACAGAGCCATTGAGGCCGTCCTTGGATTTCCATACGCGCCAGTGAGCCGCTTGGGAATCCCACATGGCGACGCCGTTATTCGTGGCGACCCAGAGACGATGGTTCTTATCACGAAGTTCAGACCAGACGACATTGTCCGGGAGGCCTTCGGCCTGGGTCCAACCTGACCAGGTTTTACGGCCGATCCAACGTTCAATGCCGGCACCGCCGAGGCCAATCCAGTAAGCGCCTTCGCGGTCTTCGGTGATAGCGAAAGTGGCGTTCACAGCCATGCCGCGACTTTGGTCGATCAGTTCCCAGTGGCCGGATACATGGCGATAGAGGCCACCCACGGTAGGAATCATGAGATTGCCGCCCCGATCGAGAGATGGCGAGCCGTAGTCGTTAGCGGGTGGCAGATCGGGAAGCTCAGGCACGAAGCGAGTGGCACCGGAGTTGAGACGAAAGAGATGAGCCGTGGTGCGAACCCAAAGAGTCTTTTCGAAGTCCTGGAGGATGCTGATGATCGACTCGTGGGAGAGGCCGCTCTGTACAGGAAACATGTGGAGATGGTCCTGAGCATCGAGCCATCCTACGCGGTGGCCAGAAGCAAACCAGATGCGCCCTTCCGGAGTAATGCTAACCGCCTCAATTTCAAGGCTTGGCAGACCATCAGCCAAGGTCCACCTGCGCATGTCGTTCGGACGATCGGGATCGACGCGGAGCAAGCCGTCTTCCGTGGCGAGATAAACCTTGCCCCAGGAATCCAGGGCAAGAGCGGAGGGGTGGCGGAACGAGCTGTAAGTCTTAGCGAGATTAAGGGTGTGGAGGCCGCCGCCTTCCATATAGGAAATGCCCCGCGAGGTGACGATCCAAATGCGCCCACTCGGGGCGAGGACGAGTTGGTCCACATTGGTGCTAGGCAGGCCTTGTTCGAGGCCGAAACGCACGATGCGAGTACCGTCGAAACGGAGCAGACCATCCGGCGTGCCGATCCAAATGAAGCCCTCCTGGTCCTGGAGGATGCAAGAGGGGGTCAAAGAACCAAGCCCAAAGTTATCGCCAACTCGCTGAAAAACGTAGCGGGGCTTACTCGGAAGAGAAAGAACAGGAGTCTCGGTGGGTTTTGCCTGGGCGGCAGCGGAACCGAGAAGCAGAATGGCGTAAGAAACGATGAAAAAGGCGGCGGAAGTCTTGCTCCGCATGAACGCTCCGAGTAAAGCAGTCCAAATAGTCTAGCGTGAGGGTGAGCGTGGCGGGCGAGATGGTCCCAAAACGATAATGGCGGATTGGAAGGAATCGGAGGTTAGGTGATCGGTGGACCTACTCCTTTACGATGATGAGATCCCAGGGCGCTAGCGTCGTCTGCTCGCCCTGCGCTATTGATTTACCGGACAGAAGATCCGTGCCGATGGGATAGGAATAGGTCATCGTGGCGGGCGAGGCCGAATAGTTTAGAAAGTAATGCAACTTGTGGCCGTCCTGGGTTAGGCCGTGTTTTACGCGGACAGTCGAAGGAAGCTGCTGGTCAGAACTGGCCAAGCCAGCTTCTTTCAACGAATCCAGAACGATCGCATCCTGCAATTTGTCCGAGACTGCGGTTCCTTCATAAAGCAGTGTGCCAGAGCCATAGTGATTCAAGGTGATGGCTGGCCAGTGACCGAAAAAGGGATGGTCGAAATAGACGAGAGGCTTAGCGGTTTCCAACTGGAGAAATTCGGCCCAAAGCCTGACCTTATCGTTTTCCTCGCCGACGTGAAAAGGATCACCGCGGAGAGCGAGGGGATGTTCGAGATTGGAGAACTCCTGATAGGTGAAACCGGCGGCTGTGCGGAGAGGACCGGGAGCGAGTTCCCAGCGGACGGCGGAATTTTCATTGGTGAAACCGCTCTTGAAGGTCATTAGGACGTGGCCACCGTTTCGAACGTACTCGGAAATTCGGTTCAGCAAGGTGTCGTCAGCCACATAAAGGCAAGGAACGATCAGCAGCTTATATTTTGCGAGCTCCGCGGCGGTGACACTCGGAAAAACAAAGTCGCTGCCGACATTGGCGAAATAGAGCGAGTTATGCAGTTGGTCGGCTATGGCGTTGTAACCGCGGAAAAATCTGCCGGCAGTCCATCCGGGTTCCAGTCCGCGATCAAACGGCATGAAGTCGATGGCCTTGGAAGAGTCGACGCTGTAAAGAATCGCGACTTCGTTGTGGATTTGCATGTTGGCCAGTTCAGGCCCAATTTTCAGAAGTTCGTGAGCGACGCGCGAGACTTCGGCATACGCGCGATTGGGCTGGAGGTCGTGGCTGAGCACGCCTTTCCAGTAGGTTTCCTGGCCAGCATGAATCGAATGCCAATGCCAGTACTCAACCATGTTGGCGCCGCTGGAGACGTGAGTGTAGACGTCGAGACGAAGTTGGCCGTCGTAAGGCGGATACTGGCCCGCCGAATCCCAACCGATGGTCTGCGCATTCGTTTCAGTGACGAGAAAATTAGAGTGCTTCAGCGAGCGGGCAAAATCGCCCTGCAAGGCCTGCCATGCACCATCCATGTGGTCCTGGGTGCCGTGATAAGGGTTATTGGCGACGACATCAAGAGATGCGGCTACGGTGGGTTCATCCGTGCCGCCGCCCATCATTCCGCCGAAATCGTGGGTGACGAATTGATCGGGCCGGCGATACTTGCGGACCAGCGCGGCCTGCCAGCCAAGAAAATTGGCGACGCGAATGTGCTGCCAGCGTTCCCATTCGAGCTTGTAGCTTGTGCTGGTGGCGTTATCGCGAGTGGGCATGTCGGCCCAGTCGTTGACGTCCTGTCCCCAATAGTTAAGAAACCAGGCTTTGTTCAGGGCGTCGGTTGTGCCGAACTTTTTCTTGAGATGTTCGACGAATCCGGCGAAGACGTCGGGATTTGATGCGCCGTAACCGCTGGTTTCGTTGTCGATTTGCCAGCCGATGACGGCGGGATTGCTTTTGTAGTGGGTCACGAGGTTGGTGATGACTCGCTCGGCGTAGATGCGGTACTTGGGATTATCGAAATCCATGTTCTGGCGCATGCCATAGCCGACGTAACCATCGCCCAACGGGCGGGCAAGGATTTCCGGATGCTCATGAGCCATCCAAGTAGGAATGGAATAGGTAGGCGTGCCCATGATGACCTTGATGCCGGCTTTTCCCATGGCATCGACGACGCGATCCATCCAGGCGTACTCGAAGTGGCCGTCGGATGGTTCCCAAAGACTCCAGGTGGATTCACCCATGCGAACGACGGTGATTCCGGCGGCTTTCATGAGGGCGACGTCTTTTTCGAGGCGGCCGGGCTGGAGATCGGCGGGCATGTACTCGTTGTAGTAAGCGGCGCCGTAGAGGATCGTGGGTTGAGAGACTCCAGGTGCGGCCGCAGGCGACTGCGCGGCGAGTGGGTTTGAAGTTGAAGAGACCAGCGCCAGGAGAATCGATGGCGAGAAAGTGCGGAAGAAGAGCGACAGGCGAAGTTTCATGAGGGAGTCCTCCATGTGTAACGTAGAAAAAGATTTGACGATGTGCTTGTGCTCGCGGCGCATTCCGCACGAACGATGGGAGAGTAGTGCACTTGGTATCTGGTTTCAAGCGGAACGGGCGGAAGATTCGAGTCGCGCAGCCGGAGGAAGCTGCTGGCCCAAGGGCGGGTGTCATGGCTGGCGGGAATGGCTATTTTGGCCAATGAAAAAAATGAACAAAGGCAATGGCGCGCTTGGCGCGGGGTTACTTAGGACGCGCGTTGAGCTGCTCAAGCGTGCGCTTCAACTGCTCCAGTTTTGCTCCGGCTTCGCCAAGCTTTCCTTCGGCGGTTAATTGCTGGTAATCGGAGAGATCTTTGGCGGCTTGCGCGATGAGGGCCTTCAGGTCAGTCGGCGCCTTTGAGGCAGCGGCAGTTGCGGAAGCGTTTTGGGCTGGCTCTTGCGTCTGAGAGATTGCGCTTGTCGAAGAAGCAGCTCCGCCAAAGAGGGCGGCCATTGCGGACTCGAACGTTGGCCCGTACGCGAGGCGGTCCTGTACCGCCAGGACGACCAGGCGGAGCTCGGGCATGGGGCTACGTTCGGCTTGGAGATAGATGGGCTCGGCGTAGAGAAGCGTGCGCCCAATCGGGATCACGAGCATATTTCCGCGGCGAACGTGCGAGCCTTGCTGGCTCCAAAGGGTCAATTGGCCGGAGAGCTGAGCATTTTGATCGATACGGGCTTCGACTTGAAGCGGGCCATCGACTAGTTTCGACTTGGGGAAATCGTAGACGACGGAATTGCCGTACTGAGCGTCGTCGCTGCGGCCGGCAATCCAGCCAATCAAATTATTGCGGTTCGCGGGCGTGAAGGGAAGAATTTCCACGAACTCCGAGTCCGGCTCGCCGGGAAGATTCATGAGCACGAAATTGGGCTGCATGGTGAGCGTGGTTTGCTGGCCGACCTCGTTGAGGCCAACTTCGCTGGCCACGGTCCACAGATCCTCCCGATTGTAGAAAACTTCCGGGTCGTTCATGTGATAGAGGCCGTAGGCTTGCGCTTGAACGTTGAGCAACATCTCCGGATAGCGCACATGCTTGCGCAAATCCGGAGGCATTGCGGACGCATCCTGGAACAAGCCAGGGAAGATGCGGCGATAGGCCGCGGTAATAGGATCCTCAGAGTCGAAGACGTAAAAGGTTGTGGTGCCGTTGTAGGCGTCGATGACGACCTTCACGCTGTTGCGCATGTAATTGATGCTGTTGCCGTTGAGAGAATAATGGCTCGAGTAGGGATAAGTAACCGAGGAGGTGAACGCATCCATCATCCAATAGAGGCGGCCATTCGGGGCGACCACAATATAAGGGTCCGGGTCGAACGTGAGAAACGGCGCGAGCGCCGATACACGGGCGAGCAGATTGCGGCGCATCAGCAGACGGCTCTCTCGGTCCACATCATCGCTGAAGGGAAGTTTTGTGAGATCACCACGGTCCATCGCGATAAGGAGGCGACGGAGAAAGCTGCCGAGAACGATTCCGCCGCTGCCCTGGTAGGACGTGAAGCTGTTCGTCTGACCTTGCGGATAGTTGAACTCCTGCTGACGAGTTTTGACATACACATCCGTATTGGTGAGTTCGCCGAAATAAATTTCGGGGCGCGTGACGGTGAGACCCGGGACCGTGCTTTCGACGGGCATGTTGCTGAGAAGAAGTGTGGGGAGCCCTTCTGGCGTGAAACCGTTGACGGTGTTCATGGTGATGCCGTAGCCATGGGTATAGATCAATTTTTCGTTGATCCAGTTGCGGCTGCTATCGGGGAGCTTGTCGATGTTCAACTCGCGGGCGGCAAGCATCACTTCGCGAAGATGGCCATCGATTTCATAGCGGTCGATATCGATATCGGGAAAGTCGTAATAGGTGCGGATCTCTTGAATCTGGCGGAGGGTGTCCTGGAGCGCGCGCCAGTCCCAAAGGCGAATGTTTTGGAGGGTGGACTGGTTATTCGCTGGATCTGCGGCCTCCACGCTGGTCTCGGCGGGGAACTTGCGCTGGGTCACGCGGTCCAAGCCGTAAGCTAGCCTGGTCAGCTTGATGTTGTAGGCGATATAGGGCTTCTCGCGGACCAGTTGGTTCGGCTTGACGACAAAGTTGCTGACGTACCAGCCGACGAGCTGAAGGAGCAGATAGCAAGCCGCGGCTGGAACGATAGCCACCCCCAACCAGCGGCCGCGCGGCGCCGAGGAAGCGTTAAAGGCCGCAATCGCCGCGCCGAAGACGAGAGCAACGCAAAGGACCAGCAGGCCCGGGAGCATGATATGGACATCCGTGTAGGTGGCGCCGCCGAAGATGGTGTGGTCCTGGAACAATAAAGAGAAGCGGCCGATATAGACCTGCAGCGCGAGCACCAGCAAGAGAAACGCAAGGGCAATGGACAAGCCGCGCCAGGGCAGTGCCTTGTAGCCGCGGGGAAATCCTTCGATGGCGCGCGCGCTGTTGGCCACCACGAATAAGAATGCGGCGACCACACAGATGAGCACAGCGAGCAGGGTCAGCCAGCCGGAAAGGAGTTGCCAGGCAGGAAGTTTCAGGAGGTAAAAGCTAAGCGGCCTGGCAAAAATCGGATCCGTTACACCCCCGGTGAAATGCGGCGCATACCAATAGAGAGCAAGCGTAGGCCACGATGACATCATGAACGAGCCTGCTCCAAGCGCGGCGAGGAGCGAACCACCTATGGCGACAAAACGCAGGACGGGCTCGACGGGAAGCCTCAGCGGTTGGCCACCCACGAAAATCGTTTGTCCAGCGGGCAAGTCATCGCGATGCGTGCGTTTGAGAGCCAGAATCGCTCCGTACAAGATGAGAAAAGTAACCGCGGCGAAGGCCGCAAAGACGGCCCATTCGAGGCGCAGCGTTTTGAAGAACACTTCCTGATAGCCGAGCGAGCCGAACCAGAGGGCGTCGACGTAATACGATAGCCACGTCTGGCCGCTGAAGAACACCACGAAAAGGACAGCGAGAACGAGGAGTATCAGACCGCGGGAACGGCGTGAGGAATGAAGCGGCCTTTGGTTCAAGGGCTGGAAGCGTTGTCTGTCGATAGGGTTGGGCATCAATCAATCTTACTCTCTAACAGCATATCGTTCTTACGATTCCGGAAAAGAGCATCTTGAAATTTCGGAAAAATCCGGCGCATGAGGATCCGGCCTTTCGGGTGCTCTGGCGCTGGCGGTTATTTTGCACGCGGCTTCAGCGTGAAACGGCCTCAAGGCGCCTTGGGCCTGGCGGCAAGTGCTCTTCAAAATACGCGAGAATATTTGTGTAGACGTCCAAGCTCGTGCCGTCGCCTTCGAAGATGCCGTGTGTACGGCCAGGATAGACGCGCATATCGAAGGGTTTGCCGAGGGAGATCAATTTATTGACGAGCAATTCGAAACCCTGGAAGTGGACGTTGTCATCACCGGAGCCGTGCATTACGAGCAAATCGCCGCGCAGGCCAGCGGCAAAGTTAATGGCTGAGGACTGTTCGTAAGCTTTCGGATTGTCCTGAGGCAGACCCATGTAGCGTTCCTGGTAGATGCTGTCATAGAGGCGCTGGTCGGGCACGGAGGCGACGGAGACTCCCACGCTATAAATTTGGGGATACCGGAACATTAAGTTGAGAGTTTCCGTGCCACCCCGCTCCAGCCCCAGACTCCGATACGCTTCGCATCAACATAGTCGTGAGTTTTTTCGAGCGATTGAAGAGCCTCGGCCTGCTCCTGCGAGGAGAGCGGGCCAATATTTTTGTAGACGATTTTGCGCCACTCGCGGCCGCGAGGAGCTGGAGTGCCCTGGTTATCAAAGCTGGCGACGAGATAGCCTGCTGCTGTGAGAGTGCGGTCAAACATCGAGGGCCAGCGGTCTTCGGTGGTCTGACCGGCGGGTTCGGAATAAACATTTACGATCAGCGGGTACTTTTTCGAGGGATCGAAGTTCGTGGGCTTCATCAGCCACGCGTCTACCATCAAGCCGTTGCCAGCCTCGAGTTTCATGAATTCGGTGGGTCCGTGGGAGAGAGGCTTGACGAGGGTCGCAAGCGAAGAATTGTCCGCTGTGGTTCGCATGACTTTGTGATCGGGCAGATGCACTACTTCGAACAGGGGCGGAACATCGAAAGACGAATAATTGTGGAAAGCCCATTCTCCATTGGGAGAAATGGTGTAGGAGTGCGTGCCCGGTTTGTTAGGGGTGAGACGGCGTGGAGCTGCTGAGCCATCAAGTTGCGTGCGGTAGAGATATCGTTGCGTGGGATTGTCGGGCGACGCGATGAAATAGACCCACCTTTCATCGGGAGTGACGCGGTCGAGACTGACGACGTCAAAATCACCGCGGGTGACGAGCGTGGACTTGCCGGAATCGCGTTGGACGCGATAAAGATGGCGCCAGCCGTCGCGTTCGCTAAGGACGAGGAATTCGCGGCCGTGATTGATCCACGAGACATCGGCGTTAAGGTCAACCCAGGCTGGGTCTTGGTCAACGAAAACTGTTTGAGAAGCGCCCGAAGCAGCGTCGGCGATGAGAAATTCATTTTTGTTCTGCAAACGATTCATGTGCTGAACGAGGAGATAGGTGGCATCGGCCCAGCCCATTCGGGGAATATAGTAGTCATGGGGATTCCCAGGGGTCTGCATCCAGACTGGATGCCCGCCCTCAGCGCTTACGACGCCAACCCGGACGGCGGAGTTTTGCGTTCCGGTTTCGGGATAGGGATATTGAAGCAGCTGTGGGTAGACGCCGAAATCCGGATAGGGGATTCCCGTAACGATTGGACCGCGCGGCACGCCTAAGTCGTAGATGAGTGTGAATTTATGAACGCCAGTGGTGTTGAACTGCCAGAAAGCGATGGAGCGGCTATCGGGACTCCATGCGAAGCCGTCGCGAATATCGAACTCTTCCTCGTTCACCCAGTCGGATGTGCCGTTGATGACCGTGTCGGAGCCGTCGTGCGTTAGTTGCGTGATTTTAGCCGTGTTGAGATCTTGCACGTAAACATTATTTTCGCAGACGTAGGCGACTTTAGCGTTGTCGGGCGAGAATTTGGCAAACATCAGGCTGGACGCAGGGGCGCCGCCGCCGAGATTGTGAAGAGCGCCGGAACTGAGATCAAGAACCCAGCAGTCACCACGGGTATTGCGGCGCCAGACGGTTTTCGAGTTTGTGAAGATGAGGAGTTGATGGCCGTCTGGCGAGAAGGTATAGCTTTCGACGGGAATGGGCATTTTTTCTCCGGAAGGAATTAAGCGATTGGCTGAAACCAGGATTTCGCGGGTGCCGGTCGCTGTTTGGTAGCGGATGATGTCAGTGCCGCCAGGCGTGGCTGAGGGCTCGAGTGCAAGATAGGAATCACCGTTTCCGAACCACTCGCCGCCGCGGAAGATTTTTGGACGGAATTCCGGATTGAACATGGTGCGGGAGAGAAGCTTTGCGGCGAAATCCTTCTGATGCGCAGGGGCGGCTACCAGTCCTGCTGTTGCGGCCGCCGCGAGGAAAAGAACCAGAGCTGTAATTCGAAGTGCGCGAATGGAGCGCTCCGATGAATTCGAAAGGACCAAGATCCAATTTAGACTGAACATCCCGGCCTCCCCAAAAAATATTGCGGACTGTAACACTAGCAGATTTCATGCAGGTCTGCGGAATGCGCGTTTCTAAACGAACCCGAGCATCCGGTGAGGTTCAAAAGCCTGGCGCGCCGGAGGCGGCGGGGCGCATTTCCGGGGCGTTGACGCCGAAACGTAGATGGGCGAGATAGGTTTGACCGAGAGACATCAGGCCGGTATAGAGGTAGCCCCAGACGAAAAGGAACAGAAACGGAATCGTGGCGTAGTTCTGGTTCGTGAACGCGTAGAAGACGGTGCCGGTAAAATAGAGACCGAGGAGAACTTCGGCGTAGGGCATCCAGCCCGCTTTATTGCGATATTTTTTCGAGACGAATGTGCCTTTTTTCCCTTCGATTTTAAATTTAGGCGTGCGCGCAAATTCGCTCTTTTTGCCAACGAGGGCTTCGAGGACAGCTTGCGCGTTGCGAACCGAAATGCCGATGCCCACAGCCATGACGAAAGGCATGTAAAAAAATGTGCGCCACCAGGTTTTCGGACGAAGCTCCCTTTGCGCCACGAGGTAAAAGCTGGAGATGGAGCAAGTGGAAGCGAGGAAGAGGGGCAGGTCGATAAGAAGCATCTGAAACCAGCCTTGATAGAAGCGGACGATCATAGCAGGGAGGAGCATCGCAGAAAAAACGACCATGAGCGGGTAGCTAATGTTCGCGGTGAGATGGAAAAAAGCTTCGGCTTTGACGCGAAGCGGCGCATCGGATTTCAGGACTTGAGGAAGTATTTTTTTTGCGGTCTGCATCAGGCCTTTTGCCCAGCGGGCTTGTTGCGCTTTGAAGCCATTCATATCGACGGGCAACTCGGAAGCGCACTCGATTTGCGGCAAGTATAGGAATTTCCAGCCTTTAAGCTGCGCGCGATAGGAAAGATCGGTGTCTTCGGTGAGAGTGTCGTGCTGCCAGCCGCCCGCGTCTTCAATCGCTTGGCGGCGCCAGACGCCCGCGGTGCCGTTGAAATTGAAAAATGTGCCGCAGCGGGAACGCGCGCCGTGTTCGACGACGAAGTGCCCATCGAGGAGGATCGTTTCGACCTGGGTAAGGAGGGAGTAGTCGCGATTGAGGTAGGTCCAGCGAGTTTGCACCATGCCGATTCCTGCGCCTTTCGCTGGATCAACGAAATACGGAATCGTGCGTAGGAGGAAATCATGCTCGGGTATGAAGTCCGCGTCGAAAATGGCTACGAATTCTCCTTGAGCGGTGTGGAGGCCGTTTTCGAGGGCGCCAGCTTTGTAGCCTTCGCGATTCGTGCGGTGGATGTAAGAGATCGGCAAGCCTTGAGCGGCATGGCGTGCAACGCAAGCACTGGCTACCTGGCAGGTTTCGTCGGTGGAATCGTCGAGGACTTGAATGTCGAGGAGTTCACGAGGGTAGTCAAAGCGCGAGACGGCTTCCACGAGGCGCTCGATGACGTACCGTTCGTTGAAGATGGGCAGCTGGACAGTGACGCGAGGCCATACTTTGACTTCGGGAGGAGCAGCAGGGACATTTTTCGAATAGAGGTAATAATCGTAGACGAGCCAGTAGCGATGAAAACCATAGGCCGCGAGAACAAAGAGGACCAAGAAGTAGGGTATGGTCATGGCCAGATCAAAGGCATTGGCATGGTAGATGCCCGCGAAGGTGCGGTCGGTGAGCTGATGCCAGTAATGGCTGAAAGAGCTCTGCGCGAGAAGAACCGACGATATGAGCAACCGAGTGGTCACGAGGTAGTCAGCTAGGCTTTCCGCGGATTGCGTCCTGAGTTGAACTTTGCGACACAAAGATTATAAGGCCGAAGCGTCATCGGCGAAAGGTGCATCTGGATGATTCCGGGTGGGTTGGCGGGTCGCAGCGCCGGAGTTTCCTCGAGCCTTTGGGTGATGCCCGCGTTCAGGGAATCAGGACGATTTTTCCGGCGGCGCCCGGTTCGAGAATTTCTTTGTGGGCGCGCGCGGCTTCGGCCAATGGCAGTTCTTTGCCGACTACTGGGCGAAGCGTACTGTTTTCGAGCCCGGCGTAGATGCCCGCGTGAATCGCGGCTTCTTCGCTTTCGGTGATGCCCCAAAGCGTAAAGCCGCGGACGGAGCTGCGCCGGGCCATTAGGTCGCGAGGATTTATGGTGATCTCACCGCGGTTGCCGATGACGATGATGCGGCCGTTGGTGGCGAGGAGCTTCATATCATTCGCGAGATTTACGTTGGCAAGCATTTCGAGCACGATGTCCACGCCGCGGCCGCCGGTGGCTTTCATGATTTCGTCGAGATAGCCCGGCTTGCTGTGATCGAAGACTTGATGAGCGCCTTCCCGCGAGACGAGGTCGAGGCCTTTTTGGGTGCTGGCTGTGCCAAGGACGCGGAGCCCCAGAGCACGGGCAAATTGAACGCCGGCGATGCCGACACCGCCGCTGGCGCCGTGGATTAAAACTGTCTCTGAAGCGCGAGCCTGCGCAGAGTGATACAGCGCATGGTAGGCAGTTCCGTAAGGGACCCAGACACCCGCTCCTTGAGCGAAACTGATTTTCGCGGGAAGTGGCTGAGCCTGACTTTCGAGAGCGATGGTGTATTCGGCGTAAGCGCCGGTTACGGTCCTTGCCACGTAAATGCGGTCGCCGGGTTTTACTTTAGTGATGCCTGTGCCTACGGCTTCGACGACGCCGGCGCCATCGGAGCCGGGAGTGTACGGTAGAGGAGGTTTGACCGCGTAGGTTCCCGTCCGCATGTAGGTGTCGTAGGGATTTACGCCGACCGCGTGAATGCGCACCAGGACTTGCCCGGCTGCCGGCTTCGGCGCCGGGACTTCTTCGTACTTCAAAACTTCCGGACCACCGAATTCGTGAACGATGATTGCTTTCATTTTGGGGCCTCCATGGCTTGGGAGATTCAAGCTAAGAACGAATACGATTCTTTTCGGCGTTTAGGACCTGAAAATGCCTGGCTTGAGCGGCGCTCAGCTTGCTGAGCCGATGGAAGGCGGTATCCGAAGATGAGGGCGGAAACGATGTGCATCCGCCCCTAGAAGTGATCATCAACGTGCACCGCCGGCACTTCGTTTTCTTTTTTGTGGAGGCCGGACGATTGGCCCCAGGCAGTCGTCTGCCAGTTGTCCTTCCCTTTTTTCTCAGGTATCCATGGCGGCAGTGTTTGATTCAGATAGGCCGCGAGAGCGTGGATGTAAGGCTCGTACATGGCACGGAGCTCGAGGAGGCGGCGGTCGGCCTCCTCTCCGTCCCGCAATTGCAAGCCGTGCTGGGCGAGAATATCGCGCATCCGCCTTAGACCTTCGGCTGTGAGTCGTTCCTGGGGCAATGGCTTGGGAGCCGTGCCGAAGACTTGCGAGAGATCGACGACGGCGTGGCGTGCGATTGCAAATGTGAGTTCGGCCTGCTTTTCGCAGGCGCCTTCGATACCGACCATGACGAGAGCACAGGTGTCCAGAATGGCGGTGAGGGAGGCGATCCAGGATTGGTTGTCGTGCTGCGAACGAAAGTAGGCCAGGACCGGATAAGAGAGATGGCTTTCCATTAGCTCGGCGGACCACAGTTCCCAATCTTTCAGAAGCTCGCGCAAGGCGTCCTGTCCATGAGGATAACTGTGCCGGCGGAGAAGTTCACCGGCGGTGGGAGGCGTGCCCGCGCGTGAATCCAGCAGCGAAATATCCACTTCGCGTTTTGAGAATGAGCCGTAAATGAAGGGCAGATAACCGATCACGGCGGCGAGAAAACCGAAGCCGAAACCGGCCTCGGTCACGACAAGCGCGCGAGCCAAGCCTGAACGTGGAACGACATCGCCGAGACCAAGGGTGAAAAACGTCGTGCCGCTGAGATAGATATCGGTCATAAAGCCGGGTTCGCCGCCCGTGATGTTCACTGCTGAGCCGGCGCCGTACTGCATCATGCCGAAACCGAGAACAAGGCCAACCGCCCAAACACCGACAAGGACAAGGAGAGAAAGAGGACCGAAGAAACCTAGCAGTGCTTCGCGCCGCTTTCGGGAGGGCACAAGACACATGACGAACTTCCAGGTGTGCCATGTGGACTTGTAAAACAGCCGCGCGAGCCGGAATTTCCGCGTGACGCGTCTGGGCAAGATGATGGCCTCGAAGGCGTCCCATAGGACGATCAGGAAGATTGCGGCGCCGGCAACAAAGGCGCCCGGAACTGGAATCATATACGGCATTGTACTCGTTTGGATGGGTTGCCGATAAGTGGACGGGCAATCAGGAGATCAGCTGAGCTGCGACGGTGATTTCCGCCTTGAAGAGCTTGGAGACCGGGCAGCCCGTCTCGGCGGCTTTAACGGCGGTGTCAAACTTGGCTTTATCAGCGCCCGGGATTGAAGCGACGAGATCGAGATGGCTCCTGGTGATGGAAAAGCCTTCACCGACTTTTTCAAGAGAGATCGTGGCGGTCGTTTCCAATTTTTGCGGGGTCATGCCTGCCCCGCCGAGTTGCGCGGACAGCGCCATCGTGAAGCAACCCGCGTGGGCGGCGGCTAGGAGTTCTTCTGGATTCGTGCCTACGCCGTTTTCAAAGCGTGTACTGAAGGAATATTGCGTATGTTTGAGAGTGCCGCTGTCGGTGGAAAGTGAGCCTTTGCCGTCTTTCAGTCCGCCTTGCCAAACTGCCGATGCCTTGCGTTGCATGATGATGCTCCTTTTGGAATGTTCGGTCGGTTTGAAGCCCGAGAATTCGATTCGCCAGCGATAGAGAAGGGTATATTGCTGGGACGACGCTGTCGAGTGGGGCAAGGGAATTCTCATGAGCGCCAATCTGGAGCCTACTGCGCACCGGCCATGGCCGATGATAGAAGGCCGCTGGGTGATGGCACAAATTTGGCACGAGCTGCTATTTGCCCATTGGCCGGTTCCGGCGGAAATTCTGCGGGCGCATATTCCCGCGCGTCTCGAGATTGATACGTTTGACGGTCAGGCCTGGCTGGGGGTCGTGCCGTTCCGGATGTCTGGCATTCGGCTGCGGGGGACGCCCGCGCTCCCGTGGCTTTCGGCCTTTCCAGAATTGAATGTGCGGACCTATGTTGTGGCCGACGGAAAGCCAGGAGTGTGGTTCTTCAGTCTGGATGCAGGGAACGCGATCGCCGTAGCGATTGCTAGATGGTGGTTTCATCTGCCTTATTTTCGTGCGCGAATGTCGTGTGAGGCACGCGATGGTTGGATCGAGTACGGAAGCGATCGCGTACACCGTGGTGCGGCGTGTGGTGAGCTTCGCGGACGATATCGTCCTTTCGGGGACGAATTTCTGGCGAAGCTCGGAACGCTCGAACATTTTCTGACGGAGCGATACTGTCTTTATGCGATCGATGGCCAGGGGCGCATTTCAAGGGGCGAAATTCATCATCGGCCCTGGGCATTGCATCTCGCCGAGGCTGAACTAATCAAAAACACGATTGCCGAGGCGGCCGGATTTGATTTGCCTGAGGAAAAGCCGTTGCTTCATTTTGCCAAGCGGCAAGAAGTGGTTGTTTGGAGACCGCAGCGTCTGACCGGCTGACCCACTTTGCGGCCGCCTACCATTTGTGAAATACGAAAAACACCGCGAGAACGATGCAGCCAAAGCCGGCCGCGTAATTCCACTTGAGCTCTTCGCCAAAATAGATGAGCGAGAAAGCCGAAAACACTGTGAGCGTGATGACCTCCTGAATGACCTTGAGCTGCGCGACCGAGAATTCGTAAGAGCCAATGCGGTTCGCTGGAACCTGAAAGCAGTATTCGAAAAAGGCGATTCCCCAACTGATGACAATTACTTTCCACAGGGATGTCGAACGAAACTTGAGATGGCCGTACCACGCAATGGTCATAAAGATGTTCGAAATGGTGAGCAGGACGATTGTTCTCATATTCGCGTTAGCTTTCTTTGTTTTGGATTTTTCCCTATGTGGGACGAGAAGTAACGCCCCGCAGTTACAAAATGGACTACCGCCGATTGAATTCAGTCATCCACACTCAAAGTTGAAGGCCCAGACTCAGTCGGCCAAGAACGCTTGGCGAAAAAACGCGCCTTTTCCAGTTTAGGACCATTTCGTATTCCATAATGGCGGATTCTGCACACCTGAACGAGGTGCCAGTTCAGGTTGCCGCGACCTCTCGGCTAGAGTAGGCAGAGACAGACAATTTGGCTTCGCTTTTAACGTAGTTATATCGAGCCGGTGTGGCCCTGGAGAATCTCGTGGTGCGGATATTGAAAATCGTCGCTGTACTGATTTTGGCGGTGGCAGTCGTAGTTCCGGCTGCTATGAACGGGCAGGAAACTACTGTGCTTGTGGTGACGGGCTCGAGCATGCCGGAACCGCTCTACCTGAAGTGGAACGACGAATATCACAAGCAGCAGCCAAACGTGAAAGTGCGCTATTTGCCGGAAGGCAGTGGCGCAGGCGCCAGCCGAGTCTTGACAGGGACGGGAGATTTCGCCGGCGGCGACGCGCCGATTCCCGAGAAGGAATTGAAAACGGCTACCTCTCAGATCGTCGAGCTTCCCACGATCCTGATCGGAATCGTAATGATCTACAACTTGCCGGGAATATCCGGCGAGCTCCACCTTTCGGGTCCGGTGCTGGCTAGCATCTATCTCGGAAAGATCACGGAATGGAACGATCCGGCGGTCGCCAAATTGAATCCGGGGACAAGGCTGCCTGAGATTCCCATCAAAGTTGTGCACCGGAGCGCGGGGAAGGGTTCGAGCTACATTCTGACCGATTTTCTTTCGAAGGCCAGCCCGGAATTTCTCTCACATGTTGGAAGAAGCGAATCGCCGGATTGGCCTGTAGGAGCGAACGCCGGCAGGACTCAAGATATGGTCGATAAGATTGAAGCTACGGCGGGAGCAATCGGGTATACAGAATTGAATATCGCGGAGAAGGCTTCCTTGCGGATGGCCAGCATCCGAAATGAAGATGGTGAGTTTATCCACCCATCCGCCCGCTCGATCGCAGCCGCGGCGAGAGCCATGTCTCGAAAGACGACGGACGATTTCCGGATTTCGCTGACGAATGGGCCAGGGAGAGACACCTATCCCATCAGCAGCTTTACCTGGTTTTACGTTCCTGCCGCTGCGAAGGATTCGCAGCGTGGTCGAGCGGTCGAGGAGTACCTTAAATGGGTTTACAGCAGCGGCCAGAAGCTGGCTCAGGACGAAGGTTATCCGCCGCTGCCTGAAGAGCTACTCGCCAAGGTAGCCGCGAAAGCAGCAACGATTCGCTAAGATACTTACTGAAATTCTAAACGTTTAGTGTGAGCGAAACTAGATCTGGCCGCGGAGTTGGCGGCAGTGGTGGCATCTTGGAACGGTCGACCGGGCGATAAAGTGTGTCACGCTCCACGGGAACGCGGCCCGCGGCGCAGATAAGGCGCTCAAGTTCTGCGCGTGGAGTGAACTCCGACGTTTTCGCTCCGGCATCGTGGTAAATCTTCTCTTCGACAACCGTGCCATCTAAATCATTAGCCCCGAAACGCAGTGCGATTTGCGCGATGCTCGGCGAGAGCATGATCCAATAAGCCTTGATGTGCTCGAAATTATCCAACAGCAGCCGCGCGACCGCGATGCTGCGGAGATCGGCGTATCCGGTTGGTTTTGGAATGTGCGAAAGCGCGGTGTTGTCCGGATGAAATGCCAGGGGAATAAAGGCTACGAAGCCGTGAGTTTCATCCTGTAGTTCGCGCAACTTAATGAGATGGTCGACGCGCTCTTCTTCAGTCTCGACGTGGCCATATAGCATGGTGGCGTTCGAACGGAGCCCGGCTTCGTGCGCTTTCTTCGCGGTGCTGAGCCACATCTGGCCGCTGGTTTTGTGGTCGCAAATAATTTTTCGGACGCGCGGATGAAATATCTCCGCACCGCCCCCCGGACACGAATCCACCCCAGCCGCTTTCATTTTGCTCAGTACTTCCTCGATCGAGAGCTTCGCGATGCGCGAAAAATAATGAACCTCAACCATCGTGAAGGCTTTGATGTGGACCGAAGGGCAGCGCTGCTTCAGTCCGCGCACGAGCTCCAGGTAATGATCAAAGGTGAGATCCGGGTGCAGCCCTCCGACGATATGAAATTCCGTGGCGCCTTCACGAACGCCCTGCTCGGCTCGTTGATAGATCTCCTCGAGAGCGAATGTATATGCGCCGGGCGCGTTCGGGTCGCGGCCGAAGGCGCAGAGCTTGCAATGGGCGACGCATACATTCGTCGGGTTGATGTGACGATTTACGTTGAAATAGGTGACGTTGCCGTGTCGCTTCTCGCGGACGTAATTTGCGAGCCAGCCCACGGCAAGCAGGTCAGGCGAGCGATAAAGCGTGATGCCGTCTTCCATGCTCAGCCGCTCGCCTGCGAAGACCCTCTCCGCGACGGGTTTTAGCCGCTGATCGGTAATGGCAAGTTCGCTCATTTCGTTTCCGCTGAAAATATCAAACGCGCCAGACGGCCGCAGCAGCGCCCCAGAACAAAAGGAACAATAGACTAATATAACCGTTCACGGCGAAAAACGCAGCGTCCAGCTTGCTGAGATCGCCCGGCTTGACAAGGGAATGCTCGTAAGCCAGCAGCGCGGCGACGACGACGATCCCCGCCCAAGCCGGCCACGGTAGCGCAAAGCTCCAGGCCAGCCAGGAAAGCAGCGCGACAACGCCGATGTGCATGGCGCGTGCGATGAGCAGTGCGTTGGCGATGCCGAATCGCTTCGGAACCGAGTAGAGGCCAGCCCGGCGGTCGTAATCGACGTCCTGACAGGCGTAAAGCACATCAAAACCGCCCACCCAAAAAGAAACGGCCGCGCAAAGAATGAGCATGCGCGCGTCAAGACCGCCCGTTATTGCGATCCACGCGGCTGCGGGAGAGATGCCGAGAGCGAATCCGAGAAAAATGTGCGACCAGTTTGTGAAGCGTTTCGTGAACGAGTAGAAAAACAAAACAGCGATAGCAAGCGGCGCCAGCTTGAGCGCCAGCGCATTAAGCTGCCACGCTGCGATGAAGAACAGTGCTACGGCGATGAACGTGAACAGCCACGCAAATTGGACAGAAAGTGCGCCGGTGGCAAGCGCGCGTTGTTGTGTGCGCGGATTTTCGCGGTCGTAACGCAGGTCTGCAATACGGTTCATTGTCATTGCCGCAGACCGGGCCGCGACCATAGCTACGATAATCCAAACGAATTGCCGCAGGCTCGGCCAACCATTAGGCGGTTGATGCGTGGCTCGCGCTGCGAGCAGTGCGCCCGTCAGCGCAAACGGAAGCGCAAAGACAGAATGCTCGAACTTGATCATTTCGAGCACGGTGCGGATACGGCTGGCCATCGATGAATTACGCCTCCGCCTTTCTTGCGCCGGGCGTGCCCGTCCAGCGGTACATATTTTCCTGGGCCAAATCGATCTGCGCGAGCACTCGGCAAACATATTGCGTGATCAGGTCGTCGATGGTCTGCGGATGATGATAGAAAGCCGGGATGGCAGGCATAATCACCGCACCGGCTTGCTGCGCGCGCAACATGTTTTCCAGGTGAATGCGATTGAAAGGTGTATCCCGAACGCAAAGAACAAGTTTGCGGTTTTCCTTGAGGATGACGTCGGCTGCGCGGGAGACAAGGTCGTCACTGACGCCGCTGGCGATGGCGGCGAGAGTGCCCATGGAACACGGAACAACGATCATCGAGTCGACGCCGTAGCTGCCGGAGGCGATCGCCGCGCCGATGTCCTTATTCGGGAGCACTTCGATTTTCGCCGCGGGACTGTTCAGAAGACGGCCCGGAAGTTGCTTCAAATCGCCGGAAGTAATTCCCATCTCCTCGGAAAAGAGCCGCTGGCCCGCTTCCGTGACCACAAGATGAATGCGCGCGACCCGCGCGTCCTGTTCAAGCATGGACAAGGTTTTTTGCGCCAGAACGGCGCCGCTTGCCCCGGTCACACCTACGGTGACGATTTGTTTTTGCGTGTCAGGCATTTTCCCGTGCGGATAGAATCAGTCTCGCAGCCGTGTTGGGGCAAGTCAAGCTGAGGTCCGACGCCCCCGCGATGATAGAATTTCGAGCGGTCAAATACTATGAATCAAAGTGAACTGTTGAAATTGCTGGAATTGGTGAAGCTCGGCGCTTTTTCGCCCGAGAAGGCCGCCGAACGCCTGCGCCATCTGCCCTTCGAGGATCTCGGCTTTGCCAAAGTGGATCATCATCGCTCGTTGCGCCAGGGCTTTGCGGAGGTCGTCTTCGGAAAAGGCAAAACGCCCCGACAGGTCGCCGAAATTGTACGCGCCATGCTCGAGAAAAAGGATTCGAATCACAATATTCTAGTCACTCGTGCGGATCTCCAAATCTTTGCGGCCGTCAAACGCGCCAGTGGGAAAACAGGGCGCCAGGCAAAATTTCACGAGAATTCGCGTGCCATTACAATTGAACGAAACTGCGAAATCACTGGGAAAGGAAATATTTTAATAGTTTCGGCAGGCACCAGCGACATTCCCGTCGCAGAAGAGGCACTGCTCACAGCGCAAATGATGGGAAACCTTGCGGAGCCGCTTTACGACGTGGGTGTCGCAGGCATCCACCGCCTTTTGGAACATCGCGAAAAATTAAGCCGCGCTCGCGTGATTATTTGCGTCGCGGGAATGGAAGGCGCGCTGCCAAGCGTAGTCGGCGGTTTGGTCGCTGCTCCCGTCATTGCGGTCCCCACAAGCACGGGATACGGCGCAAGTTTCGGCGGTGTCGCCGCACTCCTGGGTATGCTTAATTCCTGCGCATCGAACGTCACGGTAGTGAATATCGATAACGGTTTCGGCGCCGGCTGCGTAGCTTCGTGCATCAACCGCTTGTAAGAAGGCCAGGTCAAAGCGCCATTCCCAATAGCCCCGGATCGGAAAGTGCGTCTACGTGGTCCCCCTCGGCTCCGCTCGTTTTCCCTACGAAGCCTCCCAATACCTCAAAGCAAGAGCTCCCTGGAACCACAATGTCAGATTGGCTCCGCAAGAATTTCCGTTGACGAAGTCGCCAAGAAATGTATCTTCCCGGTTTTCTTCCGAACCCAAATGTCTATGTGGAAATGACGAGTTTAGAGCGGGGAGAGGTCGTCCTCCCGCTCTTTCTCTTTCCGCTGGAACTGTTTCTCAAGGGCCTTTTGGGCCAAGTCGCGTCCGCCAAGGCCGAAAGCGATCGCCAATCCAAGCATGAGCGACCCAAATACGATCGAGAACGCAATTTCTACCGTTTGCTTTCCGAGGCCGATTTGTTCAAGCGCCATCGAAAGCGCCAGGAATCCGATGACAATGCGGACCGTTTCGCTCAACACCTTAGGAGACGGCAATCCCCTATTGACTGCGGCCAGGAGAGTGGCTCGGGAAAAGAAGTTCGCAGCAATCATGCCGCCGAACAAGACGAGGAAAGCCACAAAGACCTGCGGTAGAAGAGACATCAGGTTTGCAATTTGCTGCTGCAAACTGACAATCTGCAATACGCTCACACCAACGATAATGAATCCCAGCCAGGTGATCCAAAAAACGGCGCGGCTCATCAGTTCCGTCATCGTCGGAAGCGCGGCTTTGCGCAGCAATCGGGAAGTCCCGGCTTCTTCCGCAACCTTTTCAACTTTTGCGAGGCGCAAGATTCCACGGATCGCCATTTTGAGGAGATATGCTGCCAGCCACCCGACCAGAATGATGATCAGCATGACCAGAATCCTAGGTAAAAATTCGGCAAGCATCCTGGCGAAATTGTCGTGGGCCTGCTGGAATGCATGCACAACCAAATCTTTCATGATCCACCTTGCTCTTTCGTTCTCCATCTTTCGAAGAAGAACACTTTCTGATGTTCGAACTCCTGGCAGAGCTCTTCCAAATCAGCTTCCATCTCGTCCGAGCTTGAAGATCGGTGTTTTGTGAGAAACGAATAAACGCGGCCGCGATAAATGGGAACGAATGCCTGCACCAAATGATCGCGATTGAGCTGCGAATGGTGATAAGCAGCCGCGAATTCATAACACGTGCGCACCCAGAGTTGGTGGGCTAATCGGAATTCCTTTTCATTGCAAGCGGCCAATCGGACCAACTCGGCATGCGTATCGGGATCCAGAATGGAGCCCAGTATCTGGGACAGCTGGCCGATACCGTTCTGATACATCGGGAAAAGCTTCTTTCGGTCGACGCGAACTGATCCACTGCTGACTTGGTGATCCGGGCCGATCGTTTTTAAAGGTTCGGGCGTGACACCATGGAGCCAACGCGAATCTGTGGATTCCAAACACCAGAAAAACCCCTTCACGGCGTGCCGGATTACATCGACAACGCCCGTGCTGGAGGACGCCTGAGACTTCGCGCCCAGATAAATTTGACAGCAGCGAAATGGGCCGGACATGGCGGCAATCGCCATCCACATTTCCGTTCCGGCCTCGCTCCCGTTGTTGTACCACCCCTCCTTAGAAAGGCAGTGTGTTGCGAGACGTCCAGAGAACGCGAATTCGGTCCCGCGCAGCTCTCGCATGGCCTTGCCGTAGAGTGCCCGGCCGAACGGATAGAGCAGCTGTCGAGTAAGCAAGCCATCAAATTTATGCCGACTATATAGCGGTGAGAGAAAATCATAGTTGTCGCGGTAGACGGGCGTCAGGAGAGACACCAGCCAGTTGGGGTCCGGATTTTCCAGGGAAGCGGAAACTACCGCACACGCCTGAGCATGCAGAAGATCAGCAGCGGCAAGGATATTTCTGAGCTTATTTTCCTGAGCTTCCCCTCCACCTGCATTGGTGGTGATCCAACGAAGAGTGCGGAGAGAGCCAAAGAAATCCGCTTTGGCCAGCGAAGTGGCTTCGAGCAGAGCCTGGTTTGATCCGTCGCGGGATCCGCCATCCACGTTCAGAAGTGCGACCCGCTCCCTCGGGAAATTGTGCAGGAGGGACTCTTCCACCGCCCGCACAACTCTTCCGATGGTTTTGCTGTTGTTGTGCGAGGTTATCGCCAAAAGTAAATCGACATTCCCGACACTGATCAACTGCCGGAGAAATTCATCCGAGAGGAATCCCTGTTCGCGCACTCATGTCTCCGATATTGTCGTTCGATGTCCGGCCAGGAAAGCTTGAACCTGCAGCCAGAACATCCTAAATACGCCGCAGCCGGAACCAATAGAATTGATATGGACCCATCGTCAGCAAATAAGGCAGTTCGCTGATACGCGGGAAAATCGTATTTCCTGACATTTCAATGGGAATGCTTCCCTTGTACTTCCGAAGGTCCAATTCCACGGCCTGTGCGGAGTTCGCAAGATTGTTCACGACGAGCACTCGCTCGGTTCCGAGTTCGCGCACATACGCAAGAACTCTGTGGTTGGGCGCTTGAAGAAATTCGATGCTTCCCCTGCTAAACACTGGTGTCGATTTGCGAACTTGAATCTGCCGTTTCATCCAAGAAAGCAGCGAATGTTCTGACCGATTCTGCGAGTCCACGTTGACGGCTTGGTATCCGTAGACTGGGTTCGAGATCAGCGGCGCGTATAAACGTTCTGGATCGGCCGAAGAGAATCCTCCGTTCCAGTGACCATCCCACTGCATCGGTGTGCGAACCCCGTTGCGGTCCCCGAGGTAGACATTGTCCCCCATTCCAATTTCGTCGCCATAATAGATGATGGGTGTTCCAGGTAAAGACATCAAAAGTCCATTCAGCAGTTCTATGCGTCTCCGGTCGTTGCCCATCAATGGAGCAAGCCTGCGGCGAATCCCCCCATTTAGGCGCATCGATTTGTCGCGGGCATATTCGTCATGCATATAATCGCGTTCGGCATCGGTGACCATTTCGAGCGTCAGTTCATCGTGGTTTCGCAGGAAAATGCACCACTGGCAGTTTTCCGGAATCGCCGGCGTGCGCTGCAGAATTTCAACGATCGGCTTCCGGTCTTCCAGCTTCACGCCCATGAACATTCGAGGCATCAATGGAAAATGAAAAGCCATGTGAAATTCGTCACCGTTTCCGAAATAGGCGCATACGTCCGCGGGCCATTGGTTCGCTTCCGCGAGCAGCATTTTTCCGGGATACGATTCGTCCAGACGGCGCCGAAGATCGCGGAGAATTGCATGAGTCTCCGGCAGATTCTCACAAGAGGTTCCTTCGCGTTCCACCAAATACGGGACAGCATCGAGCCGGAAGCCATCCACTCCGATCTCTAGCCAGAACTTCATAACGTCCCACATTGCCTCACGAACCGCGGGATTGTCGTAGTTCAAATCCGGCTGGTGGCTGAAAAACCGGTGCCAATAGTAGGACTTGGACACCGGGTCCCACGCCCAGTTGGACAACTCGGAATCCACGAAAATGATTTTTGCATCCCGATATCGATCATCGCTGTCGCTCCACACGTACCAGTCCCGGCGCGGATTTTCCCGGGAGCTGCGAGCTTCCTGAAACCAGGGATGCTGGTCCGAAGTGTGATTCAGTACAGATTCGATGATGACCCGAATTCCGCGTTCGTGAGCCGCTGACAGGACTGTTTTGAAATCTTCGAGTGTGCCGTAGCTCTGATGAACGGAGTAGTAGTCGGCGATGTCGTAGCCGTCATCTCGCAGAGGTGAAGGGAAGAACGGCATCAACCAGATGGCATTGATACCTAAATCCTGAAGGTAATCCAATTTACGTTGTAGCCCGCGGAAATCGCCAATACCATCGCCGGTGCTGTCGTGGAACGTCCGGACATGCAACTGGTAGATAATAGAGTCCTTGTACCAGTCGGCTTGTTGTGCAGCGCTCAGGATTGCTACCCTCCGTCCGTCCCGTTCTTCACAGAAAATAATCGAAATCACGGCCAGCGGCGCTTGGTATATATCGTAGTACGATGCAGTTCCCTGAGGTACCAAAAAAGCCTATTTTCTTTCGCCTCTCGATTTTCCAAACAAGTTGTGTCTTCGGTACAGGGCGGTTTTTGGTCGTTGGCGATTCCTCGCGACACCGGGTCTGGAATGCGGCTGAGCCTTGCAGGCAGTAGATCGAGAGCTGGCCTCCGAGAGTGCCAATGCGAAGTGCTGGGCGTCATTCAGAAAGTTTTGCTGTCGAATCTGTTTTCGAGGCGCACACTGCTTGGCATGCACCCAAATGTTCACGGATGGAAATTCGGACTGCGCCCAAATACAACTGGCGGGAAAACAAGAATTTGGCTCCCCGGGCTAGATTCGAACTAGCAACCCTTCGGTTAACAGCCGAACTGGTTGAAATCCTAAATGCTTTATCGCGTGTCGCTTACCGGGAAACACGACCGATTTTCAGTCCCTTAGTTGGGCTACTTGGGCTATCACCTCTACCTAACGATTTTCGCGGGACGATCAGATAAACGCAAGGCTCTCTAACACAACAGGAAATGCTCGGCCCTAGAGCAATTCCATAAATGATGTAGCGTATTTGGCGCTAAAAAAGAAGCCGCGGCAATCGGCGAGCGAAATGGACTGAAAGGCAGCTTTGGCGGCCAGCAGAAGTTGTTCATCGCTGCGGGGAGTG
>Ga0335085_10001397_pt1 | contig 51992 bp, 47 predicted proteins | sample Lox_Sample_45_FD_206712 | JGI IMG/M metagenome (GOLD analysis project Ga0335085, IMG submission 206712) | Soil microbial communities from Loxahatchee National Wildlife Refuge, Florida, United States - Lox_Sample_4.5 | ecosystem: Environmental > Terrestrial > Soil > Wetlands | place: USA... | reverse complement strand
CGCCGCTGCGACTCTCGCGCAGCAATTTTCGCCACGCATACTGGACCCTCGCACAGATGGTCGCGCATCACACCGTGAACGGCTGCAATCTTCAGGCGGGCGACCTGCTCGGCACCGGGACGCAGTCCGGTCCCACGCCGCCGGAGGGCGGCTCCTTGCTCGAGCTCACGCGCGGCGGCCGGCAACCCTTGAACTTGCCCAATGGCGAGACGCGACGCTTTCTCGAGGACGGGGACACCATCATCCTGCGCGGTTACTGCGAGAGCGCCGAGAGCGCGCGCGTCGGCTTCGGTGAGGCGATCGGTCGCGTGCTGGCGGCGGTAGGCTGAGGTTTGCATGCTCAAGCTGTACAGCTACTTCCGCAGCTCCGCCGCATACCGCGTGCGCATCGCGCTGCACCTCAAGGGGCTCGGCTTCGAGCTCGTGCCCGTTCATCTGCTGCGTGGCGGGGGCGAGCAACACGGCGCCACGTTCGCCGCGCGAAGCCCGGCGCACCTCGTGCCGGTGCTGCAGGATGGAGCGCTGACGCTCACGCAATCGCTCGCGATCATCGAGTACCTCGAGGACACCCATCCCGAGCCTGCGCTCCTGCCGCGCTCGCCGGCGGAGCGCGCGCAGGTGAGGGCTATCGCGCTCAGCATCGCGTGCGACATTCATCCGCTCAACAACCTGCGCGTCACGCAGTATCTCGGGACCACGCTCGCGCTGGGCTCCGAGAGCCGTATGGTGTGGATGCGACACTGGATCGAGCTGGGATTTGGAGCCCTGGAGCGGCTGCTCGAGAGGACAGGCGCCGAGCTCTTCTGCTTCGGTGATGCGCCTTCGCTCGCGGACTGCTGCCTCGTGCCGCAGGTCTTCAACGCGAAGCGCATCGGCTGTGCGCTCGATCCGTATCCGAAGGTCATGCGCGTGTACGAGCACTGTACGCGCCTCCCGGCGTTCGAGCGCGCAGCGCCCGGAGCACAAAGCGATGCAGAATAAGGCGGTGCGCCCGCTGAAGCTGCAGGACTACCTTCCGTATCGTCTCTCGGTCGCGGCGAATGCCGTCTCGCGTCTCATCGCACAGGCCTACGAGGACCGGTTTGGCCTGACGATCCCGCAGTGGCGGCTCATCGCCGTCCTCGCCGACGAGGGTCCGCTCACACAACAGACGCTGTGCGGACGCACCCTCATGGACAAGGTGACGGTCATGCGTGCCGCACAAGGTTTGCTGCGCCGCCGTCTGGTGCGTCGTCTCCCGAACGCGCACGACCGCCGCTCGCACCGCTTGGTGCTCAGCAACGCCGGCGAACACATGTACGCGGCGATCGTACCGCTCGCACGCGAGTGCGAAGCGCGCTTGCTCGATGGGATCGAGCGCCGTGAGGCCGTGCGGCTCGAGCAGCTGCTGCGCCGGCTGGAGCGCGCCGCCATGCGGCATGCGCGCCTCGCGCGTTAGCGCGCGGCTCATGCGTTAGAATCATCACGTGAGCGCTCGACTCAAGACCCTCAGTCCCATCGATGGCCGCGTGTACGTCGAGCGCGAGCTAGCGGATGCCGCAGCCATCGATGCGGCGCTGGCAAGGGCGCAACGCGCGCAGCTCGCCTGGCGCCGCATATCGATCGAGCAGCGCGTGCAGCTGCTCGGGCGCGCCGTGGACGCGTTCGTTGCGCACGGCGCCGCGATCGCTGAGGAAATCACCTGGCAGATGGGGCGCCCGCTGGCGCACTCGCCCAGCGAGATTCGCGGCTTCGAGGAGCGCTCACGCTACATGCTCGGCATCGCCGCACCGACACTCGCGGCGATCGACCCTGGAGAAAAGAGCGGGTTCACGCGGCGCATCAAGCGCGTTCCCGTGGGGGTCGTTGCCGTCGTCGCCCCGTGGAATTACCCGTATCTCACCGCGGTCAACGCGCTGCTGCCGGCGCTCGCCGCCGGCAACGCAGTGCTGCTCAAGCACTCTCATCAGACGCCCCTGTGCGCGGAGCGCTTGGCGGAGGCTTTTGCCGCCGCCGCTCTGCCCGAGGGAGTGTTTCAGTATCTGCATCTCTCGCACGAGGACACGGCGCGCCTCCTGGCGGACGCGCGCGTCAATGCCGTGTGCTTCACGGGCTCGGTGAGCGGCGGGCACGCGGTCATCGAGGCGACCGCGCGCGGCTTCGCGAGCGCGGGCCTTGAGCTGGGTGGCAAGGATCCGGCGTACGTCTGTGCCGATGCCAACCTCGCGCACGCGGTCGAGTCGCTTACCGACGGTGCGTTCTTCAATGCCGGTCAGTCCTGCTGCGGCATCAAGCGCATCTACGTGAGCGCGCCCCTTTATGAGCGCTTCGTAGCGGGAATGGTCGATCTCACGCAGCGCTATCGGCTCGGCTCGCCGCTCGATCCGCAAACCACTCTCGGGCCCGTGGTCCGCGCCGCCGCCGCGGACGCCGTTCGCGCCCAGGTCGATGCGGCGCTCGCTCAGGGCGCACGTCAGCTCATCGAGCGACGCCACTTTCCGCGCGATGAGCGCGGCACGCCCTATCTCGCTCCGCAGCTGCTCGTCGATCTCGATCACTCGTACCGTATCATGCGCGAGGAAACCTTCGGCCCCGCGGTTTGCATCGTCAAGGTCTCCTCGGACGAGGAGGCGGTGCGGCTCATGAACGACAGCGCCTTCGGGCTCACGGCGGCTATCTATTCGAGCGATGCCGAGCGCGCCGAGTCGCTCGGCGATCAACTGGATACGGGCACGGTATTTCTCAATCGCTGCGACTATCTCGATCCGGCGCTCGCGTGGACCGGCGTGAAGAATTCGGGACGCGGGTGCACGCTCTCGCGCGTCGGCTTCGAGCAGCTGACGCGTCCCAAGTCTTTTCATTTCAGGACGCGGTTATGAGCAGCGTGCTGCGCGGCAACTGGAGCTTCCCGACACGCATCTGGGCAGGTGCGGGACGCATCGCGGAGCTACCCGCGGCCTGCGCGCAACTGCGCATCGAGCGGCCGCTCGTAGTGACCGACCGCGGTCTGGCGCAGCATCCCATGGTGCAAGGTGCCGTGCAGGCTCTACCGCATGCGGCTCTGTTCGCCGACATCAAGAGCAATCCCACGGCGGCCAACGTCGCGGCCGGACTGCAGGCCTATCGAGCGGGCCATCATGACGGTGTCGTGGCATTGGGTGGCGGCTCGGCGCTCGATACCGGCAAGGCGGTTGCGTTCATGTCGGGACAAACGCGCCCGATCTGGGACTTCGAGGATGTGAGCGACTGGTGGACGCGCGCGGATCCGCGCGGCATCGCCCCGGTCGTCGCCGTGCCGACGACCGCCGGCACGGGTTCGGAGGTTGGCCGCGCTTCGGTGATTCTCAACGAGGAGACGCACCAGAAGAAGATCATCTTTCATCCACAGATGTTGCCGGGCGTCGTGATCTCCGATGCAGAGCTGACCGTGGGTCTGCCGGCGCACATCACCGCCGCGACCGGCATGGATGCCTTCGTCCATTGCTTCGAAGCATTCTGTGCACCGGGCTTTCATCCACTCGCCGATGGCTTAGCGCTCGAGGGCATGCACCTGATCGCCGAGTTCCTGCCGCGAGCGTGCGCCAACGGGCAGGACATCGAGGCGCGCGCCAAGATGCTCGCGGCGGCCTCGATGGGGGCCGCTGCATTCCAGAAGGGACTCGGTGGCGTGCATGCGATTGCGCATCCGGTCGGCTCCTGGTTCGATACCCACCACGGCCTCACCAATGCAGTGCTGTTGCCGTACGTGATGCAGCACAATCGCGCGGCGATCCTCGACAAGTCCGCGCTCATCGCGCGCCTCCTTGACCTCAGGCCCGCGAATTTCGACGGCCTGCTCGCGTGGGTGCTGAATTTGCGCGAAAGGCTCGGTATTGCCCACACGCTCGCGCAGATCGGGGTCGATGTCCGCAACGCGCAGGTCATCGGCGAGGAGGCCCTGCGGGATCCTTCCGCGGCCGGTAATCCGCTGCCGCTCGATGCGGTGACACTCGAGCGCATCTTTCGCGCGGCGGTGGCGGGCGATTTGCGCGCCGCTGATTGAGTGCATGGGCGGCCCGCGGGTACTGGTGATCGACGGTAACGTCGCGGAGACGCGCAAGCTGCAGCTGGCCGCCGTCGGCTACGATCCTGGAACCGGCTACGCGCGTGTGTTGCAGCGGTTGCAGCCGGATGTGCAGTGCGACGTACTCTATGGAGCCGATGCGGACTCGGCGCCTCCGCGGGGCGCGAGCCTTGCCAGCTACGATGGAGTGGCGATCACGGGCTCTGCGCTCTGCATCCCCGACGGAGGTCCGCCGGTCGACCGACAGCTGGAGCTCGTGGCGGCCGTATTTGATGCCGGCGTGCCGCTCTTTGGCAGTTGCTGGGGCCTGCAGCTTGCGGTGACCGTGGCGGGCGGGAGCGTTCTTCCCAATCCGCTCGGCCGCGAGTTCGGCTTTGCCCGTCGTGTGCTGCTGTCGCGTGCGGGACGCGAGCATCCTTTGTACGCAGGCAAGCCCGAGGTCTTCGAGGCGCCGACGGTGCACCGTGACTACATCGCGCAGCTGCCATCGGGCGCGGTGGCGCTCGCGAGCAACGAGATGGGCCTGCAGGCGGCTGCGTTCTCGTATCGACGCGGCACGGCGTGGGGCGTGCAATATCATCCGGAGTACGACTATCAGGACATCGCCGCCGTCGCTGCGCGCTACGGCCCACGCCTGATCGAGATGGGTCTGTTCAAGGACGCCGCTGCGCTCGCGGGCTTCATGGCGGACCTGCGTGCGCTGCAGTGCGCTCCGGGCGAAAGTGCGTTGCTGTGGAAGTACGGACTCGGCCCCGCGATGCGCGACCCGCTCATTCGACTGGCCGAGCTGCGCAACTGGCTGACCGCACACGTGCTGCCGCAGCGCGAAGCCAAGCGCTAGCAGCTTCGATCCCCTCGCGGGCTCGAATCAGGAAGCACCCGGTGCGGATGCGTCCACCACTTCTTGTTGGCGAGCGGATCTCCTTACGTCCGGCAGGAATAGGGCGCCGACGAGCGCGGATGAGAGTGCCACCAGCACCGGATACCAAAGCCCCGAATAGATATCTCCCGTGATGGCCACGATCGAGAACGCGAACGTTGGCAGCAGGCCGCCGATCCAGCCCACGCCGAGATGATAGGGAACCGACATCGCGGTGTAGCGAATGCGCGGCGGGAAGAGCTCGACGAGCCAGGCCGCCACGGGCGAATAGGCGATGGTGACATACACGACCAGGAGCACCAGCAGGAGCAGCACCATCGGGTAGTTGATCCGAGCTGGATCCGCCCTCGATGGATAGCCCGCCTGCCGCAGCGCAGTGCCCAAGACCGCCGCAAATGTCGCGCTCGCCCGCGTGAACTCTCCGGAACTCATCCGCTCTGCCTCGAACGACCGGATCAGTGCGTCCCTCGCACCTCTCACGCGCACTGTCGCAACCGTTCCGGGCGCCTCGGCCTGTATGAGGTACGGCACACCGGCCCTGGCGAGAGCGCTCTTGGCGATATCACACGAGTGCGCGAAGCGCTTCTGTCCCAGGGGGTCGAACTGAAAGCTGCATCCGCGCGTATCGGCCAGCACGGTGACGGGAGCGTGCTGCGAGGCGCTCTCGAGGGCGGGATTGGCGAAGTGCGTGATGCCGTGGAAGATCGCGAAGTAGGTAGCCGCTGCGAGCACACAGCCGAGCACCACGACTTTTTTCCGGCCGACGCGATCTGAGAGTGCCCCGAACACCAGATAGCAGGGTGCCCCGATCGCGAGGGCACCCGCGACGAGCAGGTTTGCCGGCTGAGCATCGACCTTGAGAACCTGAGTCAGAAAGAACAGTGCATAGAATTGGCTGCAATAGAAGATGACGGTCATGCCCGCGGTCGCACCGAAGAGGGCCAGCAGGATGAGCCTGAGGTTGTGCCAACGGCTGAAGGACTCGAGGAGCGGCGCCTCTGAGCGGGTACCTTCGGCCACCATGGCTTCGAATACAGGTGACTCAGCGAGCTGCAACCGGATATAGATCGACAGCCCGAGCAGCGCTACCGAGACCAGGAACGGAATCCGCCATCCCCAGCTCTCGAACGCGGAACCCAAAGCGGCTCGACAGAGCAGGATTACGAGGAGACTCAAGAGCAGCCCGAGTGTCGCCGTGGTCTGGATCCAGCTGGTATACAAGCCGCACCTGTTCGCAGGCGCATGCTCGGCCACATAAATGGCTGCGCCACCGTACTCACCACCGAGTGCCAAACCCTGCAGCATCCGCAGGCCAACCAGGGCAATGGGCGCTGCCACGCCGGCCATCGCATATGTCGGCAGCAACCCGACCAATGCCGTGGCGGAGCCCATGAGCACGATGGTTGCGAGGAATGTCTTCTTCCGGCCGACGCGATCACCCAGGCTTCCAAATATCACGGCTCCGAGCGGTCGCACGGCAAAGCCGGCCGCGAAGGTCAGCAACGCAAAGATGAATCCGGTCGTCTCGTTGACACCGGCGAAGAACTGCTTCGAGATCGTGGTGGCGAGAGACCCATACAGGAAGAAGTCATACCACTCGAAGAGGGTGCCGAGACTGGAACCCAGGATCACCCGACGATGGGCGCGGTCGATCGTCAGATCGACTGAGCGCGTGAGTGCGATCATCGTTGTTCTCTACGGCGCCTCGCGCCGGCCCCCCGGCGCACATTATGGCTCAACCGGCCACAGGGCGAGGGCGACGGGGCGGGCGTGCGGCGCGAATTGCAGGCAGCTTGCCGCCGATGAGACCGATGGCACACGCCCATACGATTCCCATGGCGATCAGGGGCGGCTGGATCAGCAGCTTGAATCGTACCTCCCTGGCGAATTGACCGCCGATGGTGCTGAGCGAGCCGCCCTTGAAGAGGAGCCATGCCACCGTTGCACCCAGGCCGGCTGCGCTCGTGCCACGCGAAGGTGGATCTCCGCTGCGTTCTGCACGCGCAGGCGCGCATCGCTCAGTGCCTTGATCGAGGCATCGAATCCGCCGCTCACCCGGAGTAAAACCCCGCACAGCAGGAACGCGATCGCAATCGGCAACGTGAGCAGCGCTCGCAATCGCCGGCGGCTGAGGCCCGCCCACACGAGTGGCGGTCATTTGCTTGGGATAGCGAGGCGGCGCTCAGGGGGGAATGTCAGCGCGGGAACACACCCGGGCGCGAACCAGCTCCGTGCATCGGGCGAAGCCTCCGACAGAGGTGCTAGGCTAGCGGGCAAACCCTCCCGAGATCCGCAGCGGCTTGGTAGCCATTAAGAGGAGAGCAGCATGCGAGTGCGACTATTCCTGTGCTCCTTCGCCATCGTATTTGCCGGCCCAACGCAGGCGGCGCAAGCCGATGCCACGGCAGCTCGACTCGCCGCCCTGGAAGCCAAGGTGACCGCGCTCGAGGATGTCGACAGCATCGAGCGGCTGATCCGGGCCTATGGGTATTACTTCGACAAGGGCCTGTGGAAGGAGACGACGACACTCTTCTCCGACGATGCGCTCGTCGAGATCGCACAGCGCGGAATCTATCGGGGACGCGCGAGTGTTGAGCGACTCTATATCCAGCTCTTTGGCCATGGTCACAATTGCCTGGCCTCCAGGGGCGGCCTCAACAACCATCTGATCCTGCAACCGATCGTGAGCCTCGAGCACGACGGTCAGCATGCCAACGGACGCGCGCGCATCATCGGCATGGTCGCTGTCCGTGAGGGTGACTTCCTCATGCAGGAAGGGGTTTACAACTTGAAGTTCCGCAAGCAGGGCGGCATTTGGCGCATCTCGAGTCTGCACTATTTCGGCGACATCTATGTCCTTCTTCCGGGTGCATTGAAGCAATACCCGGTGCCACAATCGGGGGCGAGCGCCGAGGTGCCACCCGATGCACCACCGAGCGTTACTTATGAGTCCTATCCTGGGTACTACGTGCCTGAGTTCCCATACCCGAATCCGGTCACCGGCAAACAAGTTGACGTGAGCAGCTGCAATTCCCGAAGTGGACACTGATCGCTGCATTCTCTGAAGCGACGGTATGTCGTCGGCTCCGAGGAGCATGCATCCGGACGATAACCGGAAAGGAAGCTTTCGAGGCGATATGGACGAACGTCCCACCCTAAAGAAGAAGGTCGTGTAGGGCGCCGGTCATTACATTCAACAGGAGCTTGCGGCGCCAGTAACACAGCTACGCGTGAAATTCCTGCGCGGTTTGACGGCGTAAGCGCCGCGCGCGGCATCACGCGCGCCAGATGTTGCTCAAAGCCCTGCGCCAGTTCTCTCCCAGAACCAGGCGTATATGCTCGTCCGTGTAACCGCGTCTCGCGAAAGCGGCGGCGAGCTCGAATATCCTTTTCTGCCCTTCCAGACCCGCAACGATCTCGTGGGTACCGTGAACGCGGTAGCGAGGATCGGCCGTCGCGAGCTTCTCTTTGAGTAACTGCGGTGCTCCGAGATCGTTGCTCTCGATGCCCGCGTCGGAGCCGATTCCGACGTGCTCGATGCCCACCAAGTCGCGGACGTGATCAAAATTATCGACGACATCGTCGACGGTGACCGGATCGGTGCCCTTGACCATGAAGGCGATGCAGGAGATTCCCATGACTCCGCCACTTTTCGCGACAGCGCGAATGGCTTCATCCGTCGAAGCGCGGAGCGCGTTTGGGTTCAACGCACGGCAGTTACCGTGAGACAGGATCACCGGGGATTTCGCAATCTCACAGGCTTCCAGCTTGGTGCGGTCGCTGGCGTGTCCGAGATCGACCGCCATCCCGAGGCCGTTCATGCGCTCGATCACCTTCGCGCCGTATTCGCTTACCCCAGCGTCGTGTGGCTCGAAAGCGCCGTCGGCAACCAGGGATCTGAAGTTATAGCTGAGCTGTGAGATCCTTTGGCCGTGCGCGTAGCAGGTATCGATGGCGTCCAACGTCTCGAACTGTGCGCTCGACTGCAGCCCAAAGACGATTCCGTAACGTCCGTCCCGCTTGGCTGTCGCGAAATCCCTCACGGTGTCTATCCGGGTGAGCCATTGAGGATAGTTCAGCAGGAAGCCGTTCCACTTGTCGAAAAGCACCGTCGCCTCATGCAGCGACGCCGCTCCCTCTCCGAAGTTGATGGCATTGACGCCTGAATTGACGAAAAACTCGAAGTCCGGCTGCTTGAATGCTCCCGCTCGCGACAGCCAATCCTGCAGCAGCGCCTGCTTGTCATCCCGGTACAAGAACTGATTGAGCATGTCGATCACGAGTGATTCGCGAACGAGTCGGATCACACGTTCGGAATACTGTTGAGGACTCTGCGCAAGAGCTTGATAGCGCCGCCGCAGCACAAAAGGTGCGACGACTGCTGCGGCCGCTGCCTGCGCAAAGAATCGCCGGCGTGAGATGGATATCGGGGGCATGGTGATTACGGTCGCAGCAAGTTAGCTAGGCGCCCATTTGCTGGGCCAGATCGATGATGCTCACGCAAATCAAGTCGAAGTCGCCGGCGTTCGCCGTTGCCGGGATGCCGGCGGCACCGCCGCCGAACTCGTCGGGACGGTAGATGAATCCGGTGCGCAGTCCGCAGCTGCGCGCCGCTTTCAAATCGTCCGCGTGGGCTGCGCACATCATCACCTCCTCCGGTTTTAAGTCCAAATAGAACGGCGCGGACAGGTACATCTCGCGATCAGGTTTGTAGTGCTGCACGAGATCGGAAGCCAGCACGGCATCCCAAGGCAACCCGCCAAACCTAGCCAGGTTGGTCATGAGTGCAAGATTGCCGTTCGACATAGGCGAGATGATGTACTTCTTCTTCAGACGCGTCAGGCCCTCGACCGAGTCTGGCCACGGCGCGAGTCGTCGCCAAACATGCGACCAGTCCGCCTTGTCCGCTTCACTGAGCCCCGCGATTTTGAATTGCTTGAGCAAGTCCTCGAGAATCATGCGCTGCAAGTCATCGAGTCTGGTCCAGGGGATCTCGCGATGGCGCACTTTGTCCATGGCGGGCGCGTACCCCATGCGCCAGCGATCGGCGAATTCCACCCAGTTGACCTGCAGATTCTTGGCTTTGCCGCGCTTCGTCGCGTCGGCAATCACCGAGGTGCGCCAGTCAACGACCGTCCCGAACACATCGAAGACGCATGCCTTGATGTTGGCCAATGCGGGACTCAATTGCCTATTCCCGTGCGTCTTCGGCTGGCCGCGAACGGCGGACGGTTTGGACGATGAAGACGCCATGATGCTGACCCCTGCAGCCACCAAGAACTTACGGCGATCGAGAATGATTGCCATCGCTCGTCACCCCCGTTTTGATATTCGCGAGTTTCGGGATGGATTAATGTCTCTGGCCCAAGCTACGTTGACCCACAATATATACCTGCAGCATGAGCCGTCACGGGATATCGAAGAAACGACTACTCCAAGTAGAGCCGTGCATATGAGCAGAATCGCGTGTCTTGCCATGCTAGCCCTGGTGCTCGCCTCGCCGCTCATCGCACGGCAATCTCCTCCCGACGAAAAGGATCTCTGGTCATTGGAAGACAATTACTGGCGCTGCGTTCAGTCTAGTGATCTCGAGCGCTATCGAAATCTGTGGCACAGCGACTTTCTTGGCTGGCCCTTGAGCAACCCCGAGCCGGTGCGTAAGGAGCACATCACATCACCGACTGGATAGCCGCGCATACCAGCGTAGGTGAAACTCTCAAGTCCTATGAACTGGAGCGCCTGGCGATGCAGGCGACGGGCGACTATGTCACCGTCGCGTACCGTGTCCACATGCGGTGGGTCGATGCGACCGGTGTGGCTAAACCGAGCACGCTTCGCGTTATGCACACATGGCTACACGGGCCCGGGCTCAAATGGCAAATCATTTCAGGTATGGCCGCATCGCCTGATGCGCAGGGGCACTAGCGGCATTATCCGTATAGACCGACAGCTACTGGGCACCACCGCCGCAGAGTACCAAGCACCCGAACCGCACCGCCCCTGGTTGTCGGAGAGGCGTCCCGCTAGCCATTACCTGCGCAATGACTCACAAATGTCCAGGGCCGAGGTCGTCCCTGCGCGGTCCGCGGGACTGTCCGCGTCATTTCCGCCAACTCGGACATTGAAAATTTCGCTTCTGACCTCTGGAATCCAGTTCATGGACTCGGGCAAGCAGTGCCACTGTTGAGGGGGATGCGATGAATGATGGGTCCGATGGCAGGACACCCTCGGGGTGGATGCGCGCTCTCGGGATGATTGGAGCCGTGTTCATGATTGGGTACGGCACCCGAGGGTTGGTGCGCAACGACTTGCACGTGTCGTTATCGAAATCCAGCGACCCTGGCGTGCACCTTCATGGGGCACTCGCTTGGCTATGCTTTGCTGGAATGGTGACGATGGCGATCGGATTGTGGCGGCTTCTCGCGCCAGAGTTCGGTAATGGCGAGTTCGATTTCGACGCGCGCCGGCGCAAGTTTGGCCCGATATTTGTGATCGGGCTCGGGCTTTACGTTGCTGCGCAGGCCATTGCCGGCCTGCGGTCTTGAATGACTGTCCAAGTAGGGGTTTGCAGCTAACGCCAATGAGTTCGTCGCACCGCAGGTCGCATTCCTCGGGGGTCCGTAACGTTTCAGTCGTCCGGATGCCACCCGAGGCAGACCGCCCGAGGACTTGAGACGTTAGTTGTCGGTATAGTTGTTTGGGATCAAGGCATGAGTGGTCGAGGCGCGGCTCGCGTCCGGGGCTACTCGATGCCACCAATCCCTCGGGGAGTTAAGAAAATGAACCCATCCGTCGAGTCGCCCGTGCCCAAACGCGGGTGGCGACCGCTGCGTCGCCTGGCGCCGGTGCGGCTCGTAGTGTTTTTCGTCATCCTCGTGGTGGCTTACGTTGGCGCGCGACTCGCGCTCGGCTGGGCGTTGCACCACACGCCGATGAGAACTGCCGACTGGGTGGCGCTCGGCGGGGCGATGGCGCTTGCGGCGGCATTGATCGGCATCTATGCGGCGCTCGTTCATGGGATGGAGCGCCGTCAGGCGACCGAGGTTTCGCCGCGTGCGCGGCAGGCGCTGGCGGGCATCGTTTCCGGCTTCGTGGGTTTCGTTGCCGTACTTGGATTGATGCGTGCCGGCGGGTGGGCCCAGCTCCGCGGACTGTCTGCGGGTTTCGATGTGGTTCCCGCCCTTGCGGGTGCGAGCCTCGCGGCTGTTGGTGAGGAGCTCGCCGTGCGAGGCGCAGTCTTCCGCATCCTCGAGGAGAGCTGCGGCACCTTGGTGGCTCTGGTTCTTTCGGCGGCGCTTTTCGGCCTGCTGCACGCACTGAACCCCGGCGCTAGCCTCATATCCACGGCGGCCGTCGCCATCGAGGCGGGAGTGCTCCTGGGCGCCGCTTACGCACTTACTGCAAACCTGTGGCTACCGATTGGACTGCACTTCGGTTGGAATTTCACCGAGGGAGGCATATTCGGCGCTGCAGTATCGGGCGGCGCCGCCGGCAAGGGAGTCTTCGTCGTGACATTCACCGGACCGCGGTTGCTCACGGGCGGAGAGTTCGGGCCGGAGGCTTCGGTAATTGCGGTCGCGGTCAGCTTCGCCGCAGCACTCTTGCTCATTGCGCTCACTGTGAGGGCCGGCCGATGGAAGCCGATCACCTGGCGAATGACCCTCGCGTGATGAGGAATAACACGAGCATGAGACACGTATGCGCCACACTGCTGGGCTTCGCCTGCCTGACATTGGCCTCGACGACTTTCGCGAGCGGGCCTGAGCCTCGCGCTCGCGACCTGGGTGTGCCCTTCGATGGAACTCCAGGAACCAACAACGGCATTACCGATGTCGCAGGCGTGGAGGTCGGGTTCACGACTCTAATCTCGGGCGACGGGCCGCTTGTGCGCGGAAAGGGACCGGTCCGGACCGGCGTTACCGCCATCCTTCCGCGTGGCAAAGCGGACAGTCGTGCTGTGTTTGCGGGCTATTTTGCCGGGAATGGCAACGGCGATATGACCGGTACCCACTGGCTCGAGGAAAGCGGCGTACTCGAGACGCCGATCCTAATTACCGGCACGGGCAGCGTCGGTGTGGTGCGCGACGCGGCCTTCAAGTGGCTGGCCAACCACCGTCAGGGCTCGTTCTGGTATCCGGTCGTAGCGGAGACCGCCGACGTTCCGCTCAACGACATGGCCGGTCAGCACGTGCGCGCGCAGGATGTCCTCGATGCGCTCAACACCGCCAAGTCCGGCCCCATCGCGGAAGGCAATGTCGGCGGCGGTACAGGGATGGTGTGCAACGGCTTCAAGGGCGGCACAGGCACTGCCTCACGTCGGTTGACGACGGACACCGGAGGCTACACCGTGGGTGTGCTCGGTGGAGTCTGCGCGTTTCGCTGGACCAGACTCGAAGGTAACCGCCATGATCAAGAACCTCGGAACCAAGCGGATAGGGCCCACGCACAGGGCCACCTGTCATTGCGGAGGTGTGGTACTTGAACTCGACATCCCGGACGGCATCGTGGATGCACATCGATGTAACTGCTCGCTGTGCCGCCGAAGAGGGGCCGCCATGGGCTCGGTACCACTGCAAGGCCTGAGGGTTGTTCAGGGACGGGAGCTGCTGTCGCTATATCAGTTCAACACCAAGACCGCGGAGCATTTCTTCTGCTCTCGGTGCGGCATCTACACTCACCATCGGCGGCGCTCTAGACCGAACCAATACGCTTACAATATTGGCTGTCTCGAAGGAGTGGATCCGTATCTGCTTACGGACATCCCCGTTATGGACGGCGTCAACCACCCCGCAGATCGCAAGTGATCTCACGCACGGAGTCAAATGTGCGCGCCGCTGTCATCGCGTTGCCTGTGCTTGCTTGTGCCCTGCTGATCGCGCCGCAGTTTGCCAGCCCGGCGGACCGGCTCCACGAGCTCGTCGCGGATTCGGGGCGGGTGCAGCAGCACTTGGCGCAGCTCGCGCAATTTGGCGCAAACCCCGAGGGCGGCGTGAGTCGAGTCGCATATAGCGATGCGGATATAGCCGGTCGCGCGTACATCAAGCGCCTGATGGAGGCTGCAGGGCTCGAAGTACGGATCGACGCCGCGGGCAACCTGATCGGCCGCCGCGAGGGATCTGATCGCAAGCTGCCCGCGATCGTCGTGGGTTCGCACACGGACTCGGTGCCCCACGGTGGCAACTACGACGGCGATGTTGGTGTGATCGGGGGCATCGAGTTTGCGCAGCAGTTGCGCGATCGGCGGCTCAAACTGCGCCATGCGCTTGAGATCGTGGACTTCACGGACGAAGAGGGTGGACTCGTAGGCAGCCGCGCGATTGCTGGCGATCTGTCGACAGCAACCCTGGACCTGGTGAACAGCAGCGGGCGCAGCGTGCGAGATGGAATCCGCCTCCTCGGCGGTGATCCGGACGCCCTCGGTCAGGCCCGACGCAATGCCGCCGATGTCGCGGTCTACCTGGAGCTGCACATCGAGCAGGGTGGTACGCTCGAGCGCACCCATACTGACATTGGCGTTGTCGAGGGCATTGTCGGCATTCACTGGTGGGAGGCCACCGTAACGGGCGTCGCGAACCACGCGGGCACCACACCAATGGACCAGCGCCACGATGCCCTGCTGGGTGCTTCCGAGCTGATCTTGGCGGTGAATAGCGCGGCGACAGAGTTTCCAGGCCGACAGGTTGCGACCGTCGGTCGGATCCGGGCGGAGCCCGGAGCCCCGAACGTGATCCCGGGCAAGGTGGTACTCAGCATCGAGGTGCGGGATCTGGATGCGGCCCGGATCGCGGCCGTGTTCGAGCGGATACGCACGCGCGCTGCCGAAATAGCCCGCGCGCGCGGGATCAGCATCGAGTTCCGCGATCTCGAAGCGACCGCAATCCCCGCACTCACCGATCCGCGCATCCAGCGCATCATCGCCGGCGAGGCACACGCGCTCGGGCTGACGACGATGGCCATGCCAAGCGGCGCCGGGCACGACGCCCAAGACATCGCTCGCATCGCTCCCATCGGAATGATTTTCGTGCCAAGCGCGGGCGGTATTAGCCATGCGCCGCGCGAATACACGGCCCCGGCAGACATCGCGAACGGAGTGAACGTATTGATGCGTACTGTGGTGGCCGTCGACGCAGGCGCACTCAATCGATGACCCATCGGACGAGCAAAGCGTATTGAAAGGGAGTGATGTCTGGAATTCGCAGTTGGGCCGGCATTGCGATCGTCGCGATCGCGGCTGCGGTATTCATGAGTGGCTGCGACCCGATGGTTGCAGCCGAGGCGCAGACAGCCGACTATTGTGCAAAGCAGGGCAAGGTACCGTCATCCTCGCGATTCCAGGCTCACTCGCAAGCTACGCACGTCATTTTGTAGTTCTGAGGAGCACCATGCCAAACACAAAGAAGCTGTACCTAATCTTGGCGCTCGCCGCAGGCATTTGCGGTGCGCAAGGCGCACCGCCGACGGCGCGAACAAGATCAGTTGTTGCGGAGGGCGCGGGGACTTTCGTTTCCAGCGCCGAGATCGCGGCACTGCTCGCGTCCGCGGCAACAGGTGCGGTCGCTGACAACGTGCTGCGCGTTGTCCCCGTCGATGGTGAATACAACGTCGGGGTATCGGTCGTCCGGCGGGTAAAGGTGGCTGGCAAGACACCAACTGACGCCGTTCGTCACCATGACGTTACCGAGGTGTATCAAGTACTTAAAGGAAACGGAATCCTGGCCATCGGCGGCAGCATTGAAGGGGAAACCGAGCTCCCTTCAGGTGAGGCCGTGGTGCGCAATGTGATCGGCCCAAGTTCGGTCGGCAAATCGATTACCGGTGGCGTGAGACAACGGGTGGCCGCAGGAGACGTTGTGATCATCCCCGCAAATACCCCCCACGGCTTCATCGAGCTTACGTCGGATGAGATTACTTACCTGCTTGTTCGTGTCGATCCGCACCGTGTACTCGCTCAGAAGGCTCACTAGCGATAACGATTTTGAATCTCGCTCGCCAGGCACAGGGCAACAAGTCGGAATCGGACGGCCGAGAGCGCGCGCATACACGCTAACGGCCGCCAGGTTCGGACTGATCAGCGCGGTATTTCCGTCACGAGGGACTCGGACAAAATCTTGATTCCCGAGGCGTCCAGCTCACCAATCAGGGCTGCGATCTCAGGCGCGCCCCGCGTTTTGTCCTCCGAGTCCGCGAGGGCACGCAGACTGGTGTATTCCACCGCAATAATCACGCGGCCCGCCTCGGCGCCTGCCCAGCCGGCTCGCCACAGGCGCGCCTTACCGGTCGCCTGATACTTGGCCTGTATCGCGTCCATGCGCCGGGACAGCTCGAGTAACTTCTGCATGTGGGTCCCGACGTCCAAGACGATGACTTCGGTCACGTGTGGTGCTGCTGGAGGCGCGGCTGACGAGACTGTCGTAACGGCCGCCATCATGAGTGACGCCAGAAGTGTTGTTGCAGTTTTCAAGGTTCTCTCCCGTTATTGCCCGGTGGGCAGCAGTTTTGGTAGTTCCCCACGGCGACCGTCGCGAGTACGAGTGAGTTGTGGACCCTGCGCCGCACCATTTGTTCGATACTGGAAGTTCGCCAGCGCAGGATTCGGCGGCGGCCCGTGCAGTGAGACTTATCCGCGCCGCTAACAACGATGTCAAGTTGATGGGCGAGCCATTCAACCCACTCCTCGTGCTGATGCACGGCCTCGCGGGGAATACTGAGCTTCAATGCTGCGCAAAGGCCATGAGGTGGGACGTCATGAGGCGGGGAATGATGTCAGGGGTTTAAGCCCTGGGACTCCACCAGTTTGCGCCGATACCTGAACGTCCATATCACCGCGAGAATCGTCACGCTCCCTATCATGAACGGAGAAATCGACAGCACGAGCGGGGCGGGCAGCGTATAGACGAGGATTACGCGAATAGCGAACTCCCCGACGTAAAGGACTCCCCAAACGGCCGTCACGAGCTGAAGACCTCGGCGAGCGCTCGGGTTCCGGGCGCGAGCTTCAAAGGCAGCTCTCCCTTCCGGGTTCGTGCCGGCGACAAAATAGCGACCGAAATAGAACATCAAGGGGCGCTGAAATCCCAGCGAGGCAAGGCAGCAAATCCCAAATGCTCCCGTGAACACAGCTTCCCTTATGAGCAGCATGCGAGGGTCGCCGCCGAGCAAGAACGCGAAAAGGCCGACGACGATTCCCAGCAGGACTGTCAGCGTCACCGGGTTGAGTTCGCGTTGGCGCAGCAGATCGCAAACGCTCTTGAGTGCCGGATAGGTGGTGGCAATGAGGAGAGCGCTCACCTCGGAAGAGGATACGAACCGCTTTGAAACAAAGTAACAAGCGGTGGGGATTGAAGCGTTGAGAAGGACGTCCAACGCCAACGATAGGACGATCGGCTTGGAGGACGCCGATGCGTTTCGGTTCACGGGATCTCCCCTTACTATCGCATCCGACCGCAACATTATGAATTGATAAGCCTGACCCTGACACGCGGGCTTAGCCTGACGGGTCAGAGCAGGGGGCGCAGCCGCAGCTGAAGCGACCGGCGGCCGCTCAACTTTCCGCCGGCGAGTTTGACGGCAACCCGCACGACGAGCACTCTCGCTGGACCGTCGAGCAAGCCGGGGGCGGAGTCAATCCGGGCTTCGACGGGTGCCGGCTCGTAAAGTCAAATGATCACGCTAACAGTCAATAGCAAGGTCCTTCAGTTAGATGTGGACCCCCGGACGCCGCTCCTGTACGTGCTGCGCGGTGAGCTTGCGCTAAATGGTGCCAAGTTCGGCTGCGGCTTGGGGCAGTGTGGCGCCTGCACGGTGATGATCGGCGGCGTCGCCGTCAATTCCTGTGTAACGCCGGTAGGTAGCGTGCAGGCTCGACCCGTGGTCACCGTCGAAGGACTCGGCACCGCGGATAAACCGGGAGTCCTGCAGCAGGCTTTCGTCGAGGAGCAGGCCGCCCAGTGCGGGTACTGCATCGCCGGCATGATCATGAGGGCGCAGGCACTGCTCGATCGGAATCCGGCGCCGTCAGATGCGGAGATCCGTACGCACATGGAGCCGAATCTGTGCCGGTGCGGCACTCACATGCGGATCTTCCGCGCCATCCGGCGAGCGAGTGATGCGTTGAGACGCGCGCCAAAACGGGAGGCGAGCCGGTGAGGGCACTCAAGCGGCTGACGCCGTCACGACGCGCCTTTCTCATCGGCGGGGGTTCGCTCATCGTAAGTTTTTCCCTGCGGCCACGCCTGACCAAGCCCCAGGAGCATGCCGGGGAAAGTCTGCCCGGCAGCCTGCAACGCAATCCGGAACTCGATTCCTGGATTCGCATCGACAAGCGCGGCGCGATCACAATCTTTACTGGCAAGTGCGAACTTGGGCAGGGTATCAAGACGGCACTCCTTCAAGTTGCAGCCGAGGAGCTGGGCGTCACGCCCGAAGCGATTCACCTCGTCACGGCCGATACAGCCCTCACGCCCAACGAGGGTTACACGGCGGGCAGCCATTCCATGCAGGACAGTGGCACGGCGATTCGTTATGCCGCGGCACAGGAGCGTTCGTTGCTGATTGACGCCGCGGCTGCCCGGTTAGGCATCCCTCGCGAGCGGCTCAGAGCGCAGGATGGCGCCGTCGTCGCGGACGACGCGCGCCGTCTCGGATTCGGAGCCCTCGTAAAGGACGAACTGCTGCACGTCACGGCCGACGGCCGGGCAAGTCTCACGGATGCCACGCATTGCCGGCTGATTGGCAGGCCGGTTCACCGTGTCGACATCCCCGCGAAGGTTAGCGGCGAACCTGCATATGTCCACGACTTGCGCCTGCCCGGAATGCTCCATGCGCGCGTCGTACGTCCGCCCTCGTATCGCGCCACGATTGTGCGCATCGATACGAACCCGATCTCCAAAATGCCGGGCGTGCGAGCCGTACATCGTGACGGCAATTACCTGGGCGTGATCGCCGAGCGCGAATACCAGGCCATCGCGGCGATGCAGGCCCTTGCCGAGGCTGTGACCTGGAATGAAGCTGCAAGCTTGCCGCAGCCCGAAGAGATCTTCGATTGGCTCGCCTCCCAGCCTGCCCAGCAAGTACCGGTTTTGACCGGATCAGGCGGTCTGACAGGACGCACCTCGATTCTCGAGGCAACCTATCGCCGTGCGTATCAGATGCACGGCTCAATCGGACCGTCGTGCGCCGTGGCCCAATTCGCGAATGGGCAGCTGACCGTGTGGACACACAGCCAGGGAGTCTTTCCGCTGCGAGCTGCGATTGCTGAGTTGGTGCAATTGCCGACCGAAAGCGTTCGCTGCGTCCAGCTTGAGGGCTCGGGATGTTACGGCCACAACGGCGCTGATGATGCCGGTGCCGATGCGGCACTGCTGGCAATGGCGCTGCCGGGGCGACCGGTACGCGTTCAATGGACGCGAGAACAGGAGCACGCCTGGGAGCCTTACGGCTCTGTGATGATCACCAAGGTTCGTGCGGCCCTGGGGGCGCAAGGACGTATCGCCGGATGGGACTATTCCGTGCGCAGCTGCACGCATGCAACGCGCGCGGGTCCTGCCGGCGATCTGCTCCCGGCGTGGCTGCTGGCGCACCCGAAGGCTCCGCCGGCCCCGCGGCCGCTTCCGCTGCCCGAGGGAGGAGGCCATCGCAACGCCGCGCCGATCTATTCAATTGCCGATGCGCGTGTGGCATACGAGTTCGTCCCCGCAATGCCGCTGCGCGTTTCAGCACTGCGCAGCCTCGGCGCATACATGAACGTCTTCTCGATCGAGAGCTTTATGGACGAGCTGGCGCGGGCTGCGAAAGCCGATCCGGTCGAATTTCGGCTGCGCCACGTTGATGATCCGCGGGCTCGAGCCGTCATCGAAGTGGCCGCGGAGCGTTTCGGCTGGGTCGATTATCAGACACGCCAGCAGCACGGTCGCGGATTTGCTTTTGCGCGATACAAGAATCTCGCCGCATACCTGGCGCTAGCCGTCCAAGTCGAAATTGACCCGAAACGCAGCCGTGTGCGCCTCAAGCGTGCGATCGCAGCCATTGATTGTGGTCAGGCCGTCAACCCGGATGGCATCGCGAACCAGATCGAGGGCGGTATTCTTCAGTCCGCAAGTTGGACACTCCACGAGCGGGTTGGGTTCGATCGCACGCGAATCACCAGTCGCAGCTGGAGCAGCTATCCCATCCTGCGCTTTACGGAGATCCCGGACGAGGTCCGGGTTCATGTACTCAACCAGCCCGGCGCGCCCTTCCTCGGAACGGGTGAAGCGGCGCAAGGGCCGACGGCCGCCGCGATTGCCAATGCCATCGCCGATGCAACGGGTGCGCGGCTCCGGGATATACCCCTCGCGCTGTCCTAGGAGCGGCAACCAGGCCGCACCTTTCAGGCCGCAGGCGGCGATCGCGTCCAAAGGTCGCGATCCGTTCCCGTGCGTAGCCTCAGATCGGTCCGCGCCTTGGTCATCTGCCTCGCTGAAGTGGATGCATTGGAAGGGGCCAGCTCCTTGAACGGTCCTTGCTCGTTCGGTGTGAACCACGCGCGAGTCAGCTGAGCCCTGGTTTCGGTCATGAGCTCATAGGGGGTCCACCGCTCGCCAAGCCCGGTGCGCCGCTTCTCTACACCACGGCCCTGGGATTGGCCTTTTGCGTGAAGATCGACACGATCAGCGCCACGATGAATCCCACGATCACTCCCGTGATCAATGAGGTGACGACGAGTCCGACGGGCGTCATGATCGCGGATGTGATCGCCATGGCCTGCTGTGCCTGCGCGGCCGTCATTCCGCGTTGTTCAAGGGCTGCCTGCTGTACCTTCAGCAACGCTGCAAGATAACCCGTGTTGATGAATTTCACGTAGATGTACACCAGAATGCACGAGATCACCGCCGCAACGGTTGCGAGCAGCGTGCCGGACCCAAGGCCCTGCGGATAGGTCATCTTGCCTTCGTGGGTGCTCTTGTATTCCCGGTGCGCCAGGACCATGAGCACGACGAGCAATGCCGTATCCACGGTCGACGCCACCCAGTTTCGCTGGACGGCAGCCAGCGTCCCCGCGATGAATACGATAAACGCAAGCACACCCTGAATAAGCCCGTACTTCGTTGCGATCTTAGTGATGCTGGGCGCTCCCGGTTGTTCCATAAGCTGCGTCCCCTACGGGTGATTGAGTTCGAGTTATGACGCCTGCCTACTATAGCCCATCGGCGATGCCTTGTTCTGTGGACCCGTCGCGCCAGCGCGCCTTCAAGTCAGGGCGCAGTGCGAAGCTGCGCGAACCATCGCTGTTCTGCCAAGTCTGACAAACGCCCCCACGCCTCCCTGAAGCATGACGTCGCTGTGCGAGGAACCTGGTGGGATGGAATGAGTCGCGCCCAAGCCAAGCGATAGGTAGGACGCGAACGTCGCCGGGCGCTTGAAGACGTGCAGCCCATCGAGCCCAATGCCGGAGAGGGTCGTGTGTCCGAAATCGTTGCGATCGGCAGGCGGCGTCCCCTCCGCAGCCTGGTTCGAGTCGGTGGGTTTCGTCATTCCTGCTGAAGGATGCGAGTGTGCCCGAGATCATCGAGAATGCATTCTGACCCTTGACGGCGTCATGCAGGGGCCGGGCAGACGCGATGAGGACTGGGGCAATATCGCCCCGGGGGGCTGAGGAAGACCATGATGTCCGGTTTACGCTGGCAAGAGTTGCGCATCGCGAGGCCGAGTTTGACCTGGAGGTCGGGGTGACCATACGGAGAGCTCATCGCCACGACGCGAAGGAGCTGTCGATGCTTGCCGAGAAGACATTCAGGGAGGCGTTTGCGCCGATGAATACCCCTGAAGATATGGATCTTCACTGCCGAACCAATTACAGCGAGGCGATCCAAGCGGAGGAAATCTCCAACCCGCACCTGGTCACTCTGCTCTGCGAACATGCGGGAAGACTGATTGGGTTTGGACAACTGCGCTGGGGCACAGCACCGAGCTGCATCGTAGCTGCCGTTCCAGGTGAAATTCACAGGTTATACGTCGCGAGCGATTGCCATGGCACAGGTGTCGCGCGCGATATCATGCAGGCTTGCATCGATGAAATGAGCAGCCATCGGTCGGACGTCATCTGGCTAGGCGTGTGGGAGCGAAATCCGCGAGCGATCGCGTTCTACCGAAAATTCGGCTTCGCGGAAGTGGGTGAGCACGTATTCTTTCTGGGCCGTGAAGCGCAACGCGATATCATCATGGCACGCCCTGTAAGCGACTCATGGGGACGCCTGCCGGGCTCGCGTGCTTTGTGCTGAGGGGCGGCCCGCCCTCAACGTGTGTGTTGTTCCGGGGCATCATCCATTTGTGAAACAATCGCCGCCATGGCACTACGTATCGGCATCGTCGGCGCAACCGGTCTCGTCGGTCAGGCCATGCGCGATATCTTCGAGGAGCGTCGCTTTCCGGTCGCGCAAATGCGCTTCTTCGCTTCTGCGCGCTCCGTCGGGCGCGTTCTGCCGTGGCGCGGCAGCGAGCTGCCGGTTGAAGACGCCGCCACCGCCAACTATGCGGGACTGCAGCTCGTGTTGTTCTCGGCGGGCGCCTCCACATCGCGCCAACTTGCCCCCAGGGTCGCGGCAAGCGGCGCCATCGTGATCGACAACTCCTCTGCGTGGCGCATGGATCCCGAGGTCCCGCTGGTGGTCAGTGAGGTCAATCCACACGCCCTGGACGCTCTGCCCAAGGGCATCGTGGCCAACCCTAACTGCACGACCATGGCCGCGATGCCGGTGCTGAAGCCGCTGCACGTTGAAGCCTGCCTGACGCGCCTGATTGCCTCGACTTATCAAGCGGTTTCCGGCGGCGGTCTGGCTGGCATTGAGGACCTGCAGACCCAGATTCGCTCGATTGGCGATCAGTCGGCGCGACTTGCGCGCAGCGGAGATGCGTTGACGCTGCCAGCACCCAAGAAATTTGCTGGGCCCATTGCCTTCAATGTGCTGCCTTTTGCGGGTGCGTACAGCGCCGAAGAGCATTGGACAGACGAAGAGCTGAAGCTGCGCTACGAAACGCGGAAGATCCTCGAGATTCCTGATCTGCCGGTTGCGGGCACCTGTGTCCGGGTGCCCGTGTACACCGGCCACTCGCTGTCGATCAATGCCGAGTTCGCTCGACCGTTATCGGTCGAGCGTGCTGTGGAAATACTGCGCTCGGCTCCTGGCGTGGAAGTCGTCGACATCCCGACGCCGCTGCTTGCGGCCGGGAGAAACCCGACCTTGGTGGGGCGCATCCGCAAAGATCCCACCGCAGCGAACGGGTTGGTGCTGTTCGTCTCGAACGACAACCTGCGCAAGGGAGCAGCGCTCAACGCCGTGCAGCTTGCCGAATTGCTGGCTGGCAAAATCGCCTAGCGGCTCGGCAGGGGAGCCAAAGCCATGTCCCGCAACGCGGACCGGCGCTTGTCCGCCTCAAGCGAGAACTGGTCGTTCGGGTCCGTTTGGTGAGCCTTTCCGCTCGCCTACTTGGAGATTTGCAGGATCTTTGCTATGCGCGTCTCCGCATCCGTGCGAACCCGGAATTCCACACGTCGCGACTGCGCAGCATCCTCGTGTCCTTGTGCATCCAATATGAGTCGCGACGATGACAAGCCGTTGGCCGTAAGGTAGCGGCGCAGCCAGTTCCTGTTATCCGCTACCTGCGGCAGGCTCAGAGCGAACGTGAGGGCTGATCGAGTTCGCGATTGTGATAGCTCCATGTTCTTGAAATACGCCTCATCGACTGTTTGCGCTCCCACCCAGTCGGAGGAGGTGTGGCCCTCGATACGGATCTCGCTAATGGCGTTTCGATAGCGTTTGCCCGCCAGAATTCTGACGTATCGAGGAAAGAAATCGCGCAGTATCTCCTGGAAGCGAGGCTTCAGATCACTGCTCCCCTGCGCAAACAACACTTCGGGCTCGGTGAAGCGAATCGCCAGATCCTCCTTGATGAGTTGAGCGTTCCACTTGGGAAGGTCGGCTCTGAACTCCTTCTCGAGATCGGCGTAGAGCTGGTCGCGCACCTCGTTGTAGGCGATCGCGACCTCCTTTATCTGGGCGGCATCAGCCTCGACACGCATCATGTAAACGACAGCTATGAGCAAGAAGATAACCATCAAGCCCGTCATGAGATCGCTGAGGGGGATCCAGTGCGTCTCTTGCACATCCTCCAAACTCGCATTGACATTGTTGCTCATTGCTCAGGCTCTCCTTGCGACCATCACCCGTCTCTTGATTTCAAGACCTTTCTCTCGATAGTCCGTGGGGCGACGGCCGTCTTGGTTACGAGCTCTGCCAAGCTGCTCAATGATGTTTGCAGCTGCGCAGATTGCGTGTTCAACGCACTCAGAAGCCCTTCCAAGGACTCGGCAACCAATGTGAACACTGTCGCTTTGCTCACGAGCTCTGCATAGCGCGAACTTGCCTCGGTCATGGACTTTCTGGTGGCCGCTTCCTGTTCGATCAAAGCCTGGAGTTGGATTCGATATTGGTCCTGCCAGGTCACGAGTTTCCCAACAGCTGCGTTCAGCTGCTGGAAATTCTCGCCGAACTGCTCGTTCAGTTTTGCGTTGAAGTCCCGTATTACTACTGAGAGGGCTTGAATGAGCGCCTTCGAATTCGCCTCCGCCAGCTCTTGCACATGCCTCTCGAACCTCGCATTTAGTTGGTCAAGTCGGTCGTTGCTGTCCGTGCGCAGCGTTTTGATTTGGCTGACGAGCGTCGATTCCTCGTCCCCGGCGATCGCGCGATTCATAGAGCTGAGGTAGTTCGCGAGATCGTCGATTGTCGCGCCCGGTGCGTCCCCTGCCGGAGCAAGCGCAGGGTCGCCTGCGATAACTACCCGCATCTTTATGCTCAGAGCGGAGCCGATGCCCCAGACGGATGCCCAAAAGGAAGTGCGAATGCCTTGGAGCAGATGGGGCACGCTCCCCTTTACATCCGCGGGATCGAAGTCCAGAAGCCCCCACGCAATCCCGAGAAAACAGAAGAAGATGCCAACTGTTGTTAGTAGCGTAGGGCCGAGCGCGGTTGACTTCCTCGTCCACTTCAAATGAAACCAGAGCGCGAGCACCGTGATGAAAATGATCGCGAACTGCGTGACTGGCCCAAGCGATCCGAAAACTCGACCCATGTGTCCCTCGGAGCTAGCAGCTCGACGCGATCACGTGCGCGCACCCATGGTCTCCCCCGTGCTCGGAACTCTCGGGAGCCCCCTCTTCTGGGCCCTGGCGTTGCAGGCGCTGCGGGCGGGATGCACCCTGCCGCGAAGGTAGCAAGTGCCGTGCATGCCGGGGGCCGCTCACTCTCACCGGCGACGAATCAGCGGCTTACGTTCGCTCGTTGAACCAAAACGCCGCGCTCATCTAGCACCAGGCGTTGGCTTGACCGTGCAGGTATTATGCTCGCAACGATCAGCTACCAGCTAGCGGGCGTTGATATCACGCGAATCCGTCGCGCCGTTAGATGCGCGCGTGTCAGGGAGAGGAACGACACGATCAGCCGCTCATTGGCAGGTTCCACCCGCCGAGTCGTTCCACTTCTGCAGCGCATGGCTCCGGCTGCTACAGTCGCCTGCGGATCTTCCCACTGCGCTATCTCGCAAAATCAGATACGCGTGGTCCCGAAGTTCGAGCTCGCACGCCTATCCGGGTGTCCTGGCGAAGCGCTTCAGCTGCCCACCGAGCCGAACCCAGGGTTGGGCACTCTCGCAATAGATCTCCGATTTCGGCCTCACCCAGCTACGATCGTCCAGGGTCCCGGCATTCACCATGGCGATGCCCGGCAGCGCGTCCGCCTCATCGACGATACCGGAGCCGCACTCGGGGCAGAAGCGCCGATGGATTGACTTGCCACTGTCGCCCTGCTTGGTAAAGCTCTTCAGCGTTCCGGTCACCCTTAACGCGGACGCCGGGATGGTGATTACTGTCGCGAACGCGGACCCGGTGAACCGCTGGCAATCGCTGCAGTGGCATACGCCAACAAATCCGGGCTCCGCATCCGCACGGTAACGCACGCGACCGCAGAGGCAGCCACCTTCAATTTGTGCCATGACACAGCTCCGCTTCGCCTGAACCCAAGAGCATTCTAGCTTCCCGGAGTTGCCATATGCGCTGCGGCTGCTCTGGCCCAGACGCACACGTCGTCGGGACTTGCCCGCGAGCGTGAGTCGTAACCGCAAGCGTGCGTCCTGAGCATCCGCTTGTCGCAGCCGCGATGCTGAGGGGAGTTCAAGGCAGCGCGGGAAGCACCGGCCGTGGGGTCCCGGGCAAAGCCACATGGCTGGTGAAGCAACCCGAGCCCCGCTTCACTTGCTGGGCAGCAGCGCGTAAGTTCGTATTAACGGGATGGCCGAGAAAAACACGCATGAGCAACCTATTCGACTGGCTGTTGCCCCAGGGGTTCCTGCCGCACGGGCACTGTTATCTCTGGCGGCCGGACGTGCTGTGGCTGCACGTGGGGTCAGATGCAGTTATCGCGTCATCGTACTATGCCATTCCAGTGGCACTCGCGTACTTCGTGCATCGGCGCCGCGCGGTGCTTCCCTACTGGTGGGTGCCGGTACTGTTCGCCATGTTCATCTTCCTGTGTGGCAGTACCCATGTGCTGAATATCTGGACGGTCTGGCGTCCGGATTACATCGTCGATGGACTTGTGAAGCTTGCCACCGCATTTGCCTCGGCGAGCACGGCCGTCCTCGTCTTCGCCTCATTGCCCCAAGCAGTGGCGTTGCGAACGCCCATCGAGCTTCAGGCCGAAGTAGAGGCGCGCACCGCGGAACTGACAGCCGCAAACCAGCGCCTGCGGCAGGAGATCGCTGCACGTGAGCAGAACGAGGCTGCGCTCGCGACACGTACGGAGGAGCTGCGCCAGACCTTCAATGCGACCGCCACTGGCCTGACGCGCTGTAGCCGCAATCTGCATTACATTGCGGCTAATCCCGCTTATGCCGAGATTGCAGGCGTGCCGCTGCAGCAGATCATCGGTCGGCCGATCATCGATGTTATGGGTCCGGAAGGCTTCGAGAAAATACGACCCTACATCGAACGGGTGCTCGGGGGCGAATCAGTCGAATACGAAAGCCCGGTGCCCTTCAGCATGGGTGGGATGCGCCTGCTTCACGTCGCGTACGCGCCGTGGAGAGAGGCCGATGGATCGGTCAGTGGCTGGATCGCCTCGGTCAACGATGTGACGGCACGGCACGAAGCCGAGGAAAAGCTGAAGGCCGCAAGCCGCCACAAGGACGAGTTCCTGGCGATGCTGGCGCACGAACTTCGCAACCCACTTGCGCCAATTCGTAATGCGAGCGAGGTTCTCGAGCGCTGGCTGGGAGCTCACCCCGAAGCAAAGGCACCGCTTGCGGTTCTGCACCGCCAAACCCGTCAGCTGACCCGGCTCGTCGACGACCTGCTCGACGTAGCGCGGATTTCCCAGGGACAGATCACCCTCAAGCAGGAAACCGTCGACATGTGGGCAGTGCTCGATCAGGCGGTCGAGACAATTCAACCGCTGCTTCAGGAAAAGGGTCATCGACTGAGCGTTCGCAAACCATCCTTCCCCGTGTACGTTCACGGTGATTTCGCACGCCTGGTCCAGAGTCTCGGGAACATTCTGCACAATGCCGCGAAATACACAGACCCGGGTGGTGAGATCGAGGTGGACGTGACGGAGTCAAACGGGAAGCTGGTGATCGCGGTCCGCGACAGCGGCAGCGGGATTGCGCCCGACTTGCTGCCGAGCGTGTTCGATCTCTTCGTGCAGAGTCGGCGCACGATGGATCGCTCGGAGGGCGGCCTCGGCATCGGGCTGACCGTCGTGAAGCAGCTGATCCAGTTGCATGGCGGATCTGTCAGCGCGCAGAGCGCGGGGATAGGCCGTGGAACGACGATCACGCTCCACCTGCCTGCAGTGCGGTCCGCCGCTGCATCGGAGCCGGAGCAGGCGCGTCTGACGGCGGCAAGGCGCCGAATCCTGGTGGTCGATGACAACGAAGATGCAGCAAATTCCCTCGCGATGCTGCTGCAACTTGATGGCCACGATGTCTCCACGGCATACGACGGGACCGCCGCGCTCAGCGCGACCAAGCAACTGAAGCCCGAAGTGGTCTTCCTGGACATTGGACTCCCGCAAATGGACGGTTATGAGGTCGCGCGGCGTTTGCGGGCGGAATATGGCTCAGCAGCCCCGCGCTTGATCGCGCTTACGGGGTACGGTCAGGCAGAAGATCGGGCACGCGCTCTCGCGGTTGGGTTTGCGGCCCACCTGACAAAACCCATCGATTCCCACCAACTGCAAAGAGTGCTGTCGTCCAAAGCGGACGGTGGTGGCACGGGAAGTTGAGGCAGCTGAGCCGGAAATATGAACAGCCTGCGCTGCGGATCAGGTGTCGTCGCCCCAGCGCCAACGAGGTGGCTCCCCCTTCCAGTATGCGATGCCGATGAGAACAGCACTCATCAGTGTTACCCATGCGAGGTGCGCAAGGACGTGACCGCGTGACCCGATGGCGCGGATGCCGCCGAGAAGGATGCCGAACCACGCGATGACCACCACCCAGCCCCGCCAGGTGCTAGGAGGTCCCCAGCCCCAACCATAGCGCTTTGCCGGAAACCAATAAGGCTTGTCACCATCCATGCAGCTACCCGCCGATCGCGTGTCACTGGTGCGGCGGCGGGCCGGGCGTCAGCCCGTCCGCAACATCACATTTGTGGACGATGAGCTCATCGATCTCCAAACGCTGTACCCGCGCGCGGCGAATGGCCAAGCGCCCAACGGCCACAGCGCCGATGGCCAGAGCTCCAACTGCCAGCGCCCCCAAGGCGAGCGCGCCTACGGCCTGCGCGCCGACAGCGAGCATGCGCAAGGAGCGAGAATCTGAACGGCGGGGGAGGCGTGCCGAGCGTAACTTCATAACAGCACCAGTATGAACGCGAGGGGCGGCGGGCTTCGCACGCGCACGCAGCCTAACTGGTTTCCGCTTGCATCGGCCAGATTCTCGCCGCCGCGGCTCCCGATCGAGCGGCAGGTCGATGGATTCGCGCGCTGCGCTCTAGGCCTCGACGGACCAGCGTCTAGAATGGCGCCTCACAACCCCAACCCGTGCTGCAGCGATGGTAGACCTCCGATCCTACGAGCCGCGCCGCTTCAGGAGCGCCGTGCCATTTTACGAGCGCTACCGACTCGGGTATCCCGAGCGACTGATACGCCACGTGGCAGCCTTTATGGGGCTGGCACCGGGCGATACGGTGCTCGATCTCGGCTGCGGCCCTGCACTTCTCGCGATCCCTTTCGCCACGGCCGGTATGAGAGTGACCGCCGCCGACCCCGAGCCGGACATGCTCGATGCGGCCGCGGCAGCCGCGCGCGGCGCGGGCGTGACGCTCGAGCTGTGCTGCCGTGGCTCGTACGAGCTGGCGCCCGAGATGGGCCCTTACCGGCTGGTCACGATCGGACGCGCGTTCCACTGGATGGATCGTGCGGCGACCCTGCGCATGCTGGACCGTATCGTCATGCCGGGCGGTGCGGTCGCCTTGTTCCACGATCGTCATCCGGACACGGTGGAGAACCGTTGGACAAAGGTGCTGCGGGAGATCGGAGACCGCTACGGTCGATCGGCCGAACCGCACGTCGCCGAGGTTCGTGCCGATGGGTATCGCACCCACGAGTCGCTGCTGCTGGCGTCGGCTTTCAGTGTCTTGGATGGAGTCAGTGTCACGATCCAGAAGCCGATCTCCGTCGACGGGATCGTCGGCCGTGCTTTTTCGATGTCCACCTGCTCGCGCGAGAAGCTCGCCGAGCGCGCGAACGCCTTCGAGTCTGACCTGCGCGCAGCGCTGACCGCGCTCTCAGCGGGCGGTGAGTTCAGTGAGATCGCAGAAATCGTGGCACTCCTGGCGAGGCGGCCGCGGGATTGCACGTGAGCTCGGCCAGTGACCTCCTCAAGCAAGAGCGCGCGCTGACGGCATACGCAAAAGCGCGGATGCGCCGCGTCAATGCCGATGGCAGGGTGGCCGAGAACCGCGAGCACCGCAGGCGTGGGGACCTCAGGGCCCTCGTCCGCTCTCGCGCCCCATCCCCGTCATGCAATTGCCACGAACCGGCAAGAAACTCGGTTGACCATGGCAGGCGCCAGGAAATCTGCCCAGCTCCAGAAGGCGACCGAAACGTGGGATCCGGGCGTATGTAATGTCCTGATCGACGAACTCTGGGAAGTGCGCTCCTCCATGCTCGAATACGCGCGGCGGCTCACCCCCTGGCTCACCAAGGTCGATCCGGCGCACGAGGCGAGCGCCGCCAATTTGGCGCACTATCTCGCACTGCGGCGCTTCGATCTGCGGGCACTGCAGGAGCGGCTCGCATCGATTGGTCTTTCTTCGTTGGGCCGCTCGGAAACCCATGTCCTCGCCAATCTCGACAAAGTGCTCGGGATATTGCATCGTTTGCTCGGCCGTGCGTGGACACCGCACACTCGAGACGAGCCCGTAGGCTTCCAACGCGGCGCAGCCTTGCTCCAGCGCCATGCGCAGGCGCTCTTCGGAACCGCGCCGTCCGACCGCAGAGTGCGCATCATGGTGACCCTGCCCGGCGAGGCGGCAACTGACGTAAGTCTCATCGACCAACTCGTGCGTGCGGGAATGGACATCGCTCGCATCAATTGTGCTCATGACGACGCACGAGCCTGGACGGCGATGGCCCAGCACGTGCGCAGCGCTGCTCGCGCCGCAGGCCGTCCGGTGCGTATCCTGATGGACCTCGCCGGACCAAAGCTGCGAACGGGCCCGATTGCGCCCGAACCCGCAGCCTTGAAGCTCAAACCCGTGCGTGACCCTCTAGGTGTCGTCACTCAGCCCATTCGTTTCGGCCTCCGCGCAATCGGTTCCCCCGCACCGGTCGAGGGCGCGACCATGACGTTCGAGGTTGAGCCGGACTGGCTCAATCGACTCAGACCCGGCGACCTGATCAGGCTCACCGACTCGCGCCGGGCCAAGCGGCACCTATCGGTTCTGAGGCGGCGTCGCTGCACCGCGCTTCTGGAATGCGCTCACACGCTTTATCTCACCGAAGGAATCAAGCTGTGCCGCTATCACAATGGCCGCCCGAGCGGTATCACGAGATTGCTCGGTGTACCGCAGCCGGAGAGCCGATTGCGTCTGCAACGTGGTGACGTTTTGCGCCTGATCCGCAAAGGCTTGGGCCACAACGCTCGCCAGGGAGATGCACGCAAGCGCGAAGCAATGGCGACAATCGGTTGCACCCTGCCGGAGATCCTCGGGCAAGTGCGTAAGGGCGAACAAGTCTGGTTCGACGACGGACGCATCGGCGGGGTCATTCGCCGGACGGCGCCAGCATGGGTCGAGGTGACGATCACCGAGGCGCGCGAGAAAGGCGCGCTTCTCGCCGCAAACAAGGGGATCAACCTGCCCGAGAGCAGTCTCGATCTGCCGGCGCTCAGCGCCAAGGACATTGAAGATCTCGAACTGGTGGCCCGCCACGCCGACATGGTGGGTCTCTCGTTCGCACAATCGGCGGAGGATGTGCATGCCCTGCAGGGGCATCTGAGGCGCTTGCGCGCGGACCATCTCGGCCTCATCCTCAAGATCGAGACGAGGCGCGGCTTCGCGCATCTGCCAGAATTGCTGTTCGCCGCCATGGGATGTAGCGCGGCGGGAGTGATGATTGCACGCGGGGATCTTGCCGTCGAATGCGGCTTCGAACGCCTCGCGGAAGTCCAGGAAGAGATCCTGTGGGCTTGCGAGGCAGCACATGTTCCCGTGGTATGGGCGACCCAGGTACTCGAATCGCTGGCCAAGAAAGGCTTCGCTTCGCGTGCCGAGATCACCGACGCGGCGATGGGCGAACGTGCCGAGTGCGTTATGCTCAACAAGGGCCCGCACGTATTGGAAGCGGTCCGGGCGCTCGATGACATTCTGCGTCGCATGCAGACGCACCAATCCAAGAAGCGTCCGCTGCTTCGCGCGCTGAAAGCCTGGGACCGAGCGAGCCCGCGCGTCGATGCGCGCCGACAGCAATCGCTAGCTTCGGGGAATACACGGGTTCAGACTGCGCGGACCAGGGTCTCTCACTGAAGGGGGGGCGTCCCATGAACAGCGATGCGCTCGCGGATTTCAAGCGCAAGCAACGTGAGTCCTGGAGCACATTCGCGCCGACGGCGATTTTCACCACACCCATCGCTGCGCATCTCGTGCGCTTTGCCGCTGTCCGAGCTGGTGAGTCAGTGCTCGATGTGGGTACGGGCACCGGCGTTGTGGCGGTGACCGCTGCGCGAGCGGGGGCGCGCGTCAGCGCGCTCGATCTCACCCCTGAGCTTCTGGCCGAGGCCCGCGAGAATGGCAGGATCGCGGGGCAACCCGAGATCGCGTGGCAGGAAGGTGACGCCGAGATGCTTCCCTATCCCGACGCCTCGTTCGACGTCGTGCTCAGTCAATTTGGCCACATGTTCGCGCCGCGCCCGGAAGTCGCCGTCAGCGAGATGCGCCGGGTAATGAAGGCGACGGGAAGGGTCGCGTTCGTCACCTGGCCACCGGAGCACTTGGTCGGGCGCATGTTTTCCCTGATCGCGCGCAATTCACCGCCGCCACCGCCGGGTGCTGCTGCGCCTCCGCTCTGGGGCAACCCTGCGATCATCAGCGAACGGCTGGCCAAGGCGTTCGGTGAACCCTTCTTTGAGCGCGGCGTCATGTGTTATCCGGCTTTGAGCCTCGCCCACTACCGCCGCTTTATCGAGGCGTCCATCGGCCCGATGCGCAAGCTCACCGAAGCTCTCGCGGACGCGCCAGAGCGGCTGAACCGGCTGCGCGCCGACTTCGACGTGCTGGTTGCACCCTACTTTCTCGATAACCAGGTCCAGCAGAGCTATTTGCTGACGCGCGCACCTGCGTGCTGAGAGTCTGTGATGCACGGCGCCGCCGGCTCTTGCCGCCGCAGCGGCCGTCGTGGTCAGCGAGCGAACATATGAAAGCCGGGAGGACCTGATAGCCCGTTGCCGATCCCGAGCCCGACCCCGATCATCGTGACCGAAAGAAGCGTCCCAGCCTCCGACCGCCCATAAGCGCAGCACGCTGCCGAGCGGCATGGAGCGCTGATCGCACACAAGGCCATGCGCTGCATCGCCTCCGGATCGGTCATGTCAGGCCTCAACCCCGCTCTTGAGCCGGCACTGGGCCACCGCTCGGACCGCTCTTACAATCTATGCCCGAGAAGTCTAAGCTCCCCGCTGCAAAGACGGCCAGCGACAATGGCCGGACACAACGAGGGATACCATGAAATACGCCTTGTTGTTTGTGCGACTTGTGTTTGCAGCCTGGATGATTCCAGCCGGTCTCAACCACTTCGTCGTCCTGTTCCCACAACCGATGGGCTCGCAGCCGCTCAGCCATGAGCTGGTCGCAGCCTTGATCGACAGCCACCTGTTCGCCGTCGTCAAGGCCGTGGAGTTGATCGCGGGGCTCAGCGCCCTGACCGGCTTCTACACCCCGCTCGCGCTCATCGTGTGCATGCCCGTCTCGTTCTGCGTGTTCTACTGGGATGCGCCGCTCGAGGGGCACTGGACCTCGCCCGCGTCGTGGTTCGGCTATGCGGCGCTCTTCTGTAATGTGGTGCTCTGCCTGGCTTACCTGCCGAGCTACCGGTCGATGTTCGCCGTGCGCTCGCAGCCGCTGACCTTGGGCGTGCCCCACGTACCGCGCACCGCCCAACATGCGGGGGTGCGCTCATGAAGCAGCTCGTCTTTGTCGGTCGCCTCATCTTCGGTGGCTGGATGCTGGCTAATGGTGCCGGCTATGTCTTTTCGCTCTGGCCCATGCCCCGCGGACACGAGCCGCTCGCCATTCAGCTGATGGCCGCCCTGATACATTCGCGCTTGCTGGTCGTCGTCATGGCAATTGAGCTCATTACGGGGGCGCTCATTCTCTCGGGCTTTTTCGTCCCGCTGGCGCTCTGTGTGGTGATGCCGGTCTCGACCTGCGCACTCTATTGGGTGCTCCTGGATCACCAACCCCTCGGTGCCGTGCTGGGGCTCGCCACCTTCGCGCTCAACGGCCTCTTGATGCTCGCCTACTTCGATTACTACAGGGGATCGCTCCAGCGCCACGCACTGATGGTGGACGAATCGCCGGGCGGGCGGATGTCCTGGGACAGCCTGTTCGTGAACCCCAACGGCCGCACCTCTCGCGGCCAGTTCACGGCCGCCCTCGCCACGTTCCTGGCCGTGGTGGCGTTGTACGTCTATCTCGCGGTGGGGCCCACCGGTCGCAACGCCCAGTGGTGTCTGCTGACCCTGCTATTTCCCGGCATCATCCTGCACGTCCGACGCCTGCACGATATGGGGCACAGTGGCTGGCTACTGCTCGCGCCCGCCGTCCTGATGCTGGCGGCTTTCGCCATTTGGCTGCGGATCTTGAGCTTCGGCGCGCAGTTAGACTCCGCGGTGCCTCCAATCGCGCTCGTTCTCTGCGCCGGATTTGCGCTCTGGGGCTGTCTGGGCAGGGGCGAGGCCGAAGGCAATAATTTCGGGGCGCCGCTCGCCAGTTGACGACGGGCGGCGCACTGCTGCCCTGGCCCCTGCTTCCCGTCGGATCCGCGCGCCTTCAGGCCTTCCCGCGTCACGGCTTGACATGCAAGTGATCACTTGCCTATTATTCACGCAAGTGATTACTTGCGTATAGAGCATGCCAGAGCGCCACGACACCGACCTGCTGTTCAAGGCCCTCGCGGATCCCAGTCGACGCAAGCTGCTCGACCTGCTGCATGTGCATGACGGCCGCACGCTCAACGAGCTGTGCGAGCACCTGGACATGACACGCCAGGGTGTCACGCAGCATATGGATTTGCTCGAGGCGGCGAACCTGGTCGTCACCATGCGGCGCGGGCGTGAAAAGCTGCATTTCCTCAATCCGGTGCCGCTGCAGGAGATCTACGAGCGCTGGATTGCCAAGTTCGAAAGGCCGCGCCTGAAGGCGCTCTCGGATCTCAAGCGAAGACTGGAGAAAGGCAATGGCTAGATCGACGTTTGTCTATGTAACCTACATCCGCACCACGCCGCAGAAGCTGTGGTCAGCCCTGACCGACGTGGAATACATGAAGCAGTACTGGTTCGGCACGCGCTGCGAGAGCGAGTGGAAGGCGGGATCCTCGTGGAGGATGGTCTCGGGCGATGGTCAGGTCCTCGACGCCGGCGCGATCATAGAGGCCGAGCCGCCGCGGCGACTCGTGATCCGCTGGCAGCACCAGAGGAATCCCGAGCTCAAGGCCGAAGGTGAGTCGCGCTGTACGATCGAATTGGAACCGAGCGGCACGGCGGTCAAGCTCTCCATCACCCACACCATCGAGCGCGAACCCTCGAAGCTCATCGCGGCGGTGTCCGGCGGCTGGCCGAAGATCATCTCCAACCTGAAGTCATTGCTGGAGACGGGTTCCGCCGTCTTGCAGGACCCTTATCCGGCGGCTGCCGCCCGCTGAGAGGCCATTGCGAGCCGGCAGTGAGGAATCGATAGCGCGGGCTCGTCCTCGGGCCGCTGCGAAAAGCTCGGCGCCCTGCGTGCTAGCATGCGGGCGCCTTCTTTTCGCCTTCAGTACGACAGCACCGCTGCGCTCTGACAATGTGAGGCCCCAGCAGGATGAATGCCCAACTCCCAGGCGCCGGCGGCAAGGCACCGCGAACCTTCTTCGGCCAGCCCCGCGCGCTTGCCTACCTGGCCTTCACGGAGGCGTGGGAGCGCTTCTCCTATTACGGCATGACAGCGCTCCTGGTGCTGTACATGACCGAGTCCCTGCTGCATCCGGGCCACATCGAGCATGTGCGGGGCTTTGCGACGTTCCGCGGCGCTCTGGAGAGCCTGTTCGGACCGATGGGCAACGTGGCTCTCGCCTCGCAGATCTATGGCCTCTACACCGGCTTCGTCTACTTCACGCCAGTGCTCGGCGGCTGGATCGCAGATCGCTGGATCGGTGCGCGCAACGCAGTCGTGCTCGGTGCCGTGCTCATGAGCGCGGGTCAGCTCGGAATGGCGTCCGACGCGACCTTCTTGATCGCCTTGCTGCTGCTCATCGTCGGCTGCGGCTTCCTGAAGGGCAACATCTCGACGCAGGTGGGTACGCTCTACGCCGCCGACGATGCTGCCGGCCGCACGCGCGGATTCTCGATCTTCTCGATGGGCATCAACGTGGGTGCGACGGTCGGACCGCTGCTGTGCGGCCTCGCAGCGCAGCTCTACGGCTGGCACGCGGGGTTTGCGCTCGCCGGCGTGCTGATGCTCGCAGGACTGATCACCTATCTCGCCGGCTACCGAAGTCTCGCGGATTCGGTGCGCCGTGTGTCCGCGCCGGCACACACGCAGAGTGTCAGCGACCCGGCCTCATGGCGCATCGTCGCCGCGCTCTTCGGGGTCATGTTCATCACCATCTTCCAGTCGGTCGCCTACTACCAGAACTCCAACATCAGCCTCGTCTGGATCCATGAGCACGTCGACCTCGACCTGCTCGGGTTCCACGTGCCTGAGGCATGGTTCAATTCGATCGATCCTCTGGTGAGCATTCTCGCCGTAGCCCCATTGTTCGCACTGTGGCGCTGGCAGAGCGCACACGGTGGGGAGCCCGGAGAGCTCGCCAAGATAGGCACGGGAGCCTGGATCGCGTGTGCGGCGAATCTGCTGCTGGTCGCGGGATGCGTGTCGGGTCGGCAGGTGCCGGCGCTGGTGCCGGTGCTCTACGATGTATTGCTCGGGGTCGCATTCCTTTATTACTGGCCCACGCTACTCGCGCTGGTCTCACGTCGCGCGCCGCCTCGAGTTCGCGCCACGCTGATGGGCGCGGTGTTTCTCACTTTGTTCCTGTCGAATCTCATCATCGGCGTGCTCGGCACACTCTATGAGCGCTGGGGGCCGCTCGCCTTCTGGACGCTGCACGCCGTGATTGCGGCGATCGGCGGCATACTGGCGCTGCTGCTCGGCACGAGCTTGCACGGACTGCTCGATGCCGCGCCGCATACGAAGTCCGTTGAGGCGAGCATCACCGCCGAAGCGTGACGCAGCCCTCGCCAATCCCTTCAGCAGGGATGGGGAAGATTCCGAGCTGCGTGCAACCGATCGATGAGCTGCAGCAGTTCGTTGGCCGGGAAAGGCTTGACCAGCACCGCTATGCCGGACGAGGCTACCGCGTCGATCGTCGTCGACCTGATATCACCGGTCATGATGATTGCCGGGACCTGCCAGCCGAGCGCTGCACGCAACGCGTCGATGCTCTCGATGCCATTCATGGGGCCCGGAAGGTTGTAGTCCGATAACACCAGATCCGGATGCAAGGCCTGTTGCCTGATCAGCTCGATTGCGTCACTCATGCTCGCAACGCCCACTGCGCTGATGCCCCTTAGGTTCAGCAGCTTATTGAGCGCCGAGCGCACGGAGGTCTCGTCCTCGATGACGAGGACCGTGCCGCGGAAGGTGCGGGTATCCAGCGACGATTTGGGCACCGATTCGGATATGTCGGCGGCTCGCCCGCGCGGGACCTCGATGGAAAATCCGGTGCCCTTTCCGGGCGTGGAGCGCACCTCCACCTTGTGACCCAATATCTCGCCCAGCCGCCTGACGATTGCCAGGCCCAGTCCAAAGCCGCCCCGCTCGGGATCGCGATAGTACTCGTCGAATATATGAGGCAGCCGATTCCCCGGGATGCCGATCCCGCTGTCGCGAACCTCGATGCGAACCTTGTCGTTCGCGCGTCGGCAGCCCAGCAGGATTTTCCCACGATCGGTGTAGCGGATCGCATTCGACAGCAGGTTGCGCAGCATCTCCTCGAGCATGCGCTGGTCGCTGCGGACGATGAGAGAGGTCCTCACGACACGCCACTGCAAGCCCTTCTCCTCGAGCGAGCGGATGATGTCGGTTGCTACCGAATCAAAGATTTCCTGGAGCGCGAAATCGCTCGAGGAGGGGCGCAGATTTCCGGTCTCGAGTCGATTGATATCGAGCAGACTCGATAACATGCTGGACATGGTATCGATCGAGTGGCCGATTCCGGCGACGATCTTTTGCACCTCGGGATCCGGGCGCTGCTCTTCGAGCATGCCTTGCAGGAATCTCAGCGTCTGCAGGGGTTGCCGTAGATCGTGACTCGTCGCGGCGAGGAAGATCGACTTGGCGTGGTCCGCCTGTTCGGCCCGCTGCTGCGCGCGCGAGATAGCCTCTTCGAAGCGCTTGCGCTCGGTGATGTCGGTGGTCAGGCCGCCGATGCGCACCGCTGAGCCGTTCGAGTCAAATTGCGCGCTCGCGACTTGCTCGAGCCACACTTCGCTGTCGTCATCGCCGCGCAGGAAGCGGAAGGTCATCGAATACGAGGGCTTGTCGGGAGCAACGCCCTTGAGGCAGGCATCGACCGCCGGGCGGTCATCCGGATGGACGCGCTCTCGGAGCTCCGAGCCGCTGAGAACATCCCTCGATCCGAGTCCGAGGATGAGCGAGGCGTTCTGGCTGTGGCGCACCTGGTCGGCAACGAGATCCCATTCGAATGCCATCACACCTCCGGTGCGCAGCGCCTGCTGGAGCCGGGACTCGCGCTCGAGAAGCGCGGCCTGTTGGAGCTTGCGCTCGTTGAACAGGGCGGCCAGCACCAGAGCGCTGAACGAGATCGCCAAGATGCTCGCTTGTGCATACTGAATCCGCTGCTCCCAGGACCAGCGCGAATCGCCGAAAATGCCGATGGCAAAGGTGGTCGTCGAGACGATCGCGATCGCACAGATGAAGGTTGCCGCAGTGGTAAAACCGGGGGGCAGGCGCGCAGCGATCCAAACGAACACCGGGCTCACTGAGATCATGGCCAGCTCCCAGGTCCAAGGTTCGTTGGGCAGCAACACCATCAAGGCGCAGAGGACGAAGACCACCGCGAGGGCGAAGGCACCTTCCGTGACTTCCCGCGTCGAGGGAGTCCTGCGGGCCAACGAAGTCAAGCCGATCAGGAGCGGTGCGACGGTGAGAGTGCCGAGCGCGTCGGAGGCGAACCAGTGTAGCCAGACGATGGGCGCGGACGCGCTCGCACTGTGGAACCACATGAAGCCAATGGTCCCGAGGATTCCCGAGAGGGCTGTGCCGGCGATCGTCGCTGCAAACAACCCGATCACGCGTCGCAGCGTGCTGAGATCGAAATTCGAGCCGTATATTCGCTCGATCAGGCCTGCAACGATCGCGGCCTCACCGGCATTGGCGACGGCAAAGACCAGTGAGCTCCAGAGATCGCGATCGCCGAGCAGATTGGCGCAGATGGTAGCCGCCATCACGCCGATGACGACGGGCCAGCGAATCGCAGAGCCCGCAACGATGAGCACGCCGGAGGCGACGCCCGCAGCCGGCCAGAACACGGCGACACCGTCGGGCTTCTCGAGGAGCGCGAGACTGAGCCGTGCGGCGAGGAAATAGGCGAGCGCCACGGCGGCCGTCACGAGGACGGAACTCGCCCACGGCGCCCCCGGGGTGCGTACTGCGGTCCAAGTTCGTTCGGGCAGCAGCAGCATGCTGTGCTATTGACGCCGACCGGAGCGGGTTTTCACCTATGCATTCACCCGATGTCGATTAGCAGCTCTGCAAGCTCGAGTGGAGCCGTGACCATTGCATCGTGTCCGCTCGAGAGCTCGCGATAATCCTCGATTCCGGCAGATTGCTGGGATCGCTGGCCGCCGCGCGGCTTGTTGCCGATGCAGTTTATATACGTGCGTGGCACCTTGTATGTATCTGGGTTGTGCAATTGCAGAACGTCACAGAAGGTTCGGTACGGATGCGGTACGAGCTTCGGCATCACCCAATCGATATCTGCCGGCTGAGAGAGGCCCAGGGACTCGGGCGCCGGAACCGGGATGTACCATCCTTCGCCTCGCGTTCGGACCTGCTCCTCGATGCGGTTGCGGAATTCAGTGCTCGTGCAGTCCAGTAGTCGCTGGCCAGTGCGCGGCACGATGGCATCCAGATATACCAGCCTCGCGAGGCGCTCCGGCACGCGATCTCCGACGGCCGTGACCACCATTCCGCCGTAGCTGTGTCCGACGAGGATGACATCCGAGAGAGCATCCTCTTCGAGGGCTCGAAGCACATCCGATATGTGCGTCTCGAGAGTGACCGACGGGCTGAGCAGATGCGCGCGCTCCCCGAGGCCAGTCAAAGTCGGCGTGTAAACGCGCGCCCCCCGCCGGGTGAGCCATTGGCTCATGCGGCTCCAGCACCAGCCTCCGTGCCATGCCCCATGCACGAGGACATAGGTCAACACTTGGATCCCCCCCGTGGTCTCGATCTGAGATCAGAGTCTACGTAAATTGGCCGAGAACGGCCATGTGCGAGCCTTGGCGAACCTGCCATGCCGCGATTCAACTACTGTCCCTGCTGTGCTGCACCCCTCAGCGAGCGAGGCCCGCAAGGTGCGATGCGCAGCGCGTGCTGCGCGGAATGTGGCTATCATTCCGACAAAGCCAACATTGGTGGTTGCCGCGCTCTTCGGGCACAGGCACATGGTGGTACCTGGCGCACGATCGCAGCTGGCCACCGAACTTCAAATCGTTCTACGGGCTGATCACCGGCCAGCCAGCGGGGTCGTGCGGCGCTGCGCGCGGCTGCGCAGTCGAGGTATCGAGCCACCCATGCTGGGGCCGACGAAGAGGACTTCAGACCGCAGGGAACTTGAGCACCGCAAGAGTGTTGTATGCCTATCTGTACCGGTAGGGCCGGAGGGCACTTATGCGAGCCGTCCTGAGTGGACTGGGCATCCTGTTCATCATCGCTTGGCTTATCCTGTGGCTCGCGGTCAAGATCAGCTTCGCAGCCATTCATCTTCTGCTTCTGATCGGCATCGTCCTGATCGTCATCGGGCTTGCGCGTGCCGCCTCTGCGGGAGCGGCGCCGTAGCGATCTTACGCGTAGCGGAACAACGCCTTGAAGCCGTAGTCCATGTGCTGCTGAATGTGGCAGTGGAAGAGGCTGAGTCCCGGCTGATCCGCCACGAGCTCGACGGTTACGCGTCCGTAGACGGGCACGATGACGGTATCTTTGACGATGCCACTCGTTGGTTTGCCGTTGACGTCGACGAGCTCGAAGAGGTGGCGGTGCAGATGCACCGGGTGTGAATCATCCGTGCGATTGCGCAGTACCAGCCGATAGCGACGGCCTTTGTGCAGGACGAACTCGCGCTCGTGCGGGTAGGGCTTGCCGTTCACCGTCCAAAGATTGAATTGACCGGCACCGCTTGGGATCTTCTCGAACACCATGTCGATGAGGTGATCGGGCGGCGCCCGATGCGGCGCCTGCGCGGGCGGATACCCGAAGATCGTGTAGTCCCACGGCGGCGCAGGCCGCAGCGACCACAGCGGCTCGCGATGTTGGTTGGCGTATTCCACGACCACGCCGAGGCCTGCGTTGCGCGTCGGATCGTCGGTCGCGCCGAGAATCCACACGCCCGGCTGCTTCATATCGACGTAGGCATCGATGCGTTCCCCCGGACCGAGCGTGAGCACGCTCACGGGGCGTGACACGGGCACGCGATTGCCGTCGAGCGCAAGAATCTGAAACTCGTGGCCGGGAAGAGCGAGCGTGCGGTTCTCCACGGCGCTCGCGTTGAGCAAATGAAAGAGCACGCGCATGCCCGCGCGCACGCGCAGCGGCTCTCCGGCGCCGAGCGCCTTGTCGTTGATCGAGAACAGCTGCGTGGTCACCTCGAGTCCGTTCGGACGCGAGTCGAGCACGGCTGGCTTCTCCGGCTGCGGCCCGCGCGCCTGCTGCTCGTCCATGTCGACGGGCTGATCGGTATAGAAGGGCTCCCAGTCGCGCAGCGCCAGAAAGACCTCGCGATCGTAGTGTCCCGGATCAGCACCGGAGTCGATCATCAAGAATCCGTACTGTCCTGTGTAGCTGCCGCGGTGCAGATCGCCTGCCGCCATGGCGTGGGAGTGATACCAGCGGGTCCCCGCCGGCCGCGGCGTGAATTGATAGCGCCGCCGCGTCCCCGGTGGAATGACGGGCGTCCCTTCCTCCTCTGCCCCATCGATGTCCGATGGAACGAACAGCCCGTGCCAGTGAACGAGCTCCGGAGCATCCGTGTCGTTGAGCACATCGACGGTCACTGCTTTGCCCTCGCGCAGCCGCAGCACCGGCCCTGGTGAGGTGCCGTTGTAGGCGATCGTGCTGACGAAATGGCTCGGGGCGATCTCGAGCGCTACCGGCGCGATACGCAGCGTCACGTCGGCGCCGGCATTCTGCTGGGCACCCGCCGCCGGCATGGGCATGCCGTGCGGGCCGTCGGCGCGGGCGGCAATGTGCTCGGCTGTTCCAGCCTGGAACAACGTTGCGACAGCGCGGGTCAGAAAATCACGGCGCTTCATCGAATGCGGGCCTGACGGATCGACTGGAGGATAAACTCGCTTTTTTGGGGTTGCGCCGTCAATCTCCGTCCGGTAGTAACTGTCTGCGCGCCCCGGGGCACATCCATGCCGCTGCTACCTCACCTTCGACCCCTTCCCTGTGCATGCAGCCTGCTGTGCACGCTGCTCGCCCTGCAATGGATCCTGCCGGCGCACTCCCAGTCACGGCGCGAATTCTCCTATTTCGAGCCAGCATCGAGTGAGAAGGCGGAGTTCTACTGGTCGCGACTGCGATATACCTCGGCAGGGTTCGGCTCGGGCGGCTATGGGTACGGCTACGGCTATGGTTTCGGCTTCGCGGGCTGGGCGCGCGATTACCCCAAGGCGGACCGGCAGTTTCTCCTGGCGCTGAAACGGCTGACGCGCATCCAGATGCGCTCCACCGAGCAGGTGGTGAGCCTCGATGACGACAAGATCTTCGACTATCCCTGGGTGTATGCCGTGCAGGTGGCGAACTGGACCTTCACGGACGCGCAGGCGAAGCGCTTGCGCGAATACCTGCTCAAGGGCGGCTTCCTGATGGTGGACGACTTCCACGGCACGGCGGACTGGCAGCGCTTCATGGCCGGCATGCGCCAGGTGCTGCCCGACCGGCCGGTGGAGGATCTGAGCGACGGCGACGAGATCTTCCACGTGCTCTACGACCTCGGCGAGCGCTTGCAGGTGCCCGGCGAGCAGTACGTGGACACCGGGCGCACCTACGAGAAGGACGGTTACGTTCCCAAGTGGCGCGCGATCCGCGACGAGAAGGGTCGGATCATCGTCGCGATCTGCCACAACATGCATCTGGGCGATGCCTGGGAGTGGGCGGACATGCCCGAATATCCCGAGCGGTTCGCGTCGATGGCCTTTCGCATCGGCATGAACTACATCATCTACGGCATGACGCACTGAACGCGGCTCGCCGCCGCGATCGGGGCGGTCAAGCCGGTGGGCGATGTTCGCACTCCTCTTCAAATATCCGCCCGCGGTGTTCTCGAGGGGCCATCTCGTGCTGCTCGGCGCCTGGCCGCTCTGGCTGCTCGCGCTCCTGAGCCTCGCGATCGCGGGAGCACTTGCGTGGCTGCTCCACAGGCGTCTGCGAGAGCCGGCCCCCGCCCTCGGTCGCCGCCAGCTCGCCGTGCTCTGGGCGCTCGAGCTCGGTACGGCAGTCGTGCTGCTCGTTCTGCTGTGGCGGCCGGCCATTGCGGTGAGTGAGCTCGAGCCGCAACGAAATGTGGTCGCGGTCCTGGTCGATGACTCGCGCAGCATGGGCCTGCGCGAGGGAAGTGCGACGCGGCAGGAGCAAGCACTGCACATGCTGCAATCGGGATGGCTGCAGCGGCTCGCGACGCGTTTTCAGATACGTTTGTATCGCTTCGATACGCATATCACGCGCATCGCCGGCATCGAACAGCTCGGTGCGCCCGATGCAGCGGCGACGCACATCGATGCGAGCCTCAAGGAGCTCGCGGAACAAACGAGCGAGCTACCGGTCGGCGCGGTCGTGCTGCTCACGGACGGGGGCGACAACGGCGGTGGCATCGATCGCGACACGCTGGAGGCGCTGCGCAACCGTCACATTCCCGTGCACACGGTCGGCTTCGGTGCAGCAAGTCCGGCGCAGGATGTGGAAATCGAGGACGTGGCAATTCCGGCGCGTGCTCTCGCGGGCGCGCGCCTGAATGCCCAGGTGCGATTGCGCGAGCATGGCTATCGGGGACAGAGGGGGCGTCTGGTGGTGCGCGAGGGTGCGAAGGTGCTCGCCGCACGCGACGTGAGCTTGCAGGCGGACGATGCCGTGCAGGCGCAGAGCGTGCTCTTCAACGTGGGCGCCGCCGGCGCGCGCAGCTTCGAATTCTCCATCGAGCCGCTGCCCGGTGAGACGAATCTCGCGAACAACACCGTGACGCGCATCGTCAGCGTCGCGTCCGAGCCACGGCGCATTCTGTATTTCGAAGGCGAGCCACGCTGGGAATACAAGTTCATCCGGCGGGCCGCGGATGACGATGCTCAGGTGCAGATCGTCTCGATGCTGCGTACCACGGAGAACAAGATCTATCGGCAGGGAATCAAGGACGCGCAGGAGCTCGCGGACGGCTTCCCGACCCGCGGCCCGGATCTGTTCGCCTATCAGGCGCTCATCATCGGCTCGGTCGATGCCGGCTATTTCACGCCGGCCCAACAACAGCTGATCCGCGATTTCGTCGATCGGCGAGGTGGAGGACTGCTGCTGCTCGGCGGCCGCGAGGCGCTGGCGGACGGTGTGTGGAGCGGATCGCTCACCGCCGATTTGCTGCCGGTCGTGCTCCCGGAGGGGCGACACACCTTCCATCGCGAGCACGCGACCGTCAGTTTGACGCCTGCGGGCGCAGAGAGCGTCATCTGTCGCCTGACGGACGATACGGCCGCCAACGTGCAGCGCTGGAGGAAGCTGCCCTATCTCATGGACTATGAGGACCCCGGTCAGCCGAAGCCCGGCGCCGCGGTGCTCGCCGAGATGCACGTCGGTAGTCGCACCATGCCACTGCTCGTCACCGAGCGCTATGGCCGCGGACGCACGGCAGTATTGGCGACCGGTGGAACCTGGCGCTGGCAGATGGACCTGCCGCTCGGGGACAAGACACACGACATGTTCTGGCAGCAGCTGCTGCGCTGGCTCGTGTCCGACACACGCGAGCACGTGGCGGCGTCCGTCCAGAATCCGCTGCTCCTCGACGACTCCCACGTGCGGATCGCGGCCGAGGTGCGCGACGAGAACTATCAGCCCTCCCCGCAGGCGCAGGTGCGTGCGCACCTCATCGGTCCGGGCGGGCTCTCCGCGGACATCGAGCTCACTCCCATTCCCAACGCGCCCGGGCGCTTTCAAGGCGAGTGGACGGCGCCCGCTGCGGGGACCTACGTCGCTGAGGTGGCGGCGCAGCGCGGCAGCGCCGAGCTCGGTCGCGACAGCCTGAGCTTCGAGCGCCGGGACGGGGTCGCCGAGAATTTCCACACGCAACAGAACCGTGAGCTGCTGCAGAGACTCGCGGCGAGCACGGGGGGGCGCTACTGGCAGCCCGAGCAGACGGCGGCGCTCGCCGCAGCCATCCCGTATTCCGCGGCCGGAATCAGCGCGCAGCAGCTGAAGGAGCTGTGGAACATGCCGAGCGTCTTCGTGCTGCTTTTGGCTCTGCGCCTCGGCGAGTGGCTGCTGCGCCGGCGCTGGGGGATCGTGTGAGCCGGTGTCATGAGCTCGCTGCGGCCCTGCTGCTCGCCGCACTCCTGGGCAGCGCGCTCGCGCATCCGGCGTGCGCGGACGATTATTTCCTCACCGTTGCGGGCCTGGGTGGCGAGCCGGACTACGAGCAACGCTTCAGCGGGCTGGCCGCCGACCTCGATCGCGTGCTGCGCGCATCCGGCGCGGCCGAACACGTGTTCACGCTCTCGGGCAAAGACGCAGGCCGCTCGCACGTCATCGACACGTTGCACGTGATCGCCGAGCGGGCGCGCCCCGAGGATCAGTTCACGCTCGTTCTAATCGGACATGGGTCCTTCGATGGCGTGCAATACAAGTTCAATCTTCCCGGGCCCGACATCTCCGCCGTGGAGCTCGCGGGCCTGTGCAATCGGATCCGCGCCGAGCGCCAGCTGATCGTCAACACGACCAGTGCGAGCGGCGGCTCGATCGCGGCTTTCGCGCGCCACGGCAGGGCCGTGATCGCGGCGACCAAGTCGGGCACCGAGAGGAATGCCACGGTGTTCGCTCGTTACTGGGTCGAGGCTCTGCAGGATCCGACCACGGACCTCGACAAGAACGAGGCGATCAGCGCGCTCGAGGCTTTCCAGTATGCAACAGCGAAGACCGCCGCCTTCTATCAATCTCAGCAACGGCTTGCGACCGAGCATGCGGTGTTCGAGGACGCGAACGCCGGCGGGCCGGTGCGCGCGGCCTCCACGACGAGCGGTGCGGGACGGCTGCTCTCGAGCCTGGTGCTGGTGCGCCTCGGTGCCACGCGCTCGGCTGCTGCCGATCCGGCGAAGAGCGCGCTGCTTGCGAGAAAGCAGGAGCTCGAGCAGAAGATCGACACGCTCAAGTATCAGCGCGCGGCGCTGGCGCCTCAGGACTACAAGCAGCAGCTCACAGAAGCCCTCGTCGAGCTCGCCAAAGTGCAGGGGGAGCTGGAGAAGTGATGGGCGCGGCACGCCTCGTGATCGCCGCACTCGCGCTCGCATGCGTCCAGCTGCTGCATGCCGAGGAGCCGGAGCACTGCCGCGCGCTCGCAAAGCGCGGCGCGGCGCCGCAGGCGAAGGCCTGCTTTCAGGCATTGCTGCAACCGCCGCAGGCTCTGTCGGCGGGAGCGCGCGCTTACTCCCGGGCCGAGGGCAGCTGGGGCCTCGAGCACTACGACGAGGCGAACGCCCAGTTTCGCTCGGCCGTTGAGCTGGCTCCCGGCAATGCGCTCTATCGCGTACGTTGGGGGCGGCTGCTCCACGAGCGTTTCAACAACAAGGATGCCGCCGACTTGTTCGAAGAGGCGCTTGCGCAGGATCCCAATGACGCACAGGCCTGCCTGGGGCTTGCGCTCGTGAGCGCCGACGGCTACGACGACCGGGCGATCGAATGGGTCGTGCGGGCGCTGCGCCTGGATCCGCGGCTGGTCGAGGCGCACGAGCTCAGAGCGCGTCTCGCCCTCGAGGACTCCGACGTGGCCCTCGCCGCACGCGAGGCGGACGCGGCGCTCGCGCTCGCTCCCGATGCGCTCGATGCGATGGCGATTCACGCGAGCATCGAGGTGCTCGCGGATCGGCCGCCCGATGCCTGGCTGCAGCGCATTCGGGCCGTGAATCCCGCCTATGGCGCCGACTACGCGCTCATCGCCCACCATCTCGTCTTGAATCTGCGCTATGAGGAAGGTGTCGCCTATTACCGCAAGGCACTGGAGGCGAACCCGCGGCTGTGGGCGGCGCGTTCCGAGCTCGGCGTCAATCTGATGCGCCTGGGTCGGGACAGCGAGGCGCGCGCGCAGCTGGTGCAGTGCTACGAGGCGGGTTACCGCAACGAGGCGACCGTCAACAGCCTGCGTTTGCTCGAGAGCTATCGCAACTTCGTGAGCTTCAAGGACGACACGACCATCCTCAAGCTGCACAAGAAAGAGGCCGATCTGCTCTATCCGTACTTCTCCGCCGAGCTCAGGCGCGACATCGGCGATTACGAGCGCAAATACCGCATGCAGCTTCCCGGACCGGTGCAGCTCGAGGTCTATCCGGATCACGAGGATTTCGCGGTACGTACGCTCGGGATGCCGGGCCTGGGTGCGCTCGGGGTGACGTTCGGCCTGGTGGTGGCGATGGATAGCCCCTCGGGGCGCAAGCCCGGCGAGTTTCACTGGGCGAGCACGCTGCGGCACGAGATGAGCCACGTCTTCATTCTGACCGCGACCCATCATCGCGTGCCGCGCTGGTTCACGGAGGGACTTGCGGTGCATGAGGAGACGCAAGCCTCACCGGAGTGGGGCGATCCGCTCACTCCGGACATCGTCCTTGCGCTGCGCGAGCACAAGCTGCTGCCCGTCGCCGAGCTCGATCGCGGGTTCGTGCGCCCGCAGTATCCGGCCCAGGTGTTGGTCTCCTATTTCCAGGCAGGACGCATCTGCGACTACATTCAGAGCCGCTGGGGCAGCGACAAGCTGCTCGAGATGGTGCATTCGTTCGCGCAGCCCGCGAGCACCCGCCAGACGATCACGGACGACCTCGCGTTGACTCCCGAGGCGTTCGATACCGCATTCCAGGCGTGGCTGTACGCGAACATCGGACCCTCGGTCGAGCACTTCGACGAGTGGCACAAGGGTCTCGAGCGGCTGGCCCACGAGGCTCAAGAAGGCCAGCAAGACGCGGTGATTCGCGACGGCGCCGCCGTCATCGCCCTGTATCCTCAGTACGTTTACGATGCGAACGCCTATGAGCTCCTCGCGAGCGCCTTTGCCGCCAGGGGCGAGCGGCGCCAGGCGGTGCGCGTGCTGGAGCAGTACGAGCAAGCCGGTGGCCGGCAGCCGCGCACGCTGAAGGAGCTGGCGCGCATGCAGGAGGAGGGGGGCGAGCGGCAAGCGGCAGCCGCAACACTCGATCGCATCAACTATATCGATCCGGCCTTCGACGAGGAGCTGCATCGGCACCTGGGCGAGCTATGGCTCGCGGCGAACAATTATCCCGGCGCCATTCGCGAGTTCTCCGCCGTCGTGGCGCTCAATCCTCTGGATAAGGCCTCGGCGCAGTACAACCTGGCACAGGCCTATCTGGCCGCGGGCGAGCGCGACAAGGCCCTGGATGCCGTGCTCGCCGCGCTCGAGGCGGCCCCCGGCTACCGGCCTGCGCAGAAGATGCTGCTGCAGATCAAAGGCGAATGAGCAGGGCGTTTGAACCCGAATGAAAAGGCGGATCGCATGACCCCAGAGGCAGATACCTCCTCCACGACCGAGCACGACCTCGCGAGTGCGGACGGTGAGGATGCCGCGCAGCTGCAGCTTCGCGTGGAGCGCTTTCAAGGTGTGCGGGACCGAATCCTCGAGCAGGTGCGCCAGGTGATCGTCGGCCAGGATGAGGTGCTCGATCAGATCCTCACGGCGCTGTTCGTCGGGGGCCACTGCCTCATCACCGGCCTGCCCGGCACGGCGAAGACGCTGATGGTGCGCACCATCGCGAGAACGCTCGGCCTCGAGTTCCGGCGCATCCAGTTCACGCCCGATCTGATGCCGGCCGACATCACGGGCACCGACATCATCGAGGAGGACGCGGGCGGTCATCGGCGCTGGAGCTTCGTGCGCGGACCGATCTTCGGCAATATCGTGCTCGCCGATGAGATCAACCGCACTCCGCCGAAGACGCAGTCGGCGCTGCTCGAGGCGATGCAGGAGCTCTCCTGCACCGTGCGCGGCAATCAGTACGAGCTGCCGCGACCCTTTTTCGTACTGGCGACGCAAAATCCGATCGAGCTCGAGGGCACCTATCCGCTGCCTGAGGCGCAGCTCGATCGCTTTCTCTTCAACACCGTCCTCGACTACCTGAGCGCCACCGAGGAGGTGCAAGTGGTCGATCGCACCACCACGCCGCAGGTCGCCGAGGTCGAGGCGGTGACGAACGCGGCGGAGCTGCTCGATTTCCAGAATTTGGTACGCCGCGTGCCGATCGGCGCATCGGTCGCGCGTTATGTGGTGCAGCTGGTGCGCGCGACGCGTGCGAAGAACGAGGAGGCGCCGGCGGTGATCCGCAAGTACGTGAGCTTCGGCGCAAGCGTGCGCGCGGCGCAGTTCATCGTGCTCGCCGCCAAGGCGCGTGCGCTTGCCCACCGCCGCTATCACGTCACCTACGAGGACACCCTCGCGCTTGCGATTCCCGTGCTGCGCCATCGGATCCTGCTCAACTTTCACGCGGAGTCCGACCGCGTGGATGCAGACGAGATCTTGCGACAGCTGCTCGCCCACATGCCACCGCCGGAGCGTGCCTGAATGAATGAGCGTGCCTGACCGTGCGCGGGCGACCGTGAAATGCAGCGCTTCCTCGATCCTGCGGTGCTCAGCGCGATCTCCGGACTGGACCTGGTCGCCAAAACCGTGGTCGACGGCTTCGTGGCGGGCCTGCACCGCTCGGCCGATTTCGGCTTCAGCCAGGAGTTTGCCGAATATCGCGCGTACACGCCCGGCGACGATCTGCGGCACGTCGACTGGAACGTATTCGCGCGCACCGAGCGCGCGTACCTGAAGCGCTATCGCGGCGAGACGAACAGCGTGCTCACGATCGTGCTCGATGCGAGCAACTCCATGAACTTCAGCTCGCATAGCGTGAACAAGATGGACTATGCGCGTTTCACCGCCGCTGCGCTCGCGTACCTCGCCGTGCACAAGCAGCGCGATGCCACAGGCCTCATCGTCTTTGACGATGAGGTGCGCACCTATATCAGGCCCGCGACGCGTGCGGGCCAGCTGCAGCGCGTGCTCGCCGGGCTCGAGCAGGCGGAGCCGCGAGCGCGCACGCGCTTGGAAGCGCCGCTGCAGCATTTCGCGGCTTTCCTGCGCCGCCGCGGGATCATCGTGCTGATCTCGGACTTCTACGAAACGCCCGCCAAGGTGATCAGAGCCGTCGAGCCGCTGCGCTATCGCGGCAACGAGGTGCTGCTGTTCCACGTTCTCGATCCCGCCGAGTTGCGTCCGCGGATCGGCACCGCGACCCTGCTGGTTGATCTCGAGACCGACGCGCAGCTCGAGGTGAGCGCCGATTACGCGGCGGGCCGCTATCGCGAGCGGATCGAGGCGCACATCGCGGGATTGCGCGAGGGCGCGCGCGCTGCCGGCATGAGCTATCACCTGCTGCTGACCGACCGGCCGCTGGATGCAGCCTTGCGGGAGTACCTGACGATTCGCCAAGGCAGGCACTGACGGCAAGAGCGCGAGCGATCACGCATCATGGGCTTTCTCGCACCCGCATTTCTGCTCGGCGCCCTTGCAGTGGGCGTGCCGCTCTATCTGCATCTGCTGCGGCGGCATTCCGGGACGCCGCTGCCCTTTAGCTCGCTCATGCTGTTCGAGCAGCGCCAGCAGAGCGCAGTGCGCCGGCGGCGGCTGCGCTATCTGCTGCTGCTCGCGCTGCGGCTTGCCGTGTTGCTGTTGCTGGCGCTCGCCTTCGCAGAGCCCTACGTCAATCGCCTGGCGCCCGCGCTCGTCCCGCAGAAGCTGCTGCTGCTCGTGATTGACGACTCCTTCAGCATGCATGCCGGGGGGCGGCTTGAGCAGGCGAAGCGCGCGGCGCTCGACGTGCTCGCGGCCAAGCGCTCCTCCGATCGTGCGCGCATCGTGACGCTCGATGCGCAGGTGCGAGTGCTCAGCCCCGCGACCGAGGACTCGAGCACGCTGCGCGCCGCCATTCAGAGCATCACCGCGGGAGATGAGCGCGGCAGCTTCGCGGCGCTGCCGGGCGCCGTGCGTTCGATGCTCGAGAACGAGCGCGCGCCGATCGAGCTGCATCTCTTCAGCGACATGCAGAAGAGCGCGATGCCGCCCGACTTTGCCGAGATGCGCCTGCCGGGCAACGTCGCTCTGGTGCTGCACTCCCTTGCGAGTGGTACGTTACCCAACTGGTCGGTCGCAAGCGTCAGCGCGCCCGCGCAGCTCTGGGGTGCGCAGCGCACGCACGTGCAGGCGGTGATCGCCGGCTACGGGACGCCGGCGGCGGTGCGCAGCGTATCGTTCCTGGCGAACGGCAAGCTGATCGGTACGCAGCGCGTCGAGGTGCCGCCCTCCGGGCGTGCGCTGGCCGAGATCGACTCCTTCGAGGTGCCGTACGGCTTCAGCCGCTGCGCCGTGAGGATCGATGCGGCGGACTCACTGCCGGGTGATGATGAGTATCTGTTCGCGCTGGAGCGCTCGGATCCGAAGCGCGGGCTATTCATCCATCAGTCCTCCGACACCCGCTCGGCGCTTTACTTCGCAACGGCACTCGCCTCTGCCGAGGAGCACGCGGTGCGTCTCGATGCGGTGACGGCAGAGCGCACCGCGGACATCGACCCCAGGCCCTATGCATTTGTCGTGGTGTCCGATGTCGCTTCGCTCCCGGCACCCTTTGCCGAGCGGTTGGCTCAATACGTCAGCGCCGGCGGCAGCGTCCTGCTTGCGCTTGGCACCACATCGGCCCAGCAGCGCAGCGTGCCGCTCTTCGGCAGCGCGGTGCTCGCCGCGCGCTACT
>Ga0335085_10001396_pt1 | contig 52005 bp, 46 predicted proteins | sample Lox_Sample_45_FD_206712 | JGI IMG/M metagenome (GOLD analysis project Ga0335085, IMG submission 206712) | Soil microbial communities from Loxahatchee National Wildlife Refuge, Florida, United States - Lox_Sample_4.5 | ecosystem: Environmental > Terrestrial > Soil > Wetlands | place: USA... | reverse complement strand
CGGAAGTCGAGAGCGTGCTGCGGCGCGTGCAGCAGCTCGACCCCCCAGGCGTTGCCGCTCGCTCGGTGGGCGAATGCATCGAGCTGCAGCTACGGCAGCTCGAACCCGGGACTCCGGGACTTGCGATCGCGCTCGAGATCACGCGCCATCACCTTGAGCTGGTGGCCGAGCGCGAGTTGTCGCTGCTGCGCCGCGAGCTGCGTACGACGGAGGAAGAGCTCGCCTGCGCGCTCCTGCTCGTGCGCGCCTGCCATCCGCGCCCCGGGGCGATGGTGAGCGCGGGCTCCGCCGAATACGTAGTGCCCGATGTATTCGTGCGCCGCACCGATCACGGCTGGGCCGTCGAGATCAATGGCGCCATGCTGCCCCGCGTGCGGCTCAACCAGGGGTACGCGAGTTTGATTGGGCGCAGCGCCAGCCACGCGAGCATGCGCGCCCAGCTCCAGGAAGCGCGCTGGCTCTTGAAGAGCCTCGAGATCCGCAACGATACGCTGATGAAGGTCGCGCGCTCGATCGTCGCGCGTCAGACAGCCTTCCTCGAGCACGGCGAGGAACACATGCGACCGATGATCCTCAAGGACATCGCCGAGGCGGTCGAGATGCACGAGTCCACGATCTCGCGCGTCACCTCCGGCAAGTACATGCACACACCGCGCGGTGTGTTCGAGCTGCGCTATTTCTTTTCCAGTCAGGTCGAGGGCGCCGATGGCTCGGGGACCTCCTCCACCGCCATCCGCGCCAAGATCAGAAAGCTCGTCAAAGAGGAAGACACCGACAGCCCGTTGAGCGACGGCCGCATTGCCGAGCTGCTCTCCGACGAGGGTATCCCGGTCGCGCGGCGCACCGTCGCGAAGTACCGCGAGAGCATGGGCATCGCGCCTTCCAACGAGCGCAGGCGAACGGGATTGAGACAGATGTAACACGTGGCAAATCAGCAAGGAGACGGCTTATGCAGCTCAGCGTCACCGGTCATCATGTCGAGGTCACTCGGGCATTGCGGGAATACGTTGAGAAGAAGCTCGAGCGCATCGTGCGCCATTTCGATCAGGTGATCGACGTGCATTGCGTGTTGACCGTTGAGAAGCTCAGGCAGAAGGCCGAGGCTACGCTGCATGCGAGCGGCTGCGACATCCACGCGGACGCTACCGAACCCGATATGTACGCCGCTATCGATGCGCTCACGGACAAGCTGGACCGTTGCGTCCGCAAGCACAAAGAGAAGCGCACCGATCATCACGCCGGCGAAGCCCAGCGATCACTGCGCGTCTGAGGCAAGCGCGCGTGCGAAAATCCCGCCCGCCACCTAGCCCATGAATTAGGGTCGCCTGGTGCGCATCATCGTGGTGAGCGGCCTGTCCGGCTCCGGTAAGAGCGTGGCGCTGCACATGCTCGAGGACCTGGGCTTCTACTGCATCGACAACATGCCGGCCGCGATGCTCAAGCCCTTCATCTCCCACACGGTGCGCAGTGCCGAGGCCACCTACGAACGCACCGCCGTCGGACTCGATGCCCGCAACACGGCGCCCGAAGTCGCGACCGTGCCGCAGCTCATCGACGAGCTCAAGCGCAGCGGCATTCATTGCGAGGTGCTGTTCCTCGTGGCAAGCGACGAGGAGTTGTTGCGGCGTTTCGCCGAGACGCGGCGCAAGCATCCCATGAGCCGCGAGCATCTGGGACTGCACGAGGCCATTGCGCTCGAGCGGCGCTTGCTCGAGCCAATCGCCTACGCCGCCGACCTGATCGTGGATACCTCGCGAATGAGCATCCACGCGTTGCGCCAGCTCGTGCACGAGCGCATGGAGCGACGCCTCGTGGAGCGTCTCTCGATCAGCTTCGAGTCCTTCGGATACAAGTACGGTATTCCCGGCGATGCGGATTTCGTGTTCGATGCGCGCGCGCTGCCGAATCCCTACTGGGAGCCAGCGCTGCGCAATCTGACGGGCCGCGATCCCGAGGTGATCCGCTTCCTCGAGTCTCATGCGAGCGTCGCGCGCCTGATCGAGGACATCGATCACTTCATCGATGCGCGCGTTCCGGAGTACCTCGCGAGCACCCGCGGCTATCTCACCGTGGCGGTCGGTTGCACGGGCGGACAGCATCGCTCGGTGTACATCGTCGATCACCTCACGCGGCGCTTCGCTGCTCGCTATCCGCAGGTGAGCGCGCGCCACGGGGCACTGCCGGAGTAACGCGTCAGCCCGTGACGCGCAGCGCTCAGTATGTCCGGCCCACCAGTACCATCTCGCGGGCCGCAGCCCCGCTGAAGATGCAGCGGGCCGTGGCGAGCGGTGGCTGTCCCAGTGGCGCGACGCGGATCGTGAGCTTCAGTGCCTTGAGCTGCTGCTCCACCGCCGCGAGGGCTTCTCCCTCGGGACGCGCCCACGGCACGAGTGCCCAGCCGCGAAAAGCCTGTTCGTCCTCCGCTCCCTTGAAATAGTCGGCGAGCCCATCGAGGCTCGCGATGTCGGCGCGGATATTGGCCTGCAAGCGCGCCTGGGCCTCATCGTGCAGAGCGCTCTGGATGTCGGCCAGCAGCCTCGGTGCACCGGAGAGCAGCTCCTCCCGGGACAGAGTCGCAAAGTTGAGGCGCTCGGCCTTGCGCAGCCGATCGCGTCGCAGCAGCGTGACCGCACCTGCGGCCACGTCCCGCGCACCGATCTCGCAGATGACGGGCACGCCGCATTTGATCCAGGCCCAGCGCTTGTCGACCGCACGCGCGCCCTTGCGGTCGGCGAGCGCGCGCACTGGCTCGCCGAAGGCTGTGGTCGCGCGCAGCTGCTCGGCCAGACTTTCGCAGTAAGCGACGATCTGGTCGTCCTCGGGGCGGTCGCGCAGGATCGGCACGAGCACGATCTGACGCGGCGCGACGATCGGCGGCAGGCGCAGACCATCATCATCCCCGTGCGTCATGACCACGCCGCCGACCAGGCGTGTGGAGACACCCCAGCTCGTGGTGTGCGCGAAGGCAAGCTCGCCCTGCTCGGTTTGATAGCGAATGTTCTGGGCCTTGGCGAAATTCGTGCCCAGGTAATGGGCGGTGCCCGCTTGCAGCGCCTTGCCATCCTGCATCATCGCTTCGATCGCAAAGGTGCTCTCGGCCCCCGGGAAGCGCTCATGCGGCGGCTTCTCGCCCGCGACGACCGGCATGGCGAGGCAGTCCTCGGCGAAGGTGCGATAGATCTCGAGCATGCGCAGAGTCTCATCGAGAGCCTCGCGTGCAGTCGCGTGGGCCGTGTGCCCCTCCTGCCAGAGAAATTCGGAGGTGCGCAGGAACAGCCGCGGTCGCATCTCCCAGCGCACGACGTTCGCCCACTGGTTCAGCAGCAGCGGCAGATCGCGATGGGAGCGGATCCAGCGCTGGAATGCCGCGCCGATCACCGTCTCGGAGGTGGGGCGCACGATCAGCGGCTCTTCCAGCCGCGCGTCGGGATCGGGCTGCAACGCGCCATCGATGACTTTCAGGCGGTGGTGCGTGACGACCGCCATCTCCTTGGCGAAGCCCTCGACGTGCTCCGACTCCTTGGCGATGAAGCTCAAGGGAATGAACAGCGGGAAGTAGCAGTTTTCGTGGCCGCTCTCGCGGAAGCGACGGTCGAGCAGCTCCTGCATGCGCTGCCAGATGCCGTAGCCCCAAGGTCGGATGATCATGCAGCCGCGCACGCCGGATTCCTCGGCGAGATCGCCCTGTGCGACCACGGCCTGATACCAGGCGGCGAAATTCTCTGCGCGTGTGACGGGTAGTGCGTGTTCCATGGCGCGCATTATCTCACGTCGCCTGCGCCACCCCCGGGGTCGCGAGCACGGGCGGCAGCTGCTCGCCGCTCACGAAGGCGACGAGCGCGTGGCGCGCCTCCATCGCGTCACGGTAGCCGAGCTCGATCAGCTCGCGTGTGTAGCCCGCCTGAAACATGAGGTAGCTCGCGAGCTGACTGCCGGCGGCATCGCGGGCGCCGATGACCCGCAGCAGCGAGCGCAATCCCGAGGGCATCTCATCGACGTGGCGCGCCGCGACTTCGCGCGGATCGATGCTCGGTGCGAGCATCAGCGATTCGACATGGCGCAGGCCGCGCGCGCTCGGAGGCGCCGCGCGCGCCAGCTCGTTCAAGCGCTCGAGCAGCTCGAGATCGGCGTAGATCTGATCGGTGAACAGGGTGTCGAGCATAAAGCCGAAGATCTGCCCGGGCGTCGGCAGCACGATGGGCCCCGGCGTCGGGGCGACGCCCGCCTCGCGGCGCGAGCGCACACCGAGAATCAGCAGCCGGTCGGCACCCAGATGCACCGCCGGACTGAGCGGGCTCATCTGCCGCATGGCGCCGTCACCGAAGTACTCCCCGCCGAGCGAGATGGGCGGAAAGAGCAGCGGTATCGCAAGGCTCGCCATCAGATGATCGAGAGTGAGGCGCGTGCGCCGCCCGACGCGCTGCGAGCGCGCCCAGTCGCTCACGGACTCGTTGCCGTCATAGAAGGCGACCGACTGCCCCGTCACGTAGCTCGTCGCGCACAGCGCCACTGCACGCAGATGTCCGCGCTCGATGTTGATGCGAATGCCCTCCCAGACGAAGCGCGCGGCAAGCAGCTCGCGCAGCGGTGAGTTGTCGAGGACGGACTTGGGCGGCGTGAGCAGCAGTCCACCGGAGAGCAGCGCGAGGCTCCAGTGCAGGCCCGCGCGCAGCATGTGTCCGGTATCCACCCGAAACACCTGCGAGGCGTGAAAGTTCGCCCACACCTCCTCGAGACCCGCCACCGCCCTGCGCCAACGATGCGCCTGCGACGCGAGCACGCCTGCTGCGACCGCGCCCGCGGAGGTGCCCACGATCACCGCAAAGGGGTTGCGGCCGCGCGGCAGGAGCTCACTGAGCGCGCGCAGCACGCCGATCTGATAGGCCGAGCGCGCACCGCCGCCGGTCAGCACCAGTCCCACGAGCGGACGGTGGCGGCGTGCAGAGGGCCACGATTCAAACGGGCGCATCTCAGTTCACCTTCCTGTCGAGCGGCTGCAGCAGCAGGCCGTGCTGCGCGGGACCAGGCAGCAGCGGGAGCGCTCGGCCCTGCGCCCACTCGGAAAAGCCGGCGCGGTAATAGGGTGAGAGCGGATGTCCGCTCGCGCCGCCTGGAATGTGCAGATAACCCTCCGCCTCGTGGCCGGGCGAGACGGCGAAACGCTCCGAAGCGCCGAAGGCGCCCTCCTGGACGCGTGGCATGTCGTGATCACCCGGTAGCTCCATCAGCGGCATGTCGAGCAGCGGTGCGAGGGCGGGCAAGACGCGCGAGAAATCGTGGCGCACATGAACCGGATGGGCCTCTCCCCAGCGACAGCGCGCAAGCGTGCCACAGCTGCTGCGCAGTGCCGCCATGCTCGCGTCGATCTGGGTGAGCAGAAACTGATCCCAGCTCGAGTACTGCGCCGCGAGCAGATGCAACGGCTTCAAGGTCACGAGCGCCCACAACGGCTGCTCGAATTGCGCAGGCGGTGGCTCGTCGGAGTCGATGCCCTGCGCCTCGAGAAGCATGTGCCACACGGCGCCGGCGATCCGATCACGACAGCTGCGCACCAGCCGATAGCCGACCGAGTCCACGGCGGCGTGCGCATCCCATGCGCCGATCAGGCGGCGCAGCTCCGCACGCTCGGGTGCGGCCCGCGGGGGCACGGTCGCGGTGAGCTGCAGGATCAGCGCGCGCCAGCGCGCGAGAAACAGGGCCCGATCATCCAGCTGGATACGCAGCATGTCCGCGGGCGTCGCGGGCGGCGCGATCGCGAGGAGCGCATCGCGGATTTGCCGTGCACGCGCGCCGAGTGCGTACTGCGCCCCATACTCGGCATCCGTGCCGCCGATCGCCTCGAGGTCGCGGCTGTCGTCCGTCGCACGCGCATTCGCGGACCAGACACGCCCGAGTGGCGGATCGTAGAGCTGCGGGACGGTCGCTTGCGTGCGCCATCCCGCGCGGCCGTCGAAGCGCTCACTCCCCGCGGTGGCGACCGGAATGCGCCCGGCGATCGCCCAGCCGATGTGACCTGCGCGATCGCCGACGACGATATTTTGATGGGGAATACCGAGCTCGGAGGCGAGGTCGAGAACCTCCTTGGCCGAGCGCGCCTGCTCGAGCGCGAGCATGTTCATGTTGGTTGCCGAGGGCAGCTGCGCCAGCCAGCTCGCGAACCAGCAACGCTGCTCATGCGGGTCGGTTGCGAACAGCACGCCGGTCGGTGCGGATTCAACGTCCAGCGTGAAGTCCTGCGCGCCGCGAACACGAATGCGCTCGGCAACGCTCGCGAGCCGCAAGTCCGCCGTCGCAGTCCGCAGCACATGCGTGCCGATCCTGCGGCAACTCAGCGAGCGCACATCGAGCCAATGCCCCCCAGTATTGGTGAACGCCCAGGCGACCTGACCGTTCGATCCGGCAACGAGGAGCGGTGCGCCGGGAAGCGTCACGCCATTGAGATCGAGCCACGGCTGATCGCTCCCTGAAATCGTGGACGCACCCGGCGAGCGCATCAGGCGCAGGCGAGCGTGGTACCAGGTCGTCGGCACGCGCAGGCTCAGATGCATGTCGCTCGCGACGAGGGCCGCGCCATGGGCCGTGAGGCGGCCTGCCAAGGCCCAGTTGTTGCTGCCGATGTCACTCGCAGCAGCCTCGCGACCGAGTAGTGTTTGGCTTGAGAGCCGCACGTGGCTGCGGCTGTGCAGCGCCGCACTGCGCACCGACAGCTCCGCCGCGCTCGGCAATACGGCAAGTCCCGCGTAGCGAGCATCATCTGCGTGCAGTGCTTGTTCATCGGCCACGTTCGGACTGTCCCATTGGGTCGTGCCCGGGTACAGGAACTGCAGCGCAGCTCTGCCGAGACGCTCTGCAAGGGTGCGCCTGAGCATCTCATGCCGGAAATCACCGGCCTGCAGGTCCCACCACATCGCGTATACGACCAGGAAGCTGTCCTCCGGCCTCCACGCCGCCGGCTGAGTACGCAGCACCCAGTATTCCCAGGGACGCGCGCCCAGGTGCGAGAGGCCCGCGTTGACCCCGTTCGCGTACGCCTCCAGGAGCGTTCTCTGCTCCGCAGTGCCGAGAGCGAGCGCGAGACGCGCTACCGAGCGAAACCGGAACAAGCGTGCCTGGCGGTCCTGGGGCAGCGCCGCGACGCCGAACAGCTCGCTGAGCTCACCGGCGGCGAGCCGCCGTGCCAGATCCATCTGGAAAAAGCGGTCCTGCGCGTGTGCGAAACCCGTGGCGAAAGCGAGATCCGCTCGATTGCTCGCCGTGACTGTGACCACGCCGAGCGCGTCCCGCTCGATCCGCACGGGCTCGGCAACCCCCGCGAGCCGCACCGCGCCATCGAGCTGCGGCAGTGAGCCGCGCAGCAGCCAATAGCCCGTCGCGAGCGCCGCCGCAGCGAGCAGCGACACGCCGAGAGCCATGCGCCGCAGGTATCGCAACAATCGGGGACGCGAGCGCAGCGCGGCTCACCCGCTCACGCGCTTGCGACTTTCAGGATCTGCATGGAATTGGTGCCCCCCTGAACGCCGGTCAGCTCGCCTTTGGTCAGGATCACGAGATCGCCGCGGTGCACGAGCGACAGTTCGAGCAGCCGCGCGAAAATCGAATCGTAAAGCGCCGCGACTCCTTGCGATCCGATCACCTCGAAGATGACGGGATACACACCCCGATACAAGGTCACGCGGCGGCGGGTCGCCTCGTGACGCGTGAACGCGTAGATGGGAATGTCCGAGCGGATGCGCGACATCCAAAGCGGTGTCGCGCCGGATTCGGTGAGCGCGACGATCGCGCGCACCTTCAGATGATTGGCCGTGTACATGACGGCCATCGCGATCGCCTCCTCCGTGCCCTGGAACGAGCCATCGACACGGTGGCGCGTGCGGCTGTGGGCGAGCTGGTACTTCTCGGCACCGCCGATCACCTGCGCCATCGCCTGCACGGCCTTTATCGGGTAGCGACCGGTTGCAGTCTCCGCCGAGAGCATGACGGCATCCGTGCCGTCCATGACGGCGTTGGCCACGTCACTGACCTCGGCGCGGGTCGGCACGGGGCTCTGGATCATCGACTCCATCATCTGCGTGGCGGTAATCACCACGCGGTTCTTCGCGCGCGACTGATGGATGATGGTTTTCTGTAACCCGGTGAGCTCGGCGTATCCCATCTCCACGGCCAGATCGCCGCGGGCGACCATCACCACGTCCGTGGCGCCGATGATCGCGGCCAGATTGGTGACCGCCTCCTGGCGCTCGATCTTGGCGACGATGCATGCATCGCCGCCGGCTGCGCGCACCAGTGTGCGCGCCTGCTCGATGTCCGCCGCTTCCCGAGCGAACGAGACCGCGACGTAATCGATGCGCTCCTCACCGGCGAGACGGATGTCCTCGCGATCCTTGTCCGAGAGCGCCGGCGCCGAGATGCCACCGCCCTGACGATTGACTCCCTTGCGGTCCGAGAGCTCGCCGCCGACGCGCACGCGACAATCGATGCAGGTGCCGTGCACGCGCTCGACATCGAGCACGATCTGCCCGTCGGAGAGCAGCAAGCTATCCCCCGCGCTCACATCGCGCGGCAGATCCTTGTAGGCAACGCCCACGCGCTCCGTCGTGCCGGCCTTGGGATCGAGCGCGGTGTCGAGCGTGAAGCGATCGCCCTCCTGCAGTTGGACGCGACCCTCCCTGAAACCCTCGATGCGGATCTTCGGTCCGCCGAGGTCGAGCAGCACGCCGACGCTAACATTGGCCCGCTGGGAAGCATCCCTTACCAGGGTCAAGCGCCGCCGCAGGTCTTCGCGCGTGCCGTGCGAGGCATTGAGCCGCACCACGTTGACCCCGCTCTGGATCATCTGCAGGAGCACGCTCGGGTCGTCGGTGGCGGGACCGGCGGTCGCCACGATCTTCGTTCGCCGGGAGATGTCCACGCTCGGGTCCGGGCGAGTGCGCACTAGGCCGCCGCCTCGGTCATCCGCGCCTCGAGAACCGCGACGGCCGGCAGCGTCTTGCCTTCGACGAACTCGAGAAAAGCGCCACCGCCGGTCGAGATGTAGGAGATGCCGTCCTCGACGCCGTACTTCTCGATCGCCGCGAGCGTATCGCCGCCGCCTGCGAGCGAGAACGCCTTGCTGCGTGCGATCGCGTTAGCGATGGCGCGCGTGCCCTCGCCGAACTGGTCGTACTCGAACACCCCAACGGGGCCGTTCCAGATGATCGTGCCAGCCGATTGCAGCGACTCGCCGAAGCGCTCGGCGGAGTCTGGACCGATGTCGAGAATCATCTCGTCCGCGCGCACGTCATGGATCGTGCGGATGTCGGCGTGCGCGGTTGCTGCGAGCTCCTTTGCCACCACGACATCGCTCGGCAGCGGAATCTCAGCCCCGCGCGCGCGCGCCTGAGCCATGAGCTTGCGCGCAATGTCGAGCATCTCCGCTTCGTGCAGCGACTTGCCTACGTTGATGCCCGTGGCCGCGAGAAAGGTGTTCGCGATGCCACCGCCGACGATGAGCTTGTCGACCTTCGCGAGCAGGGCCTCGAGCACCGTGAGCTTGGTGGAGACCTTCGAGCCGGCGACGATCGCCACGAGCGGACGCGCCGGCTTCTCGAGCGCACGCTGCAGCGCTTCGAGCTCACCGACGAGCAGCGGGCCGGCGCAGGCGACGGCTGCGAAGCGCGCGACGCCGTGCGTGCTCGCCTCGGCCCTGTGCGCCGTCGCGAAGGCATCCATCACGTACACGTCGCAGAGCGCGGCCATGCGCCTCGCCAGCTCCTCGCTGTCGTGCTTCTCGCCCTTGTTGAAGCGAACGTTCTCGCATAGCACCGCGTCACCGGGCGCACAGTCGACACCGGCCAGCCAGTTCTTGCGCAGCGGTACCGGCTTGCCGAGCAGCTCAGAGAGCCGTGGCGCCACCGGCGCGAGTGAATAGCGCTCCTCGTACACGCCCTCCTCCGGGCGACCGAGATGCGAGAGCACGAATACCCTGGCTCCGGACTCCATGGCATGCCGCAAGGTGGGCAACGCGGCACGAATACGCGCATCGCTGGTCACCACCCCGTCCTGAACCGGCACGTTCAGGTCCTCGCGGATGAGCACACGCTTGCCGCGCAGGTCCAGATCCGTCATCCGCAGAATGTTTCTCATGATGGATCCTGCAATGCGTCGCCGGCCACGCGGCGAGTCAGGTCACTTTGGACCAGGCGAGCGTTGTGTCAAGCATGCGGTTCGAGAAACCCCACTCGTTGTCGTACCACGCGCAAGCCTTGACGAGCGTGCCGCCGATGACCTTGGTCAGCGTAGCATCGAACACCGCCGAGTGAGCATCGTGATTGAAGTCCACGGAGACGAGCGGCTCGTCGTTGTAGGCGACGATCCGCTTCATGGCCCCCTCGGAAGCTTCCCTCATCAGCTTGTTGACCTCGTCCGCAGAGGTCTCGCGGCGCGCCGTGAAGCTGAGGTCCACCAACGAGACGTTGATGGTGGGAACGCGGATGGCGAACCCGTCGAGCTTACCGTTGAGCTCGGGGAGCACGAGCCCCACGGCCGCGGCTGCGCCAGTCTTGGTCGGAATCTGCGACATGGTGGCCGAGCGGGCACGCCGCAGATCCTTGTGGAACACGTCCGTGAGCACCTGATCGTTGGTATATGAATGGATCGTGGTCATGACGCCGGCGCTGATGCCAATCTTATCGTGCAGCACCTTGGCAACCGGCGCGAGACAGTTCGTGGTGCACGAAGCGTTGGAGATCACGGTGTATCCGCTCTTCAACACACCGTGGTTCACTCCGTACACGATGGTGGCATCGACGTCCTTCTCGCCCGGTGCCGAGATGACCACCTTCTTGGCTCCGCCCTGCAGATGAGCACCGGCCTTCGCCTTCGAGGTGAACAACCCGGTGCATTCGAGCACAATGTCGACGCCGAGCTTGCCCCAGGGAAGCTTGGCGGGATCCCGCTCGGCGAGCACGCGGATGCGATCGCCGTTGACGACCATCGCATCGCCATCGACTTTCACCTCCCCGGGAAAGCGGCCGTGCGCCGTGTCGAAGCGGGTCAAGTGCGCGTTCGTGTGCGCATCGCCCAAATCGTTGACCGCAACGATCTGAATCTCTGCGGTGCGCCGGGCCTCGTAGAGCGCCCGCAATATGTTACGACCGATACGGCCGTAGCCGTTGATTCCGACTTTGATGGGCATTTCTTCGCAACCTTTCCGAGCTTCAGCCTGCCAAGAGCTCTTGGATCTGACGGGCGACATTATCGACTGTAAACCCGAAGTGTGAAAACACGTCGGGGCCCTTACCGGAAGCGCCGAACCGATCGATGCCCAGAATGCGTCCCTCGCTACCGACGTAGCAGCACCAGCATTGGTGCGCGCCGGCCTCGACAGCGAGGCGGCGACGCACGGTGGGCGGCAGCACGCTCGCGCGATACCCCTGGTCCTGGGCGTCGAAGCGCTCGGTGCACGGCATGGACACGAGGCGGATGCGCCGTCCCGTTCCATTGAGCCTCTGGACGGCCGGCGCCGCGATGCCTACCTCCGAGCCGGTCGCGATCACGATGCATTCCGGTGTGCCCTCGCAGTCGATGAGTACATAACCGCCACGACGTATCGCCTGCGCCTCCTGGGGCGTGCGCTGCTGCTGAGGCAACCCCTGGCGCGTCAGCACGAGGGCGGTAGGCCCATCCCGCTGCTCGAGCGCCTCTGTCCACGCGACAGTCGTCTCCACCGCATCGCATGGACGCCACAAGGTGAGTCCCGGCATCGCGCGGAGCGAGCTCAGATGCTCGATCGGCTGGTGCGTCGGTCCGTCCTCGCCGAGGCCGATGGAGTCGTGAGAATAGACCAGCACGAGGTGCAGGCGCATGAGCGCTGCAAGGCGCACGGCATTGCGCGCGTAGTCCGAGAACACCAGGAACGTGCCGCCGTAGGGGATGAAGCCGCCGTGCAGCGCCACACCGCACAACATCGCCGTCATGCCGAACTCACGTACCCCGTAGTGGAGGTAGTCACCGCAGGCATCGGTAGCCGTGATCTCGCGCGCATCCTTACGCTTGGTGTTGTTCGAGGTGGTGAGATCCGCGGAGCCGCCGAGGAGCTCGGGCAGCACCGCACCGAGCGCATCGAGCGCTGCCTGTGAGGAGGCGCGCGTGGCCTGCGGTTTCGCCTCGCGCGCCGCGGCGAGAGCCTGCTGCACGGTTTGCGTCCAGCTCTCGGGCAGGTCGCCCCGCATACGCCGCTCGAATTGCGACGCGAGCTGCGGGAACTCCTGGCGATAGCGCGCCAGCAGCTCGTTCCAGCGCGCCTCCGCCGCGGCGCCCTGTGTGCGCCTGTCCCACTGCGCGCGCACGTCGGCCGGAATCTCAAACGGCGGATAGGGCCAGTCGAGCAGTTTGCGCGCGGCCGCGACTTCGTCGACGCCGAGGGCGTCGCTGTGCGCCGCCTTGGTGCCCTGCTTGTTCGGCGCGCCGTAGCCGATGATCGTCTTGCAGCAGATGATGCTCGGGCGCTCGCTCTCGGCGCGTGCCGCGCGCAGGGCCGCCTCGACGGCGTCCGCACTCTCCCCGTCCACCTGCGGAATCACGTGCCAGCCGTAGGCCTCGAAGCGCTTCGGTGTGTCGTCGCGGAACCAGCCGACGACCTTGCCGTCGATCGAGATGCCGTTGTCATCGTAGAAGGCGATGAGCTTGCCGAGCTGCAGCGTGCCGGCGAGTGAGCACACTTCGTGCGAGATGCCCTCCATGAGATCGCCGTCGCTGCAGAAGACGTAGGTGTAGTGATCGACGAGCGTGAGGCCCGGGCGATTGAAATGCGCCGCAAGAACCTTCTCCGCGAGCGCCATGCCAACCGCGTGACCCAGCCCCTGGCCGAGTGGACCGGTCGTGGTCTCGATGCCGAGCGCCGGATCGTGCTCGGGATGACCCGCCGTGTGGGAGCCGAGTTGACGGAATTTCTTGATGTCCTCGATGCCGAGCGGATAACCGGTGAGATACAGCAGCGCATAGAGCAGCATCGAGGCGTGGCCGTTCGAGAGCACGAAGCGGTCGCGGTCCACCCAGCGCGGATTGCCGGGATTGTGCTTGAGGAAGTCCCGCCACAGCACGGTGGCGATATCGGCCATACCCATGGGTGCGCCGGCATGGCCGGATTCGGCCCTCTGTACGGCGTCCATGGCGAGGGCACGAATGGCATTGGCGAGTTCGCGACGAGTGCTCATGATTGCGACCACACGAGAGGTTGAGAAGTTGCGGTGACCGGTATCTCGAGCCTCTCCCGGTCAGCACGGCTTGCGAGGAGCGTAGATTTTCACCCAGCAGTGGCGGCTGCGGCAATCTCAGCAGCCGGCGCGCGCGGTGCGCGCACGCCGGTGCGTCAACTCCCGCTCGAGCTCTGCCGTGGGCAAGGCAGCCGCGCCTACCCTCGTGCGGGCTCAGCGGATACGCAGCAGGGTCAGTCCTTCGCCGATCGGTACCAGCACGAGCTCGACACGCTCGTCACGATGCACATAGTCGTTGAACTCGCGCAAGCTGCGCGCGAGGCCGCTGCTGGCACCGACGATGGTTGCGCCCGCGACGAACAGAGTGTTGTCCGCAGCAATCAATCCGCCCCGGCGCACCAGCTGCAGAAGCTTCTCGTAATAACGAATGTAGTTGGGCTTGTCGGCGTCGATGAAGGCGAAGTCGAACTTGCCAGGCCCTTCGCTCGCGAGCAGCTCGTCGAGCGTTTTTAGAGCGGGCTGCAGGCGCAGCTCGATGCGCGACTCCACACCGGCCTCGCGCCAGAAGCGGCGCGCGATGCCGGTCCACTCGTCGCTTATATCGCACGCGATGAGACGGCCATCCTCGGGCAGCGCGAGCGCCATGACGAGGCTCGAGTAGCCGGTGTAGGTCCCGAGCTCGATGCAGCGCCGCGCGCCCGTGAGGCGGATGAGCATGGCCATGAACTGGCCTTGCTCCGGGCTGATCTGCATCTCCGCGTTGGGCATGCCTGAGGTGAGCTCACGCAGCCTTGCGAGCACTGCGGGCTCGCGAACTGAGTGCTCGAGCACATATCGATAGATGTCGTCCGTGAGAGACAGGGATCGAGTCGACATGGCTGGCTTCCTCGTGAGACGGGTTCGCATTATGTGCCGCACCAAACGCGCACTGCATCAAGTTGTGCGGGCAGGCCGCGCGAGGCTCATGATGCAGTTCACTCAGCCTCCTGAGGGCCTCTGTTACGATCTCCGTTCGGGTACGGCACTGGACGGAACTCCGATCGGGTCACCGCAGTCCGTCTGATGTGCTTGAGAACACTGCTTGAGAACACTGGGGTGGCGGTGACGCCATGAGCATACTGCGCCTGATTCAATTCACGGATCCCCACCTGTACGGAGACGAGGCGGGCTCGCTCCGCGGGGTCGCTACCTATCCAGCACTGACGCGCGCCATCGCTCACGCTCGCGCGCGCGCCTGGCCCGTCGATGGCGTCCTGGTGACCGGCGATCTCGTGCAGGACGATGCGAGCGGCTATGCCAATTTCCGCCGCGCGTTCGCTGAGCTCGGCACGCCGGTCTACTGCCTGCCGGGCAATCACGATGAGCCCGACGCGATGCGACGCGAGCTCAATCGCGAGCCCTTCGTGATCGGCGGTGCGGTCGATCGCGGCGCCTGGCGCATCGTGCTCCTCGACAGCACGGTGCCGGGCTCGGCTGGCGGCGCCCTCAGCGCGCGTGCGCTTGCCGAGCTCGATGCAACGCTGCGCGGCGCGGCGGGGCGGCATGTGCTCGTGTGCCTGCATCATCATCCCGTGGCGATGTCCAGCCGCTGGCTCGACCGTGTGGGACTCGCCAATGCCGACCAGTTCTTCGGGGTGCTCGATGCGCACCGCAACGTGCGCGCCGTGCTCTGGGGTCACGTGCATCAGAGCTTCGATGGCCTGCGGCGCAACGTGCGCTTGCTCGCAACGCCGTCGACCTGCACGCAGTTCCTGCCGCTTGCAGAGGATTTCGCCGTCGATCCGCGCCCGCCGGCCTACCGGACACTCGAGCTGCGGCCGGACGGCAGCCTGCTCACCGAAGTCGTATGGGTGGAAACATGCTCCGCACGCTGGCCGCGCTCTGCCTGCTCGGCAGCCTGAGCGCGCAGGCGCAAAGTCCGGTCTGGGCGATTCGCGGCGCCCACAACACCGTCTACCTGGCCGAATCGGTCCATCTGCTGAAGCCCGGGCAGAGTCAGCTGCCCGCGGCCTTCGATCACGCGTATGCCACCGCCAAGACGCTCGTGATGGAGATCGACCTGAGCCGGCTTGAGGAATCGCAGCTGCAAAGCTGGATGCTCGAGCACGGTACCTTCCAGGACCATATGACGCTGCACCAAGCAATCGGCGAGCAGCGCTACCAGCGGGTCGCCGCAGAAGCGAGCCGCCTCGGCCTGCCGCTCGAGACGCTGCAGCAGTTCGAGCCGTGGGCCGTTGCATTGACACTGGCCGATCTCGAGTACTTGAAGCTCGGCTATGACCCCGAGCAGGGCGTGGAGCAGCAGCTCGAGCGCCGCGCCACGCAGGACCGCAAGGAGATGCGTGGCCTCGAGACTCTGGAGGAGCAGCTGGGCCAGCTCGAGCGGCTCTCGTACGAGCAGCAGGGCCGCTTCCTCGAGATGACCGTGGACGAGATGCGCGATGCGGAGAAGGACACGGACGAGCTGCTCGCTGCCTGGCGTGCCGGGGACAACCGGCGGCTCGCCGATCTCATGAGCGGCGAGTACGACAGCTTCCCCGAGCTCTACCGTGCCCTGGTGACCGAGCGCAACCGGCACTGGTTGCCGCAGATCGAGCAGTTCCTCAAGGACGATCACGACTACCTCGTGGTCGTCGGCGCGCTGCATCTGGTCGGCAAGGAGGGTTTGCTCGATCTGGTGCGCCGCGACGGTTTCACGCCGGCCCCCGTGATCGCGGCCCGCTGAACGCAGACGCCGCGGCCCGTGCCCTTACCTTCAGGCGCTCAGCTCTTCAGACCCTTGTTGAGCAGAAACAGCTTCAGATACTTCTGGCGCACGTAGCTTGCCTCGACGAGCGCAAAGACGAGGCCGCGCCAGCCGTCCAGAAATCCGAGCCGCAGCACGTACCCGCGTAGGAAGCGCCAGCCGGAATTCAGCAGCGAAGCCGCGAGCCCACCGCGGCGACCGTGCGCATACATGGCCTCCGCCATGAGCTGCGCGTAGCGCTGCATCCGCTGCTCGTGATCGGTGAGGCTGCGATAGGAATAGTGCAGCAAGTGCCCCCGCAGACGGCCGATCCGGCCCTGCACGCGCGTGTTCTCATGGATCTCGTAACCGGCAAATCCACCACGCCGCCGGTCGAACAGACGCACCAGCCGATCGGGATAGGCATTGCCGTGATACAGGAAGCGACCGAAATATTCGCTCAAGCGCGGAACGGACCAGCCGGAGTACCCGGCGAAGCCGGCGGTGCGCAGCGCCCGGATCTCGGCGCCGAGCTGCTCGCTCACCCGCTCGTCGGCATCGAGGCAGAGCACCCAGTCGTGCAGCGCACTGCGGATCGCAAACTCCTTCTGGGAACGATAGCCGGGCCAATCCCGCTCGATGACGACGGCGCCAAGGGTGCTCGCCAGCTCGCGAGTCTTGTCGGTGGAGTGCGCGTCGACGACGATAATCTCGTCGCAGAAGTCGACCGAGCGAATGCAGGCCTCGATGCGGTCGGCCTCGTTGTAAGCGATGATGCACGCCGACAGGCTAACTTGATCTCGCATACCCTGAGCACAGTCTAACGTGGCCAACGAGGAGATACTGTTCTTCGATCCCAACTGTCAGAAAGCGTACAGCGCACGCACGCTCATGGAGGAAGCGCTCGGAGGCACCGAAGCGTCGGTCGCGCGGGTCGCAGAGGCGTTGGGAGCCCAGGTGATGCAGCACAATCGGGGCGCGCCCGATGGGCGCTTCCTGCCGCCCGCGCCGAGCGCGGGCATCAAGCAGCTCGTCATTCTGAGGGATCCGCGCACGGTGCAGGCCATCAGCGCGAATTATCCCGGCGCACGCGTTTACCTCTGGGTCCACGACCTCATGCGGCCGGGCGGCAAGCGCGGCCGGCGCCTCGCCGCCGCCGCCGCGACGCTCGCAGAGCTTGCCGTTACCGTCGTGTGCGTGTCCGATTTTCAGCGGCGGCAGGTGCAGGCCGTGCTGAGCCGCGTACCAGCCGGCCGACGGGTGCGAGCCGTCACTATCTACAACCCGGTCGATGATGCGCTCGCGCCCGACGGCTCACCGGTGGATTCGCGCAAGCTGGTGTTCTTCTCATCACCCAACAAAGGGCTCGCGTTCGCGCTCGATGCCTTTCAGGCCGCCCGCAGCTCGATGCCGGATCTGCACTTGCGCATCGGCAGTCCCGGCTACAAGAGTCTGCGGCGTGCGCGCATGCAGAACGTCGAGGGCGGAATCGACGGCGTCGAATGGCTCGGTGCACTGCCTCAGGCGCGCATCCTTGCCGAGGTACGCACGGCGCTCTGCGTCTTCTATCCGAATTTCGTGCTTCCGGAGACCTTCGGATTGGTGCTGGCGGAGGCCAAGGCGGTCGGCACGCCGGTGCTCACGCACGATTGCGGCGCGGCCGCCGAAGTGCTGGATGATCCGCGTCAGACACTGCCCGTCACCCGCGCGCAGCGCCTCTACGAGCGCGCGGCGCGCTCGATTCCGAGCGGCTACCGCCGCTACGTAGCACCTCTCGCAGGCCGGCTCGGCGTTTTCGACGCCTACGTCGAGCGTGTGCGCGCGTGGCGTGGGGGCGCGCGTCCCCAGACCGGACCCGACGCGCGCTTTCGGCTGAGCGCGGTGGCACAGCGCTGGCGTGCGCTGTTTGCGCAGCAGATTCCGTGAGCTGCGCGCACCTAGCGGTGCGACTCCCCTGCGCCCACGTAGCGGTTGCGCGTCACGCGCTGCTCCGCGCTCAGCAGGCCGAGCCGCTCCAAGCGCGCCTCGATCGCGGCCAGAGTGCGGCAGTGGCGACCCGCAATCTGCGTGAGGGGCTCTCCGGAGCGAAAGGCGGCGGTGAGCTGCTGCTCCTCCGCAGCCGTCCACGGGCGTCCGACGTTCTGCGGCAGCTGGGCACGGCGCCGCGCGCGGGCGGCATACGATTCGAGTGCCGCGATGGCCGCGAGGAGCGCCCCGATGACCTCGGCCTGATGCAGCACGGTGCCGGGCGGAAGCTCCTCGCCCGTGACCGGATCGAAGCCCTGCACCAGTCTCTGCAGCACCTGTCGCGCGTCGAGTTGTTCCACGGGCGAGCTCGCTGGGACGCAATGGTGGACAGCATGGTGCAACTTTCAACGCCCGGCACGACAGCTGCGAATCTGCTGCAATAGTGCGAATTGGCGACCGATTCTTGGCGGGCATGCGCGCATTTGCTTGGTTCATCGTGCTGATCGTCGGGGCGCTCGCTGCCATGGCGGCGTTCACCTATCCGGCCTGGTTGTGGCTGCATCCGCATTTCGGATTTCCGTTTCACCGCATCGCCGATCGCATCGGCATGCTCGCGCTCGCGCTCGGCTGCGTGCTCCTCGCGCGCAAGTTGCGCCTGACCGACCGGGCGGCACTCGGATACGGTGCGCCGAGCACCGTCTTTCTGCGCGAGCTGCTGCTGGGCTTCTCACTGGGCGCTCCGCTCATGGCGGTGATCGTCGTCGTCATGGTGGTGCTCGATTTGCGCGTGCCGCGTGCCGGCGTAACGCTCGACGCAGCGACGCTCGCGAAGCTCGCCGCTCAGGGATTGCTGCGCGGCTGCGCCGTCGCGCTGATCGAGGAGACGTTCCTGCGTGGTGCCATGTTCAGCGCCATCGCCAAGGAATCCGGCGCCCGCCTGGCGGTGCTGCTCACTGCGCTGGTCTACGCAGCCACACACTTCGTCGGGCAGTACCACATTGCCGCGACCCAGGTCTCCTGGCACAGCGGCCTCGACATGCTCGCGGGCGCGCTGCAGAGCTTTGCGCACCCGGGCACGATCGCCGATGCGTTCCTGTGCCTGTTCGCAGTCGGCATGGTGCTCGGCCTGGTGCGTGCGCTCACCGGCCACATTGGGGCCTGCATCGGACTGCACGCCTCGTGGGTATGGGTCATCACCTTCGTGCGCGAGACCTCCGTCCCCAACGTGCACAGCCCGCTCGCGCCGCTGCTCAGTCACTTCGACGGCGTGGTGGGCTGGCTCGTCCTGGGCTGGACCATATGCCTCGGCTTCGCTCTCTACCTCTTCTACGCCCGCCGCGCCGGCGCATTCAGTGCGCAGAATCGCGGCGGATGAGACCATTGAGCGCGGCAAGGCGCGCGAGCGGATCCTCGAGCTCGAGCCACTGTTGCTTGTCGTGAGCGGCAACGGGGAGGATCTCGGCAAGTCGGTAGCCGATCCAGACGGCATCCTGCGGGCGCTTCTCCACCGCATCGTAGAGCTCGCCGAGCTGCGGCAGCAGCCGTTGCATCAGCACGCCGAGGTGCCGGTATTCGCCGGTCAGCTCGGTCTGCGGCTCCTGCTCGAGCCACTGTATCTCGCCCATGTTGAGCCCGTCGTGCGCACGCCAGCGCCGCAGTACGCGGAACTTGCGCTCGCCGAGACAATAGATGCCGAGCAGTCCGTCGGGCAGTGGATAGAAGTCGACGATGCGCGCGCTCGTACCGACCTCGGCCGTTCTCTCGACCTCACCGCCTGCCTCGACGCCCGACAGAATCAGCACCACCCCGAACGGACTGCGCTCGTGCATGCAACGTCGGACCATATCGACATAGCGCGGCTCGAAGATCCGCAGCGGCAAGGGACCGCCCGGATAGAGCACGGCGTTGAGCGGAAACAGAGCGATCTCAGCCCTGGTCCCTGCGGCGGCCTCTTGCGGGTTGCTGACGGGCATGGGAGCTCGTGGTACGGGCGTGTTGGAAGCGCTGCTGCAGGGCCGCGAGCAGCTTGTCGTGCAAGCCGCCGAAGCCACCGTTGCTCATGATCAGCACGTTGTCGCCCGGGCGCAAGGAGCTTGCCAGCTCGCTCGCGAGTTGCTCGATCTGCCGCGCCATCTTGCCGCGGGTCCCGAGCGCGCTTGCAACCTCGGCGGCGTTCCAGCCGAGATCCTCGGGCGCGTAGAGCCACACCTCGTCCGCCCGGGCGAGCGAGGGGGCGAGCGCCTCGCGATGCACGCCCATGCGCATGGTATTGGAGCGCGGCTCGAGCACGGCGATGATGCGCTCCGCGCCCACGCGGTGACGCAGTCCGTCCAGCGTGGTCTCGATGGCAGTCGGGTGGTGGGCAAAATCGTCGTAGACGCGAATGCCCTGCACCGTGCCCCGCAGCTGCATGCGCCGCGCTATCCCGCGGAAGGCGTTGAGGGCCGCGATCGAGGTGAGGACCGGGACGCCCGCATGGCGGGCGGCGGCGACCGCGGCCAGTGCGTTATCGGCATTGTGCGCACCGATCAGCGACCAGGCGACGCTGCCCTGAGGGCGCCCGTCCTCGAGCAGCTCGAAGCGTGAGAAATCCTCGGCGGCGGCGCCCGTAGTCCATAGCGCCTGCGCTGCTCCGGCGCGTGCGAAGCCCTCGCGCGGTGTCCAGCATCCCATGGCGAGCGTCTCAGCGAGTCGCGGATCCGCGGCGTTCCAGATGATGCGACCCGTGCCCGGAACGATGCGCACGAGATGGTGGAACTGCCTTTGAATGGAGGCGACATCCGGATAGATGTCCGCATGATCGAATTCCAGATTGTTGAGCACGGCCGTGCGCGGCCGGTAGTGCACGAACTTCGCTCGCTTGTCGAAGAACGCGGTGTCGTACTCGTCGGCTTCGATGACGAAGAAGCCGGAACCGCCCAAGCGCGCGCTGGCGCCGAAATTCTCCGGGACGCCTCCGATGAGGAAGCCCGGATCGAGCCCGGCGTGCTCGAGAATCCATGCGAGCAGTGAGGCCGTGGTGGTCTTGCCGTGCGTGCCGGCCACGGCGAGCACCCAGCGTCCCTTGAGCACCTCGCGTGACAGCCACTCGGGGCCGGAGGCATACGGGATGCCACGATCGAGCAGTGCTTCGATGACGGGCATCCCTCGCGTCATTACGTTCCCGACCACCACCACATCCGGCGCCGCATCGAGCTGGCGCGCCTCGAAGCCCTCGACCACATCTATGCCCAGCGCGGCCAGCTGCGTGCTCATGGGCGGATAGACGTTGCGGTCGGAGCCGGTGACGCGGTGCCCCGACTGCTTGGCGAGCGCTGCGATCCCGCCCATGAACGTGCCGCAGATGCCGAGAATGTGGATGTGCATGCAGACCTTCGTTGCTGCTCAGCGCGTCATCGGGATGAGCGCGAACACGAGCAGCTGACCCGTGAGAATCTCGAGGATGACGAGCCCGATGCACGAGAGCAGAGGCCACTCGAGCGCCGCCCGTACGATGTGAATGTTCGCCGCGATCATCCACACGAGCACCCCCGTGTAGAGGATGAAGACCGGCAGCTGCCACAGCTCGTCCTCACTGAAATGGCGCACCAGCCATTCAGCCACGATGGACAGCGGCGCAAGCACGGCCCGGTAGCCGAAGATGGCCGTGATCGTCTGCAGGATGCGCTCGCTCTTGCGTACCGCGCGCAAGACCGTGGCGTACCAGGCGAGCGTGAAGAGCACTTCGACGAGCAGAATCCACACCCACGGGCCCTCGAGCGCGGGCAACGCCCAGCTCAGCGACAGGTTGATGACGCAGTACCCGAGGACCGTGATCGCGAGCAGCAGCATCGAGGCGGGGACATCCTGTGGACCCCGCCGCAGGAGCGCGATCTGCGCATATAGCCTGGTCAGCTCTCTCATCCCTTTCGACTCTGCTCGCTCGCTCGCATAATGCCATTATCGTGGGCTTGGACCGACTTTTCCGAGCTTTCAGCGCCCGCCGACTCCCGCCACGTGGCGGGCGCGCGTGCACGCAGAGACCGCCGTTTGCAATCAGTGCCGAGCGTCATCGCCGATCCGCAATCGCTGGCCCGCCTTGCCGCAAGCCTCGAGAGTGCGCATGCACTGGCTCTCGACACGGAATTCCTGCGCTCGAGCACCTACCGCGCGCAGCTGTGTCTGCTGCAGATCGCCGCTGCTGAGCAAGCCGTATGCGTCGATCCGCTCGGCGTCGATCTCATGCCTCTCGCCCCGTTGCTCACGGCATCGAAAGCACTCAAGGTCATGCATGCCGCGCGACAGGACATCGAGGTGATGCTGCCCGCCGTCGGCATGGTGGCGCCGCTCTTCGATACCCAAGTTGCGGCCGCGCTCGTCGGCATGCCGGCGCAGATCGGCTATGCAGAGCTGGTGCGCCGTGTTCTCGGACAGGAGCTCAGCAAGAGCCATACACGCACGGATTGGTCAGCGCGCCCTCTCTCGCCCGCACAGATCTCCTACGCACTCGATGATGTGCGTTACTTGCTGCCGCTGCACGCGCACCTGGCGCGCGAGCTCGAGCGGCTCGGGCGCAGCGCATGGCTGCAAGAGGAGCTTGCGCAGTTGAGCGACCGCGAGACCTATGAGGCACGTCCTGCGGATGCGTGGCGGCGGGTGCGCGGCTTCGCGGCACTCGATACGGCGCGCCAACGACTGGCGCGCGAGCTCGCCGCGTGGCGCGAGCGGCGTGCCATCGATCGCAATCGTCCGCGCGGCTGGATTCTCGAAGATGCCGCGTTGCGCGAGATCGTGCTGCGCGCGCCGCGCGCCATCGAAGAACTCGCGACGATTCCCGGTTTGCCGGCGGGCGTGGTCAAGCACTGCGGCGCCGAGATCGTGAAAATAATCCGCGCCGCGGGCTTGCCGGATGAGCTGCCACGAGTCAATCTCCGCGTTCGTCCGGAGCCCGCCCGCGATGCGCTGGTGAGAAAGCTGAGCGCCGTTCATCAGGCGATCGCAGCGGAGCTCGCGTTGCAACCGGAGGTGCTCGCCACACGTCGCGATCTAGAACGGCTTGCCGATGGAGAGCGCGAACTACCCGTGCTGCGCGGCTGGCGACGCGCCATAATCGGCGAGCGATTGATCGCGGCTTTGTAAATGGAGTCAGCGCACCAGTGACATCGAGTCAAGCAGGCTTCCAGGGAGGCCGGACCGAAGCATGAGCGGAGCCGAGCACGATCTTGAGCAGCGCCTGGCCGAGGAGAGCGCGCTTCGCGCGCAGGCGGAGCGCACGAGTCATCAGAAGGACGAATTCCTGTCTACGCTCGGTCACGAGCTACGTGCGCCGCTCAACGCGATCCTCGGCTGGTCACGGCTGCTCGAGTCGGGTCGCCTCGCTCCCGAGGAGGTGCGGCGCGCAGGACAGACGATCGTACGCAACGTGCGCGCCCTCGCGCAGCTCGTCGACGACCTGCTCGACCTGAGCGGCATGGTGAGCGGCAAGATCCGCCTGGATGCCGAGGAGACCGATCTCGGCGAGATCATCGAGGCGGCGCTCGAGACCATGCAGGGCACCGCCGAGGCGAAAGGAGTCGTGCTGCAGAAGATGCTGCCGCCCGAAGCGTGCATGGTGTTCGGCGATCCGCACCGGCTGCAGCAAGTCATCTGGAATCTGCTGAACAATGCGGTGAAGTTCACGCCGCGCGGCGGCACGATCACGGCCACGCTCGAGCATGCTCACTGCAACTGGGAAGTCAGCATCGAGGATACCGGGATCGGACTTGCGCCCCAGCGCCTGCCGCTCGTGTTCGAGCCGTTCACGCAGACCGATGCCGTGAATCGACGCGACTATCCCGGGCTCGGGATGGGCCTGGCGATCGCCAAGCAGATCGTCGAGCTGCACGGCGGCCGTGTGTGGGCGACGAGCGCCGGCGAGGGCCTCGGCGCGACGTTCCACGTGAGTCTGCCGCGGGTCGCTCCCCGCGCCGAGGCTGCCGGCGTAACGAGCGAGGCACTCCGCGGAGCCGACGGCATCGACCTGAACGGTGTTCGTGTGCTGGTCGTCGATGACGAGCCGGATACCCTGGAGCTGTCGCGCCGGGTGCTGGGCGGCTATCACGCGACGGTCGTGACGGTGGCGGACGTCGATGCGGCACTGGCCACGCTCGGTGCTTTTCACGCCGACGTGCTCATCTCGGACCTCGGCATGCCGGGGCGCGATGGCTACGAGCTCATCCGCATCGTGCGACTCAACCGAGGACCCGACGTCCTGCCGGCTGCCGCGCTCACCGCGTTCGCACGGCCCGAGGATGCCGTGCGCGCACAGGACGCCGGCTTTCAGATGCACCTCGCAAAGCCGGTCGAGCCTGACGAGCTCGTGCGCATCGTTGCGCATCTCGCTGGGCGGCACTGAGTCTCGGCCGCAATGCCGATGCCCGAGGCGGGGCATCGCTCATTATTTCGAGCGACGTGCTGGCTTGCGCCGGCGGCGGCGTGTCGCGCTCGACGAGTCCGGTGGGCGGGAGCGGCTCGGCGCAGGGCGCTCGGCTCGTTTGGCGCTCGACCGAGTCGTGCGGCTGCGACCGCCCGATGTCCGCGAAGCCCGTGTAGCCCGGGCGGCTCCGGAGCTCGCGCCAGCGCGGGTCCGCTTGCGCCTCGCTGCCTGAGACGTAGCGCGCGACTCACCGGCCGCCGGGCGTGTCCAGCTGCCGCTCACTACCGCTCGCTTGCGCGCCGCGCGACGCAGAGCACGCCGTCGCCGATGTCGCGGCGCCGTAATCTCCCGGCTCACACGCGCGCCCGCACTCGCTCGCTGAGCACCACCGAGGCGCGGTGCACGTAGCGCGTTCGCCGGAGGCCGCTCCGCGTGCGCGCTACGGTGACCGCTCGGGCCTTCGTGCTCCTCTAGAGGGGCGAGTGCCTGCTCCAGCCTTGCAGCTACGGTTTCCACAGCGCCCTCGGCGCTGATCGTGCGCAACAAGCCCTGCCGGGTGTAGAAATCCACCAGCGGGCGCGTCTTGTCGGCATACACCTTCAGTCGCTCGGCGACGGTCTCCTCCTTGTCATCGGGTCGCTGGAACAGCTCGTGTGCAGCCCCTGTCGCCGGGCAGCTAGCATCGGCGGGCGGCGGTGAGGTGAATACGTTGAAGACCCGACCGCAGTGACGGCAGGTGCGTCGCCCCGCGATCCGCTTCACGAGCTCGCCCGGATCGACCTCCAGGAGAATGACCGCCTGCAACGGTCGGCGCAGCTGCCTCAGCAGCTCGTCCAGGGCACCCGCCTGCTCGAGATTGCGCGGAAAGCCATCGAGGATGAACCCACGCTCGGCGTCGGGCTGGACCAGCCGCTCGCGGATCATACCGAGGACGATATCGTCGGAAACCAGTTGGCCGGCATCCATGGCTGCCTTCGCGGCACGGCCGAGCTCGCTGCCGGCGGCCACCGCTGCGCGGAGCAGATCGCCTGTCGAGATTTGTGGAATGCGATGTTTCTGAGCCAGGCGCTGGGATTGGGTGCCTTTGCCGGAGCCCGGTGCACCCAAGAGAATGATTCGCATGTTGTAGGGACGACCCGACCTGAACCCCCTGAAGCGGGCACGCCACGTTACCGGCCACGGGGGATAGGGTCAATCAAGTGCTATTCTCGCGTCCCCCTCAATCACTGCTCGGCTGGCTGCGTCATGCCCCACTCCAAGAGCGGCTCGGGTCGCCGCACCCCCAAGCGGAACGCCTTCTATGCGCAATCAGGCGGGGTATCCGCCGTGATCAACGCCTCCGCATGCGGCGTGATCGAGGCAGCCGCGCGGCATTCCAGACATATCGGCCGGCTCTACGCAGGTCGCCATGGAATCATCGGTGCGCTCACCGAGGATCTCATCGACGTCGGCCGCGAGAGCCGGGCGACGATCCGTGGCCTCAAGTACACGCCCGCCGGAGCTTTCGGCTCGGCACGCTTCAAGCTGAAGGGTCTCGCCGAGAACCGAGCGGAGTACGAGCGTCTCATCGAGGTGTTTCGTGCACACGATATCGGCTACTTTTTCTACAACGGCGGCAACGACTCCATGGACACCGCACTCAAGGTGTCGCAGCTCAGTGAGTCGCTCGGCTATCCGATCACTTGTGTCGGCGTGCCGAAGACCGTGGACAACGATCTGCCGCACACGGATTGCTGTCCCGGCTTCGGATCCGTGGCCAAGTTCATCGCCGTGAGCACTCGCGAGGCGGGCCTGGACGTCGCCTCGATGGCGCGCACTTCGACGAAGGTGTTCGTGCTGGAAGTCATGGGCCGACATGCCGGCTGGATCGCAGCTGCCGGCGGACTCGCGGGCCGCAAGCCGGAAGAGCCGCCTCACATCATTCTGTTTCCGGAGATCCCCTTCGACCAGGCTGCGTTCCTGCAGAAGGTGAAGCAGTGTGTCACTCAATATGGCTACTGCGTCGTCGTTGTCTCGGAAGGAGCCGCGTATCCCGACGGACGATTTCTCGCGGACGCCGGCACGACCGATTCGTTCGGGCACACTCAGCTCGGCGGAGTCGGCCCGGTCGTGGCGAACATGGTCCGCGAGGCGCACGGCTACAAGTACCACTGGGCGGTCGCCGACTATCTGCAGCGAGCTGCGCGCCACATCGCATCCCGGGTGGACGTTGAGCAGGCTTACGCCGTCGGGCGTGCCGCGGTCGAGCTCGCCGTGAAGGGCGTCAATGCGGTGATGCCGATCATCGTGCGCAAGTCCTCCCGACCTTATCGCTGGAGCATTGGCCACGTGCCTCTCGGAGCGGTCGCGAATCAGGAGAAGAAGATGCCGCGCGAATTCATCACTGCGGAGGGCTTCGGCATCACCGCGCCCTGCCGTCGCTATCTCGAGCCGCTGATCGGCGGGGAGGACTACCCGCCCTACAGCGCCGGCCTGCCGAGCTACGTACACCTGAAGGGCGTGAGCGTTCGCAAGAGGCTCAAGAGCGGGTTCGCGGTATAAGGGCTGCGCGGGCCCGTGTGGTATAGTCCGGCGCCTTTTCGGCGCCTCCTGAGCGCCCTCAACAATTACAAGTCATTGATGAACAAGAGAGAACTCTGATGGATCCCATCACTTGGCTGTGGCTCGCGATCGCCGCGGGCATTCTCGCAGTGCTCTATGGTGTGCTTTCGATGGCGGCGATCCTGCGCCTGCCGGCGGGCAACGCTCGCATGCAGGAGATTGCCGCGGCGGTGCAGATCGGTGCCAAGGCGTACCTGAATCGCCAGTACTCCACGATCGTGATCGTAGGCATCGTGCTGCTGCTGATCATCGGCTTCGCACTCGACTGGTGGACAGCCCTCGGATTTGCGATCGGCTCGATCCTCTCGGGTGCGGCAGGCTACATCGGCATGAATATCTCGGTGCGCGCGAACGTGCGCACGGCCGAAGCGGCCAGCCGGGGGCTGAATGCCGCGCTCTCGGTCGCGTTCCGTGGCGGTTCGATCACCGGCATGCTGGTGGTCGGACTCGGCCTGCTCGGGGTCGCCGGTTACTACGCCGTGCTGTTGCCGAGACTGGGTCAAGACAGCGCCTTGCATGCGCTCGTGGGGTTGGCGTTCGGCGGCTCTCTGATCTCGATCTTTGCGCGCCTCGGCGGCGGCATATTCACCAAGGGCGCGGATGTCGGCGCAGATCTCGTCGGCAAGGTGGAGGCCGGCATACCCGAGGACGATCCGCGCAACCCCGCGGTGATCGCGGACAACGTCGGCGACAACGTCGGCGACTGCGCCGGCATGGCGGCGGATCTCTTTGAGACCTATGCCGTCACGATCGTCGCCACGATGCTGCTCGGCGGGCTCATGATGCGCGATGCGGGCACCGCGGCGGTCGTCTATCCGCTTGCGCTCGGCGCGGCATCGATCGTCGCCTCGGTGATCGGAACCTTCTTCGTGAGCACCGGGAGCGGCGGCAAGATCATGAACGCGCTCTACAAGGGCGTGATCGTCTCTGCGGTGCTGGCCGCCATCGCCTTCTACTTCATCACCCGCGAACTGATGCCGGGGCACTTGAAGCCGCTCTTCGGCTGCGCGCTGGTCGGGCTCGGGCTCACCGCGGCGATGATCATGATCACCGAGTACTACACCTCGACCGAGTACAGTCCGGTGCGCAAGGTGGCCGCGGCATCGCAGACCGGACATGCAACCAACATCATCGCCGGCCTCGGTGTGTCGATGAAGTCGACTTCGCTGCCGGTGCTCGCGGTGTGCATCGCCATCTGGGCCGCGTACACGCTCGCCGGACTCTACGGGATCGCGATCGCGGCGACGGCTATGCTCTCGATGACCGGCATGATCGTGGCGCTCGATGCCTACGGACCGATCACCGACAACGCCGGCGGAATTGCGGAGATGGCCGGTTTGCCCAAGCAGGTGCGCGACATCACCGACCCCTTGGATGCCGTCGGTAACACGACCAAAGCGGTGACGAAGGGCTATGCGATCGGCTCTGCGGGACTGGCGGCCCTCGTGCTGTTCGCCGACTACACCCACAATCTTGCATCCGTCGGCAAGTCCACAAGCTTCGCGCTGTCGGATCCGGCGGTCATCATCGGGCTGTTCATCGGCGGCCTCGTGCCCTATCTGTTCGGCGCCATGGCGATGGAAGCAGTGGGCCGCGCCGCGGCCTCGGTGGTCGAGGAGGTGCGGCGGCAGTTCAGAACGATCGCCGGCATCATGGAAGGCACGGCCAAGCCGGACTATTCGCGCGCCGTGGGTCTGCTGACGCGCGCCGCCATCAAACAAATGATCGTTCCCTCGCTGCTGCCGATCCTGGTGCCCGTGGTGCTGGTCGTGGTCCTCAACCTGCTCATGGGTCCCGGCGCGGGCATTCGTGCGCTCGGCGGACTGCTCATCGGCACCATCGTCACGGGCCTGTTCGTGGCGATCTCGATGTGCACGGGCGGTGGAGCCTGGGACAACGCCAAGAAATACATCGAGGAAGGCCATTTCGGCGGCAAGGGCTCGGAGGCCCACAAGGCCGCGGTCACCGGTGACACGGTGGGGGATCCTTACAAGGACACCGCCGGACCGGCGATCAACCCGCTCATCAAGATCATCAACATCGTCGCTCTGCTGCTGGTGCCTCTGTTGAAGTGACCTCGGCGCTGGTTGTTTTGTCACCAGCGTCGGGAGCTGCCGCAGCGTGGCTCTACTTCAATAGCTTCTCGACGCGGGCGATGAGCGTCGACGGGGAGATCTCGAGGGCGGCCGCAAGCTTGCACAAAGTGGTGAGGGTCGCGCGTCGAATGCCGCGCTCGAGCTGGCTGATGAAGGTCCGATCCACGTCGGCCTTCGCCGCAGTGGCCTCTTGCGACAGGCCGAGCACCGCACGCTGCTCGCGCAGCACGCGCCCGAAGGCCGAGGAAACCGGATCCATGGACGCTTCCGGACTCTTCAGGAATGGCCGGTCTTCGTCTCCAGCAGCACCGCGTTCACCAGCTGATTCAAGCGTGCACAGTACTGGGCCACCGGCGGTTCCGCGCCGGCTTGGCGGCGCGACAAATCCTGGCTGACCTCGACGAGTCGCCGTTCGATGCGGCCGTCCACGGTCAATGTATGAGTCAGGAGTGCGCTGACGCATGCGGTGATCTCCGCATCGAGGGCACGGGCATCGGTTCCGGCAATCACAATTCCCGTGAGCTCGCGGGGACATCCCGCTTCCAGATGCTCACGCCACAGGCGAGCAAGCTGCATGTGTTCCGTCCCCTTCTCTTCCGAGGCGTGCTCTTATTCCGGCACTTTACGTTTGTATACCATGAGGGCGGCATGGCCACAACGGCAGAGCGGCGGCGCTTGACGAGCGCGCCCGTGGGCTGCAGTGTCGGCATCGATCCGCCAGGCACCGGCCGAGGAGACCGCGATGAGCACCGACGAGCATCCCGTTGACAAGTCTGAGGCCGAATGGCGTCGCGAGCTCACGCCCGAGCAGTATCACGTGCTGCGCGAGCATGGCACCGAGCGCGCTGGCTCCAGCCCTCTCAATCGCGAGCATCGCGCCGGCGTATTCCACTGCGCGGCTTGCGGTCAGGTCCTGTTCGATTCGGCGACGAAGTTCGACAGCGGCTCGGGCTGGCCCAGTTTCTTCAAGCCGCTCGAACGGGCCGTAGGGACCTCCCAGGACGAGAGTCATTTCATGAATCGTACCGAGGTGCACTGCTCGCGCTGCGGCAGCCACCTGGGCCACGTGTTCCCCGACGGTCCGCAGCCCACCGGCCTGCGCTACTGCATGAACGGCCTGGCGCTCAAATTCGAGCCGGGCGGTGCAGCTCGACGCACCTCGGAGCCAGGCTAGACTCGGTCTCGGCTTTACGAGCTCGCGCGTTTGAGAATTCCGCCGAGGAGCGTGGACTCCCGGCGCGTCTCGCCGAGGTCGCGCGTCATGCGCTCGTACAGGCGCGCTGCGCCTTCGAATATCGCAGCCGCAGCGGGGTCCTCACCGGCAAAGGATGCAATCTCGCGCATCTCCGCGACCCAGCGATAGGCTTTCGGAAACATTCCCGGAATCGAGCGCCGAAATCCGCTGAGCAGAGCCGACTGGCTCTCCGCGAGCTCCGTGCAGAGTGCCTCTTCCACGCCCGCTCGGCTCGCTGCGAGCAGCATGCTGGTACCCACGGCGACCAGACCCTTCGTGATTCCGGCGTAGGACATCTTCAACGCGGACGCGGCGCCAATCGGCGCCTCGAGCACGCGGATCTCGAGCTGCGCGCCCAGCAGCGATTTGAAACGTGCGGCATCGGGGCCGCACGCATAGATGTTCGGACCTTCGCTATCGGGCCGCGGCGGCATGCCGATGATCCCCGCATCCACGAAGTTCAATCCCGCGGCCTGAACGCGCTGTGCGATGCGCTGCACGGTGCCGGGACTCACCGCATTGCAGTCGACGAAGAGCGGCTTGCGGTGCGCGCGCCCCACGACTGACACGAAGCGCTCGGCGATCTCGAGCGCCGCACCCGGCGGCACGATCGACATGACGAGGTCGGCCGCAGCGAGCTCCTCCGCGCTCACCGCCCTCAGCCCGGCGGCCGCGGCTCGCTCGCGGGTCGCGCTGCTGCGCCCCTCGAGCAGCGTCAGAACTTCGATCCCGCCTGCGACCAGGCGCGCGCCGAGCGCGGCTCCCATGCTTCCCGGCGCGACGATCCCGACGACACTGCCCACGGTGCACCTCCGCCTGCTGCGTCACTACTCTAGCGCGCATGCGGCGCACGCGTGACCTCGACCGATGGATCAGGCGGCGAGCGAGAGCGGCTGAGGTCGTGCAATGGCGTAGCCTTGCACGTAATCGACACCCATGCGCCGCGCCGTGTCGAGCGCCGCGGCATCCTCCACCTGCTCGGCGATGACCTTGAAGTTGAGCGTGCGCGCGAGCTTGATCATCGCGGTGACCATTGCCTGGTTCACCGAGTCGCGCGCCAGGTTGCGCATGAAGGAGCCGTCGATCTTCAGATAATCCATCGGCAGGTTCTTCAGGTTGGAGAACGAGCCGACGCCCGAGCCGAAGTCATCGAGGGCGAACTGGCAACCCATCCCGTGCAGCACGCCGACAAAGCGCCGCGCGTGATCGAGGTTCGCGACCACCGCGCTCTCGGTGATCTCGAAGCACACTTGCGCAGGAGCGACACCGGTAGTGTCGAGACACTCGACGACGAACTCCAGGAACTGCGAGTCCCCGAGCGTCTGACCGGAAATGTTGATCGCGATGTTGCGCTTGGGCGGAATGGAGATGGCCCCGCGTCCAAGGGCTGCGAGCGTCGTCTGCACCACCCAGCGGTCCACCAGCCCCATCAGCCGATAGCGCTCTGCCGCCCGGACGAACTCCGAGGGCGGCACATCGTTTCCGGCCTCATCCTGCAGGCGCAGCAGGACCTCCATCGCAGGTCCATGCTCCTCCTCCCCGTAGGTCGGCACGATCGACTGATGATACAGATGGAAGCGATTCTCCTTGAGCGCGCTCTGCAGCTTCTGCAGCCAGTGGATCTCCCCGCTGTGGCGCGCGAGCGCCTCGTCCCGCGCCGAGTACACCGCCACGCGCCCGGAGCCCTGCTTCTTCGCGACGTAGCAGGCGGAGTCTGCGGCCGCGAACAGCTCTTCGAGCGAGCCGCTCTCGCGCGAGATCTCCACGAGTCCGACGGACACGCCGATGTTGAAGATCTTCTCCTTCCACACGAAGCGATAGTCGCCCACGGCCCGGCATACGTCGTCGGCGATCTGCCGCGCTTTCTCGAGCGGACAACCGACGAGCAGCATGCCGAACTCGTCCCCGCCGATGCGCGCGGTGGTGTCGCTGTCGCGCACCGCATCGCGCAGCAGCTTGGCGACCTCGCGCAGCATGCTGTCCCCGGCGAGATGACCGCTCGTGTCGTTCACGACCTTAAAGCGATCGAGGTCCAGATAGCACAGCACGTGCTGCCCGTCCCCGCGATGACCGCTTTCGATCGCCTCGCCAAGGCGGCGCTCGAACTCGTGCCGATTGACGAGTCCGGTGAGCGCATCGTGCGTGGCCTGATAAGACATCTGACGTGCGAGACCGCGCAGCTCGGTCACATCGTGTAGCAGCACGACCGTGCCGGTGACCTCGTTCGCGCCGTTGCGCACCGGCGAGGCCGACAGCTCGATCGAGCGCTCGCTGCCGTTGACCCGCGACAGGAGCAGGGCCCGGCGACCCAGGTTCACCGGCGCACCGCTTGTCAGCGCCTGTCGGACCGGGTCACTCAGCAGTCGGCGATCGGTCTCATCGACGAGGCTCACGATCTCCTCGAGCATCCTGCCCTGCGACTGGCTATCGGTGCCGCCGGTGAGCGTCTCGGCGGCGGGATTCATGTAGTCGATGCGCCCCTCGGCATCCGTCGTGATGATCGCCTCGGCGATCGAATTGAGCGCGAGCGCGCGGCGTGCGGCACCGCGTGCCGCCGTATCGGCCTCTGGCGAGCGCAGCGCCTGCACGGTTTGCGTGGGGATGATCTCCACGCCCGTCACCAGCAGCGCCGGCGCACCCTCGTAGTCCACCAGCGCCGAGGTGATCTCGAGACGGCTCACCTGCCCCTGCATGCCGATCATCTCGATCTCGTAGCGCTCTGCCCCGGGCTCACCCGCGAGAGCGCGCCGGATGTTCTCGCTCACGAGTTCCGTGTACTCGGGCGGCACGAGATCTGCGAGCTTGCGGCCGGCGAGCTCGGCACGATCCACGCCGACGAAGCTCGCGAACTGGCGATTGGCGTGCAGTATCACATCGCGGTGTACGAGCACCGCTTCGTGAATGCGATCGCCGAGGTCGGCGAACAGTCGCGGCACGGCGCGCTCTCGATCGCGATCGGTGAGCGCGACGAGCCGCGTCAAGAGGTGATTGACGCCCGCAGCGAGCGCCGTGAGCTTCGCGCTGCTGCTTCGGGGACGCACGCGGCCGCTCAGATCGCCGGCGATTGCGACGCGTTGCACTTCGAGGGAAAGCTGTTCGACCGCTTTCAACTCGCGCCGCTGACGTATGTTGAGCACGATCAGCACCGCCGCCGCCAACGCGAGCACCAGGCACAGCAGCCCTACGATCGACATTTTTCCCCTACGGCCTTGCCAAGAGAGCGCCACGCACCGGGCGCTTTCATTGGTCTTGTCGCACCGGCGTCGCTGATTGCGCGAAGCATAGCGTACGATGCGCCACCGCTCGCCCCTGTTTCACCATATGCTGCGGCTCATGGGACGCTTGGCAGGGCGCGACAAAACCCGTAACTTGCGCCGCTGCCCTCCGGAGGGAGAATAAGTCCAATGGAAACGGGGACGTGATGAGCGATCTCGCCCGCGAGCAGATGGTGCAGCAGCAGGTCCGTGCCTGGGAAGTGCTCGATGAGCGCGTGCTGGACACCTTTCGCAAGGTGCCGCGCGAGATGTTCGTTCCGGTCGAGCACCGTTACTTGGCCTTCGCTGACGTCGACGTGCCGCTGCCGCACGGCCAGCACATGCTACGCCCGAACGTCGCGGGTCGCCTGCTGCAGGCGCTCGAGCTCAAGGCGGACGACAATGCCCTGGAGATCGGTGCGGGCTCGGGATTTCTCACGGCCTGCCTTGCCGAGCGCTGCGCTCGCGTGACCTCGCTCGAGCTGTTCGCCGATCTGGCTGAGCTCGCGCGCGCCAACCTTGCCATGATCGGCGCGCGCAACGCCCAGGTGCTCAACATGGACGCATCGGGGCTCGAGACGTGGCTGGGACAGCAGGAACGCTTCGATGCGATCGCGGTCACCGCATCGCTTCCGGTTTACGACGACAGCCTGCAGCGCCTGCTCAACGTCGGCGGTCGGCTGTTCGCGGTGGTCGGCACTCCACCCATCATGGAAGCCCTCCTGGTGCGATGCGTGGCGCGCGGCAGCTGGCTGCGCGAAAGTCTCTTCGAGACCGTCATCGATCCGATGATCAACGCCCGAAGAGCCCACGAGTTCACGTTCTAGGATCATGGTGCACGAGATCTCGCCCGTTGCTTTGAAGGCCCGCCTCGAGGGGCAGAACCCCCCGGTGGTGCTCGACGTCCGGGAGGGCTGGGAACGGAAGATCGCAGCTCTCGCCGGCACCCTCGACATTCCGATGGGCGAGATCGCTGCGCGCCTGGGGGAGATTCCGCGGGAGCGCGAAGTCGTCGTGATGTGCCGCTCCGGGGGCCGCAGTCTGCGGGTTGCGGAATATCTCGATCGTCAGGGCTACCGAGTCGCAAACCTCACCGGGGGCATTCTGGCCTGGGGACAGGACGTCGATCCCACGCTCGAGGCTTATTGATCCGTGCCGGAGCGGTATCCGAGACCCTGGTGCGCTTGCCGCTGCAGCATGGCATGTGATATGGTGATATATAACACCACAATATGAATCGTAAGTTGCTGAATAAAGGGCAGTTATGATGAGGATGGTCGTCGCTCTGGCGACGCTGACGTTCACGGGCATGGCCGCGGGCAAGGACCTGCTCGGGGTCTATCAAGACGCGCTCAAGTACGACCCGCAGATTCGGGAGGCCGACGCCAACCGAATGGCCTCGCGCGAGGCGAACCCGCAGGCCTGGGCGGCGTTGCTGCCGCAACTGAACGGCAACTACGCCTGGACACGCCAGAAAGAGAATGCCGATCAATTCTTCGTGTACCCCTCACCGACCGGCGTGGGTGCGCCCGCGCTGTTTCGCCAGGACAGCAGCGAGCACATCAGTCAGCACGGCTATCAGATTCAGCTGCAGCAGAGCATCTTCTCCTGGTCACAGTTCCAGACACTCGCCCAGGCGCACAAGAAGGTGGCGCAGGCGGAGACCGACTATCGCGCGGCCGAGGAGAACTTGATCCAGCGCGTCGGGCAGGCGTACTTCAACGTGCTCACTGCCCAGGCCAACCTCGATGCGCAGGCCGCTGCGCTCGATGCGTTCACGCGCCAGCTCGACCAGGCCAATCGGCGCTTCGAAGTCGGCCTGATCGCGATCACGGATGCGAAGGAAGCGCAAGCCGCGCACGACAGTGCGGCCGCCGCCGTCATCGATGCCAAGCGACAGCTCGCGAGCCAGCAGCAGGCACTGCGCGAGATCACGAACGAGGACTACCCGAGCCTCGCCAAGCCCGGCGAGGACATGCCGCTGCAGAATCCGCAGCCGGCCGACCCCGAGCGCTGGGTCTCGGTCTCCATGGACCAGAATCTGTCGCTGGTCTCCAGCCGCCTGGCGGCCGATGTGGCGCGCGATCAGGTCAGGATCGCTTTCGGCGGCCACCTGCCCACCGTCAGCCTGTCGGCGCTGCGCACGGATCAATCGCAGAGCATCGATGAATCGGTCGCATTCGGACCCGCGACCCTGCCCCTGCCGCCGCCCGTGGGACCGGTGGGGTTCCCCGGCTCGGCCATCAACAATCAGGTCGGCATACAGATCAACGTGCCGATCTTCAGCGGTGGGGGAACGCAGTCACAGGTGCGCCAGGCCCAGTACCTGTGGATCGCGGCGAAGGAGCATGTCACCACGATCTCGCGCCAGACCGAGCATGCGGCACGCGATGCCTACTCGGGTGTGATCAGCGAGGTGGCGCGCGTCAATGCTCTGCGGCAGGGACTTGAGTCCGCCCAAGTCGCGATGACCGCAACGGAGGCGGGATATGAGGTTGGCACGCGCACCGCCGTCGAGGTCGTGCAGCAGCGCCAGAATCTCGTGCAGGCGCAGACCAACTACGCCTCCTCGAAGTACAGCTACATCCTGGACATCATCCAGCTGCGGCTGGCCGCCGGCACACTCGATCAAAAGACGCTCGAGGAGATCAACGGCTGGCTCACGCAGAGCGAGGCTTCCCCGCCTGCCCCGACTGCACAGCCCCCCGGCGGTTCGCCACCGATACAGCCCGCACCACCGCCACAGCCGACGCCGCAGGTCACTCAACCGACGCCCCAGGCTACGCAGCCCGCTCCGGTACCGCCACCTGCACCACCGGCTCGATGAGCGCGAGCAGCCGAGCGAGCGCGCCGCGGTTCTCCTCGGCCACGGCACGCGCGCGCGCCCCCATCGCGCCGCGCAGCTCCGCGTTCGCGAGTAACTCCGTGACCGCCGCCGCGAGTGCCGGTATGTCGGACACCACGCGCAGCGCCTGACGCTCGCTCAAGAGCTGCACCATCTCGGCGCTGTTGGCCGTATGCGGACCGGTGAGGATGGGCTTGCCGAGAGCCGCCGGCTCCACCAGGTTGTGTCCGCCGACCGTTACGAGGCTGCCACCGACAAAGGCCACATCGCCCGCGGCATAGAAATCGAGCAGCTCTCCGAGGGTATCGAGGAGCAGCACCTGGGTGTCGGCACCGCACACCTCGCGCTGCGAGCGGCGCGCGAAGCGCAGTCGATGCAGCTCGAGCAATGCCGCCACTTCGGCAAAGCGCTGCGGATGACGCGGTGCCAGCACCAGCAAGGTGCCGCGCTGTGCGGCACGCACGCGGGCATGGGCTTCGAGCACGGCCTGCTCCTCGCCGCGGTGCGTGCTGCCGGCGACCCACAGCGCGCGGTCGCGGGCGTGCTGCTCGCGCAGGACCCGGGCCCGGGCCGTCGTATCTGGCGGAACGCTGAAGTCGAATTTGATGTTACCGATCACGTGCGTGCGCGCGGCACTCGCCCCGAGAGCACGAAAGCGCTCGGCATCGGCAGCGCTTTGCGCCGCGACCAGAGTGACGTGCGACAGCATGCCTGCGAGTAGGCCGCGCACCAGGCGGTAGCGGCGCGCCGAGCGCTCGGACACGCGCGCGCTCGCGAGCACCAGTGGTACGCCGCGGCGGGCGCACTCGTGAAAGAGGTTCGGCCACAGCTCGGTCTCGAGGATCAGCGCGAGACGCGGATGCACCCGCGCGAAGAAGCGGCGTACCGCCCCCGGCAGATCTAGCGGAACGTGTCGCACGTCAACGCCATCGCTCTGCAGAAGAGAACGCGCGCGCGCCGCGCCCGCGGGCGTCGCGGTCGTCAACACGATCGGCGCAGGGCTGCGCAGTCGCAGCGCCCTGACCAGCGCACTCGCCGCCTGCACCTCACCGACCGAGGCGGCGTGCACCCAGATGCTGCCCTGATCGCTACCCGGGGCGCAAAGCGCGGCGCCGAGCCCGAAGCGCTCGCCGAAGTTGCGTAGGTAGCCGCGCTCGCGCACCGCACGCAACAGCAGAAATGCGCACACGAGCGGTGTGAGCACATAGGCTGCGAGACTGTAGAGACGGCGCGCCAAGCGTCATTTGCTCCACAGCCGCAGGTGCGCTTTGCCAGCCTCCGCATTGCGCACACCCGCGTCGCGATAGCCGTCGAGCAACCCGTGCCAATCCGGCTCCGTGAACCGGTCCGCGGGCAGCGCATACGTGATCTTCTCGAGTGAGCGGCGCAGGCGTACCAAGTTGCCGTCGCACCAGAAGCCCGGTCTGCGCAGGCTGCCGCGATCGAAATCCACCAAGAACACCTCGTCCGCCCGACCCAGGAGCACGTTGTGCGCATTGAGGTCCGCGTGGCACACGCCCAGATCGTGAAAGCGCCGCAGACAGCGGCCGATCGCTACCCAGTTGAGCAACGAAAGCGCTCCAACGCCCAAGCACTCGGCGAGCGAGCTCGACTCCGGCAGCTGCTCGGTGATGATGTCGCCGTGGTAGGTGAGACCCTGCTGCTGGTAGCGCGCGGCAATTGGCGCCGGCACCGGCAATCCGGCGCGGTGCAAACGATACGTGAGTTGCCATTCGGCGAACGGGCGGGCGGTGGACTCGCCGTTCCAGAGATAACGATCCGGCGAGAAGCGCGCGATCAGACCCCCACGCCGGTAATGGCGCAGAACCCAGTGACGCCCTTGCGTCTGCACGAAGTAAGTCGCACCGCGTCCGCGTGCCTCGCCCTCGATCTCACCCCGGGCGCGTAGCTGTGCGGGATCGAACGAGGCCAGCGACAAATTGCCCGCCCGCGAGGCGTCGTATAGCATGGCGCCCCCCGCGATGACCCTGCGCCTGACTTCCGAGCCGAGCGGCCATTTCGCTCTCACAAGCTCTCCAGGACTGCGCATGCTGCGGCTCAACACAGCGAGTTTATCATCGCCGACATGAGCGAAATTCTGATACCCGTCTCTCCCGGTGAGCTGCTCGACAAGATCACGATTCTGCGGATCAAGGCGGCGCGCATCACCGACCCCATCAAGCTCGGCAACGTGCGCACCGAGCTCGCGCTGCTCGAGGCAGCGTGGCGGGATGCGGTCCCGGTCTCTCAGACCGATGCGACGGATGCGCTAGCACTGCGGCGGGTGAACGAGCGGCTCTGGGATATCGAGGACCTGCTGCGGGACAAGGAGTCCGCCGGCAGCTTCGACGGCGAGTTCATCAAGCTCGCCCGTGAGGTGTACCTGTGCAATGACGAGCGCGCAGCGATCAAGCGGCGCATCAATCTGCGTCTTGGCTCGCGCATCGTCGAGGAGAAGTCCTACCGGCCCTATGGTGCACCGGGATCCGATCCGTCACCGAGCGGTACGTAGTCGGCAGAATCTGCCGGCTCGGACTGCGCCGAGCGCAAGGTGTACTCGGCGCCACAGTAGGGGCACTTCGCCCAGCCCGCGGCCTCGATGGGCAGATACACGCGCGGATGAGAATTCCATAAATACATCTCGGGCATCGGACAGGACAGTGGCAAATCCTCGGGGCCCACCTCATAGTGGTTCTGCGCGTTCGCCGGAATGAGGGGTCGGGGCGCAGGGCTCATGCGGTGCGATTATACGCAGTCGTGGTGCGCCTCAATCGAGCATCGTCGCATCCCACACGGCGCTGACCGCCATACGCTCCCGCTCGAAATCATCCCCGGCGGCGATCGCCGGCCGTCCCTGCAGCGAGAGGTGATGGATGCGTGCCCGATAGGCCCGATAGGCCGTGGTCAGTTGATCCACTGTCTGCTGGGAAACGAGGTTCGCTGAAGCGACGGACTCGAGCTGGCGTATGGTGTCGGAGTACTGCACCACGGGCGGATAGTCGCGTGCCCAGTTGAGCGCCCAGAACTGGGCCAGGAACTCGATATCGGCGATTCCCCCCGGATCCTGCTTGATGTCGAACTGGCCCGGTGCCGCCTTCGAGAGCTCGCGCCGCATGCGCTCGCGCATGGCGCGCACATCGGTGCGGAGCCGCTCGCGGTGCACGAAGTGCTCGAGCACGTGCAAGCGCAACCGCTCGAACTCGGCGCACAGGCTCGGGCTTCCCGCCACTGCCCGCGCGTGCAGCAATGCCTGGTGCTCCCAGGTCCACGCCTCGTGCTCCTGATACTCGGCGAAAGCGCGGATGCTCGTGACCAACAAGCCGCCCTTACCGCTCGGCCGCAAGCGCATGTCCACCTCATACAGGCGGCCCGCCGCAGAGTGCATGGTGAGCAGATGCACGATACGTTGCACGAGTCGCACGAAGAACAGTTGGTTGTCGATCGGCCGCGCACCGTCGGTCTCCTGCCGCTCGCCCTGGGAATCGTGCAGAAACACGACATCGAGATCGGAGGAGTAGCCGAGCTCGATTCCTCCCAGCTTGCCGTATCCGGCCGCTGCGATGCATACGGGGCGACGCTGATCGCCCACACCGCACATGGGCGTGCCGAGCTGGGCGCGGATCTGACTCCAGCCGAGCTGCATGGTGCGCTCGAGAATCAGCTCGGCGATCTCGGTCAGTCGATCGCTCACCTGCATCAGAGGCAACTTGCCGCTAAGGTCGGCGACCGCGACGCGAAAGATGGCGGCCCGCTGAAAATGCCGCAGGGCTTCGACCTGCCGCTCCGGATCCTCGGCGTCCAGCGGCTGCATGCGCAGCTCGAGCTCGGAGGCGAGCTCCTGCCTCCCCGGCAGGTGGGAGAGCAGCCGCTCATCGAGCAGTTCATCGAGCAGCACCGGATCCGATGCGATCAGGCCCGCCAGGAAATCTCCATGGCTGCAGACCTCCGTGAGCCGCGCGCGCGCCGCAGCGCGCTCGTGCAGCAGCGCGAAATACACCGAGCGCGGTCCGATCGACTCGAGAATGCGCAGGACCCGACGCAGCACCGCGATCGGCTCGCGGCTCGCTGCGATGCTCATCAGCAGACCCGGCAGCAAACTCTGCAAGCGTTTTCGTCCGGGCTCATCGAGCCTGCGCACCAGCGCCGAATCGCGCAGCTCGAGCAGCAACCGCGCCGCTTCAGGGGCCTCCTCGAAGCCAGCACGCCGCAGGTCATCGGTGAGCGCCGCAGCCTCGGCCTGTGTGCCCCAGAGACTTTCGAGGTCGACCGTCAGCGCGCTCGCCCCCGCGGGCGCCGCGCCGGAGACCACGGCGCGGAAGTGCTCGCTGACGCGCTGCCGATGCGCATCGAGCGTGCTGCCGAGCTCCTCGGCATCGCGCAAGCCGAGCGTCGCCGCGATGCGCGCGCGCCCGGGCAGATCCCGCGGCACGCGGTGCGTTTGCTCGTCGGCGACCATCTGCAGACGATTCTCGAGCCGGCGCAGGAACTCATATGCCGCCCGCAGTTCGGCGACCACGCGCGTCGGCAGGAGCTTGCCGCCATCGAGCAGCGGCAGCGCTGTCAGCAACCCGGGCACCTGCAGCCGCGCGTCCTGGCCGCCGCGGATCAGCTGAAAGGACTGCACGATGAATTCGATCTCGCGGATTCCGCCGGGTCCGAGCTTCACGTCCTGGGCGAGCTCGCGGCGCTCGACTTCGCGCTCGATCAGCGCCTTCATCTCACGCAGGCTCTGAAACACCCCGTAATCGAGGTAACGGCGGTAGACGAAGGGTCGCACGGCGGAGGCGTAGAGCTCGGCGTAGCGCTCGGGCGCGGTGATCGGTCGCGCCTTCACCCACGCGTAGCGCTCCCACTCGCGGCCATGGCGCTGCAGGTAGTCTTCGAGGAAGGCGAAGCTCGTGGCGAGGGGCCCGCTCGCGCCGAAGGGCCGCAGCCGCATGTCGGTGCGGAACACGATGCCGTCCGCCGTGGGCGCCTCGAGCAGCCGTATCAGCGCCTGCCCTACGCGCGTGAAGAACTCCTGATTGGCGATGGGCCGAGCGCCGTCCGTCTCGCCGTTCTCCGGAAAGAGAAAGATGAGATCGATGTCGGAAGAGAAATTGAGCTCGCTGCCCCCGAGCTTGCCCATGCCCACGACGAGCAGCTGCTGCAGCTCACCGCTCGCCGAGCGCGGCTCACCGTAGCGTAGCGCGAGGGCGCGCTGTGCATGCCCGCACGCAAGCGAGATCGCGGCATCGGCGAACGCCGAGAGCTCGCTCAGCGTCTCCGTGAGCGGCGCCCAGCCCGCCAGGTCTCGCCATGCAATACGCACCAGCTCGCGCCGGCGCCAGCGGCGCAGCAATGCCAGGAGCTCGGCCTCACCGGGCGGCTCCTCGGTCCATGCGGGCGCGCGCGCCGCGACGCGCGCCGCGGCAACACGCGCGGCATCGGTCGGGTCGGTGGCGGGCGGGGTCGTCCCGCCCCGGCCCGCTTGCAACGGCGTGGGTGTCTCGAGGTCGCCGCTCGCGATCAACTCGGCGAGTAGCTCGGGATGCCGCGAGCAGGCTTGAGCGACGAAGTCGCTGCCGGTGATGACGGCATCCAGCGACTCGCGGATGCGGGCCGATGCAGAGGCGGGGAGATCAATTCCCCACATTACCGCCGAGATCGTGAAAGCCTGCGCTATCGAGGCGGCGGATCAAGCCCCTGAAGCTCGAAGATTGTGCGTACACCTGGGCATCACCGGATGCGTCGATGGCGTGCGTGCCACCTTCGATGACACTGTTATCGATATGCACGTAGGCCGAGTGGGCTGCGACACCGGCGCCCTTGGCGGCCACCCGCGAGTTCGTGATGTAGACGTCACAGCCCGCGGACGCGTCGACCGCATCGAAATCGAACTCGAGATTGCGCCCGTCGATACGCACCACGCGATCTCCCTGGCAGATGATCGGATCGTGACGATGCTCCACCGGCAGCTCGCGCGCGGCCAGCTCCGCCGGACTTGCGGCGGGCGCTCCTCCGGAGGAATTCGCCGCCGTGATGCGGTAGCCGGGTCCTGCGGCCAGCACGTGTCCGGGCGCTGCGCCGGCGGCCGCCTCCGCCGTTCTGATCTTGCGCGCTCCCGAGGGCAATGCCGCAATCAGTTGATCCGCACGCACGGTACGCAGCTCGCCGGTGCTCTTGACACGCACCGTGAGCGTGCCGGAACCGGGGTCGCTCGAGACGACCTCGAGCGTGCCGTTGCGCTCGAGCGCCGCGCGGGCCCACGAAAGCTCGTCCTGTGCGACGGCGCCGCATGCTGCGAACGCAGCGAGCGTGGTGAAGAGGGTGAGCGCGGCGATGCGCAGCGGCGCGATTGACATGGCGACATCTCCGAAGAGCCTGGCCTGCGAGCACCATAAACCCAGCGGCGGCACCGGTCCAGCACCCACGGACCGAAAAAAAAACCCCGCCGAAGCGGGGTTCTAATGGTGCGCGGATTGGGGGGGTCTTGCTCCGCGACTTTCCGGCCGATGCCGCCGCGGTGCGGCGGCATCGGACCGTAAACATCTAGCTTGACGACCGTTTGTTACAACATGTGTTGATTCGGTTCTTCTTCTCCAACCGAGTTTACATATCCATGCCGCCCATGCCGCCCGGAGGACCCGCGTGTGAGTGCTCCTCCTCCTTCGGCGCTTCGGCAACCATGACCTCGGTGGTCAGCAGCAGACCGGCGACGGATGCCGCGTTCTGCAGAGCGAGACGCGTGACCTTGGTCGGATCCAGGATGCCCTGGTCGATCAGATCGCCGAACTCGCTGGTCGCGGCGTTGTAACCGTAGCTGCCCTTGCCTTCCTTGACTTTGTTGAGAATCACGGCGGCATCCTCGCCGGCGTTCTCGACGATCTGACGCAATGGCTCCTCGATCGAGCGCGACAGGATGCGAATGCCGACCGACTGGTCCTCGTTCGCACCCTCGAGCTTGTCGAGCGCCTTCTGTGCGCGAATCAGAGCGACTCCGCCGCCGGGCACCACGCCCTCCTCGACGGCCGCGCGCGTGGCATGCAGCGCATCCTCGACGCGTGCCTTCTTCTCCTTCATCTCCACTTCCGTGGCGGCGCCGACCTTGATCACGGCCACGCCACCGGAGAGCTTCGCAACGCGCTCCTGCAGCTTCTCCTTGTCGTAGTCCGAGGTCGCCTCTTCGACCTGCTGGCGGATCGACTCGATGCGCGCCTTGATGTCGGACTGCTTGCCTGCACCGTCGATGATCGTGGTGTTCTCCTTCTCCACGACCACCTTCTTCGCCTCGCCGAGATCATTCAGCGTCGCCTTCTCGAGCGACAGACCGACCTCATCGGAGATCACGGTGCCGCCGGTGAGCACGGCGATGTCCTGCATCATCGCCTTGCGGCGATCGCCGAACCCGGGCGCCTTGACCGAGGCAACCTTCAGGATGCCGCGAATGTTGTTGACCACGAGCGTCGCGAGCGCCTCGCCCTCGACGTCCTCGGCCACCACGAGCAGTGGTCGACCGGCTTTGGCGATGCCCTCGAGCAGCGGCAGCAGCTCGCGGATGTTGGAGATTTTCTTGTCCACCAGCAGGATCACCGGCTTTTCGAGCTCGGCGGTCTGGTTGGCCTGGTTGTTGATGAAATACGGCGAGAGATAGCCGCGGTCGAACTGCATGCCCTCGACCACTTCGAGCTCGTTGTCGAGGCCCGAGCCTTCCTCGACGGTGATCACGCCTTCCTTGCCAACCTTCTCCATCGCATCGGCAATCGTCTTGCCGATCGACTCATCGGCATTCGCGGAGATCGTGCCGACCTGGGCGATGGCCTTCGAATCCTTGCAGGGCTTCGAGAGCTTCTTGAGCTCCTCGACGGCCACGATGACCCCCTTGTCGACGCCGCGCTTGATGTCCATCGGGTTGCGGCCCGAGGCGACGGCCTTCAGGCCCTCGCGGATGATCGCCTGCGCGAGCACGGTCGCGGTGGTCGTGCCATCGCCCGCCTCATCGGAGGTGTTGGACGCAACTTCCTTCACCATCTGCGCGCCCATGTTCTCGAACTTGTCCTTGAGCTCGATCTCCTTGGCTACGGAGACGCCGTCCTTGGTGACGGTCGGCGCACCGAAGCTCTTCTCGAGCACTGCGTTGCGGCCCTTGGGGCCGAGCGTCGCCTTCACGGCATTCGCAAGGATGTTGACACCCCTGAACATGCGTTGCCGCGAGTCGTCGCTGAATCGTACTTCTTTGGCAGCCATACTGGTTCCTCTTAGGATATGAGGGCTTACTTGCCTTCAATCACGGCCATCACGTCTTCTTCACGCATGACCAGAAGTTCTTCCCCGTCGAGCTTGACCTCTGTCCCGCTGTACTTGCCGAACAGAATCTTGTCGCCGACCTTTACGTCGGGCGGACGGACGGTACCGTCTTCGAGAATCTTGCCTTTGCCGACCGCGACGATTTTCCCCTGGACCGGCTTTTCGGCGGCCGTATCGGGAATCACGATGCCGCCCGGAGAGGTACGATCCTCGTCCAGGCGCTTCACGATGACGCGGTCATGAAGAGGACGAATCTTCATGGTTGACGCTCCTTGAACCTGATGATGTGGATTTATGTGAAAATGGAGTGCTGTTAGCACTCTACATCGACGGCTGCTAATGATAGGCGGCGATTTTCGGATTTCAAGATGCCAAGGATGTTTTTCTTGACCCGCAAGGCACACACCGGCTGCTTATGGTGAGTGGGCCGACCAGCGTGCTCGTGGTGCTGTGCACCTGCCCGGACGAGGCCGCGGCGGACCGTATTGCCCAAGAGCTGGTGGCAGAGCGGCTGGCAGCCTGCGTCAATCGGCTCCCCGGCTTGCGCTCCACCTATCGGTGGAAAGGTGCCGCGCAGAGCGAACCGGAGACACTTTTGATCATCAAAACGAGCAGCAGTCGCTTTGCGGCGCTCGAAATGCGGCTCAAGGCACTCCATCCCTCTGAAGTCCCTGAGATTATTGCCCTTCCCGTCGTTGCAGGCTCGAGCGCCTACCTGGACTGGGTGGCGGCCGAGACGCGCGTATCGACATGAACGGTGGCGTTGGCATGACTCCGAATAACCGCTTCTGCGTACTTCTCGGTGCGATAACCCTGAGCGTGGTCCTGAGCTTCGCGGATGAGTCCACCGCGCGGGCGCAGGCTCCATCCCCGTCCAGCGTGGCCCCGGCGAGCTCTTCTCAGGGGGGCTCGAGCATCAACCAGGTTCTGGACCGTGCTCAGGCCCGCTCGAACGAAGGCGCCTTTCTGCCTCCGGACCAGGCTTTCCGCCTGCATGCCGAGGCTGCCGCTCCCAGCCTGGTGCGGCTCACGTGGGAGATCGCCGAGGGTTATTACCTGTATCGCAGCCGAGTGAAGGTCGCGAGCAGCAGCAGCCAGGCACAGCTCGGCCAGCTGCTCCTGCCGGAGGGACAGCGCAAATCCGACGAGTACTTTGGTACGCAGCAGGTCTATCACAAGGAGCTGATCGCTACGCTCCCGGTAATACGCGAGGGTCGCGGTGTGCCGCTGAGCCTGCCGGTCCAGGTCACCTATCAAGGCTGCGCCGACGCCGGCCTTTGCTATCCACCGATCACCAAGCTGGTGAGCATCGCGCTTCCGGCCGTCCCGGCAGCAGCGGGTGGCTCTGGAGCTGCTGCGGGAGGCGGAGCGAGCGCCGCACTCGCGGGCGGAAACGCCTCGAGCGGCGCATCGGCAGGGGCTGCCAAGCCCGCGGCCTTCGTCTCGGAGCAGGATCGTTATGCCTTGATCGTGCGGGACGGCAGCCTGGCCGGCATCATTGCGTTCTTCTTCGCGGCGGGCCTGGTCCTCGCTTTCACGCCCTGCGTGCTGCCGATGGTACCGATCGTCTCGGGAATCATCGTCGGGCAGGGCCAGAGCGTCACCGCCAGCCGCGGCTTCGTGCTCTCGCTCACCTACGTGCTCGGCATGGCCATGACCTACACCGCGGCGGGTATCGCCGTCGCCGCGGGCGGGCAGTCGGTGCAGGCGCTCTTCCAGCAACCCTGGATCATCGCGCTGTTCGCCGCGTTGTTCGTCGTGCTCGCACTGTCGATGTTCGGCATGTTCACGCTGCAGATGCCGGCGCTCATCCAGACGCGTATTGCAAGCTTGAGCAATCGTCAGTCCGCCGGCAGCCTCGGCGGCGTGTGGGTCATGGGCGCCCTCTCGGCCCTCATCGTGACGACCTGCGTCGCACCGGCTCTCGTCGGCGCGCTTGTCGTCATCGGCCAGAGCGGCGATATGGTGCGCGGGGGCGTCGCACTCTTCGCGATGGGTATCGGCATGGGTACCCCGCTGCTCGTCGTGGGCGCATCGGCCGGAAAGCTGCTGCCCAAGGCCGGGCCCTGGATGGACATCGTCAAGAAGCTTTTCGGAGCGCTGATGCTGGCGGTCGCGGCATGGATGCTCTCGCGCATCGTTCCGGATCGCATCACGCTGTTGCTGTGGGCCGTGCCGGTGGTGGCGGCCGCCGTGGTTCTCTGGGGCGGCGCGGCTCGCCTGCGCGGCGCACTGTTGCCCGTGCGCGCGGCCGCTGCGCTCGCCGGCCTCTACGCCATCATCCTCCTCACGGGTGCCGCGCTCGGTGGCACCGATCCTCTCGCGCCGGTGCCGGGTCTCGCAGGCCAGCATCGCGAGCTCGACTTCCGCACCATCAAGTCCGTGGCGGATCTCGAGCACGAGGTGGCCATCGCACACTCCCAGGGCCGACCGGTGATGCTCGATTTCTATGCTGACTGGTGCGTCTCGTGCAAGGAGATGGCCAAGTACACTTTCACCGATCCGACGGTGCAGACTGAATTGCAGCGTGCGGTGCTGCTGCGGGCGGACGTGACGCGCAATGACGCCGACGATCAAGCGCTCCTCAAGTACTTCGGCATCTTCGGCCCGCCGACGATTGCCTTTTACGGTCCGGATGGGCAGGAGCGGCGCAACTTGCGCGTCGTGGGATACATGAAGGCTCCTGACTTCGCTTCGCTCGCGAAGCTCGCCTTCCATGCCGGGGGGTCGAGCGCATCTTGACCTCGGGCACACGTATCGCCCTTGCGGTGTGCCTGATCGTGGTGGCGGGCGTGACCGGCTTTCTGGCGTATCGCGTGCTGCCTGGCCAACGGATCTCTTCCCAGGCCCCGCCGCTCGGCGCGAGCGGCCCGGCCGCCGGCACTGCCCCGAGTGCCCCGGCCGCAGAAGCCGAGCAGACCCCGGCCGAACTTCACGGCGCCGTTCCCGAGCGCTTACCTGAGATCACGCTTCCCGATGACCGCGGTCGGCCACGCAAGCTCAGCGACTGGCGCGGACGGCCGCTCCTCATCAACTTTTGGGCCACGTGGTGCGAACCCTGCCGGCGCGAGATTCCGCTGCTGCAGGTGTTGAGGCATCAAAACGCCGCCGCCGGCCTCGAGGTCGTCGGCATCGCCCTCGACACTCGCGATGCGGTGCTCAAGTACGCCCGGGATATGGGCATTCAGTACCCGATCCTGATCGGAGAGCAGGACGGACTGAAGGCGGTGGATGCCTTCGGTATGCAGCCCGTGCTCCCCTTCAGCGTGTTCGCCGACGAGCAGGGGCGGATCGTGTACCTCAAGATCGGGGAACTGCACCCCGATGAGGCACGCATGATCGTCGGCCGGGTCGAGGATGTGGATAGCGGGCGCCTGGAGCTGTCCGCAGCACGTCGCCAGATTGCGGAAACCCTCAAGAGCCTCGCAGCCGAGCGCGCAAACAAGTCGTGAACTTGCGCTGAACGCCCGCGAAGGTACCCAAACGGACGCGATTTGGGGTACATTCGCCCCGCTTGTGTTGCGTGAGGCTACATGGCCCGTCTCCTCCTCTTGAACGGTCCCAACCTCAACCTGTTGGGGAGCCGGGAGCCCGAGCTCTACGGCAGCGATAGCCTTGCGGCGATCGAGAAACGCGCCGCCGCCGTGGCACTCGAGAGCGGACACGAGCTCCTGTGCTTCCAGAGCAACGCCGAGCATCTGCTCATCGAGCGCGTGCAGAGGGCTGCCGGCGAGGGAGTGGAATTTCTGATCGTGAATCCCGGCGCCCTCACCCACACGAGCATCGCGCTGCGTGACGCCCTGCTCGCCGTCCGCTTGCCCTTCATCGAAGTGCATCTGACCAATACCTGGGCTCGCGAGCCGTTCCGCCGCACCTCCTATTTCTCCGACATCGCGGTTGGCTCGATCGTGGGGCTCGGCGCCTTCGGCTACGAGCTCGCCGTACGTGCCGCCGCGAGACAGCTCGCCGCGAAGCGCTAGCGCATCCACAACGAACAAGCAGACCTGCGAACGGGAGCACTGAGGGCATGGACATTCGTAAGGTGAAGAAGCTGATCGAGCTTCTCGAGGAGTCGGGGATTGCGGAAATAGAGATCAAGGAGGGCGAGGAAGCCGTCCGCATCAGCCGCATGCCAACAGGCAGCTTCGCGGCGCACGCACCCGCACCCGGCCCCGCACACCTGCACGCCGCGGCGGTGCCGGCGGCGGCTCCCGCGCGCGAGGAGGAGCCGCCACGCCCGCGCCCGAACGAGCATGTCGTGACTGCACCGATGGTGGGGACGTTCTACGCCGCGGCCTCCCCGAGCGCCAAGGCGTTCGTGGAGATCGGGGACGAGGTCAAGGTAGGGCAGGTGCTCTGCATCATTGAAGCGATGAAGATGATGAATCAGATCGAGGCCGACAAGGCCGGCAGGATCACCTCGATCATGGCGAAGAACGGCGACCCGGTGGAGTTCGGGCAACCGCTGTTCGTCATCGAATAACGGCGCACGATGCTGGAGAAGGTCGTCATCGCCAATCGTGGCGAGATAGCGCTGCGAATTCTGCGCGCCTGCCGCGAGCTCGGCATCAAGACGGTGGCGGTGCATTCCACGGCGGACTACAGCCTGAAGCATGTTCTGCTGGCCGACGAGTCGGTGTGCATCGGGCCGGCGCCCTCCAGCGCAAGCTACCTCAACATGCCGGCGATCATCAGTGCCGCCGAGGTGACCGATTCCGTGGCCATTCATCCCGGCTACGGTTTCCTGTCCGAGAACGCCGATTTCGCCGAGCGCGTGGAAAAGAGCGGCTTCGAGTTCGTCGGCCCGCGGGCCGAGACGATCCGACTGATGGGCGACAAGGTCTCCGCGATCCGCATCATGAAGCAGCACGGAGTGCCGTGCGTTCCGGGCTCGGATGCCCCGCTCACCGATGATGCCGAGGAGAACCTGCGGATCGCTCGCGATCTCGTGTACCCGGTCATCATCAAGGCCTCCGGTGGCGGCGGCGGGCGTGGCATGCGCGTCGTCCACAGCGAGGCCTCGCTGCTGAATGCGATCAATATCACGCAGGCGGAGGCCCGCGCCGCGTTCGGCAACGATCAGGTCTACATGGAGAAGTTCCTCGATCGGCCGCGCCACATCGAGTTTCAAGTGCTCGCCGACGGCCAGGGCAACGTCATCCATCTGGGCGAGCGCGACTGCTCGATGCAACGACGCCATCAGAAAGTCATCGAGGAAGCCCCGGCACCCGGCATCAGCGCACGGCAGCGCAAGATGATGGGCGAGCGTTGCGTCGAGGCTTGCCGCGCCGTCGGGTATCGCAGTGCCGGCACGCTGGAGTTTCTCTACCAGGACGGGGAGTTCTACTTCATCGAGATGAACACGCGCATCCAGGTGGAGCATCCCGTCACCGAGGCGATCACCGGCATCGATCTGGTCAAGACGCAGTTGCTCATCGCGGCGGGCGAGAAGCTTCCCTACGTGCAAAGCGAGGTACAGCTTCGCGGTCATGCCATCGAGTGCCGCATCAACGCGGAGGATGCCAAGACGTTCATGCCCTCGCCGGGCCCCGTGCGGCTGTGGCATGCCCCTGGCGGGCCGGGAATACGCGTCGACAGCCACGTGTACTCGGGCTACAGCGTGCCACCCAATTACGACTCGTTGATCGGTAAGGTCATCGCCCACGCGGAGACGCGCGATGCCGCGATCGCCCGCATGAAGAACGCACTCGCCGAGATGGTGATCGAGGGCATCAAGACCAATGTGCCGCTGCATCAGGAGATCTTCAATCACGCTGCATTCCGCAACGGCGGTCTGGACATCCACTATCTCGAACGGCGCCTGGGGTTGCGTTGAGCATCCGGGAGGCATATGCCTCACGTGCAACTGACTTTCGAGCTCGGCGGCGTAGATCCGCAGACTTGCGAGGACACCTGCTTCGCCTTGGGTGCGCTGGCCGTGACCCTCATGGATGCGGGCGATGATCCGGTCCTCGAGCCGGCGAGCGGAGAGGTGCGACTCTGGCCAGCGACGCGCATGCAGGCGCTGTTCCCAGATGCCGCCGAGCCCGGATCCCTGGCCTTGAGGATCGCAGCGGCGCTCGAGCTCCCCGTGAGTTCGATCGCTGCGCACGTGCTTGCGGATCGGCCCTGGGAGCGCGAGTGGCTCAAGGACTTTCACGCCATGCGCTTCGGACGGCGCCTGTGGATCTGTCCTCAGCACGAGAGCGTGGAGGAGCTCGGCGCGGTGGTCGTGTGTCTGGATCCTGGTTTGGCATTCGGCACCGGCACGCACCCGACGACCGCCTCCTGCCTGAGCTGGCTCGATGCGCACATCGAGGGCGGCGAACACGCGATCGACTACGGCTGCGGATCGGGAATCCTGGCGATCGCGGCGGCCAAGCTGGGCGCGGCGCGCATCGAGTGCTTCGATGTGGATCCTCAGGCACTGACGGCCACACGCGAGAACGCCGCGCGCAACGGCGTGGTCGGCCGCGTGCGGCTCGCACAGGAGAGAGAGCTGCCGCTGCACGTGGATCTGCTGCTCGCGAACATTCTATTCGGTACTCTGTGCGGGCTCGTGCGCCGCTTCGCCGGACTGGTGCGTCCGGGCGGGCGAGTCGTGCTCGCCGGCCTCATGCGGGAGCAGGAGTCGGCAGTGGCGGGGGCCTACGCCCCGTGGTTTGATATGCGACGCTTCGAAGCGCGGAACGATTGGATAACGCTGGTTGGGGTGCGCTATCCGCACGCGGGCGAGCTGTGATCGATCGCGGGGGTCAGCTAAGCGCAGCGTAACGCCGATTCACTCATGTTCACCGTTTGCCCGAAGTGCAGTTTGAAGCTCGTCGTCACGGCCGCGGATCTGCGCGTCGCCCAGGGCTTCGTGCGCTGCGGACGCTGCTCGAGCGTCTTCAATGCACTTGCGGGACTATCCGATGGCCAGCAGGCGGCGCTCGCACAGCAGGGAGGCGGCCGCATCGAGCCGTCGCTCACGATCGATGAGAGCGATCCGGCCGAGCCCGCCGGCGCTGACGAGCGGTTGCGGCTCGATGATACCGGCGAGAGCCTGCAGCTCGAGACCGAAGAGGATGCGATTTCCGATGCGGCGCTCGAATTCGATCCGGCATCAACCGACGTCTCCGAGGTGTTCGTCCCGCCGCTGGTGGACGATGACAGTCCGAGCGGCACGGTCGAATCGATCATCCTGAGCAGCGAGGACGAGCCCGCGGCAGAAGCGCAAGAAGCAGAGACCGCGCCGGATGAAGAGCCCGATGAGTCTGATGAGTCCGATGAGCCTGATGAGTCCGATGAGCCCGCTGAGCCCGAGGCGGTCTCGAGTCCCATCGAATTCGAGCTGCCCGCGCCCGATGAACCGAAGCGCGTCGCCGCCGCAGCTGCGAGTGTGACGGCCGCGCCGGTTGCGGCCGCGG
>Ga0335085_10001395_pt1 | contig 52013 bp, 42 predicted proteins | sample Lox_Sample_45_FD_206712 | JGI IMG/M metagenome (GOLD analysis project Ga0335085, IMG submission 206712) | Soil microbial communities from Loxahatchee National Wildlife Refuge, Florida, United States - Lox_Sample_4.5 | ecosystem: Environmental > Terrestrial > Soil > Wetlands | place: USA... | reverse complement strand
CGGGGTGGTGGCCGTAATGGAGGTGCTGCTGACCACGACGACGTTGCTGGCTGCCGCACTGCCAAATGTAACGGTAGCGCCAGGTCCAAAGTTCGTCCCGGTAATGGTTACGCCAGTGCCGCCTGCCGTGGGTCCGTTATTCGGGCTCACGCTGGTCACTGTGGGCACGCCAACGTAGGTGAATCCATTGGTCAGGCTGCCGCTTTGCCCGCTCACCGTAACCGTGACCGTCACTGGACCGGCACTGCCGGCCGGAGTTGTGGCCGTGATGGTTGTGCTGTTCACCACCACCACATTGGTGGCCGAGGCCGAGCCAAATGTCACCGTGGCGCCAGAGGCGAAATTCGTACCTGTGATCGTTACCGCCGTGCTGCCCGCCACCACACCACTGCTGGGTGACACACTGCTCACCGTGGGTCTCACCACATAGGTGAACCCATTGGTCAGGCTGCCACTCAGGCCGTTCACCGTCACTGTCACGGTCACCGCGCCGGCGCTTCCTGCCGGAGTTGTGGCCGTGATGGTCGTGCTGTTCACCGCCACCACGTTGGTCGCTGCGGCCGATCCAAAGGTCACTGTTGCGCCCGACGCAAAGTTCGTCCCGGTGATCGTTACCGCCGTACCGCCGGACGTCGATCCGTTGTTCGGACTGACACTTGTCACTGTCGGCGGGACAATGTAAGTGAACGCGTTTGAGAGACTCCCGCTCTGCCCGCTCGAGTTGGTGACTGTCACCGTCACTGGCCCAATGCTTCCCGCCGGGGTTGTGGCCGTGATGGTCGTGCTGTTCACCACCACCACATTGGTCGCCGAGGCCGCGCCAAACGTCACCGTCGCGCCTGCCGCAAAGTCCATCCCCGTAATGGTGACCGCCGTGCCGCCCGCCGTTATCCCCTGATTCGGGCTCACACCAGTTACAAAGGGTACGGTGCTCACCGTCGCGCTACGGAACGTCACCGTCTGCATAATCCACGCGCCGGAAGCGGTCAGGGGCGCCCAGGAGTCATAACTGCCTGGAACGTTCACTATGCGATCGGCCGCCAAGTCTGCATCCGTTGTGGTGATCGTTCGGATCGTGTAAGGCGCTCCAGACATAATGGTCGTGGTGCCACTGGCCAGCAGATCCGCTCCCACAATCAGCTCGTTGGCGGCGGTGGTGGGGACGAAACCGCTGTCGGCAACATAGCTGTTTCCGCTCGCGCCAATCGATACGTCAAGCGGATTCGACCTATCCGCCCCGCTATATTCCACGATGCGCACATCGGGCTTGCTTGCCGCCTGGTTGAAAGTGACCGTTACCGTATTCGAAGCACTAGAGAGAATGTTCTTCGCGTAGTAGATCGATTCGCTCAGACCGGTGCCCGTGGTCGGACCCAAAGCGCGAACATAGGTATTGCCGGCAGAATCGGTCACCGACTGCACCCCGGCAGTCGTGTCATGCCAGCCCACGATCACCACATTCAAATCTCCCGCCGCTTGCGCTCCCGTAAACGCTACGGGAACGGAGGCCGTACTGGATTGCGGGGTCGCTGAATTCACCTGGACAAACTGAATTCCTTGAAAGGCCGGCGGATTCAGACCATAGACCTGTAACTGTCCGGAAAACGAACCGACATACACTTTCCCGTTCGCGACTGTGGGCGGATTGTACTTGGCATAACTCCCCACATCGTCTCGCGTCAGGTTCTGAGTGCTGTCCCAGAGTTCCGAGGTCAGATCCGTGGCGTTGTAGGCTGCCACCACCCCGGCAACCGGTGCTCCCGTAGCCGTTCCGGAAATGCTCCGCGATGTCCACACAATCCCCGTACCGGTCGTGCTTCCATTCGACGAGACAGACAAGGCTGCGGCATTCGAGAATCCGTTGGCGTTCGCAACCGTTCCTTGCGTCGCCGGAGTTGTGTTGAAGAGCGATCCGGTGAAGGCAAATCCCTTGAGAACATCCCCAGGCTCCCACACATAGGCGAGCGGCCCGTGATTCGGACTGTTCCAATAGACAGGGGAACTGAAAAAGGGCCTTGAAGCGACCTGAAACTCCTGCACGTCATTGTCGACGGCAGAGTTGTACTTCCCCATATCGCCGTTGGCGGTATTCACCACACGGAAGATTCCATCTTTGCCCATGCCGACCAGCAGGGACGTCCCCGGCATCAGCATCGGACCGCCGGATCCTAAATCGGTGTTATCCGCATTCAGCGTTCCCTGATTGTCGGGCGTGAAATAATCGCCCACGGCGAGACTGGGACTCGTGAACTTCAAGTAAGAATCGCCGTAATCCGTACCACCGTTTTGGTTCGCGGTAAAATCACCATTCGAAGTAATCGCGTAAACATTATTCGACGAATCGGCGACCAAGCCCTGTCCAGCCGACCAAATTCCGCCATCCGAGCCATTCGGTGTGACGTTAAAAATCCCCTCTTGCTGCAGGGTGGTGGCGTTATAGCTCATCACCCATCCGTGGTAGGGCCCGATATCACCTACCGAACCGAAACCGATGTAAAGCACTCCATTCGCCAAAAGCAGAGAAGGGCGTTGGTTTACATAAGTGGGATCGAACGTAACGATGCCGCCGACACTAGCCGTGCCCGTTCCGCTCACTTGTCCGGAGATCTCCACTGGCCCTCCGAGTTCTTCGCTTCCGGAGGTTAGACTCAGTGCGTGTAGAAAAAAATGATACGTGCTATTGCTAGTGTTCTTCGTCCTTGCCACGACATAGATAATTCCCGCGATTGGATCGATAACAGGCGTACTGGTGATCCCGATCTCGGGGCTAATGTCGTAATAGGGACAATCACCTGGATTCGTATCTCCGGTGATAATACAGATGTCTTCCATCGGAACGCTTGTTCCCAGGTTTACCTGCCAAAACGGCGCCGGAGCATTCGGATTGTCGGCATCAAATGCATATACACTGTTGTGCTGCGTGGCAACGTAAACGACGTTATGGGTCGCCCCTTGAATCATGAGCCCGGGAACATACAAAGGCTGCGCGAAAATAAATCCGTCGACTGTGCGATAGAAAAGCTTGCCGAATGTGCTCGTATTTACGTTCCCAGTGTTGAGAGTCGTCTCACTCACGTTCTGCCCGGTGCGCGCGTTATCATTGTGTTGCGTCAGAACCGAGACCTGCCCCATCCCAGCAATCGCGCCACACAAAACCAGCAGACTAACCCCAACAATATGTCGAATGTTCCTGCTCATTCTCTGTCTCCAAAGGAGAATCCGTCGTCGCCGCAACATGAATTGGAAAGGAAGAGTCGCTTGGTCTGTAAATCGCCGACTTCCCAACCGTAATCGATGAGCCGATAAACTAGCTCAATGGTCTTCACAAGGAGGTACAGCCGTGCATCGTTGAATTGACGCAGGCGCTCGTCCAGCTAGGCTGTTCGACGTGACCACTCATTGCTGACCCGAATTCAGCAATACCGCTGCCAAAAGAAGAGAAAGGACCCTCCACAGGACTTGAGGGCTTCGATAGCTCTAAACAACTGCAAAGCCATAGCTTAGCTGCAAGCATGGCCGCACAAAGTTCCAAGGTGATCACAGCCATAAGTGCAAAGTTTTTCCTATCGTTGCTGTTTCACTTCCAGGTCAGTTCAGGTGGGTCACTATCCACGCTCGTTAAGCTAGGGCCCATAGGGCCGTACGAGTTCAACTGCTGTTGGCGAGCAGCAGTGCTATTCGTGGGTACGTACCGAGGAAATTGCAACTTCAGGCGCGAGGGCTCCGATGGCGATTAGGTGAGCCGAGGCATATCTGCGGAAGTAGTTGGAAGAATACTGCAAGGCGAGCTTGGCCAAACCAAGCGGACGAAGTGCCAGCTTTTGCATAAGCTGACTGTTCAACTAGGAGGGAAAAAGGAATCTAGGGGGGAAATCTCAAGCCTGATTGAAGAAACGCGGGCATCTCGTTCACGAGATCCGCACGAGGTCTCCTGCCCGTCCGTTCGGGCTTTCATTCTTCTGAATGAACAAGAGAAGTAGCGCCAGCGGGACTAAGGCAGTTCCAAAGAAAACGATCCCTCCATATTGATGAAGCCGGCCATGAAGAAAACCAGAGTCAACATATATGGAGAGCATTGAGAGGGTCACGATACGCAAGCCGTTCTTAAACAAGGCGAGGGGGATGACAAGAACGCAGAGAAGCGCCTTTGACCAAAATCTTCGCAAAAACATATGCACCGCCAGGACGGACATGATTAGCAGCGCTAAAGTAGAGCGGATTCCGCTGCACTCTTCCGCGACGCGAATCGTAACGCCCGGCAACGCAAAATCAAATCCCTGCCGAAGAAAAGGAACCCCGAACAGGTTAAATAGAAACGCCGCTACACTCGCACTACCTTCCTGGAGCAAGAAAATCGTGCGGCCGAGGATAGGTTCGGGTATAGGAACCATGAATGATAAAAACAAGAAAGGGAAGCTTGCTGCGCGGAGAGACTTCCAACCGAAGGAAAAAGAGAAAAAAGCGACCCAGGCCAGCACAATGCCTAGCGCCTCGACCGAAACTACATTCTCGGGAGCAATCGCGAAGCCATTCAGTTGCGCGAAAGCAAAGCAGAAGAGAGCGACAAGCAACGGCGGAGTCCCAACCCTCCACCCGGACGACGAGTTCGCAAAAACCCGTTTTCTATCCAGATAGATGAGATAGAAACTCACCACCGGAATCAACGGAATGTGCGAATACGTATCACTTCTGATGGTATTAACGACGAGCGAGTGCATGGTGATCCACACGAATGCCGGAGGAAGCAAGCTCGCCAAGATGAAACCAAGCAAGCGGTTGCGACTTACAGCTGGGAGATCAATCCCTACTGGGCCTGATTTGCTCATTCTTTGCAAACCCTCGAATCCACTGTCGCCCTCATTCAAGGGGCTCAGTCACTTGGGGGTGCCAGGGAAAAAGTATCCTTCAGCAAGAGTGGAATTCACGGAATCCTGAATGCGGTCCATTTCTTCTTGGACACGCTGATAGCGAAGCGTTGCCTCGATCTCTTGGCGAGCCTGATCCAGAGGCAGTGTTTCCTTCGTTTTGAGCCTGTAGATTACGTACCCATTACCGTCACTCAGAACTGGTGAAACTTCTCCCGGTTTCAAGTCCATGACCGAAACTTCGGTCGACGGCAACGAGATGCGCCGAATTTTCATACTCGTATTCGGCACAGCGCTCGTAATTCCCGCAACTTCGTAAGCCTCAGCTTGCAGTTTGGACAACTCTTCTCCAGCGAGTGCGCGTTTATGCAACTTATCGGCTTCCTCTTTCATCAATTCTTCCGACTGCTGTTTACCGGCATCGCTCAAGGTCGCGTCTGAAGAAGGAGTGGCGCGCCGAGTCTTGGGGATAAAGATTCGATCCATCTCCGCAGTCTCAAATTTTGCGCTGTTCATGCGGTAGTATTCGGCAATATCCTGGGCGGAGATCTCTGACGCTTTCTTCTGAAGAGTTTGGGTGAACTCCTTGGACAAGATCTGAATCCGAGCGAGTTTCATTTGTTCTTCGTAGCTCGTGCCCTTGTCGAGTCCGATCTCTTGCGCCTTCTTGCTCATGACCAAAAAATCGACGTAGCGGAGAGCGAAATCTCGGCGGGCTCGTTCGGGCATTCCTGGCTGGATCGCCTCGATTATTTTTTCAAATTGAGCTCGCGTGATGACGGTTTTGCAGTTCTTATTTGCTGGTCTGCCAGCTGACGGACTGTCGCAAAGGCCCTCAATCGTGATGACGGGTGCGTCCGGTCCAAATGCCGCCTTTTTATCGTCTTTTTGCTCGGAAACGGCGGCCTTCGCCTGGACAGCGCCCCCGGCAGGAGGACCTTGCGCTGCAAGTGCGGAATTTGAGTGCATTGTCTGAAGACAAGCGACCATTACAGTGAGCACACACACCGATGCGTAACGGCTCATATTACCCAGCTCCATCGTTCCGTGATGATTTCGGCCGCAGACTAGAATTCGAATCAGCTAAAACCGCACAATCAGAACTAACGCACTTTCCGTTCACGGGCGGCATCTCTCGTCGAACTGTCCGTAGTCGCCTCGAATTGCTTCCGGTACCAACTGACGGTATTTTCGAGACCCTGTTTCAGCTCAGTTTGAGGTTGATATCCCAACCTGTTCAACAAGAACGATGTATCCGCAGCGCGCTCTTGTTCAAATGGGCGATCAGGCAGCTTGTTGAATGCCGGTTTGGCGCTACCGCCAGCAATGTTCGCAATCTGTTCGACGATCTCGCGAACGGATACGAGCGAACCACGGCCGAGATCGAATGCGCAGCCCTCAATTCCCGGGGTCACCGCAGCCCTCAGCAGGCCTTCAACAACATCGTCGACATAGACCCAGTCTGCCCGCCGGCGACCGCTGCTTAGAGGCGGAGCCTCGCCGCGAAGCAGGTTGCTAATCACGAATGGCACAAGCTTCTGCATATCTTTTTGTTTCGGGCCGTAGGTCATAAAGATTCGAGCCATCACCACAGAAGTCTGAAAGAGTTGGTTAAACATGCGCCCATATACGCTGCTTGCCCATTTGGCTGCCGCATATGGGGAGCACGGGGTTTCGTTCGAGGCCAGAGGCTCCTCCGAGGAACTCGCCAATACTGTCCGTTCAGACCTCACCGCGGCGGCGGCGGTTAACACATGCACCGTGCTCGCAAGATTATCGTAAAAGGTTGGCAGAACCATTTCGAGCGAGCGAGCTCCGGCCACGTGACTGGCCAAATGGAAAACAATCCGGGGCTGCACCGCCCGGAATACCTGTTGGACGGCGGAGACATCCCTTAGATCTGCGTTCCACCATCGAAAGTGCTCACGGTGCGACGGGCACAAGCGACGTGAAACTACGTGGACGATCGCACCGCTGGCCTTGAGGCGGCAGCAAAGATGCTCGCCGATGAAGCCGCTACCACCGGTCACCAGAACAGCACTACCCGCAAGTCGATCGGCCCGATACATCGCTTAAGAACGTAGTCCCATTCTTTTTAATCTGCAACGGAGACCCGAGCTGCTCTGAACATAACGGCAACCGACGATGAAGAAGCTATGAGCTAGCGACCAATGACGAGCGGGGAGTGGCGGCCATCGAGGCCCTACCAGGCTTGAAAAGTTCGTCGAACTGCCGCGACAATATGGCAGCGTAACTCTCCACCACGGCCGCAACGCTTGAGGCGCTGTTCCCGTCAGCTAACAAACGAAAGGCCTCGATGAGCCAATCAAGACTGAAGCGTTCGATGTCTGCGCAGAACCGATCCTGTCCCGCTGCCCTCATAGCAAAATCCATCTTCCTGTGATAGCTCAGCGAAATTGCTGGCTTACCTAGCACCTGGGAGAAGATGATACCGTGGTATTTCGAAGTCACAATAAAGTCAAACTCCGATATCTCCTGCAAGACATCTCTAACCTTTTTGCTGGGAGGCCGGAACATCTCGGACAGTACCTCGGAGTCGACCAGCGGTGTTAAACGAGTTCTCAAATCTTCCATTGCGTATTTATCCACGCTGGTCTCGGTCGTGAACATTCGAACATGATAGCCGTGCTCCAACAGCCATAACGTGAACCGAACTATCTTGTCGAGGTATTCGTTATAGACGAGTTCGTCCTTTCGTGGCCAGATTCTTGGGTCACAAAAGCCCATCGGGTTAATTCCGACGACTCGCACAGAGGAGACGATCGGTTTCCTTCTTGAGAATTCCTCAACCTCGAGTCCGTAGGCCAGGTCGGGATAAACGCGAGTTCCCGATTTGACGCCAAGGCTTCTCACCAAGCTGTCCGAGTCTTCATCACGAAAGGATCGATAATCGGCGAGTTCTACAGCATACCTGGCAAACAGCTTGCTCAAAGGATGAGCCAGTGGTCCGGCCCCGACGTTTAAAAAATACACCTTCTTACCAGCAAGTTTCGTCAGAATGCAAAACTTGAGAATTGTGTAGGGATGAGACCACGGTCCGCGCCACAAGTCGCTGAGTTGTCCACCGCCCGAGATGATGAGCACGTCCAGGCCTCTGAGCACCTTATAAGAGCGACCGCAGAACATGAGTTCCTGAATCAGGTCGTGCAAAGGTTTGGCCCAGAGGTATATGAACGGGAGAGCTTTCAACGTTGATTTGAGCTTCGATGCAGCGATGCTTCCGTCACTGCTTGAATCTCCCGATGTCGCCGATCGTGGGTAAGACCAGCGAATAGGGTAACTCGGGATACCATGTCTCTCCGTCGTGTCATCAGGAATGAACGAAAAACCAACCAGTCGCGCATCCGGAAGACGCTTGCGGATGTTCGCAATTGCCACGTCCTGCGTGGCTGCATCCCCCAAGTTGCCATACCCCATATGATCCAGAATACCGATTACCATGAATGGACTCGTCGTCGCCGCAATGATCTGAGCTCTTATGCTGTGACAGGTTCCGTTTCGCGTTTTTGCGAGGATGCGTTCTGCACAGAGTTCGTCTGAAACGCCGCGGCATAGCGGATTTTCCAGTCGCTTCTCCTTTTGTCCAACGGCTCAAGACCGGCATAGTGACACGGCCAATAACTCCTCATGCACGGATCGCCTTCATGAATCTCCCCGAGCAACTCTTGCATCGGATCCCAACCGAGGTCGCGCGCTACCTTGGTTCGCACGTCTAAATCGATTCCCGCCACAAAGAGATGGCCGCCCGGGCGCAGCAGCCGCGCGATATTGCGCAGACAACTCTCTGCCTGCGGCGCATCCATATGGCAAAGAAAATTGCTTGCGACCACAATATCCTGAGGCCCGATAGCGTCAACCACCTCCGGGTCGCCGGCATCGCCGACGCGCCACTGAATTTCATCTTTGACCCACGATTTCACCGTTACGCTATCTCCATCTTCGTCGAACATGCTCGCCACTTCAGCGGCGGTCATGCGTGACAGAATCTCTGTTGGCGACAACTGCGCGTCCGTCGTCGAGTACACTCCGCGCTTCGCAAACTCCACAGCCTGTTTGGAAATATCGACAGCACTCAAAATGAGCCTCAAATCGGGGCGTGCCGACCTGACCGTATAGGCCACCGAATAGGCCTCCGCACCGGTGCTGCAGGCCAATACTGCGATTCTCACCGTCTCGCCTTTGTCCTTCTTATCTATAAGGCGCCGGATCAATTCCAATTGGGGCCGATTTCGAAGAAAAAAGGTACTAAAGGCCTGCGCACGAATCTCTTGTAGGCGGGCTAAAGAGTGCAGGAAGTTACCGTACGCGTGCGCCGGAGGAAGATCGGTAATGGCCGAAGGAAGTCTGTCCCACAACCATTGATTCAATCGCCGGAATGCCGTCGCCGGCGATCTTCCGAAGATCCTCACTCTCACGAGACGCCTTAACCAGGATTTACGGTCCACCGTCCAGGCGACGTTCGAGCCAACGACATCCGGATTCCACTTCGTAAACCTGTCATTGCCGCTGAACCAGCGAGGCCTCGATAAGGCTAGCAGCTTCATTTTCCCTGAATAGCAATACTCTACGCCGGGAGGAACCTCGACGAGCATCCCGGGGCCAACCTCATGTTCGCGATTGTCGATCGTGAAATACCCATTTCCAGCGAGGACATAATATGTTCGAGTGATTCTTTTGCTGACCATGAAGACATCGTGCCCCTTTTCGACCTCAACGTAATAGACTTCCAGGTCCTCTTGCTTCAAAGGGCCGAACGTGTAACCTAAGAGCCCCTTCCCGGTGAACGAAACGGAAGTGGGAAGCGTATATATGTAAGGTTTGCTCTTTAACTCTGCCGACACGATGTGCTCTCCTTCGGCTGGCGCTTGCTTCTACGCATATCTTCTGCAGCTCTACTGCAATCTTGACTGTGCTTGAAATGACTTTGATGCTGGCATCAGCTTGAGCCAGCGATCAACTGTGTTTAAGGATTAGCCAGGACTGGCCAAATCCAACTGATCCGAACCTTTCGTTAACTTTTCGATAGTCGATTTTGGATTCATGGCCAAGCTCCAGACCGTTGAAAGCGTCCCCGAGGCAAATCGCCACCAGCGAAACCCAATTCCCAGCTCAGCCAGCTTCTTTTTGTGATAAGTCAGATTCTTGCTTTGGCCGAGCAGAAGGCACTTGCCCAAGAATTTGTAGTAGCTGGAAATGTGCCGCCGAAAGAGACGGTCGAACTCTTTCTCTGTAAGGTATTCTCGACCGTGAGCGAGCAGGACCTGCAGCATTCCAGGAAAATGAGTTTGGAGATCGGATGATACTGAACGCAACGAGTCTTCACGCACCCTTGTATACGTAAGGATCTGATGGACAAAACCGAAATCATTGGTTTTTAGAAGCGCGAAACAGGCTTCCGTGTCCGCATGTATATTTTTTTCATTGTAGAACGCAGCCCTCGCCCTAACCAGGTCGGAACGGTAAAGTACAGCGTTGGCCGATTCAAATACGTACAGGCGGTTCAGAAGATGCTGGCGGCAAATTTCCCGGCCATCGAACTTGGCATCCTGGTAAGGCAAACCTGCACACATGATCTCTCGGCCCTGTAGAACGTAGGCCCCGACTATTCCCACCGATGGAAATTCCTCTGCGACGGCAACCATCCGCTCTAAACACTCGGGAAAGATCCAATCATCGGCGAATACAAGCTTGCAATATTTACTTTGTGGAGAAATCTGGCGAAGAGCTGAATTGTGATTCGCAATCACATCCAGAAACTGCTGATTGTTATGAATCCGAATCCGGCTGTCCTGGGCAGCATATCGACTTGCGATTTCCAATGTCCCATCTGTACTGCAGTTGTTGACGATTATGTATTCCCAATTCTGGAAGGTTTGATTGAGGACGCTTTCAATACACTCCGACAGATATTCCGCCCCGTTATATACGGGAGTAACGATGCTTACGAAGGGCTGAGACTCAGAATTCATCTCTTGGAGTACTCCAGATAGTAGAGGCAGGGGAGATACTTCTGGCTCAAGAACTAATCGTCAGATAGTCGTCGTCGAAACTACTAAAGTGATTTGGCTCAGGGCCCATTACGATACAGGAGCTAGCTCCTCAGCGCGATCGAGCGGACGTTTGGTCAGGCCACGAAGCAGGTCCACGTACACTTGTTTCTGACCCATCACATAAAGCAGCATGCCCAGATACGTAGCAACCAGGATGGTAGCTCCGAGCACAAGCCTGGGTAGGGGAGTCAGCGCCCCGCCCCAAGCGGATTGTGCTCCAAAGGCGAGGCCGGCGGCGACGAGGCCGGAAAATAACGGCCGGCTTACCACTCGTCCAATATCGGCGAGAGAAATTACCGTGCCGTGCAAACACCATGCGATATGCGGAACGACCCACAGAACCATTGCGGTGGAGTAAGCAAGGGCTACGCCTTTAGGTCCGTAACGCAATCCGATGACGTAGGCCGCAATCACCAAGGGCGCAAAAACCACGGCGACTCTTAAACTCCTGCCGATCATTCCGAGGGCAAAAATCAGCCAGCCAATCGGATTAATGAGGGCAAAGACCAGAATGGTCGGCGCCAGCAACCGAAAAATAGGCGCTGCTTCTTTCCACTTCGGACCGAGCAATACGGCAATAACGTCAGGGGCGAAAAGAGCTACGGCAATTGTGATCGGTATCGTCAAGGCCAGAACGAACGAGTAACCCCTTAGGAAGTAGCTCTTGAGCCGGTTCGCATCATGCTGAACTCGCGAGAGCGCTGCGAATGCAACCTCGCCTACCGCGGAGTTTAAGTTATCCGTTGGGATGTTGATGAGCTGATACGCTCGGCCGTAGATACCCAGGGCGTCCGCTCCCCAGAAACGTCCCAGCAGAACCTTCTCAAAATTGTAGGCTACATAGGCGATCAGGCTATTCAATGTAAGCCCGCCGCCGAAACGAATGAGGGAATGAATTCCAACGGCCACACGAGGCTTGCTCGGTATCCAACCACTACTTAGCCATAAGCAAATTGTGGTAACAAATGGAAGAGTTACAGCACTCGCCACAAGAGCCCAATACCCGAAGCCAGACCAAGCCATGCCGATCCCAAGGAATGTGCTGACGGTCAGCGAAATAATGTCTATGGTTGCCAGAGCCGTGAATCGCATTTGCCGTTGCAGAAGCGCGGAGTGTTGTACACCAGCAGCATTGAATATGAATGACGTAGCCAAAACGAGAGTTACTCGGAAGAGGTGCGGCTCATGATAAAACCGCGCCACGACAGGCGCCATGGCAGCCAATAAGGAAGCAAGAACGCCACCGACCACAATGTTTATCCAAAATAGCGTCGAAATCTGCTCATCGGATACGGCCACCCGCTGCACCGTCGCCGCGGACAGTCCAAAATCTCTGAACAGAGTAAAGATTCCGGTGAGTGCGGTAACCATACCTACAAGCCCAAAATCCTTGGGGTCAAGCAGCCGTGCCAGCACCATCAAGGATCCGACTCGCAGGACGAAACCTGCCCCTTGGGCAAAGACTTTGGCAGCACCCCCGCGGATAGCTCTTTCCTTCAAGTCCTTCATATCGTGGTAACGTGTCCTCGTTGGTTACTCAAATCACGAGCTTGCGGGAATAAAAGCCTTCGGCGTATCCACTCGGAGCATTGCACTCCATGCCTCGCAATCGCATGAGAGCGAGAAACGTTTCTTTTTCAAACCAGCGCTTGCCACGCTGCGTTTTAAAGGCTTCCATCAAGTAACCCACTTTTTTTTCGTACGCCTCTTGATCCAGCGGTACGAAAAAGTTTGGTTGTCCCAAGTCTCCGTCGTACTTTGGAATCTCATACTCCAGAACTAAATGATTTCGAAAGGTGTTCCAGGTCAACTCCGCCAACAAACGATGGTCTTGGTGTGCGTCCTTGCGACTGTGGCTAAAAATGATATCCGGAGAAAGGTGCTTTAGACTCTCGAAGAAGTCCTTGATCTTCGCGCCGTCAAACGGAAAGAAGCCATCGCGAAAATGCTCAATGATTACGTCCTTTCGAGCCGCTTGATGGAGGAAAAGCTCGGCGCTATGGCGCGCTTCCTGCTCCCGTTCATGATTCGAACTGAATACAACCCAGGTGATATCCACCCCCTGATGCTCAGACAGCAGTCGGAGGATACTCCCCCCGCAGCCGATCTCGATGTCGTCTGAATGCGAGCCCAGGCAAAGGATCTTGAGAGGCGCCTCAGATTGTTGTAGCTGCAGCCGAATCATGCTGATTCGCAATGGACGCGAGTAGCGGTTTTATGGTGTCCATTTTGGGCGGCGCTCCTCCAGACTTCCCATGGCGCGGCTCCGCGCACGCATAGGTTTTCCAGGTGCTGCTTGTCTTTAAACGTATCCATGCTCGCCCAGAACCCATCGTAGGCGTAACCGATCAGCTGCTTCTCTGCAAGCAACCTTTGGAACGGCTCAATGACAAGTTCTTCCTTGTCTCGCATGTATTCAAAAATCTTTTTCTTGAAGATGAAAAATCCGCCATTGATCCTTACGTTCCCGTTGTCTATGGGGTGAATGTCGGAGACCAAGCTGTCATCGCCCTCCCGCAGGGAAACAAGATGATAGCTAAGGCTCGGACGGACGCAGAGAAAACTGGCGATTTTGTCGTGCTCATGAAAATGATCGAGCTGGTCGTTGAGAGCGATGTCCGTTAAGCCATCGCTGTAGTTCGCCAGGAACTCTTCTTCGCCCTCAAGATACTTCTCAACCGCTTTAAGACGTTGGCCAATATTGGAATTTATGCCGGTATCTGCGAACGTAATTCGCCAGTCCTGTATATCGCTGTTAAAGAGCTCGAGTTTCCTTCCGCCGGCGGATAGAACAAAATCGTTGGAAGCACATTCGTTGTAATTGAGAAAATAATTCTTGATTGTTTCCGCGCGGTGCCCCAGACAAAGGATGAAATCCTTGTGTCCAAAGTGGGCGTAGTACTTCATGACGTGCCAAAGTATCGGACGATGGCCGATGTGCACCATCGGCTTGGGAACGTCTTCCGCGTCGCGAATGCGCAATCCTAACCCGCCACAGAAAAGAACGACCTTCATGACTCCATCTCCTTTACCGGGAACAGAACAAGTTCCCGCCGGATCACTGTCGGTTGCAATTATGGAAAGATCGTCACCTTCGGAATGGGAACTACAAACCGGCCGCCCCAATCGCGGATGTACGCGTTTAGCTTCATGATCTCGTCCTTAAGATTCCACGGCAGGATCAGCACGTAGTCGGGCTTGGTCTCCCTGATGCGCTCCACCGGGTGAATCGGAATGTGCGTACCCGGCAGGAACTTTCCCTGCTTATGGGGACTGCGGTCCACGGTGTAATCGAGGAAATCGTTTCGAATTCCGCAGAAATTCAGCAGCGTATTACCTTTCCCAGGCGCGCCGTAACCGACAATTTGTTTGCCGGCTCGTTTCGACTGAATCAAAAAGTCCAGAAGCGCTCGCTTCGTTTCCTTTACCTGCTCCGTAAAGGACTGATACCGATCAAGGCGCGAGAATCCGGCGGATACTTCCCGGGCCCGAAGCTCCTCGACCCGGGCGGTCACCGGCTTGGAACTGTCTTCGGAATGGCGAGCGTAAATCCTCAAGGACCCGCCATGTGTGCTCAACTCTTCGACATCGAAAAGTATCAAACCGCGTGCCGCAAAGATTTTTTCCGCTGTTAGAAAAGAAAAATAGGAGAAGTGTTCATGGTAGATCGTGTCGAACTGGTTTTCTTCCATCAAGCGCATCAGATGGGGAAATTCGACGGTGATTACGCCATTGGGCGCCAGCAGGATTTTCATTCCCGCCACAAAGTCGTTCAGATCCGGGACTTGCGCCAGAACGTTGTTTCCCAGCAGCAAATCGGCCCGTTTGCCTTGGGCGACCAACTCGAGGGCGGTAGTCCTGCCGAAAAATTTGACGAGAGACGGCACGCCCTTCTCGACAGCTACTGCCGCGACGTTTGCAGCCGGTTCGATCCCCAGCACTGGAATTTGCTTAGAAACGAAATACTGAAGCAAATACCCATCGTTACTGGCGACCTCAACAACCAGGCTGCTCGCCTTCAGTTGGAAGCGAGCTGTCATCTGTTCCACGTAGTTCTTCGCGTGTTCGAGCCAGCTGTCCGAAAACGAAGAGAAGTATGCGTAATCGCTAAAAATGCTTTCAGCGCTCACGTATTGGTCGAGTTGCGCAAGAAAACACTCGCCGCATACACGCACATGCAAGGGGTAAAATGGCTCCATTTGATTGAGGCGTTCTGCAGAAACATAGCTCTCGCATAAGGGTGACATCCCGAGATCCACTAATGTCTGCCGGAGCGGCGCACCGCAGAATCGGCAGAGCGGCATACCTGAATTATCAGCCGTGGCCGAACGGCTGGAACTTGCCAGCTTCAAACCATCCATTTCCCCAATTGTAGCTATCGACATCTGCTTTCCCTCCGCCAGCATTCAAAACTCCAGTTACTCGTTGTTCTCAGGCGAAACTCAAATTCCGTTGGAGTTCTTAGAGGCAAACTCGAGCATCCCTGTCGCTCGTTCGCTTACACACTCTTTGAGCAGGCCGTGTTCATGCAGCACCACAGCTGCTTGATGGATCGAATCGAAAGTGAGATGGGCTCGTTCAGCGATCTCCAATAAGCTGTGTGAGCCATCGGACAGATTCAAAACCCACAGCATTGCCAATTCGGCCGTGTTATCGGTAGCTCCGCCGATTGCGCGATAAAGGCCTCTCGCTCCAAGCTGGGGCTCACATTTGGGGCTCGTATTTATGTAGGTGCGGTTTCTTTCCAAGATCGAAAGGATCGCGAAACAAGCCTTGAAGGACTCAGCAAGCGAGCGGGGCCGAACAAAGCTCAAATTGTCGGCCGAAGTGTGGTACTCAGGGAACGTGCCATGGGGAGTGCGAGACAAGCGACCGACAGCCAGATTAAATCCCGGCGAGCAATACTGCCGTTCGTCATAGCCGTACGGCGAGAAGTCCAACACTTGAGTTTCCGGCGCGAAGTGACGAAGAGTGTGGATTGCGGCTTGGTCGATTTCTGTGTTGCCGCGTCGGCTTTTTTTGTAGGACAACGGTCCTGAATCTCCCACACCAGCGAGCACGAGTCCATGCTTTATCCTCGAAACCCCAGACTCATTCCTACACAGCCAAGTAATGGCGCCAATCGTGCCGGGTATGTAGAGGAAGCGATACGAATATCTTCGCTCAGATTGAGCGAGATGCTTGGCAAGAAAAGATGCGACGGCAATCCCGGACAGATTGTCATTTGCTAAAGATGGATGGCAAATATGAGTCGATATTAAGATCTCATCGGCTGTTTCGCCTGGAAGGTACATCTCACCGTAGCTCAAATGACCATCCGCCAGCGTTGCGTCGATACATACTTCGTATTCGTCTTCGCTCAGATCGAGGAACTGTTTGTGGCTGAGACAAAATCCCCAAGTCTTTTTGTAATAGCTGGTGCGATACGGAATCCAGTCCGGGTTGGCAGGCAGTGTGAAAAGGTGGGGCCTAAGCGCCGCCAGCGACATTTTTTCGTGGACAGGAACGCTGTAGTTGACAACGTGTAAGTTAGATTTCTGAAAATCGATAACTCGCTCACCTCGAGAGTTCTTTACGTAGGCGTCTCGAATGTTCCATTCGGGGGGCACTGTCCAGTCAAAAACTGGGGTTCCGGTGGGAACTTCGTGCACCGAGACGTCGATGTGACGCTGAAGCAACCTCAACGTCTCTCGAACGCCGTCCCCCGTGATGCTGCGACAGATTGGATAGAGTTCGGCGATCAAAGCATGCAGCTCAGCTCCAAGAGTCTCCAGATCGACGTTGTTTAATTGCGCCGTACTTTTCACTGAGGCCTTCACTCTAGTAGGCAAAGTCGGGGTAGGACTGATCTCGCTCGAGAATTATTCGTTGGTCCGCAGGCCATTCGATGCCAAATGCGGGGTCGTTCCAACGAACGCCACGCGAATATTCGGCGGAATAGAATTGAGACATTTGATAGAAAACTTCCGCATTGTCTTCGAGCGTTTGGAAGCCGTGCGCGAAGCCTTCTGGAACGTAGAGCATCTTACCGTTATCGGCGGATAGAACGACCGCCAGGTGCTGCCTGAATGTTGGGGAAGCGGGGCGAAGGTCAATGATGGCGTCATAGATAGCCCCGCGTGTGCAGCGTACGAGCTTTGCTTCTTCAAATGGTGCGGTCTGGAAATGCATTCCGCGTAGTGTGCCTTTAAATCTGTTGAACGACACATTGCACTGAACGAAGCATGGATTTAGGCCGTGGGAGACAAATTCTTTTTCGCAAAAAGTCCGCGCAAAGTAGCCGCGCTGATCGACTCGTTTTTCAAGGTCGATAACGAACGCATTTCTGAGCGGTGTTTCCGTAAAGAGAATGGACTTGAATCTCCTCTCGGCAATTCTCTGAGCTTAATTCAGTCCCGTGCTACGGCAACTTCTTCTGTCGGACGTGACTTTGTCCAACGCAGGGAATCGTCCAAGCGCCCCTCCTTAAGCAGGCGCCGGATGTGGACAATGCGGAAATAGGGTCCGTCCGTGAAGGTCTCCGCGGTAAGCCCAAGAGTACGGTATGCTTCGTAAAGTTCCTGCGCGCCCTTTCTTGCGTCCCACTGCGGACGAAAACCCGGTAACACCCTTTGTATCTTCCCGCAATTCACTCGATAGCAGCGCTTGTCAGGTCCTCCACCGGAAGCGTACTCGATACGGGAACCGGGGACTGTCTTAGCAACGATCTCAGCTAGTTCGCTGATTCGGTAGTTTTCGTCGGTGCTCCCGACGTTGAAGGTCGCGTTGTGGATCAAGCTCTGTGGAGCTTCAAGGACGCACAGCATTGCGCCAATGATGTCTCGAATATGAACGATCGGCCGCCAGGGCGTTCCGTCGCTCTTGATGTAAATACGGCCGGTGGTAAATGCTGCAGCCACAAAGTCATTCAGTACGATATCCAGCCGAAGGCGCGGCGACACGCCATAAGCAGTCGCGTTTCGCATATAAGTCGGACTGAAGCGCTCGTCCGCCAGTTGGGCGACATCGCGTTCGACGAGGACCTTGGACTCCCCGTACGGAGTTACAGGATTGAGTGCTGCTGTTTCATCGAGAAAATCGTTACCGGCTGATCCGTATGTGCTGCAGGAAGAGGAAAAAACGAATCGCTTGACGCCTGCCTCTTTTGCTAACTCGGCCAGCCGCACCGATGCTTTATGATTAATTTCGTACGTCAGACCGGGATTCAGGTCGCTCAGGGGATCGTTCGATAGCGCAGCCAGGTGCACCACAGCATCGAAGCCCTCAAGATCAGCGGTTTTGAGGTTCCGAATGTCTTTGTGAAGCTCGGGAATCTCCCGGGGCGGCTGTCCAAAGTCACAACCTGCAAAGAGATCAATATCCACGCCCACCACTTCGTGGCCAGCGGACTCAAACATTGGTCCGGCGACAGCGCCGATGTAGCCTTTATGACCGGTCAACAGTATCTTCATGGTTGGAACCGCTCCCATCGTGTCTCAAACTGCTTCATGTGCAAGTGATGTCTGACTCCGTCAAGTTCGGGGCAGAATGGAGTCTTAAAAGCAGACATATCCTGGCAGGTAGGCTACCGCCATTAGAGTGCGTAATGATGCTAGCTTTAAGCTCGCAATCAGCTTGCCACAGCTAGACGGCAGGGAACGGCGTTAGAGGGGGGAGGGCCTGTACCTATCTACTTGCTTATCAATGACTTGGATGGGCATTAAAAAATCGCGTGAGATAAGATCGTCTGTTCTTACCAAGGTGATAGTGGAAAACTTTTACTCAATTTTGAGAATCAGCTTCCCTGGGCCATCGCCGTAGCAATATCGGCCTGGCGGCTTAATTTACGAAGGCAAGGCCACAAATTCCGCGACGAGTCGGCCGATTCGCGTGTCGGAGAACCGTGTTATCCAAGTACGCTTTCTTGAGAAGGCACTCCAGCGATTTCGTATCTCAGCTGATGTCCATCTCGGACTGCATAGGCCAACCGAGCTCTTTCCCCTCCGAAACCGACAATTTGCCATTCGTCTCCGCGACGTTCTAATTTCATCTTGCTCCTCGCTCTCCACCATTCATCCACGTCGCGCGGTAATGCCGCCCAGATCTTCTCGTCTGAAACCTTACGCCTGAGGTGCTCGAGCAAGGAGACATACACGCTGCGCGCACGCTTTTCAATGAGATAGTCCGGATGAGTGATAATACTTATTAGGCCGTTTTTGTTTCTAATGAGCTCAATCTGCTTTTTCCACAGATCCGTGGAATAGTCGTTCAAAATGTGGAAAAGGGAATAGTCCTGCGTCGTCGTTACGGGAAGTTCCAGAATAGAGTCGATAAAATACGGCATCACGGTGCAACAGCCACCACGCATAGCATCCAGACTTGCCACGTTCGGCACAGACATGTCATAGGAGAAGTCGAACGCTCCGTACCAATCCTGATTACGATACATCGATCCAGCGCGAAAGCCGCGCGATTCATATCGGTGAATGAAGGCATTAATTCGCGCCGCCCGCTTCAAAAATTCCCGTTTCTCCAGGTACAAACGTCCATCATGATTTAAGTCATGAACATTGAATTCGAACCCGCGGGTTCGAATTTCAGAGACGTATTCATTCGGAACCGCGTAGCGCTTTTCGGGTATGACCTGGAAGGACGACTTGAAATTATGAGACTCATCTAGATCCATTAACTGCGAGGTGAAATCGCGCCCGGCGGAAGTCTCCACATCGTGCGTTACGATCAGGCAACTAGGCGCCCCCTCCGGCCAAAACCAGATGAATGGAACCCTGTCGACGCCGCTAGCTTCCATCAGAAGCAGCAAATATAACTCGTGGAGATTATCCACGGTGAAGTCCACAGGCCACGCCGGGAAACGCAACTTCTCCCAATCTCTGAAATAGATTTTTTGCAACTGGCGACGAAAGGAAGCCGGCAGATGGTCTCGAATAAAGTAGTAAGCTGCTCGAGCCGTCACACTCTCGGCGTGTAATTTGCTGCCGTAAAGGCTCTTTTCACGATATCTTTCCCGCCGAAGGTTCTCGATAATCTCTGTGAAGTCAAAAGGGAGCTGAATCGTTCCGCCTTCACGGGCAACACCCTTGAGACCATCGAATTTCTCAGAGCCCTTAAGGTCAGCCGCGACGCCCGTCTGGCATTGCCCGTAGCAAATATTCTCGCCGCCGAAGCGAAAGAAACCTGGAACGCCCGAAGGTGAATGACCAGCCCCAATCTCGGGGGGCAATAACTCTGGAGGGAAACGATAATAGTCCAAAAGAGTTGGATTCACGGTTCGGGTCTAATCCCGCCATTAGCTCAGAGTCTTAGATTCAAGAAAAGATAACATGTTTTCAGGATTGTTTTTGACTCTGTATAAACTGGTAGATTCGCAGAAAACACCGGAGTGCCGTGCTGCGCTTTCTAGCCGATATGTCGATAGATTAATCTGCCCGCCATCGTACGCAGTCCGTCTGGCATAGACGAAAACACGTATTTCGCTATGTTCAACTTCCAACCATTCGCAGAACGAAGCGAACCAGCTTCGGGAAATCTCCAGTAAACGAGTGGTTTCGGTTCCGGCACCCAATGATTTTTGAACGCGAGAAGTCCCAGATTGTCCTCTTCTGTCCTCCCCATGTCAAATTCATTTGCTCCGTTTAATTTCGCCGCTTCGATGGCTCTCCACAGCAGCCATGGTGTAGCCCCGAATTGATGGAACCGCGCATCGGAACATCCGTATTTGTAGTAGACAGTGCCTTTAAATCGGAGCGTCAGAATGGCAGAAACAGGGATGTTGCCTTTGTAGGCCACTCGAATCTCGAGGGCGCTGCCTAAGCACTCAATCACATTTCGAAACCAAGCATATGGGATTGGCGGCAGGCGGTGACGGCCCCGAGTAATTACAAACAACGCGTAGAATTCCTTGAGCAGCTCATCGGACCTTCCGCAGTTCTCAATGAGATCAGCCCGCTCTGCGCGTTGAATCCTACGTTGAACAGAATCCTTGTCGAGACTTCGGAATACGTTATCCAAATCCGAACGCAGATTAAGAACGTGCAGAAAATACCTCGTAGCGGGTTGAAAGGCGCCGGCGTAACCGGTCTGGCCGAAATTTCCATTGACTGGCCGAACTTCGAGATATCGCAAACGCTGACGCTCCATGGTGGTCTGCACATAGCCAATCAAGAAGTTCAGATCGTCTACTGAGTCGCAAAGGGGCTCACAATGATCGGAAAAGGGCAGCGAAACGAGCCGCCGCCCAGTGAGCCAGCTCTTTATGCGACAAAAAAGAATGCCGTTCTTTAATTCGCCGGTTGGCGATGAAGTTGTAAAAGCCACGGGGTCGTATCCATATGTGCGTCGCAGCGCTGCCAGCCAGCCCGCTGTGTGAAACACAGATGCCTTGGGGTGCCGATTGACAAGCTCCGCCCACCGCCCGTCCTTTATCGGATCAATTTGATAGATTCTCATTCAGTAGCTCTAATTTTTTGCCTGATTGGACGATCGACTTTAAGCGAACTACGGCAAAGAGTGCTTAGGCGTTAGTCCGGAAACAAACGCTGTTCGCTTATAGAGAAGGAGCCGAGTGCTTACAACGATCGGTCTGATAGAGAAACGCTCGATTTCCCATGGTTGGCCAATTTAGCAGCGCCGTCTAGAAGTAGATTCATATAAACTCGCATAGTTGCTTGGCCGACCATATCCCAGGAGTTCCGCTTTGAAGCATAGTCGCGTATCTCCTGCCGTCGATTCTCTAAATTCATAAAAAGATTACTCGTGAAGTACTCCTCGATGGCCCTCGCTAGATCGCCCGGATCTTCTGGCTTGAATACGAACCCCGTCTTGCCGTCGACGATATCGTCTTTCAGAGACCCTACATCAGCGGCGAGAGCCGGAAGGCCGAAGCTGTATCCAAGAAACAGCACACCGCTTTGGTAAATATGTCTATAGGGTAGGGCGAGAACGTCTGCTGCTTTAAAATAGATCTCCGTGTCGTTGTCCGCAATATAGTCCTCCCTCAGCAGAATTCGGCCGGCTAACACGTCTTTATGGATAGCGTTCCGGATTGCCATCCAATATTTGTCGCAGTTCTTCGGTCGGCCAGCGATGATCAATCTACAATCGTCATGCCGCAGCATAACCTTTTGAAATGCGGTGATCAGATACTCCAGCCCTTTGTAAGGTGCAATATTGCCGAAAAACAGAATCGATTTTTCGTCATCACGGATGCCCAGGCGCGATCTAGCTTGGCTTCCAGTAAGAGACGTGTTTGGGACAGCGTTATTGATCCCAAACGGAATAACCGTCACCCGGGCCTCTTTAACATCAAACTCCTTGACGAGTTCAAGTTTCATCTTTTCGGTATGGACGAAGATATGGTCAGCGAGGCCATACTGGATACGAAGAGTAAATCGATTGAGAGCTGTATTTTTGAAATCCCGCCTGCCTGCATTCACGTTGTGTACCGTGAGGACAATTCTCTTCCCAAAAAACCTGTAATAAAGAGTAAGCAAGGTTCTATCGAAAGTTTCAAATTTGTTGTTCCAGAGTATATGGAAAATTTGCGCCTTGGACGTCTTCGCATAGCGCATCAGTCTAAGATAGTAGGTCGCAACCCTGAACACCTTCTCCTTAATCGTGGCGTCAGGCCGCTGGTCACCTCGAAGGTTAAGAAAGTTGACACCATGCTTGCCATGGAACTCCGGGAAGTCTAGATCGTCGCTGCCGATCACATCCAGGACCGCTCCCTGTGAGATAAGCTGTGTCGCGATGCCGAAGACGTAAGGCTTATCACCACCTCCAGTCAGCAGCGCGACTGAAATCTCAGGCGCCTTGCTGGGCACACTCAGATCAGAGGCCCCACTTTCGCTGGACACATTCAGTTTCATGCCTGCGCGAGCCTCTCCTCCAGCAGCTCGCAAATGGCGTGCCCGATCGTGATATGCATTTCCTGAATTCGAGCTGTCGATTTCGACGGTATGCATAAGCAGAGGTCGCATTGCTGGCGCATCTCGCCTCCAGAGTCACCTGTAAGTCCGATGATACTCACTTTCGTTCCGCGTGCGGCTTCGATCGCACGGAGGACATTCCGGCTATTGCCGCTCGTTGAAATTGCCAACAATACGTCTCCCGGCCGCGCATGAGCTAAAAGTTCACGTGCAAACACGTGTTCGTATCCGTAATCGTTTCCAATGGCCGTAAGCGCTGATGTGTTCGCATGCAAGGCGAGAGCGCGGAGTGGTTGCCGCTCGCATTGGAAGCGGCCCGTAAGTTCCGCCGCGATGTGCTGAGCGTCCGCAGCGGATCCTCCGTTGCCGGCGATGAGGAGTTGCCCCCCCGCGGCCAGCGACGAAGCAATAACATCTACCGCATTTGACACATCGGACGTAAGCTCGTGAAGTGCCTTCGCAACGTCCAAGTGCTTATTCCAAATCTCCGTAATCTTGGCGACTTGTTGCGTTGTGGCAGTCATTTTCTGCTCCGTGCCTGAGCTGGATTTGCTACACCTTTCTTGTAACTCGTCCAACGATTAGGCTCCTTATTACAGCGACATTTTAGTGTTGCTGTTTCGCTTCCTTGCGTCGCGTACCAGCTCAAACCTGGCAAATCCGTCGCAGATCGGTATTCATTGCTTTGCAGCTGCAGCGCTAGGTGCCAATTCGCGGCGCATCTCGAGGATCGTTTATTCCCGCCTTGTAGTGTAGCGGTTAAATATCTTAGCCATTGCTTCCTTGTCGCTGGTCTATCCGGAAAAGTAATCATAAGAAGCCGAGAGTCTATGTCAATGTCAATGTCAGCCGCCGAGGTGACTGCCTCGTGAGCCCAGGTATAGAAGGGAAACTATCTTCGTGCCCACAAAAGACTCGAGATTTGCGGTATCCCCCGATGGGTTGGACGAATCACATATTGTGCGAGAGCCGCCGCTTACATCATGCCTCTGCCCGTCAATACCTGTCCGCGGTCTGGCCTTTCGGCCAGTTGTGAAGAGCTAGCCTCCGACACTAGCCTTGGATGCGTCATGAAACTAACAGGATTGGGTTTGCTCATTCTCGCTTTTCCCTTATTCGTCTCTGCACAGACTCCCACATTGGTGCAGCACGCGAGTTGCCCCAACAGCAGAAACACGGGTAATCAGCAGAGCAACACGCCCGATTACAAGTGCCCGCTGCCGGAGCCGTCGCAATCAGGAAACGCCATCATCGTGGGCGTTCGCTCCGCCGCTCAGGGAAGTTTCTCGATCTCCGACGACAAATCGAACTCCTACACGCTCGTAAACAGCGTAAGCGACGGGAGCGGAACATATGTGGCGATTTATCTCGCTATTAACGTTGCGTCGGGAACGCGCTTCATAGATTTCCACCGAACGACTCCGAACGCTGATGCCGCAGCGCTTTCGGTCAGCGAATACTACAATGTAGCTCTTTCCTCGGCAGTCGATAAGAGCAACTGCAACGCAGGGTCAAGCTCCACATCCATTACGGCGGGAAGCATGACACCAGCCGTTTCGGGAGATTTGCTCTGGCAATGGGCTACAAACGGCTCGGGCGGCGGAGGATTGCCCAACTCCGTCAGTTCGTTCACCGCGGGTTCTCAATCGAACATTACTTGGCAACTACTCGGCACCGACCTCTACGATGGCACGGCCACCGAGGCAGGAATCTACAATGCGACCAGCGCCATTAATCCTACCTTCACAAGCGGAACCTCAGAATCCTTTACGTCGTGCGCCATAGCTCTCAAAGCCGCGAGTGCCGGCACGGCACCCACGCAAGCTTTTCGCATCATTCATATGCTTCATCAGCAGCATCCGAAATCGGCCGCGAATCCTTTTCCGATTCAGTTTCCGACGTCAGGGAACTTGATCGTCGCTTCATACATTTCTGGAGGGAGCAATATCAGCAGCGTTTCAAGCTCACCCTCGAATACCTGGTCAAGCACGGGTGCGCCGGCGGGATCGGAAGGTATCACGGCGCTTTCTCAGATTTACTACGCCGGGAATGCCACCACCGCAAACAATATGACCATTTCGTTCAATCGGAACGACAATACGAGCGATGGTACGTTGATGATGTATGACTTCACCGGGGCCTCTGCGACTCCTCTTGACAAAGATTCGGCAGGGCAAACAGGAAATCAGACTAGCCAAGTCAGTTCGTTCACGACATGTAATGGCTGTCTCACGCCCTCCGCCGCAAATGAAGTGATCATAGCGAACGCGGGCTGGAACTGGTGTACGGGTAACGGGGTTAGTGCACCGAGCGGCGCCTTGTTCGATCCTGCGACGGATACTGGTAACAGCGTCAACGGACCGGAATCGGCTGACCAAAACAACGGCTGGATGCATTACTACGAACCGGGAACCAGCGCCCTTAGCGTGACTTGGTCGCCGATGGCGTGCAGCCAGGCGGAAGGCGAATGGGCTGGGCGCGTGGCGGCATTCTCGGCGGCGAGTTCGGTATCGCAACAACCGGCGCCTCCCACCGGGTTGACTGTTTCAGTCAACTAAGCTGTGCAATCGCAGGTCTTCTAACAATCAGCAGGCAATTTTCTTACGAGCCGTGCCGCCGAGGCTCCCGCACTCTAAACTCATACATTGCCTTATCCCAGCTCCTCAGCATTGAAGCCTTCATCTGCGGCAGCACCATCTGCGCGCGTTTTGCGGCCTTCCATCCAAAGATCGGCTTCATCCAGGCGTACTTCCACCGTAATCGAGGTTCCTCTAGTCGCCCGTGCAACTCAGTAGCGAGAGCCTGCAATTCGTTAACCAGGTCTGGCCGCTCCGGATAAAAATTCTCCAGCCAATTTTGCATATAGGTGAGGCAGGCCTTACGGACACGATCGCTCTCTTCAAGTGATCGCAAATATTGAACATGCAACTTCATTGAAACAACCATAGCCACTTTCTTCTTGTCGGACATGCCGATCTGGCTCAGTCGGTTAGAAGGCGTCACGCGGTAGTACACCTTCGCTTCCCGCACAAAGGTAGTCTGCTTCGACGCAAGCAGCACTCGGCAAAAGTATTCCCCGTCGTCGTCGCTCAACAGGCGGGTATCCCAGGATCCGGCAGCGTCGGCCAGCTGCCGAGGCGTCAGCCACGTCGCCGTCTGCATATGCAGATTCTCACCCATCTTCCTTAAAAGCCACTCTACCGGCGTCAAGTCTGCCCACAGCGAGGTTGGCACAAACCTTGCCCGGTCGGTTCTATAATTGAAGTAGGCCCAGGGAGAGGAAAGCAATATCCGCTCGCTGTCGCCTTCGGGACGCGCCGCAAGTTGGAGCTCGATTTTGTCCGGCGCCAAGAGGTCATCCGCATCCAGCCACTGGATGTAGTCTCCCTGGCTGAGCTTCAAGGCATGATTGCGGGTCGCGGCAGCGCCTTGGTTCTCTTTAGAGACCACGGCGACCCCTTTCGACGCAAATCGCCGGGCCACCTCGGCTGTCCTGTCCTTGGAGCCGTCGTCTACGACGATGATCTCCCTATACTGCCAGGTTTGGGCAAGCGCAGACCGCAAGGTATCCGCGATCCAGTCTTCCGCGTTGTAAGCGGGGATCAGTATCGACACTAAGGGTTTCATAATCAAGTAGTTGCGTGGACTTGGCTCGCAAACGCGTGGCGAAAAACCCACCAGAGCATCAGCTCGGCTACGCCCGTGGAGAAAGTCGATCGTCCTTCAAAAGCAGCCTCGTGCTCTTCCTTTCGCCTCATCAACTCGTCGGTACGGTCCACCGCGTCCCAATCTTTCATCACCAGAACTTTCGTGCGAACAAAATGTCTCCTGCCCCTCATTCATCCTTAGATGATACCTTACGTTTTCTATTCGAACCCGCACCATAGCACTCATCTTACAACAGCGCAGCAACCATGTTCGCCCCGAGCAGGATGGTTAATTCTGGCCAAATACTGTCCTCTGGGACAGTGGATTTGGTTGTCTGTATGAGCGATTATCTTTGCGAACGAGAGCGCCCCAACCCGCGGTCTCGTTACGATAGTCGAGGAGCCGGGCAGATGACGAGGATTGCAAAATACCTTATTTTTACGTTCTTCCTGAGTGGACTCTATACCACAGCTGCGCGAGCGCAGACGATCAATGCGGCCTCCTGCAGCGCCAGTGACGTGCAAACGGCCATCAATGCCGCAGCTCCGGGTGATACCGTGACGCTCCCGGCCTGCTCGCAGACGAACTGGACGAGCACGGTCACAATCAATGTTGGGATTACCCTGCAAGGCGCTGGGCAGGGTGTAACGATTATCGGGGATAACGTTAACAAGGGTGGGGCATCGTGTTCCGGTGGCGCTCCCGCATTTTCTTGGAAGGTCCCCGCTTCTCAAAGCATGCGAATGACAGGACTAACAGTCGTCGGTGTCTCGACCGATCCGGGAGTTTGTCAGGATGGCCATATTGCCATAGCAGGTGGCACACATACGCTGAGAATTGACCACATTACTATAAATCCTGGTCAGACAGTAGGCATTCTCATTCAAGGTGATATATGGGGCCTTATCGATGACATTACTTGGACTTCTGACTTTCACAATGCAGTGCGCATAGAACATCTTAATTGGAATGGATTTTCAAAATGGGATGATACTTGGGGCGATGCGTCCTGGAATACACCCATTGTTTACGGTGGGGCTTCCGGAGCGCCGCAAGGAATCTACATCGAGAATTCGACGTTTACCAATACGGACTCGACCAATATTGGAGGCGTGACCGACTGTTTTTCGGGAGGTCGCTTGGTGTTCCGTTACAACACGGTCACGATGTACAACAATCAATCACACGGCGCAGACTCTGACCAGCGTCATCGCGCCTGCCGCTGGCAGGAAATCTACAACAACACTTACACGTATTCCAACATCAGCGATCTCGCCTTCATCTCCTGGATTCGTGGGGGCACGGGCGTCTTCTACAACAATACCATCACGGCTGCTGGCTACTCGAACAAGATCGTCCAAGTAGCTAATTGCCGGGATGCGAGTGCCGGGTGCGGGGGCGGTCCGAATTACACGCCTTGGGGAGCGTGTAACGGCAGTAGCTCCTACGACCAAGACAGTAGTGGAGGGTATCGGTGCGTAGACCAGCCAGGGGCTGGGACCTCCAATCTTCTTGGCCCTGACCCCAGCGGCACCATAACACCAGCTAACACTTGGGTTGGGAATAGCCTCGACCCCGTCTATGTCTGGGGCAACACGCTAAACGGTTCGTCAAACAACACCACTTCTGGGACAACGAACGTCGCTAGTAACCGCGACAGCTACGCGGGCATAGCGAGACCCGGCTACACGGCGTATACCTATCCGTATCCACTCACCGGCTCCGGAAGTAGCGTTGCCGCCCCGACTAACTTGGTCGTTACGGTTCAATGATCCACCCCGGCACCGACTGGAACTCCGGGCGGTTCTCGGAGACCGCGCGTGTCTGGCTTATCCAAGAATAAGCGGTGTAGTATTTCAAGGGTAAGCACCGTGTGGATCTCTAGTGTGTAGTTCCGATCTCCCCTGAGATGACCCCCTACGACGGCTTCGAGTCCTTTTCGTTCGATATACGGCCTGGAAAGACTGCACGAGTCAAGCAGCATTTCCCGAACATACCCTGCTAGCGCATCCCGATACCAAGTCCGGAAATGAAAGATCTTGTGTCTCCCAAGGAAAATGCGTTCTAGGCTGAGGTGCGGAAGGGCGTGGTCAAACCGGGCGAGCCACTGTGGCATTCCCATGTCATAGGCGTATTCGGCCCTGAAGAGGAACTCGAGAAAGGTGTGGGCGACGGCCTCGGAGAAAGGCCCTCGATTCCCGCCCACGCCACGGTCGGTCGGGATGCGGGCTTGAGCCAGGTTGCCATCGGCGATCAATCGTAGTGGGACGGCGTTGCTTCCGAGGGCTGATTGCGGCGCGCGAAGCACCGTTCGGACCAGGTCGTTATCGAGAAACGGAGTCCGCACGGAAAGTTGTGTCTCCTCCAGCGCCAGGATGCCGTTGTGATACCAGGGTGCCTGCCGGAATGCGGCGAAGGAAACTGGGTGCCCTTGAGCGGCATCCCGATAGGTTCCCTTCGCCTGTCGGATGTAGCGGAGAGACTCGGGAGAAAATAATCCGGGCGGAGGTTCCTCAGGTTTGATGGCGCGAGCTCCACGTAGGATTTCGCTACCATATAGTCCTGTCATCCGGACCGGGGCGATTTGGCGCGCCTTTTCGTGTAGGTACAGATCTGGCGTGAGGCCCACGCTCACGCATCCATCGCTGAGGTAGACCGCGCGCTCCGCGTAGTGAGCAAACCGCGAGAGCAACTCCTCTCCAATATCGATTACCTGGTGCGGCTGTTCAGATGCGCGAGCCACCTGACGTGCCACAACGACGTCCTGACAGTCGCGGCGCGGTCCCCCGAATGTATAGCAGCGGAGGGATCCGGGCTGGAGGTTCTGCCAGGCCATGACCATCCGGGTGTCAAGGCCTCCCGTCAAGGACATGGCTATCTGCTGGTGGCCGTCGAAGTACCTCGGGAGGTTTTGCCCGAAAACCTGCCGGAGTTCCCTGTAATAGGTTTCCGGGTCGAGCCTTTCTTGGTCTTCCCATTCCTGGGGTTGGAAATAGCTGTTCCTTCGCTCGAGTAAGCCATCTCGGGAAGTCCATGCCGAAGCGGGCGGCAGGAGGTGGACCCCGTCAAAGAGCGTTCGGTTCTCTAAAACAGAGCCGCACGCAACGAACTCTCCCAAGCCCTGCGGGTCGATCCGCCTCAGTTCGGGACGTGCGGCAAGAATGGCTTTGGCTTCGGCAGCGAAATAAAGCGCGTCCTTTGACTCGTGGAAGTAGATCCGGTGCATCCCATAGCGATCGTTGAACAGCGTGGAAGTCTGGCGATTCCGATCGATCAGTAGGCCATGAAATCGACCGTTCAATCCCGCCGGAAACGACGGGTCTTCCTCGTAGACGTGAACCAGATAGTTGGAGCCGGCGGCATTAAACTCGTGCCCTTGCTCTTTCAGACGCTGGACCTTCCCCGGCTCCGGATATTCCTCCCCTGAGAACACGAGAGTCACATCCCCTCGTTCATTTCGCAGGGGCATTCCATCGGAAAAGGAGTTCTCGCGCGCAACCCACCCGACGTAGACTCCGAGTGACTCCTCGACCCAAGTTCCCGCGACATAGAAGGGCTCATGACGAAGGGTCCCTAACATCCGCTGGAGTTGCGGTAGAGCCTGCTCTCTCGGAATTCTTGTGATAAGCCCAACGATACCCGGCATTTGTAATTCCTTATAGAGTCCCTTCGACGGCTTTCAGTCTGCGTGCATTCCAGTAGCTCCTCACTTTCAGGAGTTGGCTGAGCAGAGGCTTGGGAATATTCTTTACAAGCCCGCAGTGAAATCCCAATTTCAAGGCAATCTTTCCTTTGGCTGTCAGGGGAATGTAATATCGGGGCAGCAGCATCTTCTCGAAGCCGTTTCGCCGCTTGAACTCGGTGAGCGAGCTCATTGGATCATTGTAGACGTAGCTGTAATAGCACAGGTGAGAGATCCCTCTTTGCGAACAAATCTCAACCGCCTTTGCGATGAGGGCGTTGGCGGGCCTCTTGTCGTAGTGCTTTATCATGCTAAGTATCTGAACGATGTTGGCGATCCCATCGGCGTATGTCATTCTGATGAAACCGATCAATTCATCCTGAAAGTACGCGCCCAAGAACGCGTTTCTTGCCGCATAGGTTGAGTTTTCGCGCTTCACTGCGTCGAAGCTCTTTTGAAAGTGCCAAAAGTGCCTGCCCTGTCGAATAGGGGTCTCGTTGTTGATACTGACAATGCCTCGGACAAACGCATCGTCGAATTCCACCAACTTGACTTCAACTCCGGCCTTGGTCGCCTTCCTTACAGCCCTTCGAACACTGGACTCGACACGTTTTTCCCACCAGTCGGAGAAAGTCGTTATCGGAATCACGGCTAGATTGTCCCATTCCCGGTGATATTTATATTTCGGAGTGGTGTCGGGAAGCTTCTGGGCAAACGTGAAGATATCGGCGTTTAGCTTCGCTTCCTTGAGATTCTGAACGAAAGACGCTGGGTCGGGGACCGCTTCACCTTCGACCAAATCCTCATCGTGGATCGCGGCTATCTTGAGCCACCTGCCAGTGGAGATCACCGTCGTGCCGTAAATCTCGACTGAGGGCACAAATACGGTTTTCCCCTTCATGCGCACCTCGGTGTGGACGAGAGGTGCCGCCTGGCGAGACTGCACCACCACTTTTGATAGCCTGTCAGCCATAAGCCTCCATATCATGTTCGAACTGCATCCAGGATTTGCGTGATCTGCCTAGACTCCCTCTAAGGAGCCTTGAACGGATGCCATTCAACCCACGGGCTAAACGTCCTTAAACGACCTCGGAGACTTTGACGCTGCCGTAAAGGCCAGCTCTCACCGTAATTAGTTCAGATGTTCCCTGCCTTGTCTTTAACCCCCAATAACTTCTTGCCAAGCCGCCTGGCCCTCCACGGCAGATGGTGGCTCATGTCCCTGAGCAAATAGAATACCTTGCTGTGCTCAGGTCGGGGCTCCTCTGGCATATCATCGAGGGGACGTGCGGCCATTAAAGGCGCACTCAGGAGCTGACAGGGCTGCCCTTTGATTGCAACGAAGGTAAATCTGTCGCTTGGTTTGTCTGGTTCTGCCGGGATGTGACACTCGTACACTGAAGTAAAGCCAACATGGTGCAAAAGGTTGTAGATCGAGGGACGAGAGAGCCAGAAGTTGCGCTCGTTGTCCAAAGAGGCTCCCATCCTGCTGAGCTTAACTGCCTCCGAATCTCCGGGCCAGTGCTCTTCACCCCAGCTTCCCAAGTAGGTTTCGCCATTTATAGCATATTGAGTCTTCGGCCGAAGCTCAACCCTCGTATCTACAATGCAGATCTTTCGGCAGACCTCGCCAAGCCTCGCTACAAAAGAGAACACCTCGGGTGCAGCTAAGTGATACAGGATGCCCAAACACAGCACGACGTCGAACTCCCCGTGCCTTTCGACGCTGAGGTTCTGGACATCCTCTTGCAACACCGCTAGGTTATCAAGGGCCAGGACCTGCTTAACGAATCGCACCCTTTCGGCCCTCGGCTCGCGCCCTTCAATTGCGACGCATGATGCTTTCCGGCGCGCAAATTCGATCGAGTAAATCCCTTCCCCACAGCCAAGATCCAGGACGCGTAGGTCTTCCACTGTTCCCCCCGTGTGATCGAGAACGCACTGGACGACGCGCTGCAGCTTGATTTCGTCGCCAACTATCTCGGTACCCATGGTGTAGAGGCCGTCTTCTAGATATACGTTGTTGCTGTCCCATGGGCCGTACTTCGCGACCACTTGATTCTTAAGATCCAGAATCGACTTCGTTTCCATGATCTAAGTCCTTTTCTCCCTGTAGGGACCCCGCAGATGCTGGGAACGGGGGCTTCTGCCGCTGTTTTGGTTAGCTCCGCTGTCGGTGTGAATTAAGGATAGGTACATTTTCACCTCCCAACGCTGTGACTTTCAAAGCAACGCTGGAGAGCACCTCGTTGGTCCGCGTATTGTCGAACGCCGAGGTATGGAAAGCCAGTGCCTTATCTGAGGCACGTTCGGGGACGGCAATTGCTCCCAGAAGAAATGTGAGCCACATCAAGCCGCTTCTGAACCCTGCCTCGGTAACGCTGTAGAAGAGAATAATCGTCCACGCGGACAAACGGAGCGGCCCGAGACTGGAAAGAGCGAGCCTTCTGGAAATCGTCCGGTAGCTGGCGATCACGAACCAACCAAGAAAGAAAAGCCCGACTATACCTAGGTTCAAATACATCTCCAGATAGCCGTTGTGTGCCTCATTAATGTGCCCGAGACCAGCGTTCTGCCAGAACCACTCGAGGCGAGGGCCCAGCCAGAAGCTCTCATAGCCCACGCCTAGAACCTGGTTAGTCTTCATGCTAAGCAGGAAGCTCCATATTTTGGTTCTGTCCGTCAGGGTTGGGTCCCGGCCGACAGCCTGGGCCACTGCGTCCTTGACGTCGACCCCGAAGCCGAACGCCAGCGTAAGGTAGAGACAGATTCCGACCGGAATCCCCACCGTGAGGAGAGCAGGGCAGCGCTTGACCGCCTTGCTGCGAGCGGCTGCGATTATCAGGCAGCCGAGCACCAAACAAACGCTGGAGGTCGCGCTGTTGGACATATGCAGCAGCCATAGCGTCATGGCGATAAACGCAACGTTGAGCAGAATGATCCGCTTTGTCCGCCGACTCTCGCGATCGGCCCAGCGTGTCACCGTATCCCAGAAGAAGAAGAGCCCGCACACAAGACATAAAACACCGAGCATGTTCTTTCCCGTTGTAACCCCCGAGTACTCGGCACTACCAGTCCACGGATCCCACGATTTTCCGATCCCGGGATAATACTTTATGAGCACCACGGAAAGAGGGATCAGCAAATAGCCGAGGCGGCGAAGCACCGCACGGATGGCTTCCAGCGGACAAGAATCTGATAGAACGACCAGGACCACCAGATAATTCCCAAGGTCCCGGGAGCATCTCTTAAAGGCAACGAAAGGGAAATCGGACCATAGCACACTTAGCAAGCCAAACGCTACAAACGCCATTAGTGCAAGATTGCGTGTGAAAAAGCTGCCCCAATTGAACGATCGTGATATCAGGATGCCGATGGCCAATAAAATCAAAAGCAAATCAATCGTTCGGTCCAGCGGATTGCCTTCTTGCAAGGTTTGCGCCACAACTCCCGAGGTCAAACCGAGCCATTGAGATGGCAGCCTAGACCCTAGGATGAACATCCAAACCACGGGAACCCAAAGGGCTATCGAGGTACCGCGTACTTTCGCCGGGTCAAACCACAGCAGCACGAGCAACGACATGGTCCAAAGCAGCAGGGCTAATGTGGGGGGCATGGCAGCAGCGCCTTATCTTATCGCTATCTTATGCGAGTGGTTTCCATGCGATTCCGAGCTACGATTCGACGCCTGGGGCGACCATACTAGAGGGCATGCCGTGGTTTTCTTGACCGCTCTCAGCTGGGGTCCTTAACCTTCCTAGCTGGCTAAAAATCGCATCCATGATTTTCGCGGTCAGCAGAATTTCGCGGTAAGGAATGGGTACCGGCCCATCTTCGCGGATCGAGCCGTAGAAAGCTTCAATCAGATATTTCGTGCCGGCGTCGAATTGAAAATCGTTCTTCAGAAACAGCTTGATGTTGGTCGTGAGATTCGCAATGTGCTGCTTGGCAAACAGGACAGGAGGAATGAACTTATCGGCATAGCTCTTGAGTCTTTTGCCGGGAAGCTTGGTTAAGATTTCATGATCCTGATCCAAGATCAGACCGTTTTCCGATCCATAAAGTCGAAACTCCTGGATTGAGGGCCTCATTCGAGTCGAGAAAGTGAAATACGCAGTGGTCCGCTCCTCTTCGGACATGATGACTCGAAGCTCATCGACGATATCGTTTTCGTCGATCGCTTTGAAAAGCCGGCTGACAAAACCGTAGGCCCTGACCTCAGGCGCATCCGTGGTCAAAAATTCGGCAATGCGGGCGATTCCGTGGCTGATGATATTCTGGAGCAGCTTTCCCGGTAATTTGCGGACCCAGTGATTTTTGTCTCCCAGCAGCGCCTTTGCATAACTCGGGTCCGCAAGGTCATAGCAGTAGTAGCTTTCCATATGCACTGGGCCCGCGCCCAAGTATCCGCTGCGCACGAGATCTCTCATGCGGCGCGCAACATGACTGAATTGGTAGTTATGACCGACGGTTAGCTTAAGGCCCTTTGCATTGGCCAAATCGATCAAGATCTGCGCCTGATCGGCATAGAGAGTAAACGGCTTCTCGACATAAACATGAGAGCCCCGCTCAAGGCAGAGCCTGGCAATTGCAAAGTGACTTTCCGGAGGAGTCGTGATGTGGACGACGTCCGGTTGGCTCTTGCTCAGGAGCTCGCCGACATCCGTAAACCGTTCTTTGATCGGGAACCGTTCATAAATCTGCTCCGCCATCAAAGGCTCACGGTCACATACGCCAACGATTTCGCATTCTTCTAATCGCTGAATCTGCGACGCGTGGGCATCAGCAATCTTTCCGCATCCTACGATTGCAACCTTAAGCACGATGTCCGCCCTGCCTGCAACTTTGGAAGTACCGCCGCAATCCTTCCTCAGTAGACACGTTTTGTCTCCAGCCAAGGCGAGCCTTTAACTTACCGTTCGTATACCGTGTTTTTTTCCAGTCGCTGTGCCACCGGCGCAGGTTGAAAGCCGGCGGAAGCTGCCCCTCGGACCATTTCGAGTATTTTTCCCAAAGGAAGCTGAGCGCATAGCTAAAGCTGTGGGGTACAAAAATCGAGCGGAAGCGTTTTACGTTCTTCTTGTACAAGCGTAGGAATTGGCGGCTCGATGGAAGGTCATCGTCCACGATGTTAAAGATTTCGCCATCAACTCCTTTGACGAGCCCCGCCAGTACGATCGCCTCTGCACAATTGTCTACATAGGTGAACGGTATCGTGTTGGATCCGCCCAAATGCAAGAAGAGCCCAAATGTGTCAATGCCAACCCGGCCCGTAATAGAGTGATTGTCGCCGTAGACGGCGCCGGGCCTGACCACAACGTACGGAATTCCGAATTTCGCTCCATACTGAGTGACGATTTGCTCCTGCTTCAGCTTGCCAAAGCAATAGGCCTCCCCTCTGAGTTCGGGATGGTCCTCGACCGGGCACTCTTCATCCAACACTCTCCACCGGGGTTTGCGTTGATTCGAGTAGACTGAAAAGGAACTTATCAGAACGAATCGCTGCAACTGCGCGTGCTGTAAACTCGCTTCGAGCAGATTGCGAGTGGTGACGACGGAATTCATGAATGCGTCCGGGTACGACTTTTCTCCAATACCCGCCGCAAGGTGGTAAATGAGGGCTACCCCCTTGACGGCGGTCTCGCAGTCCTGACGTGAAAGCAGATTCCCTTCTACGATCTTCAGCCGAGCTTCCGGGTATCGGTGCTTCACCACATCCTGAATCCTGGCCATCTTGTCCGACGATCGTGCGAAACAAACCAATCTTCGAAAACCGCGATCGAGTAGACCCTCGACAACTCTAGACCCGATAAAACCTCCGGATCCAGTTATGAGGATCGTGTCGTCAGGTGAGACGAAGAAGGAATTGGAGAAGGTGTTATTCATTCTCACGCCTCAAACGCGACACCACTGTGAGTGTCTTCCTTGATGCTTACGTCCATGCAAGCTCCGGCGCGGCGAGAACTGTTGTGGATGCGCATTCGTAATCCAGGTAAATTCTGGCCTTTATTTGCAGTAATCCATTCGCAGATAACGCCCGGTCCCTTCTCACCTGTTTCGAACGTTGCCGATCGTCTTTTTCCAAACCAGTTGGTCGCTTGGCCAGCCGTTGCGAACCACGCGCCGCGATTCTTCAGATCTTCAATCAAATCGCGATAGCAGCCGCCCCAGAGTCTTTCCGGGGCTAGGCTACGATCATGCCAATTAACCGTGAGGCAGCCTCCGAATTGAACTGCATTGTCCGCGAGTCGTTTGAGACGAGTAGTCGCCTCTTTCGGCGAAAGCGCCAAATGAGTCGGGAAGAATAGCGCTGTGTCCATTGCGTGCATCGGTAGTTCGAGCAGCCGTTTTGATTCGAGCGGTTTATAGACCTGCGTCGTACCTGCACGGTATCCTACGGTTTCGTTGTACCCTATCGTTGAATCGTACGCCGCTCCTGCTTCCTCCATCGCAGCAGACGATTGGCGATCGTAGTAGAGCCAATGCATTCGCACGCCGATCTTTGGATTTCCGGTTAGGCGGCGGATCTCTTCGAGCTCATCACGTCCTTTGGAACTATCGAGCCAAGCATCGATCCCATGTAGCCCGATTTCGCAACCCGCAGCCGCCAATTTTCCAATCGTACCTGCCAATTCCTTCGCCTCATAGCGAGAAGCACGAAAATCGGGCGCCGAACCTCCAACTATTTTGCCCGGCGTATCTTTGAAAGGAATTACAAAAAAGGTTGACGGCGAGCCCATCTCCAACTGCAAGTAACGATCTCCGAAATCAGCCCAGAAATCTTTCGCAAACCCGACATACACAAGCGGCAGCTTTACAGCAGCTGCCCAATTCTCGCAGGCATTTCGAAGCGACAAGCGTCCACGAATGAAACTCCACAATGAACCAAAAACTGCGCGGTACAGAAAGCCGAAAACCGTGTGATCCCATTTGTGCGGGCGAATCGCCGGGTGGTCAACGTCATGAGTCAGACAGGCGATAAATCGAAATCCCTCCGGCACAGGAGGAATTTCGACAACTTCGATTCCACAGGTGACCAGCAAATCCCTCAGAAACGCGATATGCAGCTCCAAAGAAGGTATCCCGGAGTGGATCGCGGGTTGTCCTTCGATAAGCAACTTTCGGATTTCTGCGAAAAGTTCATAACCAACCCGTGCTCGATAAGACTCCCCAATCTGCTCGACGTAGGCGGCGCATTCCACAGAGCCTTCGTCTGTGAGGAGAATGGTTTCGTCCGTCCTAAATGTGGCCGAGTTGCCGTAAATCGGAATTCGGTTTTCGCGATATGCAAGAAGGCAGGAGTGGGTACGTTGATTTAGGACCGTAACCTTCCACTCATCGTCACAACTCGTTTTTCTTCCAGCGTAGACAATGACAAGCCTTGCGGCCGCATCCGCAGAAGACGGGCATCCGCCGGCGCAAATCAAGACATCGTAAGACCGATTGCTGCGATAGAACTCCCACGGAGTCTTGAACAGCTCAAAGAATTCCCGGACCACATCGTGATCCACGGGCTCCGCTATAACGCCGATCGTTGTGGCCATCGTTTAGGCTAACTGGGCTACAGGTTCTTCGTTTGCGCGAAGCCACTCTTCGAAAAGAATCAGGCTGAATAGGATTTTGTGATTATCCTCCCGGCCGGAGGCATGGTGCTTGAAAAGCTCCTGCACGGGAGTTGGACGTAGATATTGGTAGATTTTCGAGCCGCTGTCGAGCAGCGTCTCGGACATCTTGCCGTCGATTGCGCCTCGGAACCAATCGTCTACAACGTTGACGGCGAAACCCCGTTTTGGCCGCTTCAGAATGGGTTTGGGAAGATACGCACGGCACACTTGTCTGTGCAGCCATTTCCGCGAACCGTTTCTCACTTTCAAATTCGCCGGCAATCTCTCCACGTATTCGACAATCTCTTTATCAATAAACGGCACGCGAAGTTCGAGACTATTTGCCATGGACAGCTTGTCCGCGTACATAAGGAGTTCGTCCGGTAAAGTCGATCGCACCTCGAGGAACTGGAGTCCACCGAGTTCGTCGGTTTCCGTCATAAGCTCAGCGAGATCTTCCCATCCCTCCGGAATGCTTTCTCCCGCTCCAGGTTCCAGTAAACCCTCTTGGAAAAGTCCTGCTACTTGTTTGCCTGGAAGAAGCGAAAGGACATTTTGATATCTGCGCATCCGATCCGAAATTCCCAGCGAATGCACTCCTCGCTTGAGCATCTCGTTTCGAGGCAGAGATTCGACCGATAACGAAAGCGGCGTCCGCATCCAGCCCGGCAATTTGGCCCACAGCCCGCCATAGCGGACACCCAGGTGGCGCTTGTAACCGCCAAACAATTCATCCGGGCCTTGGCCAACCAGAGCTACTTTGACGTCCTGCCGGGCTCGCTGACACACGAAGTACATGGGAACGATGGACGAGGCAGCAATGGGTTCTTCCAACGAAGCGACAATCCTAGGCAGCGCTTCCTCGAAAATCGATTTCGTGATCGTTATGCTGGTGTGCTTGGCTCCTAATATCCGAGCGGTTTCTGCCGCGTCGGCCAGTTCATCCTCGGCAAAGCCCGAGCCGTATCCCACCGTATATGTGGGCCACGAACTTCCGTTCAGATTCATAAGCGCCAGTAATAGCCCCGAGTCTAAGCCGCCGCTGAGGAGCAATCCCACAGGCACGTCGCTGATGAGTTGACGCCGAATCGCTGCTTTGTAAAGCTCGAGCAATTCTTCCCGGGCTTCGTCCGGCGACTTTGTGGGAGCAAAAGGAACCGGCTTGAACCGGTACCACCGGCTGACCTCGCAAATGCCGTCTTGAACAGTTAGCTTCGTTCCTGGCGCCAGTTTGCGAATGCCCTTGATGATGGTGTAGGGCGACGGCGTAAACCGGTTGCGAAGGAACAGGTTCAGCGATGAAGGATCGATTTCGGCCTTGTCGGCCATCGTCGCGCGAACGGCGCGCATTTCCGAGCCAAAATACAGACTCCCTCGATCAATCCGGTAGTAGATCAGCTTTATTCCGAAGGCGTCACGTGCAACCACCAGCCGTTTTTTCTTCGCATCCCAGATTGCGAGGCCAAACATTCCGTTAAGGCGATTCAGGACTTCATCGCCCCACTGCTTGTAACCGTGGATGATGACTTCCGTATCCGAATTTGTGCGGAAAACGTGCCCGAAGGCTTCCAACTCACGCCTAAGCTCCGGGAAGTTATAGATTTCACCGTTAAAAATTACCCAGACGGATTCTTCCTGATCCGACATGGGCTGATGACCCCCCGATAGATCGATGATCGAAAGCCTACGAAAACCAAAGCCAAGCGGCCCGGAGATGTAATAACCCTCATCGTCGGGTCCTCGATGAACGATGGACCGTGCCATCGCCTCGACGTCCCGCCGGTGAACCGGCGCCTGGCTTTCGAAGTTATATTGACCGCAAATTCCGCACATAGGAGTTCCTCAGTTTGCAGCGTTCGAGCTCACCACGTCGGCCGAGCCGCGAACTATGCCGTCTTGGACCTTACTTAATCGAGAAAGCAAGAAACAAAGGGCGCGGAATACCTGCGCCTGAGCCCAACGATGCATCGGTACATTGTCCCAGCCAATCAGAAGCTGACGCGCCCTAAATGAGCCATCAGCTTTTTGCCAGCGCGCAAAGAGATCTGTGACAACATTCGACAATACTGCGTCGAGTTGTTCGAAGCGGCCCAACAACAAAGCGCCCAGGTTGATGCACTCCGCATAGTCATACAGCTCTTTCCGATAAACGGTCATTCGCGGTCGTTTGGAAAATGGCACCGGCAGGCCCTGCGCATCGACCAAATTCTTAACGTAATAATTCACGCCACTCTGAATAGCGCTCCACGTGTTAGGAGAGGGCATCAACCCTTCGATCTTGACGAGCGCCTTCAGAACAAAACAAGTATGAAAATGGTCTACGAAGTCTCTCGCGCCTTCAGTTGAGTAGTACCAGGAGCCATCCGCATTCTGCGAGGCTAGAACGAAGTTCAGGTTTCTTTTCGCCGCCGCTAGATATCGCGGCTCGGACAGCTCGATACCGGCTTTCGTCAGAAGGAACGCTCGATAGGCACTTGCATTGACGACGCCGCACGGGTCGTCCGGGAACGGCGTATAGCCGCAGCTGGCTGTCTCGGGCGACGTCTCCATATCGCGGTAAGCACTGAAACCGTGGTTTGCGATCGATTGCATAATTTGGAACCACTTCGGGTTTCCATCGATCGCGTAGACTGCCGAGAACGCCTCATAGACGTAGGGCAGCGTGGTGATAAGAGGTGTACCTGCTTTCAAAGTGCCGGTTCTCGTTTCCCAATCGAATGGGTATCCCCAGCAGTAGTCTTCATAATCTCGGCAACGAGTCTCCTGTAAGACGTCCAGGAAGTGAACCGCACGCCGGTAGTATTTGTCCCCCCCGTAGATGCCCGCGAGAAACGCAAATCCCATCGCGTAGTGGGCATCAGCGATGGCAAAGCGTTGCGGCTTCCAGAAAAGTCGTCGCGCCGATGGCAGGAAGGCCTCGCAAAATATCATCGGGGCGACCGCGAGAGTCCCGAGAGCCGGTTTGCGGTAATACAGAGCCTTCGCGCCTCGACCCATCTTACTGGCGAAGAAACTCTGATGGTCGTAGGAGGTCTCGCCATAGGCGTCGAGCCATTTCGCAAAACGGCCGATGGAGGGTTCGATTTCGGCGGCTGAAATATTGGCCATGATTTTTGGGCGAAGGGGTGACGACGGTCAGTCGGGAAGGACTTTGAAGTTATCGACCGATTTCAAGGTAAGAACGGATTTTAGAATGGAGCCTAGTTTCCGCATCTGTTCTTTGCGATGAAACGCCATCAGTTTCTTGGAGATAGGTCTCTTTTCCCGTTTCAGCATCGCCCACCCATAGCCCAAACCAAGAGCAAGGCCTTCTACTACGAAGGGGCGCTTGGTCATTCGATACATGACGCGGAAGAGTTCCCAGATTGGGTGGCCACCAAGATAGTAGTCTTTTTCACCATACGAGAATGCGGCGGCGAAGAAGCTGCGCTCGGCAGTTCCCAAGTGCCTGTAGTGAAAAAATGTCTTCTCGCGGAACGATCGTGTCTTCCATCCCATCATGCGAGCTGTCGTAACCGCGATCCAATCGATGCCGCCGGCCTTGTTTGCGAAATAGCCATCAATCTCCTGGAAGCACTCGCGACGAAAGAGCTGGCACTGCCCCGAAACGTGATTCTGTCCCTCAAAACTGTCCGATGCCGAGCTGTACCCGCCTTCCTCCCTGAAGACGGTTCCGGCCACGCCCAGACGAGGGTCCGCTTTGAATTGCTTCAGCAGGAACTCAAAGTGATCGGGATCCAACAGAACATCCGAATCCAGGTTGCCGATAACGTCGTAATCGACGTTCTTTAATCTTTCCAGACCGGCGTTGAAGGCATGGACTTTCGCCGCAAAGTTGCGCTCCTGCCGCACGGGACGATTGACTACTTCGATCCAGTCGTATTTCGAGGCATAGGCTTCCGCGACTGTTCCGGTCCGGTCGGTTGAGCCATCGTTCACGATCACCCATTTCACGGGAAGGACGGTCTGATGAATCACGGAGTCAATCGTCTTCTCGATGAAAGCCTCTTCGTTGCGAGACGGGGTAACCAGCACGTATCGCGGCAGAACAGACTGCTGCTCGGGTTGGCCCGCTTTCATATCAGTACCGGCTGTTTGGAATTGGGTCATAGCTAGTTGCCCGAGGCGCCCTGGTGAGCGTAGACCTCATGCCGCTCATTCGTAAGCGATTCGTCGTACCGTTCCTCTGATTCGTACACCACCACGTGGCTGCCACGATTCGAAAAGCCAAAAGGAACACACAGCAGTTTCTTGAGTTTCGCGCGCAGCGCCTGTCGACATTCCGGCGGCACAAAAAACAGCATGAAACCGCCGCCGCCCGCTCCCAGAAGTTTGCCACCGAGAGCGCCGGCGCTGCGGCCAGCCTCGTAAATTTCATCGAGGTTGTTGTTCGTGATGTTTCCTGTCAGTGTTCGCTTGAGCTGCCAGGAATCATGCAACAGGTGCCCAAATTCGTCCAAAGAAGAACCTGGATTCGTAAGGATGGCCTCGGCTTCGTTAACCATCTCGTGCATCGTTGCAAGCTCATGCTTGCGCTGGTGGGTCACACGAATCTGTTCCTTCGCGATTTCAGACGCGGTCCGGGAAAAGCCCGTAAAGAAGAGCGCAAGGTGTTGTTGCAGCTGAGCCAGCCTGTCCCGAGAAGCGATCAGCTGCCGGACTTCGAAACTGCCGTCTACGTTGAAGTTGATCCGGTTGAAGCCGCCATATGCCGCGCTGATCTGGTCCTGTGAACCAACGGCTTCTCGAAGCACTTCCTGTTCCACGTGGATTGCATCCGCGGCAAGAGCGTGTTTGCTGCGCATTTGATCCTTGAGGCCGTGCAGTCCCAGGAGGAGCCCGACCGTAAACGCAGAGCTAGTGCCCAAGCCGGTTCGGGCTGGCAGGTCAGCAACGTGATGAATCTCAACTCCGTCTTCCACGCCCATGTACTGCAAGCAGCCGCGCACCGATGGATGTTCGAATGCGCCGTTGTGGTTGACGTTTTCAACCTTGGAATACGAGACACGGCTGTGATATTCGAAAAATGGAGGCAATCTTCGGCAAGTGATGTAGCAAGACTTGTCTATAGTCGTCGAGAGCACCGCGCCACCGAACTCCCGATACCAGACAGGGTAATCGGTGCCGCCGCCGAAGAATGAGATTCTGAGTGGAGTTCGCGTGATGATCATAGGCCTCGCTTCGCTTCTACTCGTGCGTCCTGAAACATTCCATGTACTGTGTCGGCCACCGCGAACGACTCCGCTGCAGCTTTCTCTCGTTCCAGTATTTGGCCGATCGCGTTTAGCAATGACGGGGCGAAGATATCGGCGGAAACCGATGGGGCCGGGCCCGATTCCGTTTCGCGTCCAGCCGCTTTTACAGCGCCTAACCTGGCCGTTTTACATCCCGCATTTTTGCCCGCTTCGATATCGCTCTCCGAATCGCCGATCATCCACGATGCCCGCAATTCAATTCCGTGCTCGCGGGCTGCCTGCAGCAACATTCCGGGAGCTGGTTTGCGGCAACGGCAGACCGGTTCGATTTCGTGCGGGCAGTAATAGATTCCGTCGATCGTAGCTCCGGCCTGAACGAGAAATTCCAACATCCCCTCGTGCATTAACTCCAGATCTACAGCTGTCATCAGTCCTTTCGCGACGCAGCGCTGGTTAGTGACGACGATGACGCGAAAGCCGGCGCGGTTCAGTTGAGCAATGCCTTCGATCACCCCTGGCAGAATCTGAAGATCCTCCCGGCGCGTGATGTAATCGCCCTCGGGCGGCTTTCGGTTTATCACCCCGTCACGATCGAGGAACACTCCTTTTGTCACGGAGCTTCATCTCCATTATTGCTCTCCCCACGCGCCGCGTTCTCTAAGGCGCGGCAAAGCCCTTGGGCGCGGGCGTAGTCTTCGGGCGTCCCGATGTCGATGAACAATCCGTTTTGCTCCGCTGCGTACATGCCCTGGGAAAGCAATCGCGGGAATATTTCCCTTTCAAGGCTCACTGGTCCCTCTGGAATGTGCTCAAGGACGGCGCGGCTGAAAACGTACACGCCACCGTTTACAATGCCAGGCGCCTCGGCGCCTGCCTTCTCGGCGAAACCAATGACTCGATTCAGCGCGTCCAGGCGAACGGTTCCGTATCGTGCGGCGTCGGCAACCCTGCGCACGGCCATGCTGACAAGGCCGCCGTGTTCGCGATGGAAGCGGAGAAGTTGACGCACATCCATTTCCAGAAAAGAATCGCCGTTCATCACCAGAAACTCGGAGGCCTGCTTCAGGTAGCGCTCCGCAAATTTCACAGCGCCTCCCGTTCCCAGCGGCCGCGTTTCCTTGGAGTACTCGATTTCAAGGTTCCATTTACTGCCATCGCCAATTTGCGCCTCGATCTGATCGGAAAGATAACCCGTGCACATTACGAGACGCCGCATTCCCTGCGCTCGCAATTGCAACACCAGCAGTTCGAGGAACGCCGTATTGCCGACAGACGCCAGTGGTTTGGGCGTAGAAGGCAGGACGGCGCGCAATCGGGTTCCCATTCCCCCTACGAGCAGGACAATAGGCACGTCTTGCTCCGCGGCTTCCAAGCGCACGCCGATGTTCGCTCGGAGTTTCGCTGTGAGTGCTCGACTCATTTATCTTCGAGGGAGATACCGTGAACTGAAGTTATCACAAAACCCGATGCCAGTATTCGAGCATGGACTGAAGAGTTTGCTCGAAAGTCATCAAGGGTTTCCAGCCTGTGTCTTTACGAATTCTTTGCGTGCTGCCGAAAATGATTTTCTCGTCAGAGGGGCGCATCAGGCGCGCCGCGGGCCGGATCTCTGCTCGTACGCCTGACAGATGTACGGCTGCATCCAGCACTTCGCTCATCCGATATGTCCGTGCGGCGCAAAGGTTATATGCTTCGCCTCGTTTCCCCTTTGCTGCTGCGAGGTAGAAACCGCGCACAGCATCATTCACGTCCAGAAAAGCCCGGCGAGGTTTCAAGTTTCCAACCTCGATGACTGGTTTTTTCTGGCCTTTCTTGATCGCGACAATCTGCCTCACGAAATCGGAAGGCGCATCGTTCCTCTTGCCTGCGCCGGTTGTATTGAAAAGCCGTATATTCACCGCCGGGATTTTGTAGTCGAGAGAGTACTCGCGCGCCAGCAGGTCCAGGCACACCTTGCTGATGCCATAAGGATGCAAGGGCCGAAGCGGCTGGCTTTCAGTAACGGGAATGGCCGAGGCTGGCACTGTCCCGTATTCGGCGCTCGAGCAGGCCGAAACGACCACGGAAGGCCTTCTCAGCCGGCGCACCGCCTCGAACAAATATAACGAGCCCATTACGTTCGCTTCGAACGTTCCCACTGGATCCGCCCAAGACACGGTCGGCAGGCTTTGTGCTCCCAAGTGGAATATGTGTGTCGGTTTGCACTTCGTTATTACTTTCGTGACCTGCTGGCGATCTCGCAAGTCACATCGAATGAACTCGACATTTGGCAATCGCGGAAATGCAGTGGAACCACGAAGGAGATACAATCCGATCACTTTCCATCCCCGGCCGTGCAGGAACTGAACCATGTGAGAACCGATGAACCCTTCTGCCCCGGTTATTACTGCGATCTTGGGCATCACCATGTCGCCAGGCTGAAGCACGGCAGGTACAGGGGGGTTGCATAGATATGGGTCATAATTTCTTAGCCGGCAAGAATATCCGTTACACGGCCGATCAGGGTCTGTCTCTCGAGTTCCCAGGTATGTTCCAAGTAAACTTGCTGCCCCTTTCGCACCATCTCGAGACTTTCCTGCGGATGCGAATACACATACTGGATTTGCTTGGCGAGGTCGCTCGCATTCCCAGCCTCGAAGAATAGAAGCGATCCACCACCGAAATAGTCGGTGATCCCGGACGTGGACGGCGCGATCACTGGCTTGCCAATCGCTAAATACTCGAAGATGCGAGTCGGCGTGTTAATTTCGGTAAAAGCATTCAGCCGATTGGGTATCACGCCTAAGTCACACTTCTCGATCTCTTTCACGACTTCTTCGTGCGATTTGGGCCCGAGGTACCTGATGGCCTCGTGTACGCCTTTATTTCGGGCTTCCTCCAATACCTGTTCGAGAAAGGCGGTCTTGGAACCAAGAATTCGTAGTTCCGCGCCGGGGATACTCGCTCGTACCCGCGCCAGCGCGTCGACAGCAAGATCCAAGCCATTTCGTTCGAGCAAAGACCCGTGGTAAAGGATCGCGAACGGTCGCTTCTTTAATTCGTTCGCGGAGCCCAGCGCCACTGCTGGCCGGAATGGGAATATCTGGCCGTCAGGAGAATTCATGACCACGGCGATCTTCTCTGGCTTGCAGCTTCGCGAAGAGAATATTCGCTTGCAGGCGATATTAACCGTGACCACCAGATTCGCCGCGGCGAAGCTCCACTTCTCGAGGCGCTTCAAGAGGCGAACGCTTCGGTTTTGCTCGCCGGCGTTGAAGATCGTCATCATGAGCTCGGGCATCGGATCGTGCATATCGAGCACTACCTTCGCTCCGAGCAGCCGAGGTATCAACCCACTCACGACGAGAATGTCTGGCATATTGTGCACGTACACCAGGTCGTAGCCGCGCATCAGCGCGCGAAAACCAAAGACCAATGACGAAAACAGAATGAAGGAGGCGTATCGGTAGGCGTACTTAACCTTGCTGCCGCGCTCCTCTTTATTAACCCGAACACGGAGCACTTCGATCCCGTTCAGGCTTTCGCGCCTTGGGGCGTTCTTGCTTCCCAGGCATATCAAATCCACGGTCATACCTTCACCGACGAGCGCCTCGATGGCGCGTCGCGGCCGTGGGTCAAATGGGTAGGACGAAAACGTGACCATCGCCACTCGCTTTCCTTCAAGCAGTCTTCTGCTGACGCCGCCTAAAGGTTCTGCATGCGAATGGGTTTCGATTGGCTGGGTCATCACAGGATTGGCCATGGTCGATATGTTTGTCAGCTAGGCGTCGTCAGGCCGGCTCTTGCCACATCCGGGAGTGCGCGCTTCGAATCACCTCGATCAAACGGCTACCTTGACCTGAGCGTTCAATTCCTTACGACTCTCGCGCTGAATCTTCTTTTGGTTAGACTCATCGATTGCCTTCAAAATCGTTGAATCGTCGAATTTGCGCAAAATATCGATATTAGGCAGCACGCAATGGCCGCCGATGATTCCCGGGAAATACTTGACTGCGGGGAAAAATGAGATTTCGTCGTAAAAAGAGGCGACTTCCTCGTAAGCTTGTCCCGCGCGATCGCAGTACCTCTCCACCTCCTGCGCCCAGGCGATCAGAAGCCCGAAATAAGTAGTCTCGCTCAGCTTCGCCAGTTCTGTTGCTTCTGGTGCCGACAGGACCTTCGTATTCAAACCCATCGACTCAAAATGCTCAGCGGCGCGCCGTCCGCTGGCGGGATCCAGCGCCCCTACGAACTTGGTATAGGTTTGGAGCTGCTCTAGCATGCGCGCATGCTTGCCGCGTACAGGGCTATTTACCACCGAAGCGCCGGTTCGTTCCGCTATCGCTCGTGTCGTCCCGACGGCCACGGTGCTATTAACGATCGTCAAGGCGGGCTTGAAAAGCTCCATGTAGCGCGCGGTCTCACCGATAAAATCCTTTATGGCAAAGGGATAACAAACGTGGAGGATATCGACTTTATCGACTCGTACAACAGGAGGCGAGATGTCCACACCGATGGCTTCGTGATGTTTGGAAACCAGATCGAGAAGCGGCTTGCCGACCTCTCCTAAACCCGCGATCACAACCGTTTGTCTTTCTTTCATTGCCATCATCTCCTCCCCTTTGCTTTATACAATTTGGTGTGGCCTGCCTTTATCAACATCTCGCGGCTGGGCCCTTGAAATCGCCGGAACTCCAAACTTGCCAAATGCGTAGAGCAACCAACCGAAGTGCTCAGGGCGGGCTTCAAATCGAATTTTCAGAAGCTCTGGTGGCAGCCCACGTGAAAACCCCATAAAGCTGAGGGCCGCCTCCCAATACTTTGCCAGCGGCCTTCGTGGTCCGATTGAATCCCAGATCAAACTAGAACCGGAATCCCGAAGATCAATTGCCAATTCATTTGCACCGGCAATCCAGGACAATCCCTTGTAAATCGAATCGTCAAAACTCTGACAAGTCGCTTCCCGTAACGCAAGAAGCGCAGCAGGCGCAATTCCATCCTGTTGGCAGGAAAAAACGGGGTACTGATTCACAACACGGCACGTGCGCGCATCATAAAGGTGCCACCATTGGCCCATCTCTCCCTGAAGGGCACAAAGCGCTTTCGCGCAGTTCAGCGCGGGCTCCAGTGGCTCCTCGATCTCAAAGGCTCGTGCAAATATCGAGAGCGCGTAAATAGCATGGGCCTGATCGGCAAATGTTCCAAACCGCTTGCAAAAGGGCTTTCGTAGGGAAATGGGAGACGCCGCATGTCCGAAGATGCCACTCTCACTTTGGTTTTCCAAAAGTAAGTGATAAGTCTCGGCGGCAACATCTGTCAGGTCCGGAAGCGCTCCGGGACACGCCAGCCTCGCGTGCGCTATCCCCGTCAGAAACCAGGCGAGCGCCGTCGTGGAGCCGTGCCGTCCATCCGGATAACTCTCGAGGGCCTTACCGAAATTGAAGGCGTCAAGCCGTACTCCAAGTCGTTCGGGTTCGCACAGCGCAGTGAACCAGGTCAATAGCCCCAGATCTCCGATACTCCTGACCCAGGTTGAATCGCGCCACACAGCCTCTCGAATCGAAGCAGTGTCAAAAGGTTCGGCTACTCCGGACTCTGCAAGACGTTGAACACCTAACAGGGCTATGATCGTGCCTCTAAGCGAAGTGCCTTGCCGGCTCAGTCCGTTCTCCGTCACTGTGATGCGCTGAAAGAAGAGTTTTTCCTTCTCGTCGAACAATGAAACGAGCGACTGAAGCGCCAGAGAATTCAGTCCAAGTGCGTACCATTGCGGGCTGCCATTCCCAACGGGATTACTGACTACGCCATGCTGAGCGAAGGCAAGCTCTTCAATTAACCGCTGGGACATTCCGATCCCCGACAAGGTATCTGCAGCCAAAGGATTAGATCAACGGGAGAAGGGTCGAAGGAACAAGGACAAGCGATCCACTTTTATAATCTTGAACCCGAACGGAGAATCGAATACTGCGTCAGCCGCCAAATCATGGAATGCCGGCCGAGAACAATCACTGTCTAGGCAATCACTTCCTGCAACACTGTGTAAGAAGGGGCGAGGAGTGTGTTTCGAGAACCGCCAATGGGCGCCACGCAGGAGCGGTCGACCTCCAACGAAACAGAACGCTGGAGCAAGGAAACCGAGACGACAATGCGATGATTGCCCTTAAACTGAATCAGGATTCCTTCCAGGCCCGTCAACGATTCCCTCTCGATCCGAACTTTCTGACCGAGCTCAAGATAAGGCCAGGGCTCTGCGTGAAGGCCCGATGAAATGATAGTTTGGATGCCAGCAACTTCACTTTCGTCGACCGGAACGGGAATCCGTCCGCGGCTAACCACGGAAATGACCCCCGGCGTAACCAGAACTGGTAAGCGTTTCTGTGCGTCGAACTGGCAAAAGAGATATCCAGGGAACAAGGGAGCATTCACCTCTCTGACTCTGCCGCTCCAGCGCTTCTTAATGCTATATGTGGGATTAAGCGTCTTGTACCCTTTGCCCGATAGCAATACAGCTGTGGAGCTCTCCCAGCGAGCCCTGACTTGAAGGGCAAACCAACTCTGGCCGTCAGTTACAGGGTTCATCGCGAGTTCACTCCCTTCGCCATCGTATCGGCGTCCGTATAGGCTACCGCCAAAAACGCGTCATTTAGCGCTGATAACTATAAAGCATGCTGGTTGCCAGGTGCACGGCTCGAGGTCAATCTTCAAGACACTGAAGAATAAGGGGTTGCCAAACACACCGGCATTGCTCGGCTTAAGGGACGTCATCGCGAGGCGCCTTCGAGTGAAAATTGTTACCACCAAATGCCATAGGGTTTCCCTGAGCCCTGATCGTACGCTTAATCCTAATGGAAGACAATCGGAGACGATGATAATAAAGGGGATACAGATATACCAACCTGCTTATATTCCGTGACTTACAGACGTCAGCAGGCAGCCCACAAGAAAGTAACAGTTGAGGTTCAGCCAGCGGTTTATATTACAGACGTAGTTGGCTAAACGGCACCATTGAGCGCGCCAACGGGGCGCCGCGTGGAACAGAATCCCTCAATCGCTTTGGCGACGCGGACTTGTTCCTCGTTAGTAAGGTAAGGGTGCATAGGTAGTGAGAGAAGGTTACGGCAGGCCCGTTCAGCTACCGGGAAATCACCCTCCCGATATGCCAGGTTTTGATAAGCCTTCTGCAAGTGGACCGGCACGGGATAGTGGATGCCATGCCCGATATTCTCCGATTGCAAGTGCTCGAGCAGTTCATTCCGTTCGGTCACGGCGACAACGTATAAATGAAAGATTGACTTAGACCAAGCCGGTTCGAATGGAAGAGCGACCTCCTCCAGCGAAGAAAGTAGTTCTTTATAGCGCGCTGCCGCTTCTCGCCGTTTCTGGTTCCAGTCCGCCAGATGCCGGAGTTTGACCTGAAGTATGCCTGCCTGAATCGCGTCGAGACGGCCGTTATACCCTTCAATATCGTGGTAATACTTCTTGGCCGACCCATGATCTCGGAGCATGCGAATTTTCTTCGCCATCTCCTGGCTGTTGGTGGTCACAGCCCCGCCTTCACCGCAAGCGCCCAGATTCTTTCCTGGGTAAAAGCTAAATCCAGCGGCAGCTCCCATCGATCCGGCTTTGAACCACCGGTTCCGCGCTTTCGAAAAATATTCCGCCCCGTGCGCCTGGCACGCGTCTTCGATGACCGTCAGATTGTAACGGGCGGCCAGCTCCAGAATGGGATCCATGTCCGCCATCTGCCCATAAAGGTGTACAGGCACGATCGCTGAGACAGGGCGATATCGCTTTTTGTGAATGGCCTTGCGAATGTGTGGGTCATAATCACATTGCGTTTCGAGGTAGTTCCGCAACTTCTCCGGATCCATCGTGTAGGTCGCTGGATCAACGTCGACAAAGTCCGGCCGCGCCCCTGCCTGCGAAATCGCTTCGGCTGTCGCGATGAATGTGTTCGGCACAGTGATGACGATGCTTTGCGGCTCCACGCCGGCCGCCATCAGTGCAAACCGCAGGGCGTCGGTACCGCTGCTGACTCCTATACAAAAGTTGGTATCACAAAATTGCGCAAATTCGCGCTCGAAGCCGTCCACCATCGGCCCGCCGATAAACCCCGCAGTGCGGAGTGCGGACCGAAATCCGTCTACCAGTTCCTCCTCAAGATCTCGATGAGGCGTCACCAGATCGACAAAAGGAATGTGGCCATTCAGGCTCATTTGCCCACCTTTATTTCCGGCGCGATCGAGCGCAGGATTTTTGCTGGATTACCAGCCACGATCGTGTTGGCCGGCACGTCGCGAGTAATTACGCTGCCGGCCCCGACGATTGCATTCTCTCCAATCGTCACATTAGAAAGAACTGTCGTTCCCGAGCCAATCGAAGCGCCCTTCTTCACCAGCGTTTTCTCAACCTTCCAATCGGCTTCCGTCTGCAACCGCCCCTCCGCAGTCGCTCGGGGGTAGGAGTCGTTAATAAAGGTGACGCTGTGCCCGATGAAAACGTCGTCCTCGATCGTTACGCCCTCGCAGACGAATGTATGGCTTGAAACTTTGCAGTTGTTGCCAATTTTCGCATTCTTCTGAATTTCAACGAACGCCCCGATTTTCGTGTTGTCGCCTATCTCGCAACCGTAAAGATTGATAAACTTCGACAGCTTTACGTTTTTACCGAGTTTTACGTCGGGCGTAATGCTCAGGTATTCGCTCATAGCTGGACGAGTTTACCCTTCTGCTGGAGCGAGCGGTCCGCAGCCTCCAGCGTGCGCACCACCTGCAGGCCGGCAACGCCATTGTTGAACGGCTGCTTGTCTTTCAAGATGCAATCGACGAAGTAAGCGGCCTCGAGCTTCAGCGCCTCGACTTGCTCCACTCTCGGCGCCCACATATCCCCCGAGCGATAACTCACCAGCAACTTGTAGACGTCGCCGCTCATTTCCACGCCTTTGTCATAAATCTTGATCTTCTCATCCGCTTCCAAGTCGTTCCATACCAGCATTTTCTTCTCGCCGCCAATCAAGGTCGTGCGCACTTTCACGGGCGAGAGCCA
>Ga0335085_10001394_pt1 | contig 52032 bp, 51 predicted proteins | sample Lox_Sample_45_FD_206712 | JGI IMG/M metagenome (GOLD analysis project Ga0335085, IMG submission 206712) | Soil microbial communities from Loxahatchee National Wildlife Refuge, Florida, United States - Lox_Sample_4.5 | ecosystem: Environmental > Terrestrial > Soil > Wetlands | place: USA... | reverse complement strand
GCGCTGAAATCTTTTTTCTTTTCACCGTCACCGCTGCGCGAGGAACGGCCAAATACCATCCGCTCCTTGGGCAGCGGCGAGGCGGCCGATCTCGAGCGCCCAGGCGCTCTCGACGCCGAACTCGTCGCGCCAGGACCAGAGCCGGCGCGTCAGATGATGCAGGCGATGCTCGTGCGTGAAGCCGATGGCGCCGTGGACCTGGTGCACGATGTCCGTGACCTTGCCGGCGGCCTCCCCGACGCGGAGCTTCGACGCGGCGGCTGTGAAAGCGAGATCGCCGGCAACTGCGCCCTCGACCGCGGCTGCAACCGCGACGCCCGCTGCCGCGACCTGCTCGGCGGCGAGGGCCAGCTGCTGCTGGATCGCCTGGAACTTTCCGATGGGGCGGCCGAACTGCACGCGGTCGTTCGCATAGGTCACGGCGAGGCGCAGTGTCTCCTCGAGCGCGCCCGCCATCTGCGCCGCACGGAAGAGCGCGCCGAGGCAATAGACCACGCCGGCATCGGCACCGAGAGGCGCGCCCGCGACCGAGCGGACGTCGAGCGGAAGATCGAGCGCGATGTCGTCGCGGGGCTCGCCGGCCATGTTGAGATCGGGCTCCACCGCGGCGCCCAGCGGCGCAATCACGGCCACGGCGGTGTCGGTGGAGACGACGAGCCCGCGGGCGTTGCGGCCCCAGGGGAGCGCGCGGGCGACACCCTGGAGATGCCAGCCCGCGCCCGCGCGGCGCAGTTGGAGCCGCTCGTCCGGGCGGTCGATCGCGAGCGCGAGCGGCCCCTCCGGCGGCGCGAGCCCCGCGCGGCGCGCGAGCCAGCGCGCGAGCATCGTCTCCGGCAGCGGCAGCGGCACCGCGAAGCGGCCCGCGGCGCGAAGCACCGCTACGGCATCGGCGAGCCCGTCGAGCGCGCCGCCGCCCTCGCCGCTCAGCGCATCGAGAAACCCCGCCGCGGCCGCCGCGTCCCAAAGCGCCTGCGGCCAGGCGCCGCCCTCGGCGGCGTTGATCGCGGCGGGCGTCGCGAGATCCGCGAAGAGACGCGCGGCGCTGTCGTAGACGAGCGTGTCGCTCATCTGAGCCCCAGCCCGCGCGCGATGATGCCCCGGAGGATCTCCCGCGTGCCGCCGCGGAGCGTGAAGGAGGGCGCGTGCAGCACCGCCTCCGCGAGCACCTCCTCGAAGCGGTCGTTGCCGCCGGGCCGCCGTCCCCGCGGCGCGAGGAGCCGCACGAGCTCGGGAATCTCGCGCTCGAAGGTGGTGCCGAGGTCCTTCACCACCGCGGCCTCGAGGTTCGGCATCTCGCCCGCCTGCAGCATGCCCGCGACCGAGAGCGACATGCGCCGGAGCGTCCAGAGATGCGCGGTCATGCGCCCGAGCGCCTCGGCCGCGCGCGGCTCGGGATTGGCGCCGATGCGGCGCGCAAATTCCACCATGAGGCGGAAGGTGCTGACGAAGCGCTCGGGGCCCGAGCGCTCGAAGGCGAGCTCGCTCGTCACCTGCTTCCAGCCCTCGCCCTCGGTGCCGACGAGGCGGCTCTCGGGCACGAGCACGTCGTCGAAGGTGACCTCGGTGAAATCGAGATCGCCCGCGAGGTTCTTGATGGGACGGATGCCGACGCCGGGCGCGCGCACGTCGACCAGGAGCTGCGAGAGACCCTTGTGGCGGTCGTCGCCCGCGGGCGAGGTGCGGCAGAGCGTGATCGCGAAATGCGAGCGATGGGAGTGGCTCGTCCAGACCTTGCGCCCGTTGAGGCGCCATCCGTCCGCGGTCCGCTCCGCGCGGGTGCGGATCGAGGCGAGGTCGGAGCCGGAATCGGGCTCGCTCATGCCGATGCAGAAGAAGCATTGGCCCGCCGCGATCCTCGGCAGGAACTCCCGGCGCTGCTCCTCGGTGCCGAAGCGCAGCAGCAGCGGGCCGCTCTGGCGGTCGGCGATCCAATGCGCCGCGACCGGAGCTCCCGCGATCAGCATCTCCTCCGTCACGACGTAGCGCTCGAGCGAGCTGCGCTCGCGGCCGCCGTAGCGCTTGGGCCAGGTCATGCCGATCCAGCCGCGCTTGCCGACCTCGCGCGAGAATTCCGGGGAATGGGCGGTCGCGAAATCGCCGGCGGGGCGCCAGAACCCGTTGGCGCGCGCCTCCGCGAGGAACGCCCGGACCTCGCGGCGCAGCGCCTCGCATTCCGGCGGGAGCGTGATGGGATCGAAGCGGAAGGTCGCGGACAAGGGCGGAGCGGTGCGTTCGCAGGGAATGCGCGAGCATAGAGGGATTCCCCGCGACTGCAAATGCCCCTATGCTCGCGCGTCCCTCCAGCAGCACGGATCCCGAGATGCAGATCGAACCTTTCAAGATTGCCATCGATGACGCCGCGATCGCGGATCTGAAGGACCGTCTCGCGCGCACGCGCTGGCCGGATCAGCCCTTCGACGCCGGCTGGGAGCTCGGCACGGACATCGCCTATCTCCGCGAGCTCGTGGAGCATTGGCGGACGCGGTTCGATTGGCGCGCGCAGGAGCGGGCGCTCAATGCATTCCCGCAGTTCCGCGCGAGCGTCGGCGGGGAGACGATCCATTTCCTTCACCTCCGCGGCAGAGGTCCGAAGCCGCTTCCTCTCGTCGTCACCCATGGCTGGCCCGGAAGCTTCGCGGAGATGGTGAAGCTCGCCCCGCTCCTCGCCGATCCCGCGGCGCATGGCGGCGACGCCGCCGATGCTTTCGACGTGGTGGTGCCGTCGCTGCCGGGCTACGGCTTCTCGAGCAAGCCCAAGCGGCGCGGCATGAGTCCGTTCCAGATCGCCGCGCTCTGGACCGAGCTGATGCAGGGCCTCGGCTATCCCCGCTTCGGCGCGCAGGGCGGCGATTGGGGATCGGCCGTCTCGGTCTGCCTCGGCTTCAAGCACCCGGCGCAGCTTCTCGGCATCCACCTCAATTTCATCTCGAGCTCCTTCGCGCCGCCCTTGAGCGAGCGCGAGCGGCCGCTGGAGCCGGAGGAGCAGGCGTTTCTCGACGCGCGGAGCCGCTGGTTCGACGCCGAGGCCGGCTACAACCGCATCCAGGCCACGAAACCACAGACGCTCGGCTACGGCTTGAACGACAGCCCCGCGGGGCTCGCGGCCTGGATCGCCGAGAAGTTCCGGAGCTGGATGGACTGCGGCGGCGAGATCGAGCGCAGCCTCGGCAAGGACGAGCTCCTCACGAACATCTCGATCTACTGGTTCACCGAGACCATTTCGTCGTCCTTCCGCATCTATAACGAGGTGCGGACGCAGCCGCTGCGCTTCCAATCGGGCGAGCGGGTGATCGTGCCGACGGCGCTCGCGATCTTCCCCAAGGAGATTCCGATGCCGCCGCGGAAATACGTGGAGCGGATCTTCGACGTGGTGCAGTGGACGGAGATGCCGCGCGGCGGCCACTTCGCCGCGCTCGAGGAGCCGCGGCTCCTCGCGGAGGACGTCCGCCGCTTCTTCCGGCGGTTCCGGTAGCCCGCCGCGAGGCCCGCACGATCAATCCATCCGCCGTCATGGCCGGGCTTGTCCCGGCCATCCACGCGTTAATGCCGTGCACAGGACTTCGTGGATGGCCGGGACAAGCCCGGCCATGACGATAGAGAGAGACGCAGTGTTGGAACTCGGATGCAGCCGATTGATTCGCGATTACTGCCCGACCGCGTGCTAGAGGTGCCTCCCGGTATCGAGGATGATCGCGGTGTAGTCGCGGTAGGTCATGCCGAGCTCCTCGGCGCGGGCGAGCCGCGCCAGGGCGATCTCCCGGGGCGGGGTCTTCCAGGCTCGCTTGTGCGCCTTGCGCCAGCAGTACTGATGCCAGGTCACGCCGATCTCGAGCGGCGGGCCCTGATTGTGTCCGATGCCCGGCAGCGTCACGGGAATGCTCTCGGTGCGCAGAACCATCTTGGCGTCAGTCTCTCATAACAGACCGGTGCCGAGCCGCGGCAACGCTGCAATCCAGCATTGCCGGAGGCCCTGCGCAGACTTCGAGCAGCAGCGCTCAATTCTTGAGCAGGCTCGCACCCGCGGCGCGGAGCGAGGCGAGGACGGCGGCGCCGAGCTCGGGGCCTGCCGGCTCGAGCGGCGGGCGCACCGCACGCCATCCCGCGTCGCGCCAATGCTCCGCGAGCATCGCCTTCATCGCGGGGACGAAGGAATGCGCGAGCACGGCGCCGCAGGCGGCGGTCACCGTGTGCTGGGCCGCATCGCGGTCGTGGCCCTCGCCCGCGCAGAGCCGCACGAGATCGGGCGCGATCGCATTCGCCATGCCGCTGACGGTGCCGGCGCCGCCCGCGTGAAGCGCCGCGAGCAAGGTGCGCTCGTCGCCGACGAAGATGTCGAGGTCCGGCAGCTCCCTCAGATAGGAGGAGGAGAGCGGCCAGTCGCCGCTGCTGTCCTTGACTGCGACGACGACGCCGGGGAAAGCCTCGGCGAGGCGCCGTACCAGCGCCGGGCTCAGCGTGATCCCCGTGTGGAACGGAAAATTGTAGAGGCACATCTTCGGCACGCGGCCCCGCGCGAGCGCCGCCGTGCGCTCGACGGCCGCCGCGAAATGAGCGTAGACACCGGCCTCGCCGACGTCCTTGAGGTAGAATGGCGGCAGCATGAGCACGCACTCGACGCCGAGACCGGTGGCGTGCGCCGCGAGCGCTGCCGAGGTGGGAACGTCGCAACAGCCCGTCGCGGGCATGATGCGCCCCGCGGGGATGCCCGCGCCGACCACGGCCTCGAGGCTCTGCCGCCGTTCGTCGGCCGAGAGCGCAGTGCCCTCTCCGGTCGTGCCGAAGAGGCTCACGCCGCGGCAGCCCGCCGCGATGAGCGCGCGGCAGAGACGCGCGAGACGCGCGTCGTCGATCGCGAGCAGCTTGTCGAAGGGCGTGATCACCGCGGGCCAGACGCCGCGCAGCGAGGCTTGAGCCTGCATCGGCAAATCCTCCTGCGGCCATGTTGACACGCGAGTCCAACGGTGAATACCGTTTTGAGCCGCATGCGCGCATGCGCGCAATCGCGGACCCATAACGATACCATCCAAAAGAGGGAGGAGCTTATGGACGGTGATCGCAGCTCGAAATCCAGACTGACGCGCCGCAGCGTGTTGCGTGCGGGCGCGGCGGCGTTGGGCGCCAATTCGATCTTCGCCCCGGCGCTCCTCGCGCAAGGCGGCTTCGACTGGAAGCGCCTCAAGGGCGAGCATCTCGAGGTCTCCCTCACCCTCGGCCCCCGCGCCGATCTCTGGCAGAAATACGAGAAGGAATTCGAGGAGCTCACGGGTATCAGCGTGGGCTCGGAGAAGGTGCCGGAGCAGCAGCACCGGCAGAAGGTCGCGATAGAATTCGCCTCCGGCAATACCAGCTTCGACGTCGTGACCGTCTCCTATCACGTCCAGAAGCAGCTCTATGGGCGCGGGAAATGGCTCCTCGACCTCCGCGACGTGATAAAGGACCCGAAGCTCACCAATCCCGGCTTCGACTTCGGCGATTTCGCCAAGGGCGCCATCGACTATGCGACGCAGAAGGACGGGCGCCTCGATACGATCCCCGTCAACCTCGACTATTGGATCCTCTACTGGAACAAGGAGCTCTTCCAGCAAAAGAGCGTTGCGTATCCGCGCTCCTTCCCCGAGATCATCGAGGCCGCGCGCGCGCTCAACGATCCCAAGAACGGCGTCTCCGGATTCATCTCGCGCGGACTCAAGAACGCGAACGTGCCGGTGTGGACGAGCTTCCTGCTGGGCTACGGCGTCGATCCCATCGATCCCGATCTCACCATGCACACCGACGGCTCCGAGGCCATCGAAGCCGGCAAGATCTACCAGACCCTCAACAAGGAATTCGCGCCGCCGGGCGTCGCCGGCTTCAACTGGAACGAATGCCAGACCAGCTTCGTGCTCGGAAAATCGGCCATGTGGCTCGACGGCATCGGCTTCGCGCTGCCGCTCGAGGATCCCACGAAATCGAAGGTCGTCGGCAAGGTCGGCTACGGCGTCATGCCGCCGGGGCCGAAGGCGCAGCGCTCGGCCCTCTTCGGCGACGGCGTCGGCATCTCGGCCTCGAGCAAGAAGAAGGAGGCCGCCTGGCTCTATATCCAATGGGCGACGGGCAAGGAGATGAACCAGCGCCATCTCGAAGGTCTCTACGGCGCGCCCGCGCGGGCCTCGGCCTACGCCGCGGTCAAGGCCTCGGGCAAGCTCACGGGGCCGAAGGCGGAATGGCTCGACGCCATGGCGGGCTCGATCAAGATCGCGCGCGCGGGGCTCCCGGACATCATCGCGGTGACGGAGTTCCGCGACACTTTCGGCGTCGCCCTCACCAACACGATCAGCGGCGCCGATCCCGCAACCGAGCTCAAAAAGGCGACCGAGGCTTTCAAGCCGGTCCTCGCGAAGACCGAGAAAGCGTAAGAGCCGCGCGATGAGCGCCGAGGCGGCGCTCGCGGGCTCTCGCCGCTCCCACGCGCTCTGGCGCCGCCTCTCCGGAGGCGCCGCCGCGCGCGGCCGGCCCTACGTCCTCTTCGTCGTGCCCGCCCTCCTGCTCATGGCGGCGGTCATCGTCTTCCCCTGGCTCTTCACGGGTTTCATGAGCCTTCACGAGTGGAAGCTCTCGCAGGCGCGGAGCTTCGCCGGGCTCGACAACTACCTTCGCCTGCTCGGCGACGGGCGCTTCCAGTGGGCGGCGCTGCGCACTCTCTATTACGCGGCGCTCGCCGTCGTGGCGCCGCTCGTCCTCGGCACGGTCGCGGCCTTGATCTTCCACCGCCGTTTCCCGTTCCGCGGCTTTCTCCGCGGCGTCTTCATCCTGCCGATGATGGCGACGCCGGTCGCGGTGGGACTCGTCTGGACCATGATGTTCCATCCACAGCTCGGCGTCCTCAATTACCTCCTGACCTCGATCGGCCTGCCGCCGCAGCTCTGGGTCTACGATCCCGGCACGGTGATCCCGAGCCTCGTCATGGTCGAGACCTGGCAGTGGACGCCGCTGGTCATGCTGATCGTGCTGGGCGGGCTCGCGGCGTTGCCGACGGAGCCCTACGAATCCGCGCAGCTCGACGGCGCCTCCGCCTGGGCGATGTTCCGCCACATCACCTTCCCCCTGGTGCTGCCGTTCCTGATGGTGGCCGCGATCATCCGCACCATCGATGCCGTCAAGTCCTTTGACATCATCTTCGTCATCAGCCAGGGCGGGCCGGGCACTGCCTCCGAGACGCTCAACCTCTTCCTATACCTTCAGGCCTTCGCTTTCTACGACGTGGGCTATGCCTCGGCGGTCGTCGCCGTGTTCTTCGCGCTCATCGTGGCGCTCTCGCTCACGCTTCTCTATCTGAGGCAGAGGACGCAATGGTCGCCCTGAGGACGAGACGGCGCCTGCGGCGCCTCGCGGGCCGCGCGGGCTTCGCCTTCGCGGTGCTCGTGATCGTCTCGCCGGCGGTCATGGTCTTCCTCTGGATGCTCTCGCTGTCGCTCAAGACGGAGATCGAGAACATCGCCTACCCGCCCGTCTTCATTCCGGAGACGCCGACCCTCGACAATTTCCGCCACGTCTTCGAGGCGAGCCCCTTCGGGCGCTATATCGTCAACAGCCTCGTCGTCACCGGCAGCGCCACGCTCCTCGCGCTTGCGATCGGCGTGCCCGCGGGCTACGGCATCGCCAAGGCCAAGGCCTACCGGCTCGCCGTGCTCGTGCTCATCGCGCGGATTACGCCGAACCTCTCCTACCTGATCCCGCTCTTCATCCTCTTCCAGTTCCTGGGCCTCACGGGCACGCTCTGGCCGCTCGTGATCACGCATCTCGTGATCACCGTTCCGATCGTGGTCTGGGTGATGATCGGCTTCTTCGAGACGCTGCATCCCGATCTCGAGGAGGCCGCGCTCATCGACGGCGCCACTCTCTGGCAGGCTTTCCGGCACGTCGCGCTGCCGCTCGCGCGTCCCGGGATCGTGGTGGCGGCGATCCTCGCCTTCATCTTCTCCTGGAACAACTTCATCTTCGGCGTGGTGCTCGCGGGGCGCGAGACGCGCACTCTGCCGGTCGCGGTCTACAACGTCCTGACCTTCGAGCAGATCTCCTGGGGTCCGCTCGCCGCGGCGGCGCTCGTGGTGACGCTGCCGGTGCTGATCCTCACGATCTTCGTCCAGCGGGAGATCCTCACCGGGCTCACCGCCGGCGGGATCAAAGGCGGCTGACGCTCGCCGCCTCGCGACATGACCCCAAATTCGGACGCTGGTATAGTCCCCGCCGCAGGAGAATGCGGCATGGCAAATGAGCGCGTGGAGCGCAGGCTTTCGGCCATCCTCGCAGCCGACGTGGCCGGCTATAGCCGTCTCATGGCCGCCGACGAGGAGGGAACTCTGGCGGGCCTGAGGACACACCGCCGCGAGCTGATCGACGCCAAGATCGCCGAGCACCGGGGGCGGATCGTTAAGACCACCGGCGACGGCATGCTCATCGAGTTTCAGAGCGTGGTCGACGCCGCGCGCTGCGCCGTGGAGGTGCAGCAGGGCATGGCCGAGCGCAACAGCCGCATCGCGCCGGAGCGGCGCATCGAGTTTCGCGTGGGGATCAACCTCGGCGACGTCATGGTCGAGGGCGGCGATCTCTACGGCGACGGCGTCAACGTCGCTGCGCGATTGGAAGGAATCGCGGAGCCCAACGGCATCTGCATTTCCCGGCAGGTCTTCGAGCAGATCGAAGGCAAGCTCCCGGTATCGTATCGGGCGCTCGGGGCGCAGCAGCTCAAGAACATCCCGAAGCCGGTCGAGGTCTACGCGATCGCTCCCCTGGGCGCGGCCGCCGGCGGCGATGGCCCGGGTACGGCGCCGCCGCTGCAGCAGGAGATCAAGTATTGCCGGGCGCCCGACGGGGTCCGCATCGCCTATGCGGTCGTCGGCCGCGGTCCGCCGCTGGTGAAGACCGCGAATTGGATGAACCACCTGGAGTTCGAGTGGGAGAGCCCGATCTGGCGCCATTTCTTTCGCAAGCTGGCCGCGGCCCACACCCTTATCCGCTACGATGCGCGCGGCAACGGCCTCTCGGATTGGGACGTGGAGAACATCTCGCTCGAGCGGTGGGTCGAGGATCTCGGCACAGTGGTCGACGCCGCCGGTATCGAGCGATTTCCGTTGCTCGGCATCTCGCAGGGCTGCGCCGTCTCGATCGCCTACGCCGCGCGTCATCCCGAGCGCGTGTCGCACCTGATCCTCTACGGCGGCTTTGCCATGGGACGGACCAAGCGCGCGAAGACGGAGGCCGAGCGGCAAAAATTCGAAGCGATGGCGACTCTCATTCGACTGGGCTGGGGAGCGGAGACCTCCGAGTTCCGCCAGCTCTTCACCTCGCAATTCGTCCCCGACGGGACCAAGGAGCAGGCCGACTGGTTCAATGAGCTCCAGCGCAGGACGACCTCGCCGGAATGCGCCGCACGCTATTACGAGACCGTCGGAAATTTCGACGTCAGCGACCTGCTCGCCAAGGTCGCAGCGCCGACCCTGGTCATGCATGTGCGCAACGACGGGGTGGTGCCGATCGAGGCCGGGCGCCAGTTGGCGGCGGGGATCCCCGGCGCGCGCTTCGTGACGCTGCAAGGCAAGAACCACTTGTTCCTCGAGCACGAGCCCGCCGCCGAGCGCTTCTTCGAGGAGATCGCGCTGTTCCTGGCGAAGTGACGCGATGCCAGCGCAGCATCGAGCGAGGCCGCGAGGTCGCCCTGTTCGGGGCGCTGTCCATGCGCTAATGTCGCGCTCGAAAACTGAATTGCACGGCACGTTCACCCGCCGAAAGATGATCGCGCGATCTTGGTTAATCCTCGCCTGCGCGCTCGCGATGGGGGCCCCCGGGGCCCTTGCGCAGGCGGTGCGGATGCCGCTCGAGCCGCAGCCCTCGGTTTCCTCCTCGGCCGAGCGCGTCTATGCGGCGGCGCGGCCGCGGCTCCTGCAGATACGGACGCTGGTGGCGGCGGCGGGGCGGCAGTCCTCGATCGGCTCGGGCTTCCTGGTGCGCGGCGACGGGCTCGCGATCACCAACTATCACGTGGTCTCGCAATACGCGCTGGAGCCGGTGACCTACCGGCTCGAATACGCGGCGGCCGACGGCAGCCGGGGCACCCTGCAGCTCCTCGCGATCGACCTCGCGAACGATCTCGCGGTGGTGCGTCTCGAAGGCCGCGACCTCCCGCATTTCGATTTCGACGAGCGCGCGCTCGCCGGAAACCTTCCCAAGGGCGAGCGGCTCTACTCCATGGGCAACCCGCTCGACCTCGGCTTCACCATCGTCGAGGGAACCTTCAACGGCCTCGTCGACCGCAGCTACGGCGAGCGCGTGCATTTCTCGGGCGCGCTCAATCCCGGCATGAGCGGCGGCCCGGCCGTCACCGCCGACGGCCGCGTCGCCGGCGTCAACGTCGCGAAGCAGCAGGGCAGCGAGCTCGTGAGCTTCCTCGTCCCCGCGCGCTTCGCGGCGGCGCTCCTCGAGCGCGCGGAAGGCGCCGCACCGCCGGGGCCCGCGGAGCTCCGCGCTGAGATCGGCCGCCAGTTCACGGCCTGGCAGGCGGGTCTCTACCGCGCCGTCGCGGACCGGGGGTTCAACGTCTCCTCCTTCGGTCCCTATGCCGCGCCCGAGAGCGCCGCGCCCTGGTTCACCTGCTGGGCGCAGACCAACGCGGATCAGGTGCCGAAGCCGCGCGTCAGCGTCGAGACCACCAACTGCTACGGCGACACCCAGCTCTTCATCGCCGCGGATCTCAGCACCGGCCACATCCGTCTCGGCCATACCTATTACCGCAGCCTCGCCCTCAACGAGTTCCAGTTCGCCGCATATCTCTCGCAGCAATTCGTTCCGAGCTTCACCCAATCCTACGCCCGGAAATGGCTGACGGGACAGCGCTGCGAGGAGAACTTCGTGCGCGCGGCCTCGCCGGGCGAGCACCCGCCGCTCCGCGTAATGTGGTGCGCGCGCGCCTATCGCGCCTTCGAGGGACTCTACGACGTCTGGGTCCTGACGCTCACGCAGGACCGCTCGAACGAGGCGCTGGCGTCGCGGCTGGTCATGCAGGGCGTCACCTTCGACAACGCCGTGGCGCTCACCAGGCGCTTCCTCGAGGAGGTGCAATGGAAGAAGTGACCTGGATCGAGGTGCTCTCGCGCCACCGCGAGGTGGCGGCGCGCTTCCGCTTCACCGGCGGGGAGATCAGGGTCGGCCGCGCCTACGACAACGACGTCGTTCTCGACGATCCCTACGTGGCGCCCCGGCATCTGCTGATCCGCCGCGACGCCTCCGGCGCATTTGTCGCCGAGGACCTCGGCAGCGCCAACGGCCTCTACATCGACCGCGGCACGATCCGCCTCCCGCGCGTCGCCCTCGATGGCGAGCACCCCATCCGCATCGGGCACACGCTGCTGCGGGTGCGCGCGTCCTCGCAGTCGGTGGTACCCGAGCGGATCGAGGCGGAGCAGCGCCGGCGTTGGCCGCTCCTCGTGGCGCTCGGCGCGGCGATATTGGGGATCGAGGCGCTCTCGCTCTGGCTCGGCCAGGTGACCGAACCGCGCGTCGCGCGCTACATGGAGCCGCTGCTGACGCTGATCGCCGCGGCGGCGGGCTGGAGCACGATCTGGGCCCTCATCTCGCGCATCTTCTCGGCGCAAGCGCATTTCGAGCGCCACCTCACGATCGCGCTCTCGGGCCTGCTGGTCTACTCGGTCTGCAACGAGATCGCGAACTTCGCGACCTATTCCTTCGTCTCCTCGGCCCTCTCGGTCTACAAATACGTGGGGATGTGGAGCATTCTCGGCGCGGTCTGCTTCTTCCACTTGCGCGAGATCGGCCCCGCGCGTCTCCGGCTGAAGGGCGGCGTCGTCGCTGCGCTGGCGGTGGCGGCGATCGCCTTCCAGACACTGAGCCAATCCGATTTCGGCGGCGGCGACCGCCTCGTCTACGCGCGCCATTTGATGCCGCCGGGGCTCCGCCTCACTCCGGTCGAGACCGAGGATGGCTTCTTCTCGGCCGTCGAGCGCCTCAAGGGCAAGCTCGAGGTCGACCGCAAGGAAGAGCTTCCCTAATACCGCTCCGCCGCCTCCAGGAAGAAGCCGCCGGCGGGTGGCGTGTGTGCATCGCGCGAGCGCTGACGCGCAGATCGGGAAGCATCGGCTTCGGACATGGGGACTTGTCTTACAGCGGAACGCAAATTTTTCTGCTGACTGCGAGTTAGCGGAGCGCTAACCTCGCTTCATGTACAGCACGCAAATTCATCGCGACGCCGATAGGGCCCTCAGGTCGATCCCCACCGATATTCAAAAGCTGATCGTGTCGAGGATCAACCTGGTGGCCCGAGACCCGATGGCGAAGAACAACAACGTGAAGGCCCTCGAGGGGCGCGATGGATTCCGGCTTCGGGTTGGGGATTACAGGGTCCTATACGAACTGAACCACCGCAGCCGGATTCTCCATGTTCTGGACATTGGCCACCGGAAGGAAGTTTATAGATGAGCCACCGCCACAAGATCATCGAGCAGCGCGGCAAGCGGTTCGTGCTCGTTCCCGAGAGGACCTACGACCGGATGCGCGAGGAGCTCGAGGACCTCGATGACATCCGCGCCTTCGACCGCGCCAAGGCGAAGCCCAAGGATTTCATCCCCGGCGAGATCGTCACCCGGAGGGTCGACGGAGAGAACCCCGTACGCATCTGGCGCGAGTACCGCAAGCTCACGCAGCAGCAGCTCGCCGACAAGGCCGGCATCAGCAAGCCCTACCTGTCGCAGCTCGAGACCGGAGCTCGTCGGGCGTCCGTCAGCGTCATCAAGCGCCTCGCTGCGGCGCTCGAAGCGGACGTGGACGACCTGATCTAGACCGCGCGGTCGAGCCGCTCGAGCCGCGCACGAAGCGAGCCGCAAGCGCAAGGAAGAGCTTCCCTAATACCGCTCCGCCGCCTCCAGGAAGAAGCCGCCGAGGCCGAGGCAAAGGGCGAGGAAGAGGACGAAGGCGCCGAGGATCGGGACTGCGGCGAGGGCCGCGAGCAGGATCGCGCCGAGGATCAGCGCCGCGAGGCGCCGGCCGATGCCCGTGCGCAGGCCGCGGCCGAAGAGACGCAGCAACCCGTCGCCCAGGAAGAGCGCCACGGTGAGGAGCGCCAGCAGCAGCGTCGCCGCATAGAGCGCGAGCACCGCGCCGCCGGCCATCGCGCCCACCACCGTCAGCATCGCGATCCCCGCCGCGATGGGCGTCGCCACCAGGATCGCGAAGCCGAGGCCGAGGCTCGCGAGCGGCCGCGCCGCCACCAGCCGCGCCGCGTTCAGCGAATAGCCCGGGAATACCAGCACCCAGAGCAGACCCGCCGCGAAAAGGCCGAGCGCGAAGAGGATGCTGCCCGCGAAATACGCGGCGCGCGCGACGGCGCCGATCCGGCGCGGCGGCGCCCATTCATGGAACTCGACGCCGCCGGCGATGGTGGCGCTGGGGTCGATCGTCGCGGGCGCGGCGCTCTCGTATACGAGGCGGCCCTGGATCGCGGCACCCGGCAATATTCGGAGGGAGTGGGCGCGGACGGTGACGCTGCCGCCGATCTTGCCGGAGATCGCGACGTCGCCGCCGGAAGCGTCGAGATCGCGGTCGATTGCGCCGGCCACCACGATGGAGCCGCCGGCGATCCAGGCCCTGCCGGAGACGCGGCTCTCGCGGCGGAGCTCTACGCTTCCGCCGGCCGCGATGAGGTCGCGCCCCACCTGCGCGCCCAGATCGACGTCGCCGCCGGCGGCGCGGATCGCGCGGCGGACGACGCCGCGGACCTCGATGGTGCCGCCCGCGGCCATGACGCTCCCGGCGATGTTGTCGCCGATGGAGATCCGGCCGCCCGCGGCGGTCACGTCGCCGTCGACCTCCGCTCGCACGTCGACGGTCGGTCCGACGAGGTAGAGGTCGCGGTCGACCGGCCCTTCGACGACGGCGCCGCCCAGGAGTGGCGCAGCGCCCGCAGACCCGACGAGGCCCAGCAATGCGACGGCGATCGCCGGCGAGACCCAAGACCTCCTGCGCATCTCCACACCTTTTCGCGGGTTGCACGACGGCGCGATCTGGCTTACCGAGGGACCGCTCACCCGCAATTCTGCCCGAGCCCGAGGAAGGTGTCATGGACCCAATCACCGACGACGTCCGCGCGTTGCTCAAGCGCTGCAGCGTGGCGACGCTCTGCACCCAGCTCTTCAAGCGCGGGCTCCGCAACACGGTGATCCAGGGGGTGCGGCCGCTCGCGCAGGGGCCGGAGCTCATGGTCGGCGAGGCCTTCACGCTGCGCTACATCCCCGCGCGCGAGGATCTCGACCACGTCGGCGTCTTCAATAACCCCGAGCATCCCCAGCGCAAGGCGATCGAGACCGTGCCGCCGGGCCATGTGCTGGTCTGCGATTGCCGCGGCGATGCGCGCGCGGCCTCCGGCGGCTCGATCCTGCTGACGCGGCTCAAGAAGCGCGGCGTCGCGGGCTTCGTCTCCGACGGCGGCTTGCGCGACAGTCCCGAGATCGCGCAGCTCGGCTTCCCCGTCTATTTCGGCGGTCCCGCGCCGCAGCTCAACCTCGCGCGGCATCACGCGGTCGACCTCAACGTGCCCGTCGCCTGCGGCGGCGTCGCGGTCTTTCCGGGCGACGTGCTCGTGGGCGACGGCGAGGGCGTGATCGTGATCCCCCGCCACCTCGCCAAGGAGGTGGCGGCCGACGCCGCGGAGCAGGAGCGGCTCGAGGAGTTCGTGATCTCCGAGGTGCGCAACGGCGCCTCGATCGTCGGCGTCTACCCGCCCAAGGAGGCCGCGCTCGCGCGCTACCAGGAGTGGCTGAAGCGGGGCGGCAAGGGCTGAGCGTCTCTCAAAGCGCGTTGGGCGGCGTCGGAATCTCCGAGACGCGCGCGGCACGGCGCTCGGCATAGGCGCGCGTGAGCTCCGCCGCGAACAGCACGATCTGGACCATCCCGTAGATCCAAATGAGCACGATGACGAGAGCGCCCGCGGCGCCGAAGAAGGAGCGCAGCCCCAGCCGCGCGATATAGAGACCGACCGCGTATTTCCCCGCCGTCACCAGCAGGCCCGTCAGCACCGCGCCGACCCAGAGATCGTGCCAGGCGATCCGCTTCGCCGGCAGCAGCCTCAGCACCGCCGCGAAGAGCAAGGTGACCGCGCCGAAGGAAGCTCCGAGGTGCAGCAAGCGCAGCGTCAGCGGCAATGAGAGGTGCTGCCCCCTCAGGTAATGCGCGAGAACGCCGAGCGCGGCGCCTGCCGCGAGCGATGCCGTGAGCGCGAGCCCCGTCGCGAGAATGACGGCGATGCAGAGCAGGCGATGCTTCACCAGAGCGACGAGACGCCGGCCGGGCCGGGGTCCGGCCTTGAAGATCACGTTGAGCGCCGCCTGCAGCTCCGCGAGCACGGCGCTTGCGGAGAGCACCAGAATGACGGCGCCGAGGGTGGCGGCGATCGGACCGACTCTTCCGGAGCCCGCGTGGCGCACGATCGCCTCGATCGTCCACGCCGCCTCCGGCGCCACCAGATCCCTGAGGTCGCTCACGATGGCGCCTTCCGCCGCATGGCGGCCGAAGGCCATGCCCGCGATGGCCGACAGTAGCATCAGCATCGGCACCATCGAGACCACCGCGTAATAGGCGATGGCGGCACCCATGCTGCCCGCGCGATCGGCTTGCCAGCCGCGGGCTGCGTCTCTCAGGATCGCGAGGGTCTCGCGCATCGTCGAGAGGCCGCGGCCCGCCCCCGGGCGCTACTTCGGCGCGAAAGCGTAGATGCGGCCGTCGGCCGCGATGAAGAGCCGGCCGTCGGTCGCGAGAATGGTCGCGAAGTGGCGGAGCCCCTGCATCGCCTCGTTGGGACCGCCGCCCGCGAACACCGTCGCACCGGTGTCGCCGCGGAAGCCGTGCAGGCGGTTGTCGCCCTCGGCACCGACCATCCAGACGATGGGGTTGGTGTTGTCGTCGTCGAGGGTCACGATGGGCGCGCCGCGCCCGTTCACCGCCGCGCACCAGGCGGTCGAGATCTTGGGCGCGGGCGTCGCCTCGATCCTGAGCATGGTAAGGCCCGCGCCCGAGGCACCTTTGGGGCAGGCGCTCCCCTGCCCCTCGAAAGCGACGAATGCGCCCTCGCCGGTGACGAAGGCCGCGGGGGAGGTCCGGATCGGACCCCGCGCGACCGGCTGCACCGCGAGCGCGCCGCCGATGCCGCCGAGATTGGCGCGGTTCAGCAGATAGGCCTTGCCGTCCTTGCCGAGCGCGAGCACGAGCCGCGCGTCCCCCTCGGGCGCCCAGAGATTGAGCGGCAGCGGATTGGACCCGCCGAGATCGAGATCGCGCTCGTCGAGCGCCCTCCAATCCGCCGCTGCGAAATAATCCTGCGGCGAGACCGCGGGCTTGAGGTCGAGACCGAGGCGGATCACCGCATCGCCGTCCGCCCAGTCGGTGGCGCCGTTGGAATTCCCGGTCGCCACGAGAAGCGAGCGGCCGTCATAGGCGAGGCCCCCGGGCGCCCAGACGCCCCCGCCCGGCGCCCGCGCCGACCAGGCCGAGACCGCGCTCGGATGCTCCAGATCGATCCCCACGACAAAGCCGCGGTAGTCGCCGCAATCCCCGTAGTGGCCGCCATAGGGCACGAAGAGCTTGCCGTCGACGATGCCGAGCGCGCCGCGCTGGTTCTGGAGCCGCGGCTCGAAGCGCATGCCGATCCCCGCGAGCGCCTTGGCGACGTCGACCGGGAACCCCGGAAGGACCGCGCCGGTGTCGAGCGAGAGCCCGAAGACGAGATGCTGCGGCCCGCTCTCGCCCTGAACCATCGCGTCGAGGTAGAGCGAGGCCGTGACCCAGTCGATCGCGGGCGTGCCGGTGATGCCCAAGGGCGAGATGTTGCCGCAGGGAAGGTCCGCGCGCGGTACCGGCCGCCCCAGGCTCTTCGTCCAGGCGGTCTTGCCGGTGCGCGCGTCGAGGGCGTAGACGGTGTCGTCCTCGGTGGCTGCGATCAGGATCTTGCGCGGGCTCTGGCGGAAATGAAAGAACAGCGGCTGCGCATAGACGTTGCCGGCGATGCGCCCGTCGAAGGCGGGCTCGAGCGCGAGCGTCGCCGCGCTCTGGAAGGTCAGATGCGGCATGGTATAGCGGCCGCTGCGCTCGGGACCGGCGTGGTATTCCAGCACCGATTGCGCGCGCGCCGCGGGCACCGCCGACAGGGACAGCACGATGGCCAAAAGCCCGCAGGCGCCGGCGAGAATGCGCATTCGTTTCCCTTTCCTCGTCGCCCTGGCCGCGATCTCCGCCGCTACAGGACCGGGCCGGGACTGCCGATCGCGTAGTCCGTGAGGCCCCGCGTGATCAGCGTATAGGCCTCGTCCACGGAGTCGGTGCGATGGAAGAGGTCCACGTCCCCGGGGCTGATGGTGCCGTAGCGCACCAGCGCGCCGAAGTCCACGACTTCCTCCCAGAACTTGCTGCCGAAGAGGACGATCGGCATGCGCTTGCGCATCTTGCGCGTCTGCACGAGCGTCAGGATCTCGAAGAGCTCGTCGAGGGTCCCGAAGCCGCCGGGGAACAGCACGACCGCCTTGGCGAGATAGACGAACCAGAACTTCCGCATGAAGAAATAGTGGAAGTGAACGTGGAGCTCGCGGCTCACATAGGGATTGTCGAACTCCTCGTTGGGAATCGAGATCGTGAGCCCGACGTTGAGGCCCTTGGCCTCGGAGGCGCCGCGGTTGGCGGCCTCCATGATGCCGGGCCCGCCGCCGGTGCAGACGAGAAAGCGCCGCTCCTTCTCGCCGAGGTTCTTCGACCATTCCGTGAGGCGGTGCGCGAGCTCGCGCGCGGCCTCGTAATAGACCGCGAGCTCGAGCGTCATGCGCGCCTCCGGGACACCCTCGCCGCTCCGCTCCGCCGCGGCGAGCGCGGCTTCCGCCGCCTCCTTCGATTTGAGGCGGGCGGAGCCCATGAAGACGATGGTGTCCTGCACCTGGCTGCGCTCGAAGCGCGAGAGCGGCTCCAGGTATTCCGAGAGGATGCGGATCGCGCGCGCGTCGCGGCTCTCCAGGAAGCGCGCGTTGTGATAGGCCTTGGGTTGGCGGTGCGATTGCGGTGCCACGTCTTGCCTCGAGCGGCGCGGCACGCGGGCGGCGGAATGCCGCCGCTCTGCCGGGCCCGGCCGAATCTTAGTGCGCCCTCGCGCCGCCGTCATGGCCGATCTCTCGCGCGCTCGGATTGCGCCGCGCGGCGGCCGCGCCTAGGCTCGGGCGCATGATCGCGATCGATTGGGGCACCAGTGCCTTCCGAGCCTACCGGCTCGACGCAGCGGGCGCCGTGCGCGAGCGGCGCCAGGCGCAGCGCGGCGTGCTCGCCGTCGAGAATCGCGCCTTTGCCGAAGTGCTCGAAGCCGAGATCGGCGATTGGCTCGCGGCGGAGCGCGGACCGGTCTGGATGAGCGGAATGGTCGGGAGCCGGCAGGGTTGGCGCGAGGTGCCCTATGTCCCCTGCCCCGCCGATGCCGAAGGGATCGCCGCGGGCTGCCTCGAGATCGGCTGGGGCGACGGACGGCGCGCGGCGATCGTGCCGGGCCTCCTCTGTCGCGACGCCAGCGGCGTTCCCGACGTGATGCGCGGCGAGGAGACGCAGATTCTGGGCGCGCTCGATGCGCTCGCGGGCATGCGCACCGCGTGCCTCCCGGGCACCCACAGCAAATACGCGACGCTCGGCGGAGGCCGCATCGAGCGCTTCGCGACGCACATGACAGGGGAGGTCTTCGGGGCGCTCTGGCGGCACACGATCCTGGGGCGCCTCGGCGGCGCCGAGACGGACCGCGACGACGACGCCTTCGATGCCGGCGTCGCGCGCTCCGCCGAGAGCGAGGGCTTGCTGCATCATCTCTTCGGCGTGCGCGGCCGCGGCCTCCTCGGGGAGCTCCCGCCGGCGAGCCTCGCTCCCTATCTCTCGGGCATCCTCATCGGACACGAGGTCAGGGCCGCCGCGCCGCGGGGACCGGTGGGCGTGATCGGCACAGCGGAGCTCGTGCGGCTCTATCTCCGGGCCTTCGCCACCTGCGGCATCGAAGGGGAGGCGATCCCGGGCGAGCCCGCGGCGCGAGGACTTCGCCTCATCGCGGAGGCGCGGAAATGACCGCGCTCACCCCATGGCTCGCGCGCTCGCCTCTCGTCGCGATCCTCCGGGGCGTGCGGCCGGAGGAGGTGCGGGAGATCGCCGCGGGCATCCTCCGCGCGGGGATCGCGATCCTGGAGGTGCCGCTCAATTCGCCGGAGCCCATCGAGAGCATCCGCCGCCTCGCGGCGGAGTTCGGCGCGAGCGCGCTCGTCGGCGCGGGCACGGTGACGCGCGTCGCCGAGGTGGAGGCGGTCGCGGCCGCCGGCGGGCGGCTCCTGGTGATGCCGCATGCGGACGCGGCGCCGGTCCGGCGCGCGAAGTCGCTCGGCATGATCGCGCTGCCGGGTTTCTTCTCGCCGAGCGAGGCATTCGCGATGATCGCCGCCGGGGCGGACGGATTGAAACTGTTTCCCGCGGAAGCGGCCTCGCCCAAAGTGCTGCGCTCCCTCCGCGCGGTGCTGCCGCCGGAGATTCCCGTGCTGCCGGTCGGCGGCATCGATGCCGCGGGGATTGCAGAGTGGCGCGCGGCGGGCGCCGCGGGCTTCGGCATCGGCTCGGCGCTCTACAAGCCCGGCATGAGCGCCGTGGAGGTGGAGCGGCGGGCCGAAGCCCTCGTCGCGGCCCTCCGCGCCGACTAAGTGTGACAGTCGACTCAAATTGATGAGATGCCAGCGGGGCGCGGGTTCAATGGCGCCCGGGCCTGCGGTAGAATCCGTCATTCGAAGGGACCGACCGATGAGCAGTGCACCGCCCGACCGGAAGAAGATCCTCGAGAACCACCCCTTCTTCGCCAAGTTGTCGGCAAGCGAGCGCGATACTCTCCTCTCCCGTGCGCGCGCGAAGCGCTTTCGGGCCGGAGACATCATCTTCCACAAGGGCGTGCCCGGCGACAGCATGGTGGCCGTGCTCTCGGGCCAGGTCAGGATCAGCGCTCCCGGCATCGACGGACGCGAGATTGTGCTCAACACGATCGAGGCCGGTCAGGTGCTCGGCGAGATCGCGCTGGTCGACGGCGGGCCGCGCACCGCGGAGGCGGCGGCGGCCACCGACTGCGAGCTGCTGTTCGTCGACCGTCGCGACTTCCTGCCCTTCCTGGAAAGCCATCCTTCGCTCGCCCTCGCGCTGCTGCTCATCGTCTGCCAGCGGCTTCGCCAGACCACGGAGCAGGTGGAGGACGTGATGTTCCTGCCGCTCCCGGAGCGCCTCGCGCGCAAGCTGCTGCAGCTCGCCGCGAGTCACGGGCGGCAGACGACCGGCGGCGTGCGGATCGAATCCGGCCTCTCGCAGCGCCAGCTCGGGAACCTCCTGGGATTGTCCCGCGAGAGCATCAACAAGCAGCTCAGCGCCTGGCATCGCCAGGGCATCCTCAGCACCGAGGGTGGCATCATCACACTGGTGAATTCCGCGGCGCTCCGGGAAATTGCCGGAGCGTGATCGGCATTACTCCAGGAGCTCCCGCAGGACCCGTCCGGTCGCGGTGATCGCGAGCAGCGTCGGCACACCGACGATCCCGCGCACGATCTCCTTCGTCTCCGGCGTGTAGCTCATGCAGTCCATGGCGACGAGGTCCGGCTGCTTCGCCTGGAGCCGCCGCGCAGCCTCGGCCGCGGCCTCGGGATCGGCGCTCGGCGTCAGCACCTCCACCACGACCTCGACGCCCGCGCGCCCGCGCTCCTCCGTCAATATCTCCGCCTGCTCCGGGATCGGGATCAGCAGGCCGAGCCTGCCGCGCGGCAGCAGCGCCACCGCGAGCGCGTTCAGCACGCGCGAGGGAAAGAGCACGCCTCGATCGCCCTCGATCGGCGGGAAATTGCCGGTGCAGTTGAAGACGGCCGCGTCCGCGCCGTCGCGCCGGAGCGCCGCCAAGGTCTCGGCCGCCCGGTCCGCCACCGCCCGCTTCGAGATCGTGACCTCGCGCCCGCTCGGCAATTTCGTATAGAGCGCGTCCGACGCCTTGAGCGGCCCACGCGAGTCGATCTCGGCGTCGCTCAGACCGTCGAAGCAGCCCCGGAGGACGACGCGCGTCCCCGGCGGCGCCTCGGCGGCATAGCGCGCCTTGATGTCGTCGCGCGGCGCCTGCCCGATCACGGCGACGCCGAGCGTTCGCGCGCGCTTCGGCGATTGGACAGCGGTGCTCATGGCGTGCACATATTAGGTGCCCGGCTTTCTCCGGGTCAATCGAGGGCACCATGGCGGCAACCGCGAAACTCGTTCAGGAGAGCGCACGGCTCCTGCAAGGCAAGGAATTCTCCGAGGCGCGCGCGGAAGAGCTCGCGATCGAGGTCGAGCGCCTGAACGGCGACGTCCGGCGCGCGGCCGCGACGCTCGGCTTCGACGACGAGCCCGCAACCTTCCTGGCCGTCCTCAACAAGCGCCGATGAGCGAGGATACCGCGCTCCCCGGCGTCGCCGATCTCGCGGCGGCGATCCGCGCGAAGCAGGTCTCGGCCGTCGAGGCGACGCATGCGGCGCTCGCGCGCTCGGAGCGCGGGCAGCGGCGGCTCAACTGCTTCATCGCAATCGACGCTGAGGCGGCGCTGGCGCGCTCAGCGGAGCTCGACCGGGAGCTCGCGGCGGGGCGCGTTGCGGGACCGCTTCACGGCGTGCCGCTCGCGCACAAGGACATGTTCTATCGCAAGGGCCGCGTGTCCACCGGCGGCTCGCTCATCCGACGCGACTGGCGCGCGGATAGGACGGCGACGGTGCTGGAGCGGCTCGATGCGGCGGGCGCGGTCGACATCGGCAGACTCAACATGGCCGAGTTCGCCGCGGGCCCGACCGGGCACAACAAGCATTGGGGGGACTGCCGCAATCCCTGGAATCCCGCGCACATGCCCGGCGGCTCCTCCAGCGGCTCCGGCGCCGCGGTGGCGGCGCGCCTCGTGCCGGGAGCGCTCGGCTCCGACACCGGCGGCTCGATCCGGCTTCCCGCCGCCGCCTGCGGCGTGCTCGGCCTCAAGCCCACTTACGGCCGCGTCAGCCGCTACGGCGCGATGCCGCGCTCCTGGTCGCTCGACCATGTCGGACCGCTCGCGCGCACCGCGAGGGATTGCGCGCTGCTCCTGGCCGCCATCGCCGGTCACGACCCCAAGGACGGCGCGAGCAGCCACGAGCCCGTCCCCGATTTCGCGGCCATGCTCGGCAAGGGCATCGAAGGGCTCCGCATCGGCGTCGTCACCGAGGCCGACGGTGCGCCGGTCGACCCGGAGATACGCACGCTCCTCGATCGGAGCGTCGAGGTCCTGCGCTCGCTCGGCGCCGAGACCGTGCCGGTCCGCCTCGACCGGCTCACGCTCTGGTTCCGCTTCGCCGAGACCGTCATCAAGTCGGAAGCTGCGACCATGCACGGGAATTGGCTCCGCGAGCGGCCGCAGGATTATTCCGACCATGTGCGCGCGCGGATCGAGGCGGGGCTGGTGCTGCCGGCGACGCGCTACCTCGAGGCGCTGAGCCAGCGCGGGCCCGAGCTCGCGCGCTTCCTCGAGACGACCCTGGCCGGGATCGACGCGCTGCATTGCCCGGCGATCCCGATGCCGATCCCGACGCTCGCGGAGACCGACGTCGAGGGCACCGGCGAGGCCGTGCTCGCCCTCGTCGCGCGGGTCACGCAGTTCACGCGGCCCTTCAACTTCCTGGGTCTCCCCGCGCTAAGCATCCCCTGCGGCTTCAGCCGCAACGGTCTGCCGGTGGCGTTTCAGGCGGTGGGGAAGCCCTTTGCGGAGGCGATGTTGCTGGGGGTAGCGGACGCCTATCAGGGAGCGACGGAATGGCACCAACGAGTGCCAAGCGGCTGACGCCCTCACCCTCCCATGGCTTCGCCATGGGCCCCAACCCTCTCCCGCTCCGCGGGAGAGGGAGAATAAGGTCCCTCTCCCGCCGCAGGCGGGAGAGGGTTGGGGCCCGCGCAGAGCGCGGGAGGGTGAGGGCGTCAGCTTCCGGGCACGATGCCCGCAGGTAGGCTCTTCACGTAATCCGCGATCTCCCCCGGACGCGCGAGCCAGATCCTCTCGCGCGCGGGATGGCTCGCGATGTGCTTCAGCGCTTCGCGCAGCACGCGGAGCCGGTAGGGCTGCCCCACGATCATGGTGTGGAGGGCGATGCCACAGACGAGCGGCTGGCGCTCGGACTGGCGCAGCATCTCCTCGAACTGATCGACGATCATTTTCGCGAACTCGTCGGGCGCATGATGGCGGGCGAGGAGCTGGGGACTATCGTTGATCTCCACGGGATAGGGCACCGATAAAATCGGACCAGACCGTGTCCGCATCCAGATCGGCTGGTCGTCGCAGGGCCAATCCATCATGAACTCGTAGCCGGCCTCCTTGAGGAGATCCGGCGTCACCGTGCTCTGCGACATCCAGGGCCCCATCCAGCCGCGCGGCGGCTTGCCCTGGAACTTGCGGATGGTCTCCGTCACCTCCGCGATGAGCCGCGCCTCGTCCTGCTCCCAGAGCAGGCCCGGCCGCTCGGAATTTGTGCGTCCGTGCGCGATGAACTCGTCGCCGCGCGCGCGGATCGCCTCGGGGATCTCCGGGTAATGCTCGAAGATGCCGGAGTTGACGAGGTGATTGCCGGGAAGCTTCAGCTCGTCGAGCAGCTCCAGCAGACGCCAGACGCCGACGCGGTTGCCGTAGTCGCGCCAGGCGTAGTCGCGGTGGCTCGGCGGCGGGCTCTCGACGCCGAGCACGTGGCCGAGGCCGCGGCCGAAGGCGAAGTGCTCGATGTTGAGCGCGACGTGCACGGCGAGCCTTCGGCCGCCGGGCCAGGAATAATCCCGCCGCTTCGCGATCGCGGAGTAATCGTAGCGGCCGTGGCTTGGCAGCTCCATGGCGCCGCTCACGCCTCCGGCGGCGGCACCGCGCCGGTACGCTCGGTGATGAGCTTGTAGTGCTCGATCCGCCGGTGCTTCGCGAAGTTGAAGATGGTGCGCTTGATGTAGGCGCCGAAATCGAGATCGCAGGTGGCGGTGATGACCTCGTCGCCCTCGGTGACGGCCTGCGCCGCGATCTCGCCCGTGGGCGCCACGATGCAGGAGCCGCCGATGAGGCCGAAGCCGTCCTCCTTACCGGCCTTCGCCGAGGCCAGCACCCAGGTGCCGTTCTGGTAGGCGTTCGCCTGGAGCGTCACGAGGTGATGGAACATGCGCAGATGCAGCGGCTCCGGATGGTGGATGTTCTCGGTGGGCGTGTTGTAGCCGACCGCCACCAGCTCCACGTCCTGGAGGCCCATCACGCGGAAGGTCTCGGGCCAGCGGCGGTCGTTGCAGATGCACATGCCTAGGATGCCGCCCATGGTGCGCCAGACCTTGAAGCCCTCGTTGCCGACGTCGAAGTAGCGCTTCTCCAGGTGCTGGAACGGCGCCTTCGGGAGATGCTCGGAGTGGCCCGGCAGATGGATCTTGCGGTAGCGCCCGACGATTTTGCCTTTCTGATCGACGAGGATCGCCGTGTTGTAGTGCCTGACCTGTCCTCCCTCCTCCGTGAGCTCGGCATAGCCGAGATAGAATCCGACGCCGAGGTCCTTCGCGGTCTCGAAGAGGAGGCGCGTCTCGGGACCGGGCATCTCGCGCTCGAAATAGCTGTCGACCTGCGCCTGGTCCGTCATCCAGTAGCGCGGGAAGAAGGTCGTGAGCGCGAGCTCCGGGAAGACCACGAAGCGCGCGCCCGAATAGTGCGCCTCGCGCAGCATCTCGACGAGGCGGCGCACCACGGAGCGGCGGTCGTCGGCGAGATTGATGGGGCCGAGCTGGGCCACGGCGCATTTGAGCTTTCGGGACATGACGGCAACTCTCCTAGTGAAGGGCCATGCTCTTGTGCTCGAGCCGCGAGAGCAGGCGCACCAAAGGCCATAGGATCACCAAGTAAATGCCGGCCGCAAGGACGATCGGCGAGGGGTTGTAGGTGAGGGATTGCGCGAGGCGGGCGTTGTTCAGGAGCTCCGGCAAGGCCACGACACTCGCGATGGTCGTGAGCTTGATCACCTCGACGGTGTTGCCGATGAGGTCCGGGAGGACGTTCCGGAGCGCCTGCGGCAGGATCACCCAGAGCATCGCCTGGCGGTATCTGAGGCCGCTCGAGAGCGCCGCATCCATCTGGCCTCGCGGGATGCTCTCGATCCCCGCGCGGATGATCTCGCCGTAATAGCTGGAGGTGTTGAGGAAGAAGGCCAGACCCACCGCGGCGAATTTCGGGAGGTCGATGCCCAGGAACGGCACGCCGAAATAGATCAGCACCAGCAGGACCAGCGGCGGGAAGGCGCGGAAGAAATCGACATAGGCGATGAGGAGCCAGTTGAGGCGGCGATATCCCCGGCTGTGCGCGACCGCGACCGCGAGCCCGCCCAGAAGCCCGAGCGGCACCACCAGCAGCGACAGCAGCGCAGTCATGCCGAGACCCGCGAGGAGGAATGGCCAGACGCGCTCGATGATCGCGAGGTTGAAGAAGACCTGAAATACCTGGTCCATCAGCGCTTCCAGGCGAAGCGCGTCTCGACCCAGCGGCCGAAGAGCACGAAGGGCACGAAGAGCACGAGATAGGCGGCCGCCCCCATCATCATTGGCGTGGCGTTGCCGGAGTTGCTGGCGGCGGAGGAGGCCTCGTTCAGGATCTCGTGGAGGGCGACCACGGAGCCCAGCGCCGTTCCCTTGGTGATCGCGATCACGCGGTTGGTGAGCGGCGGGATCGCGAGCCGCACCGCCTGCGGCAGCACGATGAAGACGAGGCCCTGAATGCGCCTCAAGCCGAGCGCCCGTGCGGCCTCGAGCTGCCCGTGCGGGACCGAGAGGATGCCCGCCCAGAAAATCTCCTCCGCGAAGGCCGCGAGCACCAGCGTCAGCGCGATCCAGGTCGCGACGAAGGCGCTCATGGAGATCTCGACATAGGGGAAGGCGAAGAAGAGGATGATGATCACCATGAGCGGCGGCAGCGCGCGGAAGACGTCCGCGAAGACCACGATGAGCGCGTTGATCGGAAGCCACCGGAAGGAGCGGACCGAGGCAAGGAGCAGCCCCAGCGGAATTCCCGCGGCGATGACCGCGAGGCCGAGATATGTGGTGAGCAGGAAGCCCTGCAGGATGTCCGGCCAGTAGCGCGCGGCGACGTCGCCGTTGAAGAAGCTGAAGAGGAAGCGCTCGAGCGGGGTCATTTGCTTGGCGCGGCCGACACCCTCACCCTCCCGCGCTTCGCGCGGGCCCCACCCTCTCCCGTCTCCGACGGGAGAGGGGCAATATTGTCCCTCTCCCGCGGCGCGGGAGAGGGTTGGGGCCCATTGCGAAGCAATGGGGGGGTGAGGGTATCAGCGGCTACTTTCTCAAGAGCACTTTGGCGGCGCGGCCTTCTCCTCGTAGCCGGGCATGCCGGGAACGCCGTGTCCCGGGAAGACCTTGACCGTCGAGGAATCCGGCGTGGGCTTGATGCCGAACCACTTCTCGTGAAGCTTCGTGAAGGTGCCGTCCATCTTCATGCACTTCACGATGTCGTCGACGATGTCGCGATTGGCGCCGTCGTCGATGCGGAAGGGGATCGACCAGACGAGCCCCGTCTTGATGGTGTAGGCGAGCTTGAGCTGGGGATTCAGCTTCGCGGCCCAGGCGACCGCGGTATTCCCCGCGAGGTTCGCGTCGGCGCGGCCGGAGAGCACGGCCTGCACCGCGTCGGGATTGGTGTCGTAGACGTCGTATTTGAACCCATATTTCGCTTGGTTCTCCTTCGCCCAGGCCTCGTAGGCGGAGCCCTTGTTGAGCGCGAGGGTCTTGCCCTTCAAGTCGTCGAGCGATTTGATCTCCGCCGCCCCCGCCTTCTGCAGGAACTGGAAATCCGTGTCGAGATAGCCCTCGGTGAAGAGCATGGCCTTGGCGCGCTCCAGCGTCACCGTCGTGGGCGCCGCGATCCAGTCGTACTTCTTGGCGTTGAGGCCGGGGATCAGGGCCGAGAACTGCGTCGCCTCGATCTCGATCGGGCGATGAAGCCGCTTGGCGATCTCCTCGGCCATGTCGACATTGAAGCCCTCGATGCCGCCGCCGAGCTTCGGCATCGCATGCGGCGCGAAGGTCGCGTCGACGCCGGTGTGGATCGTCTGCGCCGAAGCGCCGCCGCAGAGCAGAACCGCGCCCAAGAGCGCGCCCGCCCTGATGATTGCCGTTCTCATCCTCATGCTCGCCCCCATCGTGTCGTCATTGATTGCGATCGCTAGCCCAGAAGATCGGCGCCGAAGTTCCGCGCGGGATCGAGCTCCGGCGCAAGCCGTCCCAGCGGCTTCATCGCCGCGGAGCTCTTGCGCTCCAGGAATTTCCCGGAGCCGCGCTCGGCGCTGAGCTTGCCGCCCTCGACGACGACGCGCCCACGGCTCAGCACCGTCACCGGCCAGCCGCGGATGCGCTTTCCCTCATAGGGCGTGTAGCCGACATTGTCGTGGAGCTGCGCGGAGGCGATCGTCACTTCCCTCGCGGGATCCCAGATCGCGAGATCGGCGTCGGCTCCAACGGCGATCGTGCCCTTGCGCGGCGCGAGCCCGTAGATCCTCGCGGGCGTCGTCGCCGTCAGCGCCACGAACTCGTGGATGCCGATCCTGCCCTTGCCGACGCCCTCGGAGAACAGCAGCGGCAGGCGCAGCTCGATCCCGGGCACGCCGTTCGCGACCTCCTTGAAGGAGGGGTTCGGCCCTTTCGCGAGCTTGCCACTGGCGTCGAAGCGATAAGGCGCGTGATCGCTCGAGAACACCTGGAAGGTGCCGTTGGCGAGCCCCCGCCAGATCGCCTCCTGTGCCACGGCGTCGCGCGGCGGCGGGCTGCAGCAGAATTTGGCGCCCTCGGCGCCGGGCTTGTCGAGGTCCTGCGCCGTCAGGAACAGGTATTGCGGACAGGTCTCGCCGTAGATCTTGAGGCCCTTGGTCTGCGCCGCGCGGATCTCGTCGGTGGCCTCGATCGTGGAGACGTGCACGATCAGGATCGGCACGTCCACGAGGCTCGCGAGCTGGATCACGCGATGGGTCGCCTCGCCCTCGCCGATGCGGGAGTGGCTGACGGCGTGGTACTTGGGCGCGCGATGCCCGCGCGCCAGGAGCTGCTCGGAGATCCAGCGGATCGCGTCGTGGTTCTCCGCGTGCACCATCACGAGCGCGCCCTCGCGCCGCGCGACCGAGAGCACGCTCAGGAACTGATAGTCGTCGATCTTGAGCGCGTCGTAGGTCGTATAGACCTTGAGCGAGGTGATGCCCGCGCGGATCAGCGCCGGGAGCTCCTGCCCCAGCACCTGCTCCGTCGGATCGGAGATGATGAGGTGGAAGCCGTAGTCGATCACGGCCTTCTCTCGCGCGCGCGCGGAGTAATCCTCGACCACGGGCCTGAGCGACATGCCCCGATGCTGTGCCGCGAAGGGAAGCACCGTAGTGGTGCCGCCGAAGGCCGCCGAGACAGTGCCGGTATAGAAGTCGTCGGCGGACATGATCCCGAAGGCCGAGCGCTGCTCGATGTGGCAATGCGCGTCGACGCCGCCGGGCAGCACCAGGAGACCGCTCGCGTCGATCTCGCGCGCGGCGCCGCGCGGGAGCGCCGCGCCCAGCGCCGCGATGCGCTCGCCGCGGATGCCCACGTCGCAGACGACCGCATCCGTCGCGGTGACGACGGTCCCGTTCCGGACGATCAGATCGTAGTCGGCCACCTAACTTCCCTCCTCGATCGCTGCTGCCGGCGCAAGGCTAGCACCATTGCGCAATATTTATATAGTGGATCGACGGACCGGAGGCATCATGAAGCTCGACATCTTCCCGCATATCTTCCCCCGCGCCTATTTCGACAAGATGGTCGAGGTGGCGCCCGACCGCGGGGCGATCAAGCGCTGGCTCAACATCCCCGTGCTCTACGATCTAGAGGCGCGGCTCAAGATGATGGAGGAGTTCCAGGACTACCGGCAGATCCTCACGCTCTCGCTGCCGGCGATCGAGTTCGTGGCGCCGCCGGAGAAGTCGCCGGAGCTCGCGCGCATCGCCAACGACGGCATGGCCGAGATCGTGGCGAAGCGGCCCGACCGCTTCCCGGGCTTCGTGGCATCGCTTCCGATGAACAACGTCCCCGCGGCGCTCGCGGAGATGACGCGGGCGATCGAGCAACTGGGCGCGCGCGGCGTCCAGATCTTCACGAACGTGCTGGGGCGCCCGCTCGACGATCCCGACTTCGCGCCGATCTTCGAGCGCATGCACGCCTACGACCTCCCGATCTGGATGCATCCGACGCGCGGGCCCGGCATGTCCGACTACTCCACCGAGAAGAAATCGAGGTACGAGATCTGGTGGCTCTTCGGCTGGCCCTACGAGACCAGCGCCGCGATGGCGCGGATGGTGTTCTCGGGCTTCTTCGACAGGTGGCCGCGGCTCAAAATCATCACGCATCACATGGGGGCGATGGCGCCGTTCTTCGAGGCGCGCATCGCGCTCGGCATGGACCAGATGGGTACGCGCACCTCCGACGAGGACCTGACGGTGCTGGTGAAGCAGATGAATGCGCGGGGACGGCGCCCCGTCGATTATTTCCGCATGTTCTACAACGACACCTCCGTCAACGGCTCGCGCTCGGCGATTCGCTGCGGCCTCGACTTCTTCGGCATCGACCGCTGCCTTTTCGGCACGGACTGTCCCTTCGATCCCGAAGGCGGTCCGGTCTTCATCCGCGAGACCATCAAGGCGATCGACGGCCTCGAGCTCACGCGCGAGGACCGGACCAAGCTCTATCTCGGCAACGCCCAGCACATGCTGCGTTTGCCTGGGACCTGACGGGAGAGACGCCATGCTCGTCGAAGCGCTCGGCTATGTCGGACTGCCCGGAAGAGACCTCGAGGAATGGGCGGAATACGGCACGCGGTTCCTGGGATTAGAGCTCGCGGAGCGCGCGAGATCGAGCCTCGCCTTCCGCATGGACGAGCGTCAGCGGCGCATCGTCATTCTCTCCGATGCCGCCGCGCCGGTCTTCGGCTGGGAGGCCGCCGACGCCGACGCCCTCGACGCGCTCGCGGCCCGGATCGAGCGCGCGGGCGTCGCGGTCGCGCGCGGCAGCCGCGCGCTCGCGGCGGAGCGCGGCGTCGCCGATCTCCTCGTCCTCGACGATCCCCTCGGCAATCGCCTCGAGATCTTCCACGGCGCCGCCGTCGCGGACGAGCCCTTCCGCCCGGGCCGGCCGATCTCCGGGTTCCGCACGGGCGCGCTCGGCCTGGGACACGCCGTGCTGACGGTGGAGCGCAGCGAGAGCGTACTTCCCTTCTATCGCGACGTGCTGGGCTTCGGACTCACGGATTGGACCGTGCGTCCCTTCCGCGCCAATTTCCTACACGTCAATCAACGCCATCACAGCCTCGCCCTGATCGAGACCGGGAAGAACGGCCTCCATCACCTGATGCTCGAGCACTTCATGCTCGACGATGTCGGGCAGGCCTACGACTTGGCGCTCGGGGTCGAGGACCGCGTTGCGGTGACGCTCGGCCGTCACGCCAACGATCTCATGACCTCCTTTTACGCCCGCTCGCCCTCGGGCTTTCTCGTGGAGTGCGGCTGGGGCGGCCGCACCATCGATCCCGCTCGCTGGCGGGCGCGCGAAGTGATGGCCGGCCCGAGCCTCTGGGGCCACGAGCGCAACTGGCTGCCGCCCGAAGCCCGGGCGGAAGCGCGCGCGCTCCGCCTCAAGGCCGCTGCCGACGGGCTCCGCGAGCCCGTGCAGGTGCTGCCGGGGAATTACGAGGTGGCGGGATAGCCTTCCTTGAGGCACCGGCCTCACACTTCGCTCGTCATGGCCGGGCTTGTCCCGGCCATCCACGCGATTATGGCGTGCGCGGGACTTCGTGGATGGCCGGGACAAGCCCGGCCATGACGACAATAGAGGCCGGAGCGAGCAGCGGTGACGCTCTTGCGCGGTATCGAAAGCCGAACCGGACACGCGTGGGCTTTTACGGGCCATCACGGCGGGAAAAAGCGATGCCTAGCGCGACGAGCCATCGCCGTACGCAATCCCGAGCACCTCGATCTCCTCGCGGCCTGCCGGCGTCGCGAACTCCACGCTGTCGCCGACGCGCGCCTTGAGGAGAGCGCGGGCGATGGGAGCGACCCAGCTCACGCGGTCGGGCCCATGCTCGGTCTCGTCGATGCCGACGATGGTGATGGTGTGCTCCTCGTCGCGGCCGTTGACGTAGGTGACGGTGGCGCCGAAGAAGACCTGTTCGCGATTCTTCTGCCGCGCGGGGTCGACGACCTCCGCCGTTTCCAGCCGCTTCGTCAGGAACCGGATGCGGCGGTCGATCTCGCGCAGCCGCTTCTTGCCGTAGATGTAGTCGCCGTTCTCGCTGCGGTCGCCGTTTCCCGCGGCCCAGGCGACGGTCTCGACGACGCGCGGCCGCTCCACCCGCGCGAGCTGCCGCAGCTCCTCCTGCAGCCGCTCGAAGCCCGCGGGCGTCATGTAGTTCTTCGCACCCGCCGGCAGACCCTGCGGCTCGTCCGGCAGCGCCTCGTCCTCGTCCCCGTCGGATTCGCGCGTGAAGGCTTTGCTCATGGCCTCATCCCTCCGGCGGCTCGGGCCAGGGGCGCTGCGGCGGACGCAGCTTCTCCCAGGCGCGCGCCATCTGGAGCACGCCGAGATCGTCGAAGCGCTGGCCCGCGATCTGCAAGCCGATCGGCAGGCCCGACGTGGTGTAGCCGCAGTTGATCGACGCCGCCGGCTGCTCCGACATGTTGAAGGCGACGGTGAAGCCGATGTGCTCGAAGGGCCGCGCGGGGTCGTTGGTAGGGCACGGCAGCTCGGCGGGATAGGCCGGCATCGGCGCCGTCGGCGAGAGCACGCAGTCGAAGGGCCGGCAGGCTGCCACCGCCGCCGCGCGCATCGCCATGATCTGGCTCACGCCCTGGAACACCTCCATGCCCGAGAGCCCGGCGCCGCGCTCCGCCCACTGCGCGATGAAGGGCAGGATCCTCGCGCGGCGCTCCGCGGGGAGCGCGGAGATGTCGGACCAGGCGCGGACGCGCCAGAACTTGTCGAGGCCGTCGAGCATGGTGCGCGTTAGGAACGGCCGCATCGGCTCGACGACGGCGCCCGCGCCCGCGAAGGCGCGCGCCGCCGCCTCCACCGCCGCGCGCACCTCCGGCTCCACGGAAGCACCCACGCCGATCTCGAGGAGCAGCCCGATCCGCACGCCCTTGAAGTCGCGCTCGAGCCGCGTCCACTCGATCTTCTCGTAGGGAAGACTCATGTGGTCGCGGCGATCGGGGAGCGAGAGCACGCTCATGAGGAGCGCCGCGTCCGCGACCGTCCGCGTCATCGGTCCGGCGACGCGGCCGATATAGGGGGGATCGATGGGGATGCGGCCGAGGCTCGGCTTCAAGGCGACGATGCCGCACCAACCCGCCGGGAGCCGCACGGAGCCGCCGATGTCGGTGCCGATATGGAGCGGCCCGTAGCCCGCGGCCACGCCTGCCGCCGCGCCAGCGCTGGAGCCGCCGGGATTCCGAGCGAGGTCCCAGGGATTGCGCGTGAGCGCATGGAAGCTCGAGAGCCCGGAGGAGAGCATGCCGTAGTCGGGCATGGTGGTCTTGCCGAGGAGGACCGCCCCCGCCTCGCGTGCCCGCGCCGCCGGCGGCGCATCCGTGGCTGCCGGCGTCAGATCGCTCGCGGCGGTGCCGAGCGGCACCGGCACGCCCTTCGTCGCGATGTTGTCCTTGATCATCAGGGGCACGCCGTCGAGCGCGCCCGCGGGCTCGCCGCGGCGCCAGCGCACCTCCGCGAGGCTCGCGGCCGCGAGCGCGCCCTCGGGGTCGAGGCGATAGGTCGCCTTGAGATGCGGCTCCCAGCGCTCGATGCGCGCGAGCACGGCATTCGCGACCTCGACCGGAGAGAGCGACTTCGCGCGATAGGCCGCGAGAAGCTCGACAGCGCTGAGGTCGTGCAATTCGGTCACTGCGGCGCCCCTATTGCCAATATACCGCGGCCATGTCGTTGGCGGGCGTCGCGGAGTCCCGCCAGAGCCCCTTCAGGTCCTTGCTCGCGACGGTGATGTTCGGGAGCTGGAAGAGGAAGACATTGACGGCGTCGGTCGCGAGCTGGCGCTGCGCCGCTTCCAGCGCTTCCTTGCGCTGCTGCGGATCGAGAGTGGAATCCACGCGCTTCATGATGTCGCGGAATACGGGGGAATCGTACTGGAAATAATAGTCGGGATTGGCGTAGATCGCGAGATCGTGCGGCTCGACATGGCTGATGATGGTGAGGTCGAAATTCTTGTTCTTGAAGACGCCGTCGAGCCATGCCGGCCACTCGACGTTCTCGATCTTCGCGACGATGCCGACCTTCGCGAGCTCCGCGGCGACGATCTCGCCGCCCTGCCGCGCATAGGCCGGCGGCGGCAGCTTCAGGCTCACCTCGATCGGCGTCGTGACGCCGGCCTCCTTGAGGAGCGCCTTCGCCTTCTCGGGATCGTAGGGATAGGTTCCCGTGAGATCGATGTAGTCGGGATCGAGCGGGGTGTAATGGCTGCCGATGGGCGTGCCGAAGCCGTTCAAGGCGCCGTCGATCACGGATTTGCGGTCGATCGCGTAGGCGAGCGCGCGGCGCACGCGGACGTCGTCGAAGGGCTTCTTCTTGTTGTTGATGCCGACGATGGTCTTGCCCTCGGTCTGCCCTACCGTGACGGTGAAGCGCGGATCGGCCTTGAGCTGCGCCACGCTCGGATAGGAGCCGAAGCGCGGGAAGGCGTCGAGATCGCCCGCGAGCAGAGCCGCCACTTGCGCCGCGGGATCGCTGATGAAGCGGAAGGTCACCTTCGAGAGCTTTATGCTCTCAGGCGCGCGATAGCCCGGCCATTTCGCGAGCGTGACCGAGGCGCCCTTGGACCAGCTCTCGAGGACGAAGGGGCCGGTGCCGACAGGGTGCTGCGCATTCCCCGCCGCGCTCTTGCGGTCGACGATGACCGCGGGGCTCAGGCCCAAGTGGAACAGCAGGTCGGGGTAAGGCGACTTCAGCGTCACCACCACCGTCGCGGGATCGGGCGCCTCGACGCTGGCCATGTTCGCGAACATGGCCTTGTCCTTGTTGGTGCTGCCCTCCGCCGCCGCGCGCTCGAAGGAGAATTTCACCTCCTCCGACGTCAAGGGCTCGCCGTCCTGGAACTTGACGCCCTGGCGGAGCTTGAAGGTGTAGGTCTTGTAGTCGCCGGAGATGGTCCAGCTCTCCGCGAGCAGCGGCGTCACCGAGCCGTCGCCGCTCACCTTGGTGAGGCCCTCGAAGATGTTGTAGTGCGTGATCTCGGAGATGGCGGCGGCCGCGCCCGCGGTCGGATCGAGCCCCGGCGGCTCCAGCGACATGCCCAGCACCGCCGTGTCCTTCGCGAGCGCATTCCACGGCAGCGTCAGCATCGCCGCCGCCGCAAAAATCCAAGCCTTCGCCCTCATCTCGACCTCCCGGAATTCGCCGTCACGGCATTATCTCTCCAACTTCCGCCGCAGGCGAGGGCTCGCTCATGACGGCCTCGGCGAAATGGCAGGCGGCGCGCCGGCTTCCCGAGAGCCCCCGCAGGAGCGGCACCTCGCGGCGGCAGCGCTCCTGCGCCGCGGGACAGCGCCCGGCATAGGCGCAGCCGCCCGCGGGCGCGTCGTTGCGCTCGGGCGGGGAACGGCGCCGTCCCTTGCGTGGCACGAGCCGCGGCACTGCCTCCAGCAGCGCGCGCGTATAGGGATGGGCCGCCGCTCGGAACAGCTCCGCAGGCGCGCCCTGCTCGACGATGCGGCCCTGGAACATGACCGCGACCTCGTCCGCAGCGTGATCGACCACCGCGAGATCGTGACTGATGAGCAGCAGGGCGATGCCGTATTGCGCCTGGAGATCCTGCAGCAGGTTCAGCACCTGCGCCTGAACGGAGACGTCGAGCGCGCTCACGGGCTCGTCGGCGACCACGAGCTTCGGGCGCGTGACGAGGGCCCGGGCGATCGCGATGCGCTGGCGCTGCCCGCCCGAGAACTCGTGCGGGTATTTCCCGGCATCGCTTGCGCGCAATCCCACGGACGCCAGCACCTCCCCGACGCGCTGCCGGCGTTCCTCGGCTCCGAGCTCCGCGAGCGCCGTCAGCGGCTCCGCGACGATCCGCCCCACTTTCTGGCGCGGATCGAGCGAGCCGTAGGGGTCCTGGAACACCATCTGGAAATCGCGCCGCGCCCGCAGCAGCTCTCCGGGCGGAAGCGCGCTCAGGTCCCGTCCGAGAAAGCGCACGGCGCCCTCGCCCGGCGGCTCCAGCGCCATCACCGCGCGGGCGAGCGTGGACTTCCCGGAGCCGGATTCTCCGACGATGCCGAGGCTCTTTCCCGCGGCGAGGCGGAAGCTCACGCCGTCGAGCGCACGCACGACCCCGCGCGGCCCGAAGAGCCGCGAGCGCGGGAGCCGGTACTCGCGCACGAGGTCCTCGACTTCGAGGAGCGGCGCGCTCACGGCCGGACCCCTGCGGCATCGAGGCGGATGCAACGTGCGACGTGCCCGGGCCCGACAGGCTCCGGCGGCGGCGGCGCCGCGCGGCAGGCGTCGATCGCGAGACGGCAGCGCTCGGCGAAGGGACAGCCCGAGGGTATCTCCGCGAGCTCCGGCGCGCTCCCGGGAATGGTCGCGAGCCGGTTGCCTCGGCCCGCGCCGAGGCGCGGCCGCGCGCCGAGCAGGCCCTGGCTATAGGGATGCGCAAGGCGCTGCAGCACGGCCGCGGTCGGGCCGCTCTCGACGATGCTGCCGCCGTACATCACCAGCATGCGCCGGGTGTTCTCGGCGATGACGCCGAGATCGTGCGAGATCAGCAGCAGCGCCATGCCGCTCTCCTCCGAGAGCTCGGCGAGGCGGTCGAGGATCTGGCGCTGCAGGGTCACGTCGAGGGCAGTGGTGGGCTCGTCGGCGATCAGGAGATCGGGAGCGCAGGCGAGCGCCATCGCGATCACCACGCGCTGGCGCTGTCCGCCGGAGAGCTGATGCGGATAGGCATGCGCGCGCCGCTCGGCGTCGGGAAGCCCGACGCGATCAAGGAGCGCGACCGCGGCCTCATGCGCCGCCGGGTTGGAGAGGCCCCGATGGAGCCGCAGCGGCTCGGCGACCTGGCGGCCGACGGTGTGAAGCGGATTGAGCGCGGTCATCGGCTCCTGGAAGACCATGCCGATGCGGTCGCCGCGGAGCCTGCAGAGCTCGCTCTCCGCGAGGCCCACGAGCTCTTGACCCTCGAAGCGGATGCTGCCCGCGAGCTCCGCGCCCTCCGGCAGCAGGCCCAGGAGCGCCAGCGCGGTCATCGACTTGCCCGAGCCGGATTCGCCGACGAGGCCCAGCCTCTCGCCGCGCTCGAGCGCGAAGCTCGCGCCGCGCACCGCCGCGGCCATGCCGCGCACTGTCTTGAGCCGCACCTCCAGGTTCTCGACTTCGAGGAGCGCCATCGCTCACCGTTTCCGCGCGAGGCGGGGATCGAGGAGATCGCGCAGCCCGTCGCCGAGCAGATTGAGGCCGAGGACGGAAAGCGCGATCGCGAGGCCCGGAAAGATCGCGAGACGCGGCGCCTGCAGGAGCTGGAGCTGCGCCTCGTTGAGCATGCGGCCCCAGGAGGGCTGCGGCGGCTGCGTCCCGAGGCCGAGATAGGAGAGCGCGGCCTCCGCGAGGATCGCGGTCGCGAACTGGATCGTCGCCTGCACAACGATCACCGAGAGGATGTTGGGGAGCACGTGCTCGAGCGTGATGCGAAAGCCGCCCTTCCCTGCCGCGCGCGCGGCGAGCACGAACTCCCGCGCCCAGACCGCCTTCGCCTGCGCTCGCGTCAGCCGGGCAAAGACCGGCACGTTGAAGATGCCGATGGCGACGATGGAATTGACGATGCCGGGCCCGAGAAGCGCGCTCAGCATGACCGCGGAGAGGATGGCGGGAAAGGCGAAGGCGAAATCGGAGAAGCGCATCGCCAGCTCCTCGATTGAGCCGCGCCGCGCCGCCGCGAGCAGGCCCAGCGCCGTGCCGAGGACGACGCCGATGCCGACGGCGATCGCGCCCACGAGGATCGAGGTCCGCGCCCCCGCCAGCAGCTCCGAGAGCACGTCGCGTCCCAGCGAATCCGTGCCGAACCAGTGTGCCGCGGAAGGCGGCAGCAGCTTATGGGGAATGTCCAGCTCGTCGAACGGCCAGGGCGTCCAGACCAGCGAGACCAGCGCCGCCAGCAGCAACAGCAGCGTGAGCGCGCCGCCGACCGCGAAGCTCGCATGGCCGAGCGCGCGGCGGCGGAAGCTGAGCGCGAGATCGCTCATACGTCCTGCGCCCTGAGGCGCGGATCGATCGCGGCGTAGAGGAGATCGACCGCGAAGTTGACGAGCACCACCATGCCCGCGAGCAGCATCACGACGTCGCGGATGACCGCGATGTCGCGGTTGGCGATCGACTGGAACATGAGCCGCCCGAGGCCCGGCAGGTAGAACACGTTCTCGACCACGATCGCGCCGGCGATGAGGTTCGCGAATTGGAGGCCCATGATCGTGACGATGGGGATCATCGCGTTGCGGAGCACGTGGCGGCGGAGCGTCTCGCCCCGGCTCAGGCCCTTTGCCCGCGCCGTGCGCACGAAGTCCTCGCGCGAGACCTCGAGCACCGCCGAGCGGGCGATGCGCGCGAGGATCGCGGCCTGCACCGCCGTAAGGGCGATCGCCGGCAGGATCAGCGCCTTGAGCGCCGGCCAGAACCCTGCGCTCCAGCCGGGAAAGCCGCCGGCGGAGACCCAGCGCAGCTCGACCGCGAAGAACAGGATCAGGAGGATCGCGAGCCAGAAACTGGGGATCGCGATGCCGAGCTGACTCAGCGCCATCACGCCGATGTCGCCGGCAGTGTTGTGCCTGGCCGCCGCGAAGATGCCCATGCTCAGCGCGAGCGCCGCCGTCAGGATCATCGCGAGGATCGCGAGGGGCAGGCTCACGGCGAGGCGCTCGGCCACGATCTCTCCCACCGGCGTGCCGTAGGCGTAGCTGGTGCCGAGATCGCCTTGCAGCAGGCCGCCGATCCAATCGAGATAGCGCTCGGCCGGCGGGCGGTCGACGCCGAGCTTGTGCGCGAGCGCATCCACCGCGGATGCCGGCGCGTCGGGACCGAGGATCACCTGCGCGGGATTGCCCGGCAGGACCTCCAGCACCAGGAAGATCAGGACCGAGGCCGCGGCGAGCGTCGCGGCGAAGGTCGCAACGCGCTTCGCCAGGAAGAAGCCCATGGCGGAGGGCCGCCTGGCTCAGTCGACGGCGCGGACCGGCACGGCGATGTCGAGCCAGCCATGCGGCGTGACGCGCGCCTTGTCGTGCGGGCGCAGCAGCACCGTCGTCATCGCGGACTCCACGATGGCGGGCCCCGCGATCGCATGGCCCGGCGAGACGCGGTCGAAATCGTAGACCGGAACGCTCTGCCATTCCCCGAGGTAGATGCGGCGCTCGCCGACCGGTGCGGTGCGGCCGCGGTCCTCGAGGACCGGCTCCTGCGGCAGGTCCGGCAGCACGCCCACGGCGACGGCACGCGCGTTCACGAGCACCGCCTCCTGGTCGCGCATCGCGTAGGTGTAGAGCTCCTCGTGCCGGCGGTGGAAGCGCTCGACGATCTGCGGCAGCGGGTCGGCCGCGGTCCAATCGACGTCGTCGAGGACGACGTTGATCTCGAAGATCTGCTCGCCGTAGCGCATGTCGACGGAGCGCTGCACCCGGAGCGGCCCGTCGAAAGAGGCGCGGAGACGCGCGACCGCGTCGGCCTCGAGCTCCTCGAAGAGGCGCTTCGTCGCGGCGCCGTCGAGGCGGCCGGCATCGCCGATATGCGTGCGCGCGACTTCGAAGCGGAGATCGGTCGCGAGCATGCCCCAGGCCGAGAGCACGGCGGCGACCCGCGGCACGATCACGCGGCCGAGGTCGAGCTGGCGCGCCACGTCCGTGACGTGGAGCCCCGCGGCGCCGCCGAAGGAGAGGAGCGCGAAGCGGCGGGGATCGACGCCGCGCCGCACGGAGACGACGCGGATGCCCTCGGCCATGTTGGTGTTGACGACGCGATGGACGCCCTCGGCGGCGGCGATGCGGGCGACGCCGAGCGTCGCCGCCAGGCGGTCGAGCGCCGCTTCGGCGGCGGCGGTGTCGAGCAGGCTCCGCCCACCGAGGAAATGCCGCGCATCGAGATAGCCCAGCACGAGATTGGCGTCGGTCACCGTGGGCGCGGTGCCGCCCTTGCCGTAGCAGGCGGGACCGGGATCGGCGCCGGCGCTCTCGGGCCCGACGTGGAGAATGCCGCCGGCGTCGACGCGGCCGATCGAGCCGCCGCCCGCCCCGAGGCTCACGATGTCGAGGCTGTTCAATGCCACGCGATGGCCGCCGACCTTGCGGTCGACCGCAAGCGAGGCCTCGCCTTCGACGATGAGACAGATGTCCGTGCTCGTGCCGCCCATGTCGAAGGGGATGAGGTTCCCCGTGCCCAAGAGCTTCGACGCATAGCGGCTCCCGGCGACGCCGCCCGCGGGCCCCGAGAGCACGCCGCCCGCGGCGAGCCGCGCCGCCTCCGCCACCGGCGCCACGCCGCCGTGCGACTGGATGATCAGCACGGGCCCGCGATATCCCGCCTCGGCGAGACGGCCCGCGAGGCGATGGAGATAGCGCGAGAGCGCGGGGCCGACATAGGCGTTCACCACCAGGGTCGAGACACGCTCGAATTCCTTGATCTGCGGAAAGACGTCGGAGGAGAGCGAGACGTAGGCGCCGGGAAGCTCGTGCGCGAGCATTTCCGCGGTCGCGCGCTCGTGCCGGGGATCGCGATAGGCGTGGAGGTAGCAGACGGCGACCGCCTCGACCTCGGCGCGCTTGAGCTCGGCGATCGCCTTTCTGAGCGAGGCCTCGTCGAGCGGCGTCTCGACGCGCCCGTCCGCGCGCATGCGCTCGCGCACGCCGAGGCGGCGCTGCCGCGGCACCAGCGGCTCCGGCGGCGGCACGCGGAGATTGTAGCGGTCGTCCTTGAGCCCCTCGCGCATCTCCAGCACGTCGCGATGCCCCTCGGTCGTGAGCAACCCGACCTTGGCGCCCTTCTGCTCGAGGAGGGCGTTGGTGGCGACGGTAGTGCCGTGCACGATCCGCTCGGTCTCCGCGAGAAGCTGCGACAGCGGCAGGCGCAGCGCGTCGGCGAGCCCCGCGAGGCCGTCTAGCACGCCCTCGGAGGGGTCGCGCGGCGTCGAGGCCGTCTTGGCAAGGGTCGCGCGGCCCGTGGGATCGACCGCCACGAGATCGGTGAAGGTGCCGCCGACGTCGATGCCGATGCGATACATGGTGCTCAGCCCCCGGCCTTGCGCGCGGAGGGTGCGCTGACGAAGCCGAGCTCGACATCGCGGGCGCGCGCCTCGGTGCTGCGCAGCTTGGGATCGCCCCAGCCGCCGCCGCCGCCCGATTCCACCTTGAAGACGTCGCCGGGGCGGATGGGAATGCCGACCTCCTTTGTCTTGATCTCTCGCGGCGGACGCCCCTCCGAATGCAATGTGTAGCGATGGGGCAAGCCATCGGTGCCGCCGAGAATGCCGCAAGCGCCGTGGCGGACGCCGTCGCCGGCTGTGTTTCCAAGCGCGGGCTCGGCGATCTCCACCGTGAATTCGAGCTCGCAGCCGGGCCCGCCGCGGAAGCGGCCCTTGCCGCCGGAATCCGGACGGAACTCGTGGCGGCGGAAGAACAGCGGGAAGCGCACCTCCGTCACTTCGAGGCTGCCGAACTTGATGCCGCCCGCCGCCTGCCACTCGCCGATGCCGGGCCAGCCGTCGCCCGCGGAGGAGGCGCCGCCGCCGGGACGCGCCTGGAACATGTGCCAGATGAAGACGCGGTCGGTGCGCGGATCCTTGCCCTGGATCGCGATGCGGAAGCGCCGGCCCCAGCCGGCCATGGCGCGATCGGGACAGGCGGGTGCCAGCGCGGTGATGATCGCCTCGATGATCTCCTGCGCGCAGTGATTGGTGCAGAGCGTCACGGGCGCGCCCGGGCGCGCCCAGACGATCGTCCCTTCCTTGGCGATCACCTCGACCGGCCGGAAGGTCCCGTCGTTCTTGGGCGTGTGCGGGTCGATCAGATAGGAGAGCGCCACCGCCACCGCCGAGCGCATGTTGGGATAGGAGGAATTGACGAAGCCGATGACCTGCTCGTGCGAATCCGAGAGGTCGATGACGAGGCCGCTGCCGCGCTTGGTGACCGTCGCGCGGATCGCGATGTCGGTGAAGCCGTGGCCGTCGTCGTCGAGGATGCCCTCGCCCTTGTAGACGCCGTCCTTCCACCCGGCGATCACCGCGCGCGTCTGGCGCTCGGCGCTGTCGAGCACGGCCTCGATCGCCGCGTAGGTCGTCTCCCAGCCGAACTCGCCCGCGAGCGCGAGGAGCCGCCGCTCGCCCACCCGCGCCGAGCCGATCATCGCCGCGAGATCGCCGCGGAAGTCGCGGGGGTGCCGCACGTTGGTCGCGATCATCTCCATGACGTCGCGGCGGAGCTCGCCCTTCTCGTAGAGCCGGAGCGGCGTGATGCGGATGCCCTCCTGCCAGATCTCCGTGGCGCCGGCGTTGTAGGCGCCGTGGGTGGCGCCGCCGATGTCGCTCTGATGCGCGCGGTTGATCGACCAATAGACCGGCTTCGCCCCGTCGAAGACCGGCACGAAGGCCGTGAGGTCCGGCAGGTGATTTCCGCCGCGATAGGGATCGTTGAGCAGGAACACGTCGCCGGGGTGAATGTCCCCCTTGAAGAAGTCGCGGACCGAGCGCGCGGCCCAGGGGAGCGCGCCCACGTGGATCGGCACGTGCTCGGCCTGCGCGATGAGGCGCCCGTCGAGATCGCAAATCCCCGTCGAGAAGTCGCGGCTCGAGTTGAGGATCTGCGAATAAGAGGTGCGCAGCATCGCCTCGCCCATCTCCTCGACGATCGCGAGGAGCCGATGCTGGATGACTGAGACGGTGATGGGGTCGACGGAATTGGTCGGTGCCATGTCCTATTGCGCCTTGCTGCTAAGCGATCTTCACGAGCTTGAAGGTGCGGCTCTCGACCCGGTCGAAGCGGAACTTGCACTCGAGGATGTCGCCGATCGCGTCGAAGTCGCAGGGACCGCTCGCACCGTCGTAGTTGATCTCCTTGCCCTCGGCAATGAGCTTCAGCCCTTCGACGGCGCTGTAGACCTTGCTGCCCGAGCCCTGGGAGATCTTGCGCACGGTGTCGCGGATGGCAGTCCCGGTTGCCTCCTTCGCCTTGGCGATCGAGAGCAGAACGAGGCTGATGTGATCGGTCGACTGGCAGACATAGGTATCGGGATTCTCGACGCCGTTCCGCTTCGCCGCGAGCGCATAGGCGGGCGAATCGATCGAGGGCGAGGGCTGCACGATGTAGGTGCCCTCGGTCACCTCCGCCGGCATCGACTCCAGCGACTTCTGCGTCAGCGCGTAGGACTGCGTGAACTTGGCGCCGGTGTAGCCCGCGCGATAGAGATCCTTCAGCACCACCGTCACGTCCGGCACGTAGCCGTTCAAATAGATGAGATCGGGATTCTCCTTGAGCGCCTGGTCGACCTCGGTGCGGTAGGTCGCCTTGTCCTTGTCGTAGATGATGCTGCCGACCATCGTGGAGCCATGCTCCTTCAGCACCTCGGCGAGGCGCTCGCGCGTCGGCACCGCGAAGGGAGCCTGAATGCCCAGCACGAACACCTTCTTCATCCCGAGGGTCGCGATGAACTCCGCGTGCTTCTGTGCCTGCAGATGGTTGTTGGGCTGAGTGCGCACGAGATAGCCCTGATGCGGGAGCTTGGTGATGCTGTCCGCGCCCGAGACCGTCGTGAGGAAGGTCTTGCTCTCCCAGAGGAGGGGCGCCACCGCCGTCGTCACCGCCGAGGCCCATGTCCCCATGATCGCCGGCACCTTGTCGATGTCGACGAGCTTGCGCGCGCCGCGCACGCCGGAATCGGGATTGGTCTCGTCGTCCTCGCTGACGAGCTCGATCTGCCGTCCCAGCACGCCGCCCGCGGCATTCACCTCGGCCGCCACCGCCTGCATCGCCTTCAGCATGCGCGGTCCGTCGGCGCCTCCGGCGCCGGTCAGCGGATTGAGGCAGCCGAGCCGAAGCGGGGCCGCCTGGGCCCTCGGGCGGACCGGGAGCAGCGTCGCGAGGCCGAGCGCGGCCGCCGCGCCGAGAAGCCGGCGCCGGGTGAAATGCTTGCGTTTTCCGACCATGATCCCTCCCTCTTGCTTCTCAGGCGATGCCGAGGCTGCTCGGCTTCCCCGCCTCGTTCGCGTTGAAAGCGGCTTCCCAGACCGCGATCTTGCCGCCGCGCATCACCCAGATCTCGACGCCGCGCCCATGCATCGCGGCGCCGCTCCGCGCATCCGCCCAATCGCCTTCCCAGTAGTTCGCGATGGTGTCGCCCATTAGGGCGCGAAATTCCTTGCGCAAGCGATAGCCCTTCTGGCGCGTGCTCCGCGCCACGAAGAATTTCCGCAGCGCCTCCTGGCCGCGGAATTCCGGCAGGTCGCCGAAGCGGATGACGCAATCGTCGGTGAATCCCGCAAGCAGGCCCTCGACGTTCCAGGGCGTGAACAGGGACTCCACGTGCTTGACGAAGGCGCGGGCCTCCGCAGGGGTCTCGGGGTTGCGCGCGCCGGTCTCGACGGGCTTTGCCTTCATGGCGACCTCCGGAAATTGCTCCGGCGAGCTTAGGGCCGGAGCGCCCGCGCCCGCAACTTCAGCAGTGGCCCGCGGAATTACCGCCTACCCCACCATCCGGAAGCCGACGACCGCGAAATGATGATCGAAGGTGTACGCAAGCCGGATTCGCGCGCGCCTCATGATCGCGAAGCTCGTGGCATCGACGGCCGAGAGCTTGTGCAGATCCCGGCGGCGAAAATACTCCCATGACTGCTCGAGATCGCGCAGCTCGCAGGGCAGTATTCTCACCGCTCCCCGCCGGTAAATGGCCTCCTTCCAGGCAAGCGCCGCGTCTCTGTTGGCGTTACCCTCCAGGAACGTGAAGGTCTCTATCGCCACGGGGACCGAGGTATGCAGCCTCGCGCCCGATGCGTGTAGCAGCTCCCATTGGTCTCGTGCCGACGCGTGCAGCGGATCGCGCGTCAGTGCCAGTGCAATCCACGCCCCGCTGTCGACGAATACGGCCTCGCCTTGGCGCATCAGGGCTCGTCGTGAACACTGTCGTGCTCGATCGCGGTGCGCTTGGGCACGCCGTCCCAGAGCGCGACCGGGCCGCTGGGCGGCGTCTTGAGCACGACCTTCCGAATTGCCTCGCGAACGAGGGCCGCGATGCTCCGCCCCGACCGCGCGGCCGCTTGGCGCAGGGCATCGAGCTCCTCCTTGCGGAGATAAACCTGGGTCTTTTCCATATGGGTCATTTTACTATCGTTCATGACATATATCAATCCTGCGCGAGCATCGGCGTTCTGGCCTCGCTTGGGCGGGGAACATAGTATGGTCGCAACGAATTACCGGAGGGAGGCTCGGAAAGTGCTGCTATTCCAAAATTGCCGCCTGCTCGATCCCGAGGCCGGCGAGCTGAAGGAAGGCGCGAGCGTCCTCACGGAGGGCGAGCGCATCCGCGAGGTCTCGGAACGGCCGATCCGCGCCCAGAATGCCCAGACGATCGACCTCGGCGGACGGGTGCTGATGCCCGGCCTCATCGACGCGCACATCCACGTCTATCTCTCGGAGGTCAACATCGGGCGGCTCGCGGAGATGCCGATGAGCCTGATGGCCGCGCGCTCCGGCCCGCTGATGCGCGCGATGCTCGACCGCGGCTTCACCACCGTGCGCGATACCGGCGGCGCCGATTGGGGCATTCGCGAGGCCGTGGAGACCGGCCAGATGGTGGGGCCGCGCCTCTTCATCGCGGGGGCCGCGATCAGCCAGACCGGCGGCCACGGCGATTTCCGGCTGCGCACCGAGAGCGAGCACGCCTGCCAGTGCTGCAGCGGCGTCGCCCAGATCTCCCGCATCGTCGACGGAGTGCCGCAGATGCTGCACGCCGTGCGCGACGAGCTCCGCAAGGGCGCCGATCTCATCAAGATCATGGTTTCCGGGGGCGTCGCATCGCCGCGCGACCCGCTGGAGGCGACGCAATTCACCCGCGAGGAGATTTCAGCGGCCGTCGGCGAGGCGACCGCCTGGGGCACCTATGTCGCCTCGCACGCCTACGGCGCCGACGCGATCCGGCGCGCGGTCGAATGCGGCGTGCGCACGATCGAGCACGGCAATTTCGTCGACGCTGCGACCGCGAGGCTCATGCGCGAGCGCGGCGCCTTCATCGTGCCCACCCTCGTCGCCTACGACGCGATGAAGCGCCGCGGCCGCGACTACGGGCTCCCGCAGGTGAGCCTCGAGAAGAACGAGCGCGTGCTGGCCGCCGGGCTCCGCTCGCTCGAGATCTGCCGCGAGGCCGGCGTCCCCATCGGCTTCGGGAGCGACCTCCTGGGCCAGCTCCAGGACGACCAGTCCCGCGAGTTCCTGATCCGCGGCGAGGCGATGCCGCCGATTGAGGTCATTCGCTCCGCGACGATCGTCAACGCCCGCCTGCTGCGGCGCGAGGGCGAGCTCGGAACGGTCCGCCCCGGCGCCTTCGCGGATCTGCTGGCGGTCGACGGCAATCCGCTCGAGGACCTCAACCTCTTCCAGAGGCAGGGCGCCCATCTCCCCCTCATCGTCAAGGGCGGAAAGCTCCACAAGAACGAGCTCTCGCGCTGACCCCGATGCCGCTCGCCTCGCACATTCAGAAGCGCCTCCGGCCCTGGGCGCTCCGCGCGGCAGCGGTCTTCTGCTTCGCGATGATGCTGCTGCCGATATTCTTCGTGTGCTGGCTCAGCTTCTTCAGCAACGCGATCCTCTCCTTCCCGCCGGAGGGCTATACGCTCAAGTGGTTCTCGGCGCTCTGGCTCCAGCCGCAATTCGCGAACGGATTCGTCACGAGCATCGAGGTCGCGCTCTTCGCCATGCTTGGCGGCCTCGCGATCGGCATTCCCGCGAGCCTCGCGCTGGTGCGCGCGGAGCTACGGCTACGGCGGACGCTCGATACGCTGCTGCTCTCGCCGCTGGTGGTGCCGGGAATCGTGATCGGGACCGCGCTCTATCTCTTTTTCGTCCAAGTGGAGATTGCGACGGAGTGGCCGCTCGCGGGCTCCGTCGCGGGGCTCGCCTTCGGCCATGCCCTCATCACCATTCCCTGGACGGTGCGCCTCATTACGGCCAATCTCGTGGGCGTCGACCGCGCCGTCGAGGAGGCGGCCATGAATCTGGGGGCGGACCGGCTGCGCACGCTCTGGAAGATCACCCTGCCGCTGATCCGTCCCGGCGTCGTCGCCGCGGGCCTCTTCAGCTTCGTCGTCTCCTTCGAGAACCTCGAGCTCTCGCTCTTCCTGGTGGCGCCGGGCACGACGACGCTCCCGATCGCGATCCTGCAGTATCTGGAGTGGAAGATCGATCCCACCATCGCAGCGGTGTCGCTGATCCAGATCGCGATCATCTCGCTCGCGATGATCGCGACCAACCGCTTCGTGCGACTCAGCCAGGTGATCTGAGCGATGGCGAGCGTCGCCCTCCGATCCCTGAGCAAGCGCTTCGGCGAGCACGCCGCCGTGCGAGACTTCTCGCTGGAGATCGCGGAGGGCGAGTTCCTGGTGCTGCTGGGGCCGAGCGGCTGCGGCAAGACCACGACGCTCCGGATGATCGCGGGCTTCGTCGAGCCGAGCGCGGGCCGCATCCTCTTCGGCGAGCGCGACGTGACGGACCTCCCGCCCTATCGCCGCAACACCGGCCTCGTCTTCCAGGGCTACGCGCTCTTCCCGCATCTGACGGTGTTCGAGAACGTCGCCTTCGGCCTGCGCATGCGGAAGCTCGACCGCGCGGAGATCGAGCGGCGCACGACGGAGGCGCTCCGCCTCGTGCGGCTCGAGACGCTCGGCGAGCGCATGCCGCGCCAGCTCTCCGGCGGACAGCAGCAGCGCGTGGCGCTCGCGCGCGCGCTCGCGATCGAGCCGGAGGTTCTGCTCCTCGACGAGCCGCTCTCCAATCTCGACGCCAAGCTCCGCGAGGAGGTGCGGGTCGAGATCCGCCAGCTCCAGCGCCGCCTCGGCCTCACCACGGTGATGGTGACGCACGACCAGGAGGAGGCGCTCTCGGTTGCCGACCGTCTCGCGGTGATGGAGAATGGCGAGATCCAGCAGATCGGGACGCAGCGCGAGCTCTACGACAGCCCGCGCAACCAGTTCGTCGCGAACTTCATCGGCCGTACCAACTTCCTCGCCGGCGCCGTGAGCGGCCCCGCGCGCTTCCGGACCGCGAGCGGGCTCGAGATTGCGCTCGGCGCCGTCGCCTCCGGCGAGCGGCTGCTCGCAATCCGTCCCGAGCGCATCCGCCTCGGCGAGGCCGATGGGGCCGCCAACCGGTTCACCGGGACCGTCGAGTACGTGAGCTATCTCGGCGCCACCACCGAATACGTGGTACGCCTCGCGAGCGGTGACCGCCTCGCGGTCGAGCGGCACAATACCCGCGCCGGAGAGGGCGCGATCATCGAGGTCGGCGCCGCCGTCGAGGCGAGCTGGGATCCCGATGCCTGTCAGCTCATAGAGTGAGATCCGCGTTCACCCCATGCATCAAGGGAGGCACCAGATGAAACCGCGTAATTCCCGCAGCAAGCCATCGCTGATCCTCACGCGCCGCCGCCTGATCCAGGCGGCCGCCGCTACCGGCGTCGCAGGCATGATCGGCCCCCGCGCCGCGCATGCGGCGGGCCGCTGCGTCGTCGGCACCTGGGGCGGCGACTACCAGAACCTCATCCAGAAGAACATCGTCTCGCTGATGCCGAAGGACATCGAGGTCATCTACGACACCGGGAACGATTCCCCGCGCAAGACGAAGATGCTCGCGGAGAAGCCGCTGCCGCGCGGCACCATGGACATCTCCGCCCTCTCGCGCGCGGGGAGCTACGAGATGTACAAGGCGGGGACCCTGCTGGAGATCGACTTCAGCAAGATGCCGAGCTCGAAAAACATCCTCGAGAAGGTGAAGGTGCCCTACGCGATCCCGCACATCTATTCCGGCCGCGTCATCCTCTACAATCCGAAGTTCATCACGGAGAAGCCGACCTCCTACAGCGACCTCTGGAATCCCAAATACAAGGGCAAGATCGGCGTCATCGACATCCAGTACCAGACCACGATCGAATCGGCGGCGATGATCGCGGGCGGCAGCATGACCAACTACGAGCCCGGCAAGGCGAAGCTCATGGAGCTCAAGAAGCTCGACGTGAAGGTCGTGCCGACCAACGAGGCGATGGCCCAGGCGCTCAAGACCGAGGACATCTGGATGTGCATCATGTGGAAGGCGCGCGGCGTGATGTGGCAGAACGCCCAAGTCCCCATCGAGATCGCCGCGCCCAAGGAGGGCGTGGTGCTCTACATCTCCGACTTCACGATCCCCAAGAACGCTCCGAACAAGGAGAACGCCTACGCCTTCATGGAGTCGATGCTCAATCCCAAAGCGCAGGAGGGCTTCATCGACGACATGGGCTACAACCCCACGGTCCAGAACGTGGAGCTCGCGAGTGCGACGGCGAAGCGCGTGGGCTTCACGAAGGAAGAGGCCGCCAATCTCGTGCTGCAGGACTACGACTATCTCGCCAAGAACGACGCCCAGCTCAAGGAGTGGTGGGACAAGGAGTTCAAGGCCTAGAGATAAATTGGGCGCGCACCCTCACCCTCCCATCGCTCCGCGATGGGCCCCAACCCTCTCCCACCTTCGGTGGGAGAGGGACAAATTGGCCCCTCTCCCGAATGGCGGGAGAGGGTTGGGGCCCGCGCGCAGCGCGGGAGGGTGAGGGTCGCCGAGAAATGCGCGCTGCGACCGGCTTCTCACGAATAACCGCCTCGGCGCTGGTCACGCCGGCGACCGTCGTCGTCGTCCTCCTCCTCGTCTTCCCCCTCCTCCTCCTTCTCCGCTACAGCCTCAACCGCTTCATCCCGGGACAGTTCATGGTGGAGGCGGTGACGGCGGAGAATTACCTCAAGGTATTCTCCGACCCCTATTACCGGAACGTCCTCTTCGTGACCGCGGGGATCGCGGCGCTCTGCACGCTGCTCTGCCTCGTCATCGCCTATCCCGCGGCGTACCTCCTCGCGCGCACCCGCTCGCGCTACAAGAGCTGGCTCATCCTGCTGGTGGTGATGCCGCTCTTCGTGGGGAACGCCGTCCGCGCCGCCGGCTGGATCGTCGTCTTCGGGCAGCGCGGCGCCTTCAACTCGACGCTGCAATGGCTCGGGATCATCGATGCGCCGCTCACGATCATGTATACGCCGCTCGCGGTGATCGTCGCGATCACGGGGTTCAATCTGCCCTTCATGGTGCTGACGCTGCAGAGCGTCCTCGAAGGGATCGACCCCGCGCTCGAGGAGGCGGCGCTCGGCATGGGCGCGCCGCCGCTCAGGGCGTTCCGCAAGGTGACGCTCCCGCTCTCGCTCCCGGGCGTGGTCGCGGGCTCCATGCTCTGCTTCATCCTCGCGATGAACGCCTACGCCACGCCCGTGCTGCTGGGCGGGCCGCGCTTCCAGATGATGGCCCCGCTGGTCTATACCCAGATCTCGGAGCAGGCGAATTGGCCGCTCGGCGGCGCCCTCGCCTTCGTGCTGATGACGGCGACCTTGCTGCTGACGGTCGGCGCCAATACGCTGGTGCAGCGCCGCTACCGCCGGAGCGGAGTACTCTGATGGACGGGAACGCACTCATCGTCGAGAGCCCCGCGGATTGGCGCGGGCCCGAGATCGCGGCGCGGCAGGATTGGATCCACCCTTTCAGCGCCGCGGAGATCGCCGAGCTCGATGCCGCGCACGAGACCGCGCGTCGCCGCGGCAGGACGCTGGCGACGCTCTCCGCCGAGGATTTCCCGCTGCCGACGCTCCTACCGGTCTTCGCGCGCGCGCTCGAGGCGCTGGAGAACGGGCCGGGCATCCAGCACTTCCGCGGCTTCCCCGCGCTCGACTATCCCAAGGAGGCGCTGCGGCTCATCTACTGGGGAATCGGCAAGCATCTGGGCACGGCCGTCTCGCAGAGCAGGGACGGCGATCTCCTCGGCGACGTCCGCGATTTCGGCGTCGACATCAGGACGCCGACCGGGCGCGGCTATCGCAGCAAGCAGGAGCTGGTCTTCCACGCGGATTCCTGCGACGTCGTGGGTCTGATGGTGCTGCGCACCGCGCGGGAGGGCGGGCTCAGCAAGGTCGCGAGCTCGGTCGCGGTCCACAACGAGATCGCGCGCCGCCGGCCTGACCTGCTGGATGTCCTCTACCGCCCCTTCCATTGGAGCTGGCAGGGGCAGGAGGCGCCGGGCGACCCGCCCTTCTATCTCCAGCCGATCTTCAGCCGTCATCTGGGCCGCCTTTCCTGCCGCTACATCCGCGCCCACATCGAATCGGCGCAGCGCTTCCCCGAGGTGCCGCGGCTCGCCTCGGAGCAGGTCGAGGCGATGGACCTTCTCGACGCGATCGTCGGGGACGAGAACTTCCACCTCTCCATGATGTTCGAGCCCGGCGACATCCAGCTCCTCAACAACCACGTCTGCCTGCACGCCCGGACGGCATTCGAGGATTGGCCCGAGCCCGACCGAAAGCGGCATCTGCTGCGGATGTGGCTCTCCGTCGCGAACAGCCGCGAGCTCGGCCCGCCGATGTCGGCGATCTACCGCGACCGGCGCGCGGGCGTCCTTCGCGGCGGCTTCCCCACGCGCACGGGGAGCCACCGCTACGAGACGCCCGGCGGCGCCGGATAGCGATGCGCGACTACGTCGAGCGGCTCATGGCGCGCGGGGAGATGCGCGTCGTCGAGCGCGAGGTCGATCCCCGCCACGAGCTCGCGGCGGTGACCAAGCTCTCGCAGGCGGAGAGCGAGCTTCCGATCCTCTTCCGCCGCGTCAAAGGCAGCGCCTTTCCCGTCGTGACCAACCTCTATGGGAGCCGCGCCCGGCTCTGCGAGACGATCGGCGCCGCCGACGGCAATTTCCCGCGGCGCTGGCTCGAGCTCAAATCGGGGATGCGTCCGAGCGCCTCGGAGTTCCTGCGCCCCGTCGCCGAGACGGCCGACCTCCGCGCGGGCCGGCTCTCCGACCTCCCGCAGATCGTCTACTGGGAGCGCGATGCCGCGCCCTACATCACCTCCGCGATCTATCTCGCGAAGGAGCCGGATACCGGCGTCGCCAATCTCTCCTTCCATCGCTCGATGTACGTGAGCGACGGCGAGCTCCGCATCCGCCTGGGCACGACCCACGACCTCACGCGCTATCAGGCGAAAGCGGAGGCGAACGGCAGGGCCTTGCCCGCGGCGCTCCTCATCGGCACCGCTCCCGACATCTTCCTCGCGGCCGCGGCCTCGCTTCCCTACGAGACCGACGAGCTCTCGGCGGCGGCGCAGATCCGCGGCCGTCCCGTCGAGATGCGCCCCTGCGAGACCATCGACCTAATGGTGCCCGCGGACACCGAGATCGTCGTCGAAGGCGAGATCCTCCCGCATGTGCGGCGGCCGGAGGGACCCTTCGGCGAGTTCATGGGCTACTACGTGCCGCAAGGCGACAACCACGTCTTCCGCGTGACCCATGTGAGCTGGCGCGAGAACGCGATCTACCACGCGCTCCTCTGCGGCTCGCCCGAGGACCTGCGGCTCCTCGAGGAAGCGACCGCCGCGCGCATCTACGAGCACCTCCAGAAGCAAGTGACGGGGGTCTTGCGCGTTGCCGTCCATTCGGCGCTGCTCTGCACGGTCGTGGCGATCGAGCAGCGCTATGCCGGCCACGCGCGGCACGCGGCGCTCGCGGCGGTCGGCTCGCATCTCGATTACAACAAGTCCGTGATCGTCGTGGACGACGACGTGGACGTGCACGATCTCGATGACGTCTGGTGGGCATTCCTGACGCGGGGTCGCG
>Ga0335085_10001393_pt1 | contig 52046 bp, 34 predicted proteins | sample Lox_Sample_45_FD_206712 | JGI IMG/M metagenome (GOLD analysis project Ga0335085, IMG submission 206712) | Soil microbial communities from Loxahatchee National Wildlife Refuge, Florida, United States - Lox_Sample_4.5 | ecosystem: Environmental > Terrestrial > Soil > Wetlands | place: USA... | reverse complement strand
AACGTTGATTTCGCCGGGCACGTCCCCGAAATTGGGCAGTCCCTCAAACCAGCGCGCGCACCAATCCGCACCCAGCACGCGTTCCATCTCCGCCCGGAGCCGTTTCTCGACCGGCGCGATGGTTTCGCGGATTTGATCATAGAATCGTAACGCGCGGACGTGCTCGTCGAAGTCACGCGGTTTGCTGGCGCCGCAACTCAACGTGTGGACTTCGAGGCGCGCGAGGCAGTAGAGGTCGTTGAATTCCATCGGGGTCAGCGGCGCGCACAATTCGACCAGTTTGGACGGCGGTTCGTAGAGTTTGCCGCCCTTGTCATTCGGGCTGATGATGAACACGCCCATGTCCAGCCGGCGGGCCGCCTGGATCGCGGACCAGTTCAGGTCATTCACGAAATACCAGTGCACGTTGCAGTAATCAAATTCGCCGCTGTTCACCGTTTCCAGGATGACGTCGGTCGTCGCGTGCGTGGAAAACCCGATGAATCGCACGCGCCCGTCCTTTTGCAGTTGGCGCGCCACGGCGAGGCAGCCGTCTTTCTTGAGCGTCCAGCCCAGCAGTTCGCGGTTGTTGATGCCGTGGAACGAGAACAAATCCACGTGGTCGAGCTTCAAATACTTCATCGAAGTCTCGAAGGTTTCGAGAAATTCCCGGGCGGTCGCTTTCGGCGAGACCTTTGTCTGGACGAGGATTTTGTCGCGCGGCAATTTGGGCAGCACATTGCCGAGCTGCATTTCGGACGTACCATAGCCGCGCGCGGTTTCGATATGGTTGATGCCCAGTTCAAGCGCCCGGTGGATAGTGGCCTCGATATTTTTCTGGCTGTCCGCGGGAATTTCCTTCGCGTCCACGTCCTGCCACTTGAACTGGTAGCGCATCCCGCCGCAGGAGATCACCGGCATCGCCAGTTCCGTCCGGCCAAAACGACGATATTTCATTTCGCCGATGATAGGCGAATTGGCTCGCAATGCAACGGGGAGGCAGTCCCTCGATTGCAAAGCGGTTTGCGTTATGAAACTCCACGCCCGGCGGTTCTTTGTCCTGAGCGCCCTGAGATTGGCGGCTGTGTAATCGTGGACAGGATGGCGCGGGCGTTGTAAGGTTCGCGCAATTATGGCACTGGCGGACATCAGGCGGGAATACTCGATCGGCGGCCTGAAACGGGCAGACCTGGACGCGAACCCGGTCGCGCAATTCAATCGATGGTTTGCCCGGGCTTCGAAAGGCGGCCGCTGGCGGAAAATCGGCATCGCCCTCTACAAACTCTGGCACGCCATCCTCGGTCACACACCGATTGACGTAAACGCGATGGTACTGGCGACGGTGGACAAAGCAGGTCGGCCTTCCACTCGCGCCGTCTTGCTCAAGGGCGTGGACGAGCGCGGTTTCGTTTTTTACACGAATTACGATAGCCGCAAGGGGCTTGAACTGGCCGAAAACCCGAACGCGGCCCTGACGTTCTACTGGCCGGATTTGGAGCGGCAGGTCTGCGTTGCCGGAACGGTAAGCAAAGTTTCCCGTCTGGAATCGGAAGCATATTTCAACAACCGTCCGCGGGGCAGCCGCCTGGCGACGTGGGCCTCGAACCAGCGCGACGTGGTCAAAGACCGCGCGGCGCTCGACGCGAAATGGGACGAAATGGCGGCAAAATTTCCTGGCGAGGTGCCGTTGCCCGCGAATTGGGGCGGTTTCGTGTTGCGGCCGGAGCGCATCGAATTCTGGCAGGGCCGGCCCAACCGGTTGCACGACCGCTTTCGTTACACGCGGCAGCCGGACAATTCGTGGAAGCTGGAGCGGCTCGCGCCTTAAAACTTATAAACCAGGCTGGTGATGAGTTTCACGTCGTTGTCCTTGCGTCCGGGGGCGGGTTGATTGACGAAGTTGTCCTGTAAGGTGACCTGAAGGCTGATGGTTTTAGTGAGGGCGGTTTCGGCGCCGAGCTCGGCGTTGACCAGAAAGTTATCGACTTTGTCCACTTGGGGCAGGATCTCGGCCCTCTCCCAAACCCGGGCGCCGGTGCTGAGTTTGTGTTCGAACCGTTCGGCCAGGCGCAGACTCACGTACGTGCTTTCCACGCGCCCGAGCTCTTGGAAGACGACGCTGGGACCCAATTCGCCGGCCAGGAATGTGCTCGCGTCCTTGATGAAATAATAGCCGGCACCCGGGCCGAGCGTGAAACGATATTGAATGTCGGCGATGCCATCGTGCAATCCTTCGCCATTGACATAGCTGTAGAAACGTTCGGTGAAAAGATGGTTCCATTGTGCGACGCCGTGGAGCGTCTCATTATTTTTGACGGAATCGTTTTCGCCATAAGCGCCATCCAAACCGAGCCCGAATTCATTTTCCTCCGTTTTTTTGCGGCTCTTAATGGCGCCGGTGGTCAAGAGCGTGTCACTGTTGCCGCTGGTGAGGGTGAGTCCGAAGGCCAGGCTGCTGTCCCACTTTGGCGGCTGGTTGGTGGATACGTCGGCCCGAGCGCACGTCGTCAAAACCAACAGGCCTGCCACGGTCAGGTAGTGTTTCTGCTTCATGTTTTGTGTCAATCTATTGAATTCATACAGGGAGAATCGGTGCAGCAGAAGTGCTGGCAACAAACCGCCCGGCTAACAACTGAGCGTGCTTGTTTTACCCGAAAGGTCCGGGTTGGGCAAGGCGCGATTGATATATTTCACCCTGGCTGTCGCCGGTTCGTTTTGTGGTTCCGTAGCCTCGCCGGTGACTAGTGTCCGGTCCCGCCGGACGTTTGCCCTTTACTGTCCCGGGCGGACAAAACGTTGGTATTGCCCTCAATCATTTCATCCAACGTGATGAAATCCATTCCGGTTGTGGTGCGACGGACCGCTGCCGGCGGTGGCTCGCCGGAGATTGGTTTTGGCAGTGTTGAAGCGGGTTCCGGCGATGATGGAGATGGGCTGGGAATTGATTTCTTCGCAACCATCCTTCTTGTGACCAGGAAGGTGTCATGGTCAGTCGGCGGACTATCCTCCGATCCCTGTGCACGCGCGATTTCGGCAAGTAGCGATTCCCATCCGCGTTGAATGGTCGGCTGGGACGGTGCCCGGAACGGAATCAGTCGAAATTCCCCGTCCGTCAGGGACAGCAATTGGAAAAGTGCCTTCTCGCCGACCAGCTTTCCGGCCGCGGCGTGAACGATGGCCCCATCTTGAATGTAGATCTCGCCGGCGACCTGATGGTTCCGGATTTCCAGGACCAGGGAATTGCCGCCCATGCATTCCAGTTGAATAACATCGAGCAGGCCTGTCTCGTTCAAGCTGCTGATAAAATCGTTGCTGTCCGACCACCGCAGGACATTGGTCAACATATTGAAGACGTGCCGCCACCCTGCCTCATCGCCCGGCTTTAAAAGAAACAATTCCGCCCCGTTGGCCAGGCCCGCGGCTCGCCGGTTTTCATCACCTTGTGCCGTCAGAATTACCTTTTTGATGTTAGGGTATTGCTGATGGATGATGCCCAGCAACTGGATGCCGTCCAGCAGCGGCATGCTGAGGTCCAACACCACGAGATTGATTAATTTGTGTTGCAGGATGGCCAGGGCCTTTTCGGGGGAGGAAGCCGTGTAAATTTCCCAGTTCTTGTCAGCCTGGGCGCCAAACAAATCGGCAATCATTTCGAGGAAGGCCAGGCTGTCATCCACGAAAAGCACCCGATAGTTTCTCCGCTTGCCGGCGGAATCAGTTTGTTCCGCCGGCGTCGGGGAAACAGAACTGGGCGGAATCAGACTGCCTGGCGGTGGCGCTGCCGCGACACGGGGCTCGGAGATCTCCAGGCGCAATTCCACCAGGCCCAAGCGCATGGTCTGCCCGGGCGACAGAACGGCCTCCGAAACCCGCTGGTTGCGGATGAACGTGCCATTGGTCGACCGCAAGTCGCGCACCACCAGTTCATTGCTGCGCAGCAGCACTTCGCAATGCTGGTTGGAGACCGACCTTTCAAGAATCTGAAACGCATTCTTGTTACCACGCCCAATGGTGACCCAACGTTCGCCCAGTTCATGTGACAAACCGGCCAATCCATTACTGATGACTACTAGCTTCGACATGCAATCCCCCGAAATCTGCGGCGCGAACTGTTTTTCTTAAGCGCTGCGCCAAACCATTATGAACTTAACTCATTATAATGCAGGTGGTTCCGGCGAAGCCCACTCGTGGACTTTCGCCACCGTTGAAAGTGAGCATGAGCAGTGTCCGTGCCGCCGGATAGTTGGGGGTATTCGTCCGGGATGAGCGCCGCTTATTGGGCGTATTTGAGGGCTATTTCGCCGATTCGTCTTCGCTGGCAGCGTCTTCCTTGTCTTCGCCGATGACCGGCGCAATCGCTTGCAGTTTGTCACCGGATTCCAGTTCGATCAGCTTAACGCCCTGCGTGTTGCGGCCCGCTTCGCGAATGTCCTTCACAAATGTCCGCACCATCTGGCCTTTGACGGTGATGAGCATGATTTCATCCGCGTCGCGCACCGTCAACGCGCCCACGACTCCGCCGGTTTTCTCCGTGGTCTTCATCGTGATGATGCCTTTGCCGCCCCGTGATTGAACGCGATATTCCTCGAAGTCCGTCCGTTTGCCGATGCCGTTTTCGCCGGCCACCAGCAATTTCGCGTCCGGCACGACGATGGCCAGCGCGACGACTTCGTCGCCTTTCGATAATTTGATGCCGCGCACGCCGGTGGCCGGCCGGCCCATTGGCCGGGCATCCTCTTCGTTGAAGCGGATGCTCATGCCGTCACGGGTGATGAGGACGACTTCGTTTTGGCCGGTCGTCAATTTCACCTCGATCAGAAGGTCACCCGGATCGATGCCAATGGCGATGATGCCGCCCTTGCGGACGTTGGCAAAGTCGGCTAGCGCGGTCTTCTTGACCGTCCCCTGTTTGGTGGCAAAAAACACAAAGCCGGGTTGTTCCCACGTCACGTCTTCCTTGTTCGTGTTGGTCTTGGACAACACGCGTATCAGCGCCGCGATGTTTTCGCCCGTTTTCAACTCCAGCAAGTTCGCAATGCTTCGTCCCTTGGCGGCGCGGCCCATGTCGGGAATTTCATGCACGCGCTCGACATACACGCGGCCCGTGTTCGTAAAAAACATCAGGTAATCGTGCGTACTGGCGGTAAAGAGATGTTCGATGAAATCCTTGTCCTCGTCGGTGGCACCCTCCCGGGTGGTCATGCCGATGACGCCCTTGCCGCCACGGCGCTGGGCGCGGTAGCTCGAAATATTGGTGCGTTTGATGAGGCCGTTGTGCGTGAGGGTGATAATGACGCCCTCGTTGGCGATGAGGTCTTCGATGTTGATTTCGCCTTCGTCGGGGACGAGGTCGGTCAGGCGCGGCGTGGCGTATTTCTCTTTGATGACCTTCAACTCGGCCTTGATGATGGCCAGCACGCGGGCTTCCTTGGCCAGGATGTCCAGCAAATCCTTGATGCGCGCGATCAGTTCCTTGTATTCGGTTTCGACCTTGTCAATTTCCAGCCCGGTCAACTGGTAGAGGCGCAATTCCAGGATGGCGTCCACCTGCCGCTCGGTCAGGGCGTAACGGCCTTTGGTCAGGCGCTCTTCGTTCCGGATCAAGATGCCCCAGCGTTCGACCTGCTTCTGCGTCCACTCGAACGCGAGCAGTTTGATGCGGGCCTCGTCGCGGTTTTTGCTGCCGCGAATGATACGGATGAATTCGTCGAGGTTCGCCAGCGCGCACAGGTAGCCTTCGAGGATTTCCGCGCGTTCCTCGGCCTTCTTCAACTGGAACCGCGTACGGCGCAGCACCACTTCGCGCCGGTGCTCAATGTAGCAATTGATGAGTTCCTTCAGGCCGAGCGTTTTGGGCCGGCCATGGTCAATGGCCAGCATGTTGACGGCAAAGCCCGTCTCCAGCGCGGTTTGCTTGTAAAGGTTGTTGATCACCACCTTGGCAATGGCGTCACGCTTGAGCTCGACGACCACGCGCGTATTTTCGTCGGATTCATCGCGGATGGCAGTGATGTCGGTGAAACCCTGGACCTTCTCGTTCACCAGCTCGGCGATGCGTTCGACGAGCAGGGCGCGATTGACGTTGTAAGGGATTTCGGTGATGACAATTTGTTCCTTGCCGCCCTTGTGTTGTTCCACGCCCACCTTGCCGCGGACCTTGACGCTGCCGTGGCCGGTGGTGAAATATTCCTTGATGACTTCCAGCCCGCACACCATGCAACCGGTCGGGAAATCCGGGCCTTTGACAAATTTCATCAGCCCCTTGACGGAAATTTCCGGGTCGTCAATCTGCGTGCAAATGCCGTCAATGATTTCGCCGAGGTTGTGCGGCGGAATGTTCGTGGCCATGCCGACCGCGATGCCCGTGCCGCCGTTGACAAGCAGGTTGGGAAACGCCGCGGGAAAGACCGTCGGCTCGGTTCGGGTTTCATCGTAGTTGGGGACAAAATCCACCGTGTCCTGTTCCATGTCCTCCATCAACGCGGCGCCGAGATGCGTCATGCGCGCCTCGGTATAACGCATGGCTGCCGGCGGATCGCCCTCGACGGAGCCGAAATTCCCCTGGCCATCCACCAGCCGCTCGCGCATCGCCCACGGCTGCGCCATGTGCACGAGCGTCGGATAAATCACCGCTTCGCCGTGCGGATGATAATTGCCGCTGGTATCGCCGCAGATCTTGGCGCATTTGCGGTGCTGGCGGTTGGGAAACAGCGAGAGATCGTGCATCGCCAGCAGGATGCGGCGCTGCGAGGGTTTCAGGCCGTCGCGCGCATCGGGCAGCGCGCGCGAGATGATCACGGACATCGAGTAATCCAGGAACGAATTCTTGATTTCCTCGGCGACGTTGACCTTGGCGATTTTTTCGCCCGCGGCGAACAACGGCGTGTTGCTCACCGGCAAATCATTGGAATCTTGTTTTTCCGCCATAAATTAAAATTACGGACAGCGTAGCGCAGACTGGCCGTCTGCTGTATCGCAGATTGTCAATCTGCCTGCAGCTACGATTTCGACGCAACGCCGACTGGCAGTCGGCGATACGGCAGGTTGCCAACCTGCGCTACATCCAAGTGGGGCACTTTGCATCAAACATCCAGGTTCCGCACGTTCAGTGCGTTGTCTTCGATAAACTGGCGGCGCGGCTCGACCTCTTCGCCCATGAGCTTGGTGAACATTTCCTCGGCATCCACCGCGTTGGTCAGGTCCACGCGCAACAATTTGCGCCGCGTCGGGTCCATCGTCGTTTCGAACAACTCCCTGGCGTTCATTTCGCCGAGGCCCTTGAATCGCTTGATCGTCAACCCGCGCCGGCCGACTTCCTTGATGGCCGCAAGAATTTCCGGGATCGAGAACAGCGACTTGACGGTTTCCCGGTCGCCTTCGCCTTCGCGCAGCTCAAACAGCGGGTCCTCGTGGCCGGCATAGTGCTCGACGCTGAACCCTTTCTTCGCCAGCTTGCCGAGCAGTTCGACAATGGCCTTGCTCTCGTGCAGCTCAACGTGGTGCGCGCGCCGGGTCGAACCGTTCTTTTTCTCGGCGGCCACGGAGTCGCCCTCCTCGTCGGCGCCGAATAATTTCAAGTCGGCATTCTTCGCGCCGAAATGCGCCAGTTCCTCCTCCGTGTGGAAATAATGCACCGTCTCGTCGTTGCCGTCGCGCACCTTGACCAGGTGTTTCGGCAAATCGCCGCTCTTTTTCTGGCGATGCTCGACGTATTCCGCGAAATCGCCGCCGTGGCGTTTCAACGCGTTGGCATATTTATCGAGCGATTCGAGCAGTTCCAGGATTTCCAGGAGTTGTTTCTCGGACAATACCTTTTTGTCCGAAAGATTCTTCAAACGCACCTCTTCCGTGCCGAGTTCAATCAGGATTTTGTTCATGCGCGCGTCGTCGTCCACGTATTCCACGCGCTTCTTGCGGGCAATCTGGTACAGCGGCGGCTGGGCAATATAAACAAAACCGCGTTTGATCAGGTCCGGCATCTGGCGGTAGAAAAACGTCAGCAACAACGTGCGGATGTGCGAGCCGTCCACGTCCGCATCGGTCATGATGATGACCTTGTGGTAGCGAAGTTTTTCAAGGTTGAACGCGCCTTCGCCTTCCCCGTCGCCGATGCCCGTGCCGACGGCGGTAATCATCGTGCGAATTTCGTTGTTCTGCAGCACCTTGTCCAGCCGCGCCTTCTCCACGTTGATGAGCTTGCCGCGAATCGGCAGAATGGCCTGGAATTTCCGGTCGCGCCCTTGTTTGGCCGAGCCGCCGGCAGAATCGCCCTCGACGATGAATAATTCCGTGTTGGCCGGGTCGCGATCGGAGCAATCCGCGAGCTTGCCGGGCAGGCCGCCGGCGGTAAGCGCGCCTTTGCGGACCGTCTCGCGCGCTTTGCGGGCGGCTTCGCGCGCCCGGGCCGCCAGCAACCCCTTTTCAATGACTTTCTTGGCGACGCCGGGGTTCGCGTCGAAATGCGTCATCAAGCCGTCATACACGACGGACGACACGATGCCGTCAATTTCCGTGTTCACCAGCTTCACTTTCGTCTGCGACTCGAACCGCGGGTTGGGCAGTTTCACGCTCAGCACGCAGACCAGCCCTTCGCGCACGTCGTCGCCGGAAATCGTCGGATCCTTTTCCTTCAGCAGATTGTTCTGCTTGGCGTATTGATTGATGGCGCGGGTGAGCGCCGAGCGGAAGCCGGTCAAATGCGTGCCGCCATCCGTGTTCGAGATGGAATTGGCAAAGCAAAGAATCTGGTCGCTGTAGCTGTCGGTGTATTGCAGCACGCAATCCACGAACACGTCTTCTTCCTTGCCGCCCTCCATCTTGGTCCGGCGCTTGCCCGTCATCACGATGGGCTTGGGATGCAACGGTTGCTTGCTGCGCCCGAGCTGGCGGACGAATTGTTCGATGCCGTCGCGATAGAAAAACGTCTCGGTTTTTTCATCGCGCTCGTCTGTGAGCACGATTTCGATGCCCGGATTCAGGAACGCCAGTTCGCGCAGGCGATTGGCCAGGATGTCAAACTTGAATTCTGTCGTGATGGTAAAAATTGTCGGGTCGGGCTTGAAGGTGATCAACGTCCCCGTTTTTTTTGATTTGCCGATGACTTCGAGCTTCTGGGTCGTCTTCCCGCGCTCAAATTCCATCGAATAAACTTTTTCATCGCGTGAAACCTCGACCCGGAACCAGTCGGAAAGCGCGTTGACGCATTTGGCGCCGACGCCGTGGAGGCCGCCGGAATATTTGTAGGCGCCCTGGCCGAATTTGCCGCCCGCGTGCAGGTTCGTCAGCACCAGTTCGACCGCGGGCATCTTCCACTTCGGATGCATGTCCACCGGGATGCCGCGGCCGTCGTCACGGATGGACACCGAACCGTCCACGTTGATGGTGACTTCGATCTTGTTGCAGAAACCGGCCAGATGTTCGTCAATCGAGTTGTCGAGCACTTCGAACACGCTGTGATGCAAGCCGCGTTCGTCCGGGTCGCCGATATACATGCCGGGCCGCTTGCGCACGGCCTCCAGACCTTCGAGTTTATCTATCTTGGAAGCGTCGTATTTCTCCGTAGATGCGGTATTTGCCGGCTGTTTTTTTGCTTCATCCGGCTCGTTCTTTTTCGGCATAAATTCTTTAAAAAACCCGTTTCCGGGCATGAAATTTCAGGTGCCAAAATTGTACGAAAAATGCCATTTTTGCACAATGCCAAAATGCGGAATTTTTGCCCCAAAAACACCATTAGTTGGGCGTGGATTTAGCCACTTGCCGGATATGTTGTGGCGGGGTAGGAGCCGGCCGAAACCTGGTTTTTCGCATCGGTCCGGGCCTGAAATGACGTCCATTTTGCGTCGATTTGCTGGTCTCCAAATTGCCGCTTCCAACTCACCCTCAAGCTTTCTATTCTCCCCGAGTGAATCTTCGCCGCGACCAGCTTCTCGCGCCGCTGAAACAATTCTTCGGCTTCAGTTCCTTTCGACCGTTGCAGGAGGAAATCATCCGCGACGCGCTCGCGGGCCGGGACGTCTTTGCCGTGCTCCCAACGGGCGGCGGCAAATCGCTGTGCTTCCAACTTCCGGCGCTCGTGCGGCCCGGACTCACGGTCGTCGTCTCGCCGCTCATCGCGCTGATGAAAGACCAGGTGGACGCGCTCCAGGCGGCGGGCGTGGCGGCGACGTTCCTGAATTCCTCGCTCGGCGCCGGAGCGTCGCGTCCGCGCTTGCGCGGTTTACACGCCGGCGAATTCCGGTTGCTCTACGTCGCGCCGGAACGATTGATGTTGGCCGGGTTTCTCGACGATTTGAAAAAGTGGCGGGTGAACCTGTTCGCGATTGACGAAGCGCACTGCATCAGCGAGTGGGGCCACGACTTCCGGCCGGAATACCGGCAGCTCTCGGCGTTGCGCGGCCTGTTCCCCGACGTGCCGATGATGGCGCTCACCGCCACGGCCACCGAACGCGTGCGCGGGGACATTGTCAAACAGCTCCACCTGCGCTCGCCGGCGTGTTACGTCGCCAGTTTCAACCGCCCGAACCTGACCTACCGCGTCGCGGCCAAGTCCGGCGCTTACGAACAGATTCTTTCCTACGTCCGCGCGCGGCCGGGTGAATGCGGGATCATTTACGTCCAGGCACGCAAGACGGCGGAGAGCATGGCCGCCAAACTGTCCGCCGACGGCGTCAAAGCATTGCCATACCACGCCGGGATGACCACAGGCGATCGTACCAGGAATCAGGAAGCGTTTCTCCGCGACGAAGCGCGCGTGATTTGCGCGACCATCGCGTTCGGCATGGGCATCAACAAGCCGAACGTACGTTTCGTGATTCACTACGATCTGCCGAAAAATATCGAGGGTTACTACCAGGAAACCGGCCGCGCGGGCCGCGACGGCCTGCCGAGCGAATGCCTGCTGCTGTTCAGTCCCGGCGACCGCGTGAAGCAGATGCGGTTCATTGATGAAAAATCCGATCCGAAGGAGCGCGACATCGCCCGTGCGCAACTGGAACAGATGATTCATTACGCCGAAGTCGCAACCTGCCGGCGGGAGTTTTTGCTGGGATATTTTGGAGAAAAGTTTGGAGCGCCGGTCTCCGACCCGGCTCGCTCTGATATTCACCAGCGCGCCGGGTCGGAGACCGGCGCTCCGGTCAACTGCGCCGGTTGCGACAATTGCCTTGCGCCGCGCCAGACGTGGGACGGGACCGTTGCCGCGCAGAAATTCCTGTCGTGCGTTTATCGCATCCGCGAGAAAAGCCGGTTCGGCGTCGGCCTCCAGCACGTCATCGAGGTGCTGTGCGGCGCGGACACGGAAAAGGTCCGCAAATTCAGGCATCAAACGCTTTCCACCTACAACATCGGCGGCGAACATACCCGTGCCGAATGGGGCGCCATCGGCCGTGAGCTCGTGCGGCTGGGGTTCCTGTTTCAAAACGCCGACAGGTTCAACATCGTCGAACTCACGGACCAGGGTCGCGCGGCGCTCAAGTCGCGGCAAAAGATCACGCTCACCCGGCCCGTCGCGCCGACCGAACCAGCGAAGCATCGCATTGGTGAAATTGCCTGCGACGAGGCGTTGTTTGAGAAACTGCGCGGGTTGCGCAAGCAACTGGCCGATGAACGCGGCGTGCCGCCCTACATTGTTTTCTCGGACGTGTCGCTGCGGCAGATGGCGCGGTTTTATCCGGCGAACGAGCGGGAACTGTCACGCGTCAGCGGTGTGGGCGATCGGAAGCTGCGCGAGTTCGGCGAGGTTTTCCTGCGCGAGATTGCGGCGCACCTGCGATCGAACCCGCGCCAGATATTCGCGGATGATTCGTTCGCCGAGCCATCTGTTCCCATGCCGCGCCGTTCACGTCTGACGGACACGGTGCGCGAGACGCTCCACTTTTTCCGGCAGGGAAAATCGGTTCGGGAGATCGCGCACCTGCGGGGTGTGAAGGACGGGACGATTTACAGCCATCTCGAAGAAGCGATGCTCGCGGGCGAAGCAATTAACGTGAAATCGTTGCTCACGGTCGAAGCGCAACGCGACATTGCCGCCGCGCTTGCCAAATGCGGTTTCGGCGGTCTCGGCGGCGTGATGACGGCACTCGGCGGGAAATACGGCTATGGCGAATGCCGCATCGTCCGCGCCGCGATGCAATCAAGATGAACAGAAGGCAACCAAGAAAACGAAGGTGTTAGATCTTTGTTCTCTTTGTTTGCTTCTGTTCGAATCACCAAATCCAACTCGCTTTTTGACGGCACGAACTTTAATTTCCCCGGATGGCTTTGCCTGAAAATCCGATCTTTGCTCCCGACCGGTTTGTCCGCCGCCACATCGGACCAAACGCTGCCGAAACCCGCGACATGCTCGCGCAAGTCGGTTTCAAAAGCCTTGACGCTTTGACTGACGCCGCAGTGCCGAAAAACATTCGACTCGACAAGAAACTGGATTTGCCCGTCGCACGCACTGAATTTGAAGCCTTGGCCGATCTCAAGGAGATCGCATCGCAGAACCAGGTTTTCCGCTCGTTCATTGGCATGGGCTATTACGATTGCATCACGCCCGCCGTCATCCAGCGCAATGTCCTGGAAAACCCCGGCTGGTACACGCAATACACGCCGTACCAGGCCGAAATTTCCCAGGGCCGGCTCGAAGCACTGCTGAATTTCCAGACGATGGTCACCGACCTGACCGGCCTGGACATCGCCAACGCTTCATTGCTCGACGAGGCCACCGCCGCCGCGGAGGCGATGACGATGTGCCATGCGCTTAAGGATGAACGAAACATTTTCCTGGTTTCGGAGAATTGCCATCCGCAGACGATCGCGGTCGTTCGCACCCGCGCCCAGGCGCTCGGCATCGAAATCTCGGTTGGCAGCCACGAAAAATTTCAGTTCAACGAAAAGGTATTCGGCGCGCTGGTGCAGTATCCAGACACGTTCGGCGCGATTCATGATTACACCGGATTGGTTGAGCGGGCGCACGCGGCGGGCGCGCTCGTGACCGTGGCTACTGATTTACTGGCGCTGACGTTGCTGAAGCCGCCGGGTGAATTCGGCGCTGACGTTGCGGTTGGCAGTGCGCAACGGTTTGGCGTGCCGCTGGGCTACGGCGGACCGCACGCTGCGTTTTTTGCCACGCGCGACGAGTTCAAACGTCACATGCCCGGCCGCATCGTCGGGGTCTCCAAAGATTCGCGCGGCAAACCGGCGCTGCGGCTGGCCTTGCAGACCCGCGAGCAACACATCCGCCGGGAAAAAGCCACCAGCAACATCTGCACCGCGCAGGCCCTGCTGGCGAACATGGCTTCGATGTATGCCGTTTATCATGGGCCGGAAGGGTTGAAGAAAATTGCGCAGCGGGTTTGCGCATTGACACACTTGCTTGCCAGTGGACTGGAAAGCCTGGGCTTGCGCGTCCTGACAAAAGAGTTTTTTGATACGATCCGCGTAGAAATAGCCAATCAATCTGCGTCCAGCTTTTTCAAATCTGCTGAAGAACGCCGTACGAATTTCCGAATAATTGACGGGAAGTCCATTGGTATTTCGCTTGATGAAACGACGAGCGTCAAAGATATCGATGGAATTTGGAAAATGTTCGGCAGTGAAAGAGCTCTTTCTTTTACCGCGATGACGGGATCCACCATTAATACTCGCACGTCGCCTTTCCTGACGCACAAAGTTTTCAACTCTTATCACAGCGAGACCGAAATGCTGCGCTACATCAAGCGGCTCGAATCGCGCGACCTGTCGCTCACGGCCTCGATGATTCCGCTCGGTTCCTGCACGATGAAGCTGAATGCGGCGGCGGAAATGCTCCCGATTTCCTGGCCGGAATTCGCCAGGATTCATCCGTTCGCGCCATTGGACCAGGCACGCGGCTACCAGGTGCTCTTTCAGCAGCTCGAGAACTGGCTGGCGGAAATCACCGGCTTTGCGGGAATTTCGTTGCAGCCAAATGCCGGCGCCCAGGGCGAATACACCGGCCTGCTCGTCATCCGGGCCTGGCACGCATCGCGAAATGAGCCCCACCGCAACGTTTGCCTGATTCCAACTTCAGCGCATGGCACCAACCCGGCCAGCGCCGTCATGGCCGGGCTGAAAGTTGTTGCCGTAGCCTGCGACGCACGCGGCAACGTGGATGTGGCTGATTTGCGCCTGAAGGCTGAGGCGCACAAAAAAGACCTGGCGTGTCTGATGATCACGTATCCATCCACGCACGGTGTGTTTGAGGAAACCATCCGGGAAATTTGTGAAATCGTTCATGCCAACGGCGGGCAGGTTTATATGGACGGCGCGAACCTGAACGCGCAAGTCGGCCTCTGCCGGCCGGCGGACATCGGGGCGGACGTCTGCCATTTGAACCTGCACAAGACGTTTTGCATCCCGCACGGTGGCGGCGGACCGGGCGTTGGCCCGATTGGCGTGGCGAAACATCTGGTGCAATTTTTGCCCAGTCATCCGGTTTTTGAGGTAGGGTCGTCGCGCTGCGACGACCGCGCCGGGTCCAGCGGCGCAATTTCCGCCGGCTCTGCGCCGGCGGGGACGCCGCAGCGCGGCATCCCTACCCACATTGGCGCCGTTTCCGCCGCGCCGTGGGGCAGCGCTGGCATTCTGCCGATTTCGTGGACGTATATCGCCATGATGGGCGCCGACGGCCTGACCGAGGCGACCCGATTCGCCATTCTCAACGCGAATTACATTGCCAAACGGCTCGAAAATTATTTTCCGACGCTCTACCGCAGCAACGGCCTTGTTGCGCACGAGTGCATCCTCGATTTGCGCCAGTTCAAGAGTGTCACGGTTGAGGACGTGGCGAAGCGATTGATGGATTACGGCTTTCACGCGCCGACGATTTCGTGGCCCGTCCCCGGCACAATGATGGTCGAGCCGACCGAAAGCGAATCCAAAGCGGAACTGGACCGTTTCTGCGACGCGATGATTGCCATTCATGGCGAAATCAGCACGATCGAATCCGGGAAGGCAGACCCGCAAAACAACCTGCTCAAGAACGCCCCGCACACGGCGGACCAAATTGCCAGCGACAATTGGGACCGGCCATATTCGCGCGAACAGGCGGCGTTTCCGGCGAAGGATTTGCACGACTACAAATTCTGGCCGCACGTCAGCCGCGTGGACAACGTCTTTGGCGACCGCAACCCGGTGTGTTCCTGCGCGGGGATGGAGAATTACGCCTAGCCGCGCCGAAGTCAGACGTAGGCGGAAGCCGAAGCCCCGTCCGGGCGAAAGATATTAGCCCAGGGTTGGAGCGAAGCGACTACCCTGGGTAAACGTCCCACCAAAATATTCACCCTCTCCTCACCAAAAGAGGAGAGGGCTGGGGAGAGGAGTCAATGGACTTCACAGCCAAAACGTTGGTATGATTAAACAAAGTAAAAGTGAGCACAAAGCCGCAATCGGCAAAGAGCGATGTCCAATTTCAAATTGAGGAAGTTGGTCTTGATTCACCATTGTTCAAAGCGGTTGTGAATCTGCATGCAGCAGGCAAGTCAAAACTTGGTCCGTTTCCATTGGGTGCTTTTGAGGATCATGCTCGCCAAAAATTAATTTTGGCTGCTGTCACCGCCGACAAAACTGTGGCCGGCTATGTATTGTATCGCGTGGCCAGGAAAAATCGCCGGGCTTCAATCGTTCACCTTACCACCAGCGAACAGTTTCGAGGGGAAGGTGTTGCACGTCTGTTGGTTGAACGCGTCAAAGAAAATACCAAATATCTTCTCGGCATCAGTCTTTGTTGCCGTCGAGATTACAACATTGCAGACATGTGGCAGTCGTTTGGTTTTACCGTGCGTAACAGCAAGCCGGGGCGCGGCGCAAATGGGGCAATTTTAGATTATTGGTGGTTTGACCATAACCATGATGACCTATGGTCACAGGTCGCCAACTGCGATGACTATTCTGAGCGAGTCTCGACGGTTGTTGACGCGAATGTGTTTTACGACCTGACAAATGAAAAGCGGCCTCACGCCGAAGAGTCACGCGTTTTAGAAGCTGATTGGCTTGAAGACAGTATCGAGCTTTGTGTGACGCAGGAGATTTTCAATGAGATTCATCGCTCGCCAAATGAGGACGAAAAGAAGCGCAGCCGGATTGCGGTTGAAAGATATCGGTTGCTGAAAACGGATGATGCTGAAGTCAGGAAACTGGAAAAAGAATTAGCCCCGTTGTTCAACGGGGCAACTTTTGTTCAAGATATTTCAGACATGCGACACGTTGCTCATGCAATTGTTGCCGAGGTTCCCTTTTTTGCAACTCGCGACAAGTTAATGATTGAGCGTTGTAGCAACACCATCTATGAAAATTATGGTCTGTCAATTCTTCATCCCACTGACCTGATTAATCGTTGCGATGTTCTACGGCGCGAAGCAGATTATCGGCCATCGCGCTTGGAAAATTCGGGTTGGCGTGAACGACTCGTTGTTGCCAACGACATTGATGCCGTTGTTTCACTGTTCAAGCACGGCATACGCGAAAAGGATCATACTTTCGAAAGGCAGGTGCGGCGGTTTCTGGCCAAACCAAACGAATGGGATAGCAAAATTGTGGCTGACGGTAGTAAATCCCCTGCGGTTTATTTTGTCCAATCTGTTGGTGATTCAAAGCGGCTTAAAATTCCTGTGCTGCGCCATGTGAACCACCCGCTTGCCGGGACGCTTTTGCGCCACCTAGTTCACGAGACGATTCGCAAGGATGGTGGTGAAAAATACAGAGTCATTACAGTTACAGACCAAGAATTGAGTGATGAAGCCAAAGCCACACTGACCGAACTTGGGTTTGTTCCAGACTCAGCTGCTTGGTGGAAAATATCGATTAACGGTTTGTTCTCACGTGTGGAACTTTCGACCGCCGTTCAGCGGAGCGACGTTCCGTTGTCGTTGAAAGAACGTTTGGCTGGAGCAATAGTGGTCGCAGGCAGCGCAGGCAGCGAGCAAGGCGTGATGCGTTTGGAGCATTTATTTCATCCCGTTAAAATCAATTCGCCAGATTTGCCGTGTTACATCGTCAGCATCAAGCACAGTTGGGCGGAACATTTTTTCGACATTCCACTCGGCGGGCAAACGCTGATGGATTTGAAAGAAGAACTCCACTTGGGAATTGAAGGTGCTTATTACTGTTCTGCATCCAACAAGCACGTTTCCGCGCCAGGGCGGATTCTTTGGTATGTGAGCGGCAAAGATTCAATGTCGGTCAAAGCGTGTTCCCATCTCGAAGAACGATTCATTGAAACGCCGAAACAGCTTTTCTCTCGGTTTCGACATCTTGGCGTTTACACTTGGAAACATGTGCTTGAAACCGTGCATGGAAACCCCGACCATCCACTGATGGCATTTCGATTTTCTAAAACCGAACGATTTCAACGGCCAGTCACGCTCGCTGAATTGAAACGCATGGAAATTCCACAGCCACAGAATCCGCGCCGAATCAGCAGTGAGCAGTTTGCGGACATTTACAAACTCGGCATGCAACTTTGAAAATATGAGTCGTCACGCTTTCCTGATTTCAATCCGGCCTCGCTTCGCCGAAATGATCTTTGCTGGCAGCAAGACGGTAGAGTTGCGCCGCATTTGCCCAAAAGTTTCCCCTGGTGACTTGGCGTTGGTTTATGCGTCGTCTCCCGCGATGGAACTGCGTGGTGGTTTTGAAGTCGGGAAAATCCTTACGGCTTCACCGTCTGCCCTTTGGGAAAAAATCGGCAAAAAATCTGGCGTCACGCGTGCTGAATTTTTCACTTATTTCGCAGGCAGGAAGCAAGCACACGCTTTGATCATCAAGCGCGCCTGGCGGCTTACAAATCCTGTTTGCCTCAAAACGTTGCGTCGCCACAACGGAGGATTCCGGCCTCCACAAAATTTCCATTATCTCAGAAGAACTGATTCCTCGTTTCTCAACTCTCTCGCAATTTCTCAGAACAACTAACCGTGTAGTTTTTTCTCCTCACCCGGCCCTCTCCTCGTTGAAATCAGCATTCTGCCTCACGACCCTCATCCGGCCTGCGGCCACCTTCTCCCGCCCCCACGGGCGAAGGGAATTATTTTGTGGACGTTCACCCAGGGTAGTCGCTCCTCGCCCGTCCGGCTCGGACCTCCAACCCTGGGCTAATTTCCGTAGCGCCTTCAGCGCATTTAATTGGAACCCGTGTTCATCGGTGTTCATCGGTTGTAAATTCGGTTTGGTGCTGAGCCGGCGAGGCTTTTTGTTTGCTCCGGTAAAACCAATAAATCGGCGCTCCCACCAGGACCAGCGCCACGCCGAAAACGGAATCCATCCGCGCCGGTGTTCCGGCGGCGATGGCCGCGCGGTAGCCGGTAATGTCGTTGTAAACCGTGAAGGCGAGGTAAATCGCGGCGAAGCCGATGAAAATCCACGGCACAAACGGGTAGCCGGGAACCTTATAAGGGCGCGGCGTGTCCGGCATTTTGCGCCGCAGCACAAAAACCCCGTAGGCGCCCGCCGCGTAAAAAATCCAACTCACGAAAATGAGCATGTCCGTGAGCGTGTCGAAGGTGCCGCTCAACAACAGCAAGGCGCTCCACACGCCTTGCACGACCAGCGACGCCGCCGGGGTGTGAAAGCGCGGATGCGTGCGGCCCAGGAACCGGGGAAACACGTTCCGCCGCGACATGGAAAAATAAACCCGCGCGCTGGCGAGAATCATTCCATTGGCGGTCCCGAACGTGGAAATCATCACGGCGGCGGCAATCCAGCGGCCGCCGCCGGAAAAACATTTGTCCGCAACATCCGCGGCGACGAGTTTTGAATGTGCCATCTCGTCCACCGGCAACACATAGGCGTAGGCGAGATTGACCAGCAGATAAACCACGATGACAACCCCCATCCCGATGGCGAGGCCGAGCGGGATGTTGCGCTGCGGCCGTTTGATCTCGCCGCCGATGTAACTGATCGTATTCCAGCCGTCATAGGCCCAAAATGCGCCCTGCATTGCCGCCATCATTGCCGCGATTAACGCCAGTCCCGTGGGATGTATGACCGTGCTGGCGGTGGTCAGGTTCGTCACACTCCCTCCCGTCGGCAACAGAAATGCCGCGAGCACCAGCAGCGCCATGGCCGACACTTTGGCCAGGGTAAAAATATTCTGCACCACGCCGCCAAACCGCACGCCCAGGTAATTCACCGCCGTCAATCCGATGACCAGCAAGGCCGCAAGGCCTTTCGTGCCGATGTCCCCAAACGGCGTGATGTCCGCGATGAACGGCACGTGAAACGAAAGCGAGGCAAGCGAGGCGGGCAGTTCCGGCAACGGCACAAATTTGGCGGCGTATTCGGCGAAGATGTAGGCCACCGCCGCAATCGAACCGGTTTGAATGACGGCGAACACCGCCCATCCGTAAAGATAGGCAAAAAACGGTCCGAACATGCGGTCGAAATAAGCGTATTGCCCGCCCGTTTCGGGAATGATGCCGGCCACCTCGGCGTTGGTGAGCGCGCCAAACAGCGTGATGATTCCAGCCACCAGCCAGACGGCCAGCAGCAATTCCGGCGAGCCGACTTGCGCGGCCATGACGCCCGATTTTTTGAAAATGCCCGAGCCGATAATGCCGCCCACCACCATCATCACCGTGGTGAACAGGCCCAGCGTGGGAACCAGGCCGGTATTGGCGGAAAGGGATCGGGAAGAATCTTGCGGTTTGTCCACGTTCAAAGCGCCGCAGGGTAACTTTGGGAAAATGGAGAGTTCAAGGAATTAAAGCCCCGCGAAAAAACGGCTGGTCCGGCCAACCTCCCTGTGATTCAACAACGGTCACGGGTGTTGGTTTGCAATTCAGCCCGGATGGCGGCCAATTCTGCGCGCGGTTCGTCAGCAGCGTGGTTCATCCGGTCGGCATGGCGATACCAATAGGAGGCATTGCCCAAATCGCCCTCCATCTTGTGCAGCACCGCGTGAATCCACGCTGCCGTGGCGTCGCTTTCATATTGCTGGACGAGTTGATGCGCGGCGTCCCAGTCGCCGGCTAATGCCAGTTCAACCGCCGGGAGCAGTTCCTCTTTGGGTGCGTCCATAGCCGGTGTTTTACAGATGAACCGGGGTGGCTGCAAGGCCGGTGAAATTCATCTGTGGTTAGAAATAAATTTGCTCGACACCTCACCCTGACCCTCTCCCCGTTCAAGGCGGAGAGAGAATCAAATCAGCGGCCATCAGTGCTAATCAGCGGTTCAAAAAATTTTCAGCACCTTATCTGCGGTTGTTTTTTTGCGAGGAAATGGTCAAACAGACGCCAGACATTCTTGGAATTGGCCCAATGCACCTTGTTTTCTTAAAACGTCGTCGCCATTTCTGGCGATTGTGAGATGCGCGCGACGTGCTAAATTGTGCGGATGCCCGCCAAAGCCGTATGTGTTTGAGGTCACTCCAATTTTCCAATCTACATCTCTGTGGGATTTTCTTGATGGCTTTTTGCTTTGTGTTCTCCGCGTCTTCGAGCGCGGCCGCGACCTGGTATGTGGCTACGAACGGCGTGGATGCAAACACCGGCGCGAGCAACAGCCCGTTTGCGACCATCATGAAAGCCCAGTCAGCCGCGTCGTTCGGCGACACGGTGTACCTGCGCGGCGGGACTTATTACCTCGACAACTCGAATTTCACCGCAACGAACAATCCGTGGGCCATCATCAATGACATCAACAAGAGCGGCATCAGCTACCTGGCCTATCCGGGCGAGCTGCCGGTATTTGATTTTTCGCAAACCGATCCGGGCACGAACCGCGAGACGGCCTTTCTCGTGACGGCGGGGAGTTGCGTCTTCAAGGGTTTTGACATCGTGGGCGTGCGGGTGACCATCCAGACAAATCACACACAATCGGAGTGTTTCCGCGTGGCCAGCACCAGCGCAAATTTCAACCGGTTCGAACAGCTGCGGATGCACGACGGCATGGGCAATGGCTGGTACCTGACGGATGGCGCGAGCAATCTGGTTTTGAACTGTGACGCCTGGAACAATCGCGGCCTGGACAGCGGTTCGCTGGGCAACACGGACGGTTTTGGTTGTCATCCGGCGCATACCTCGGGTCAAGGCAACATCATCAGCGGCTGCCGTGCCTGGTTCAACAGCGATGACGGCTACGATTGCATCAATGCTTTTGCGCCGGTGACGTTTGACCATTGCTGGGCTTTTTACAACGGCTACTTTACGAATTTCACGAGTTCGACCGGTGATGGGAACGGCATCAAAGCCGGCGGCTACGGCGCCAACGGCACGAACAGCCCCGGCAAGCCGCTGCCGGTCCCACTTCCCCGACATCGGGTCCAGTTCTCCCTGACCGTCCGCAATCGGTCCAGCGGGTTCGACGCCAATTATCATGTCGGCGACCAGGATTGGCTCGACAACACCGCGTATCGTAACAACGTCAATTACTTTATGGAGGAATGCCTGACCGACAACCTCACCCGGGTTCCCGGCTACGATCATCTGATGAAAAACAACCTCGGATTTGAGGGCAACACCGAGGTGTCGAGCCTCGACACCAACCTGAGCGACGTCACTTTCAACTATTTCACCCTGCCGGTAACGGTGACGTCGAACGATTTTGTAACGTTGGATGAAAGCCGGTTGACCGCCCCGCGCCAGGCGAATGGCGATTTGCCCGTCATCGCGTTCGCACAACTGACGAACACGAGCGGTTGTATTGACGTGGGGACCAACGAGGGTTTTGCGTTCTACGGCGCCGCGCCGGATTTGGGCGCGTTCGAGTTCGGCCCGACGGATGCGCCGCCGCTGACCGTGGCGTTGTCGGGGGCAAACCTGGTTTTCGCCGCCAGCGGTTGGGCGAATCGGACGAACTATCTCATCGCGGCAAACGACCTTGCCTTCGCACCGTCGCAGTGGACGTGTGTCGCGACAAACGAGTCCGACCTGACCGGCCATTGCGCCTTCACGAACTCCATCCTGGCGGGTGTGCCGCGGCAATTTTATCGCCTCGAACTTCCGTAAGAATCCGCAGACGGCCCAATCGAGCTAAGAAAATGCCAAGAAACGGTTGGTGAATTGGCGGTCGCGGCGTGATTTTGGGATGCGGACGTAAATGTTGTTCTGTGAAAACCATCATGTGAGGCCGAAAGGTTTATTTCCCTCGCCCCGCAGCGAAGCGCGGGGATGTTCTTCGCCCACGGGAGCGGGAGAAGGTGCCCGCAGGGCGGATGAGGGGCGTTGGGACCAAATCAAATCTCGTGGGCGGGGAGAGGGACAACTCGTTAAAAAAGCCACCTCTCCCCGACCCTCTCCCCCGACTGCGTTGGCAGAGAGGGAGCTCAACTCCGGGCATCGTCTCATGTTCGCATATGTTTTTACAAAGCAACGCAAAGGTCTGTTTCAACCATGAAAATCACGGAAATTTTGGTAGCGGAACATGTCGTGTTCCACAATTTATTTGATCACATCGAAAAGATCTTGCCGCGGCTCAAGACGCTGGCGGAGGTCAAATCGCTGGCCGCCACGCTGGACGCGCTCATGCGGCCCCACGCCAACACGGAGGACGAACTCCTGATGGGGCCGCTGGAACATTGCCTGGAGCAAATCGGTCAGAGCGAGACCTTTCACGAGGAGCACGAGGAAATTGACGCCCAACTGGGTCAGGTGCAAAAGGCGCGGGGGCCGAAACAGGCGCGGGACCTCCTGCTGCGGGCCGTGCTGCGTTCGCGCGAACATTTCGACAAGGAGGAACGCATCGTCTTCCCGCTCGCCGAGCGGCTTTTGAAGACCAAAACGCTGTCGAGCCTGGGCGACGAATGGCTGAAGCGGCGGGATGCGGCGTTGAAGTGAACGTGAACTTGGGGACGTGCTTTGTAGAAAACATTGCCAAGGGCTGAGAAATGACTTCCCACTCCCCGCGGCGTAGCGCGGGGATGTCCTTCGCCCGCGGGAGCGGGAGAAGGTGCCCGCAGGGCGGAAGAGGGTCGTTGGGATCATAACGAATCCGATGGCCAGGGCGAGGGGCGGTTCATCAAAAATTCCACCTCACCCCGGCCCTCTCCCCCAACTTCGTTGGCGGAGAGCGAGAGTGGATTGCAGCGTACTCTGGTCCTTGGATGGTTTCTACAGGCCAACCCGGCACCCCAGCCTCTGAACCGGTGCATTGGTGATTTCTGATTGCCGGACCAGAGCCAGGGGTTCAAATCACGGGAATGATTTCATCACCACATCCACGGCAGCGACGAGCGCACTGACCCGGGTGGACATCGGGAAATCCGAAGGCGCTTCGAGCGTGTAACCCAGCCGCGCCTTGTTCACGATCAGATAAAATGCTTCGGCCCACTGCGGGCGCGTGCGTGGGTCGAGATTGGGACGGATGATGCCGTTTTTTGCCGGCCGGTCTTCGATGATTTCCGACGGGTCAATCGGGCAAACTTTTTGGACGGCACTCACGATAGTTTCTGCCAGCGACGATTTCCCATCAGGATTCTGTTCGTAGAGGTAAAAACCATGCGATTCCCAGTCTTCGTGGAGGCAGAGATAAATGTCGAATCGCGGCTGGCGCTCCAGCCAGCCAATGTGTGCGCGGACCTCGGCGGTTTCCAAATGCCGGTAATCACGGTTCAAATCCTTGCCTTCGGCATTCTCGCGGCGATTTAAAACGAAACCGGTCGGATTCAGGCACGGGCAGAACCAGAGGTCGGCGTTCGCAGGCCATCGGTTTTCCTGCAGCAACCGTAACGCAGCCAGCGGACCGGCAGGCTCGTCGCCATGAATTCCCGTTGAAATGTAAATTCTGGCGTCTGGCGTCTGGCATCTGATTTCTGGTTCGCGATGGAGTGCGAACAGGCTGAATTCGCCCTGCTGGCCGAACGTTTCGGAAGTCCAGCCGTACGGTTGTGCGGCGGTTTCGATTTCGCGCAGCGCGGCGCGGATATCAATCGTCTCGCCGTGGTAACCGCCGTGATTTTTTCCAAGCCTTTCCACGCGGAGAATTTCACGCAAAGACGCAAAGACGCAAAGCAGAAAATTCTTTTCTGTGCCGCCCGGCAAAATAGAATTTGCCCGTGAAGGTGTGTGACTATTGCGGTCGACAAAATGATGAGGCAACTACCCATTGTCGGGAGTGCGGCACCGAATTCCCTGTTCAAATGGCGCCACGAATTCAAGAAGAAGCACTGCCGAGTTTGGCTTTTGTCAACCTTGATGAGATCGAAGCCACCTTCGATTTCGGCGACGGATTTTCCCGGCCAAATTGGAAAGTGATACGACAGGTGATCGAATCAAGGACTAATCCGGAAGATCGCCGGGAAGCCTGGGATGATGCGGTCGTGCAGTGGCTCACCAGGCTCAAAAGTGAATTGGGCGGTGAATATCGCTTGGTGAAATCCCGGCACTTTATTCTGCTTGGGTCGACCGAGATGGAGATTGTCCAACGGCTTGAAAATTTTGCCGAGGGTGCCATGTCAACGATTCGTGATTCCCTAGGTGAAGTGGCCTGGGGAAACTATGACGGGTTGCAGGTAATAATGTTGTTCGCCGAGGAAGACGATTATTACCAATATATTTCGGCCTTTTACCGTGAAGGTACTTATCCGAAAAGCGCGGGAATTCATATCAAAGCCGGCTATCCGCACGTCGCGCTGATATTTGAGTCGGAGTTGCGTGCCGGTGAAACCATTGCCCATGAATTGACGCATTATGCGCTTAATCACCTTTCCATCCCGGTTTGGTTGAATGAAGGGGTGGCCGTGGTTTTGCAGAAGGCGATTGGCGGCTATTGTCCACCTGCACACCAGGGCGCGGCATCAACTTATTGGGGGATGGTGAGCGGGTGGACGCCTCCGGTGATCTGGGCCGAACTAGCAGAGAAACACCACGAATTCTGGAATGAGGAACAGATTCAACATTTCTGGGCAGGCGCTTCTTTCCATGAACCAGGCGATGCTGTTCAATTAAGTTATAGTCTGGCAGAAATTCTTGTGCATTTACTGGCCAAGAACCACGATGGTTTTCTGGCCTTTATCCGTTCGGCGCGGCCTGATGACGCCGGACAAACTGCCGCTTTGGATTGTCTTGGTACGTGCTTAGGCGATGCGGCAGGAACGTTTTTGGGAGAGGGAAATTGGCGCCCCCAACGCAAAGCAATTAAAGCCTGCTGGAACGCGAAACGCATAGCCGAAAAAGATTCTGATAAGGCTGGTTAAACAGGCGCCACTTCCGCCTGGTAGCTTTCTTTTCCACAACCACAGCCGGGTTCGTCCTGGTCGGAGAAACCATGCTTGTCCCAACTCGGATCCAGGCCGAGGTCTTTGAGCATCTGCAAATCTTTTTCCACCGGCTGGTTCAGCGTGGTGAGATAGTTGCCGACCATCAGCGCGCTGGCGCCGGCCATGAAAACCATGCTTTGCGCGTCGCGCAGGTTCACCGTGCGCCCGCCGGCAATCATGATTTCCTGTCGCGGCAAAATGAACCGGAAACACGCGATGGTCTTCAGAATTTCCAGGGCGGGCAGGGGAGGGTTCTCCGCAAACGGCGTGCCGGGAATCGGGTTGAGGATATTGACGGGCACGACATTCGCGCCGATTTCCCTGAGCGCAAAGGCGAGGTCGCAGCGGTCCTCGCGCGTTTCGCCCATGCCGATGATGCCGCCGGAACAAATCTTAATGCCGGCCTTTTTGAGATAGCCGATGGTTTCAAGGCGGTCGTCGTAGGTGTGCGTGGTGCAGGTCTGCGGGAAAAAACGGCGCGAACTTTCGAGATTATGACCGTAGCACTCAACGCCGGCCTCCTTGAGCCGGTCGGCCACCCGCTGACTTTTGATGATGCCGAGCGAGACATCGGGCCGCGTTTTGCCGCTCGCCTTCAATTCCCGCACCCGCTCGCAGACTTCGTCCAGCATTGGCCCTTCGTTCAACCCTTTCCAAGCGGCGACGAGGCCAACGGCGGTGACGCCGTTCCGGTTCGCTTCGTCAGCGGCTTCGCGAACCGGTTCCGGGTCAACGAAGCCATATTTCGGCGAACCGGTCTGGTAAAACGAAGATTGCGCACAGAAGCGGCAATTTTCCGAGCACGCCCCGGCTTTGGCGTTGACGATAGAGCAAAGATGGATTTTGTTGCCTTTGAACTTTTCGCGGATGCGATTGGCCCAGGACAGCAAATCCAGAATGTCGGCCGACGCTTCAAGATTGAAGAGCCAGAGCGCGTCGTCGCGGGAAATGTGCCCGCCAGCCAGAACACGTTCGCCGAGTTCGGAGAGCCGGAGGTGATTTTTAGCGTCAACCGATTCAGCCGTCACGGTTGACAGCTTACGGCAATCCCGGCCTGGTGCAAGCCGGGACTGCCGGGTTCCGTTCTGGATTTAATGCGGGGGCTGCAAATTATTCCATTACTTTGCCGAGGATGTTCTGACGCGGGACGGCTCCAAAAGTGCGGCTGTCCATGCTGTTATTGCGGTTATCACCCATGACAAAGTACTGATTTTTGCCGATGCAAATAAATTCGTCCTCACTCTTTTCGTAGGCGTAAGTCGGTGTCTTGGCCGCCAGATAGGGTTCGCTCAGGAGGCGGCCGTCAACATAGACTTTGCCGCCTTTGAGGTAAATGGATTGGCCGGGGGTGGCGATGATGCGTTTGACCAGGGGTGCATCGTCCTGCGGATCTTTGAGTGCCACGATATCGTCCTGCTTTGGTTCACCCACGATGTAAGCAAATCGGTCCAACCAGTAACACCCCGAATTCGCCAGGGTGGGATACATACTCATACCTTCCACCCGCATCGGCTGGAATAGAAAATGACTGATAAATAAATAGCTCAAGGTTCCTGAAACCGTCAAAACTACAAATGCCCAGCATTGTTGCAGAAACCAGGGCCACGACAGGCGCAAACGGTAATCTTTCAGAAAATAGCCAGCGGAACGCGCAAACGTTTTGAAAGGCACTGACGCTTCCATAACTTCCCCTATTTACGACTATTTACAGCTTGTAACGACACACAGATTACTCTTACTGCCTAAATATTAGACAGTTGTGTCCCATTTGGCAACAAAAAAATGGAAGATTCTGCGGCGTGTACAGAAGTTACTTATTTCCAGTCGCTTGTGACCGAATTACCGCGTCTAGGTAAGCGGCGATTGAGGCGATTTGGATATCCGAGAGTGGACCACCATCGCTCGTGGCGAACGCGGGCATGAGCGAGCCTGGTTTGCCGTGGGCGATCCATGTTCGCCAGAATTCGTCGTTGGTTGGCGACTTAAGATTGTGCAAATCCGGCACCACGACGGCGCGTTGCTCGGTGTCATGACAGATGCCGCAAATCGAATCATAAAGCGGCTTGCCATATTTGCCTTGGATATTGTCCAAATGGCACTTGGCGCAATCACCGCGAAAAACCGCCTGTCGGTCAATTTTCGCCGCCGCAAGGTCACGGGCCCGCTCCTCGTCGGTTAATTTGGGAATCACCGGCGGCAACATGTTGATGCGAAGCATCAGCTGTTTGCTGCCCTTGTCGGTGGAGACGGTGACGGCTTTGAAAAGCGTGCCGCTTTTGCCGCGAAGATCCACCGTTGCGCCGATCTGACCGTTGCTTCCGGATGGAATCATCCACGGCCGCTGCGGCAATTCCGTCACGGTGCAACTGCACGAGCCGTGCGCATCCAAAATCACGACGTTGCCCGACGAGATGTTCGTGAAGCTGAAAATGAAATGCGCCGTTGGTTGATCAGCGGGAGCGTCTGTTGATTTCGTAAGTTCATCCCAGGCAAGAATGCCTTCCGGCATTGGCTGATTGGCGCGCGAAATGTCCGGTACATAAACTGGCGGGGTGGTCACGACGGCGTTACTGGCCGACTGGGCGGCGACAAAGGCGGCTGCGCCGATGAGCGCCAATCCAACCACTGCCAAAAGGACTATCCGGTTCAATTTCATAACCCCCGGAAAACTAAACGCTTCGCCCGCCTTTGACGAGCAGGATTTTTCCAATGGGAGAACAGTCAGGACCGGTTCAGCGCGCTGACCACGGCGCGCACGGACGCCAGCTCGATATTGGTGTCCACGCCCGCACCCCAGCGCGTCTGACCGTTCGCGTGCTTGATTTGGATGTAGGCGATGGCCGCGGCTTCTTCGCCGGAGCTCAACGCGTGTTCGCTGTAGGCCGTGATTTCAAAGCGTGGCACCCCGATCTTTCCGAAGCCATGGACCAACGCGGCGAGCGGGCCATTGCCTTCGCCGGAGATTTCCACCGTCTTTCCGTCGCGCAGCAATTTCGCCCGGCAGCGGACGATGCCGTTTTTACTTTCGGTTTCAAACTTTTTGAGCTGCCAGGGCGTGGCGCGTTCGACGTATTCCCGCCAGAACATCTGCTTTAATTCGGCGGCGGTGACTTCGCGGCCCAGCTTGTCCACCTCATCGTTCGCGATCGGGCCGAACTCGCGCTGCATTTCCTTGGGCAATTCGATGCCGAACTGGCTTTCCAGCAAATAGGCCACACCGCCCTTGCCGGACTGGCTGTTGACGCGGATGACCTCGCGGTATTCGCGGCCGATGTCCGTCGGATCAATCGTGAGATACGGCACGTCCCAGTTTTTCTGACGATCGTTTTTCCATTCGTTCAGGCCTTTGCGGATCGCGTCCTGATGCGAGCCGCTGAACGCGGTGAAGACCAATTCGCCGGCATACGGCTGGCGCGGCGGCACGGTCATGCCCGTGCACCGTTCGTAAACTTCGATGATGGAATTGAGGTCGGTAAAATTGAGTTTCGGATCAACGCCATGCTGGTAGAGGTTCAACGCGACGGTGACAATGTCCAGGTTGCCGGTGCGTTCGCCGTTGCCAAAAAGCGTGCCTTCGACGCGTTCGGCCCCGGCGAGCAAACCGAGTTCCGTCGCCGCGACGCCGGTATTCCGGTCGTTGTGCGTGTGAACGCTGACCACCAACGAATCCCGATTTCTGATGTTCCGGCATACCCACTCGATCTGGTCGGCATAAACGTTCGGCATGGCCACCTCGACCGTATCCGGCAGATTCAAAATCATTTTCCGTTTCGGCGTCGGCTGCCAGACGTCCATGACCGCTTCGGAAATCTCCTTTGCAAACTCGACTTCCGTGCCGCTGAAACTTTCCGGCGAGTATTGGAGCATGACCTCCGTGCCTTTGAGTCGCGGCAAACGCTCCTTGATCCAGGTCGCGCCGCGCACGGCGACAGCGACGATTTCCTTCCTGGACATGCCAAACACCACACGGCGTTGGGCGGGGGAAGTGGAATTGTAGAGGTGGATGATGGCTTTCTTAGCGCCGGCGAGCGATTCCACCGTGCGTTCGATCAAATCCTCGCGCGCCTGGACGAGCACCTGCAACCACACGTCGGCCGGCGCGCGGTTTTCCTCGATCAGCCGCCGGTTGAAGGTGAACTCGGTGTTCGAGGCGGAGGGAAAACCGACTTCGATTTCCTTGAAGCCGATTTTCACGAGCGTCTGGAACAACTCAAGTTTCTGGCTGACGTTCATGGGCACCGCGAGCGCCTGGTTGCCGTCGCGCAAATCCACGCTGCACCAGATGGGCGCGCGGGTGAGAACGCGGTCGGGCCACTGGCGGTCGGGCAAGGCCACCGGCGGGAACGGGCGGTATTTTTTCGACGGATTCTTTTGCATGTTGTCTTTCAGTTGTGGCAGTGGCGCTTCTGTTTGGCAAAACAAAAACCCCACCGCCGGTTGGCAGTGGGGTTCGATAAATCCGTGATGCAATCAGAACCCGCCCGCCGCGCGACGCAGCCGCAGCGCGTTCAGCAACAGGTTCAGATTCAAATTGCGATTCACGAGGGAACAATAATCACCCGGTCTCAACGGGTCAAATCTTTTTTCTTCCTTTCAAATTGGTGTTTTTCGCCGTTCCAGACGACGTTTACACGCAAGGTCGCATTCATGAGCGGCACCAGCAGCAGAATCGCCCGGTTCATTTCGTTGGTATTGACAAATTCACACCTGATTTTCTCGCCGTGCCGCACGACCAGATTCAACCGGCCGGCCTTGCCGCTGGTGGCGATAGTGGCCGGTGCTTCAATGGCGGCATCGCGAATTTCAGCGAGATTCAATTTGAAGTTGGCGTCGCTTGCGCGCAGCAATGCTTCCGGGTCAGCCGCTTCCAGATGTTGCCGTTTCACCCGGGCTTTTTGTCGGGTGAACAGCCACAAGACCAGCGGGACGGCGCCGCCCAACGGACCCAGCAGCGGCGCCGCAGCCGCCAGAATGGACTTTGAGCCGCCGTCCATTCGAATGAAGATCAGGTCGCTGCGCTCGACAAAAACCCGGTAAGCGCCGGCGGACGAAAGGGGAGCGACCAGCCTGACATCAAAGGCGGCCCGGGCGGCTTGGGGCGAAGCGGCGGGCCCGCGGAGATTCGCTGCGGTGTTTTGCTCGAACCCGGACGCGTCCAGACTCATAAAGTCCACGCCTTGGTCGTGAATTCAGTCGCCCACGAATGCGGCGTGAACGGCTTTCATCGCGGCTTCGCCTTTGGCGAGGTCAATGACGACGGAGATTTTGATTTCACTGGTGGAAATCATGTCAATGTTCACGCCGTTCTTCGCCAGCGTTTCAAATAATTTCCCGGCCACGCCCGTGTGGCTTTTCATGCCGACGCCGACAATGGACAATTTCCCGATTTTTTCCGTGGCAATCACGTCGCGAAAACCGAGTTCCTTTTTCAAATCGCCGATGACCTTCTGGGCCTTGAGGAGGTCCGGCTTGTCGGTGGTAAACGAAAGGTCGGTGGCGCGTGGCTGCGACGCCCTCGTCGCAGTGTTCGGCGACGAGGCGTCGCCGCCACTGTGGCTGATGTTCTGGACGATCATGTCCACGTTGACCGTTGCGTCGCCGAGCGCCTTGAAGATGCGCGCGGCCACGCCGGGTTTGTCGGGCACGCCCACGAGCGTGATTTTGGCCTGGTTTTTATCGAGCGAAACGCCGCGCACGACGACATCTTCCATGCTTTTGGTTTCTTCTTTCACAATGGTTCCGGGGTTGTCGTTCAAGCTGGAGCGGACTTCAAAAACGACTCCAAATTTTTTCGCAAATTCCACCGAGCGGCTTTGCATCACCTTGGCGCCGAGGCTCGCCAGTTCGAGCATCTCGTCGTAGGAAATCTCCGCAAGTTTTTTCGCATCGGGCACGATGCGCGGGTCGGCGGTATAGACGCCGTCCACGTCCGTGTAAATCTGGCAAAGGTCGGCTTTGAGCGCGGCGGCGAGGGCGATGGCCGTCAAATCCGACCCGCCGCGGCCGAGCGTCGTGATCTGGCCCTCCGGCGTTTCGCCCTGGAACCCGGCGACGATAACGACATTGCCCGCCTTGAGCAGGTCGCGGACTTTTTTCGGCGTAATGTTGTGAATCTTCGCCTTGGTGTGAACGCCGTCGGTGACGATGCCCGCCTGGGCGCCGGTCAGCGACACGGCCGGCACGTTCAAGGCATGCAACGCGATGGCGGTCAGCGCGATGGTTTGCTGCTCGCCGGTGGCCAGGAGCACGTCCATTTCGCGCTCGTTGGGCAGGGGCATGATTTCCTTGGCCAGCTTGATCAAATTGTCCGTCACCCCGCTCATGGCGGAAACGACGACGACGACCTGATCGCCTTTGGCGCGATAATCCGCCACCCGACGTGCAACATTTTTGATGCGGTCAGGGCTGCCGACCGACGTGCCGCCGTATTTCTGGACAATCAGGGCCATCGCCGTTCTTTCTCGAATATTTGGGTCACTCGAAATTTTCGACGCGCAGCATAACCGGCCGACTTTTGACGACGGGCAATTTGCCGATTTTCTGCAAAGCGCCAATCACCGCGCCATTGGTCGCGTAGTGGAGCATGAAAATCAACGGCACGCTGGCGCCTTCGTGACCTTCAGGCTGGATCACGGATGAAATGCCGATTTTGGATTGCCCGAAAATGGCCGCGATTTTGGCCAGCACGCCGGGACGGTCAACGACGTTGAGCCGGACAAAATACTGCGAGACCACGTCTTCAATCGGCACCACCGCGCCGGCGCATTCGTGCGGCACAAACGGCGGCACCCGACGCTTCGTGCCAAACTTCAAATCCAACGCGGCGTCCGCCAGATCGCTCAGGACCGCGCTGGCCGTGGCGTCCTTGCCCGCGCCGCGTCCATAGAACAGCGTGTCGCCGACGACGTCGCCGCGCACAAACACGGCGTTAAAAACGTGGTTCACGCCGGCCAGGACGTGCGAATTCGGAATCAACGTCGGATAAACCGAAACCTGCACAGCGGATTTATGATTTATGATTTTCGATTTACGATTTGAATTGGCAATCGGCAATCGGCAATCGGCAATTCGCTTAATAATTCCCAAGAGCTTAATCGTATATCCCAGGTCATTTGCGAATTTGATGTCCACAGCGGAGATATGCCGGATGCCTTCAACGTGGATTTTCTTCGGGTTCACCCAGAAACCGTGCGCAAGGGAGGCCAGGATGCCGATCTTGTGTTGCGAATCCCAACCGTCAATGTCGAGGTCGGGCGGCGTTTCGGCGTAGCCCTGCTTTTGCGCGTCGGCGAGCACAGCATCGAAGTCCGCGCCTTCGAGTTTCATCCGGGTGAGGATGTAATTGCAGGTGCCGTTGACAATGCCGTAAAGCGCGTTGATGCGATTGCCGACAAAACCTTCGCGCAGCGATTTGATGATGGGAATGCCGCCGCACACGCTGGCCTCGTAATAAAGATTCGTGCCGTATTTTTTGGCCGAGGCAAACAGCTCTTCGCCGTGGGCCGACAGCAACGCCTTGTTCGCGGTGATGACGGGTTTGCCCAGTTTCAGCGCGGTCAGAATCATTGTCCGGGCGATGGTGGTGCCGCCGACGAGTTCGGTAACGATGTGAACGCCCGGATCGTTCACGACGCTCTGCCAATCGGTGGTCAGCAGGGAACGCGGGATGGGGTACGGACGCGGTTCATCGAACGCCTTGGCCGCGACTTTGCGGACGGCGACCTTGACGCCGATGCGCGAAGCCATGAGCTGGCCGTTGAGTTGCAGGGCGTGGAACACGCCGCTGCCCACGGTGCCGCCGCCAATCATTCCGAGGTTCACCTGCTGCATAGCAACGGACAGCTTGCCGTGAAATGGAGCAGGGGACAATTCATTTCTGCCGCCCGCCGTGAACGAATTACGACTGAGCTGCCGGATTGACTCTGCTCAAATGCGTTCCGATGCCCCGGCCGATTTCCTCCAGCAACCGCGTTTCCTCGGGCGTGTATTCGCAGGGACGGACGGTACCGATGCCAATGGTGCCGACGATGACGTCGCCATCGCGCAGCGGAACGCACAGCGCGCCGCCCACGCCGGTTTGTTTCGCTCCGGGTTTGGCGACGCCGCTGGTGTCCGTCTGCAAATTGCACATGGTGACCGGCTTGTTTTGCGCGACAACCTGTCCGGCGATCCCTTTGCCGACGGGAATGGTTTTGACGACCTCGAGCATTTGTGGCAGCAAACCAACTTGCGCGACCAGGTGCAACAGTCGTTTTTCCCCGTTGAGCTGGTGAATGGTGCCGGTTTCCGAATGAAAATGCTTGAGCACTTCGCACAACACCCGTTCCCAGACGGCATCACCCCTGCCATTTTTCAACAGCGAAGAAATTTGCGCCGGGACCCGGTTCACATCCGGCATGATGTCGGCAAACGCTAAATTTTCCAAGTCCGCAGTGATTTGTCGAAGGCGCGGCACATCGGATTTTGTTCTCGCCACTGTTTGTTCCAGCGCGGCCAGCTCGTCCAGCGCTTGTTGCTCGGCTTGCCGGGTCAGTTCGCTGATGCCTTTGGCCACGCGATCGCGCCAGTTGGAAGCCAGCCGCGAAAGATTTTTCCCGGTTTCCCAGCGCGATTTCCGCAACAGCGCACGCTCGATCGCCGGACGGAACACGCTCATCGGAATGAGCGGGCTGATCAGGCTGAACGCCGCGTCCACGTGGCCGATATCAATCTTCGGCGCGGAAGGTTCGGGCACTTCAAGAACAATATCGTGCGGCGCGAGGGAAACGCCGAGCCCCGCCTGGACGTGACGGGCGAGCCGGTGTTGCAAGGCTTGGAGCGTCCGTCGCAAGTGCTGCTCTGAGCGTTGCAGCGGTTCAACGAACATCGCCTTTTCCGCGTGCGAAATTCGGGTGAGTTCGCGCGCCAAAAAAGTTTGCAACCAATCGCGCCAGGCACGCAAGAGCGGCGGCAGCCGCGACGGCCATTGTGAGAACTGCGCCTGCAATTCGGTCCTGATTTGTTTGTGCAGGGTTTCCAGTCGCGGTTTTAATTTGAGTAATGATTGGTCCAGCGCCTGCGCGGACCACCTGCGCGACAGCACGTGAAGTTCCTCGCGGAACAGATCGAATTGTCGGTGCTCCTCGGCCAGCTTCTCACGCAACGCGGCACGCGCCGATTCCGCCTGCGTTGTTGCGGCGAGCGCTACCCGCGCGTAATCGAGAGTCCGCGTCGTCAGCGACGCAAGTTTGTGCTGGAGAATTTGTCCGGCGGTTTCGTTGCGGGAGTGGAGCAGGGGCGCCAGCAATCGTTCGCTCAATTCAGCCTTGAATGTTTCCAGCGCCGGCCGGTTGGAATAAAAGAACACCGGCAATTCTGTCCGCCATTTCCGGCGGCATTGCTCGCGGACGAAGGCCAACACTTCAGCGCGCTGCGGTTCAGTGAGCAAATCGGCTTTCGTCAGCAGCAGAACGATTTTTGGTGTGTGCCGGCGCAACTCATCCAGCAGAGCCAGATCGCGCTCGGACAGCGGCGCATCGGAACTCACAGCCACGAACGCCGCGCCGACATTCGGGAGCCAATTCAGCGCGGCCTCGGTATTATGCGCGAAGGCGCTGCCCAGCCCCGGCGTGTCCACGAACCGCAAAGGGGCAAACGGCCGGAGCGCCGGCAATTCAACTTCGACCGCCGCCACTTTTTTCCGGTTGTCCGGATTCTCATTTTCGCTGACGTAAAAGTGGATCTCGCCGAGCGGAATTTCCCTGGCGGCTCCGTCGAGGAAGGAAACCGTCGCCCGCTCGCCGGGTCCGAAACGCAATCGCGTGATGACGGCGGTGAGGGGCACGACACCAATCGGCAGCACGTCTCGACCGACCAGATGATTCAGGAAGGAGCTTTTGCCGGCCTTGAACCGCCCTAACACGGCCACATCAATACCATTGCCGGCTCGAAGCTGGTTACGGCAGGCAGCAATTTGCGGCTGGAGATTGACGAGCTGCAATTCGTCGGCGACGGCGGCGATGCGATCCAGACTGTCGGGAGGCGCAAACATGGCTCAATCGTCACGGCGAGTTTGATTTGATTCACCGTCTCTCAATATGCGGCTGATTTCTTCCAATGTGGCTTCAAGTTCGGCAAGTTCGGCCTCCAGATAATCGGCAGTGGCCGGCGCGACTTTGCCGTAGCCGCGCAACCCCTTTGCGCGCGAAGCGTCGAGATCAATGCTCAACAATTCCAACGCGGCCAGATGCGCGCGGAGAATCGAATTTGAGCCGGGCCGCAAATCAAGGTCGCGCGCCATTTGCTCAACCCGGATTTGCGCGCAGGCGACGGCCCGCATGAGTGTTTCAGCCAACGCCGGATCAATCGGGTCCCGGTGATGGGTAAGCCGCGAGTTTTCAGGGGGGCGCAGAACATCATCGCGCAATTTAGCCAACGCGCTTTCCAGCCGGGCGAGCACGACCGTCAGCCGCCGTTCCTGCGGTTCATTGAGTGGAAGTGCCGGGTTCATGCAGCCACCGGGGACAAATTTTTAATGCGCCGATCCAGTTCGAGCAGTTGCCTGCCGGTGTGCCGAGACAAATCGTAGTGGCCGGCGGCGAATTGATCGAGGAGTTCGCGCAGGGCTGACGGTAATCCGCCGGAAAGCCGGTGCAATTGTCGGGCGAATGGTATCGCCCCTGGCGGGACCTGGCGGGCGGCAACGGCGGCAGCCAACAACGCGCGCGTTTGGGAAAAGTGAAACGGGCGCAGCTCGATTTTTTCAAAGCGCGCCAACAGCGGCCAGAAATGTCCGATATCCCGCGCGCATTCGGACCGCGCGCAAATCCAGACCGGCGCACGCTCCATGGTACTTCCGAGGAACGAACTGACTTTGGGCGTCGTCCAAGCCACGCCGTCGAAGACCAGCGTTGAGCCGGTCCCTGCCAGATTTTTCAGCAGGCGATTCTTTCTTTGGACGAGTAGCGAATGCGGGATGTGCGCGTTTAATTCGGTTTCAAAATTGTCGCAGATTTCGGTCAAGGTCCCCGAAGATGCGCAAACGATGAGTGGGAATACCGCGCGCAAATGCGCGACCAACGCCGACTTGCCAACACCGGCCGGGCCTAGAATCAGTAGATGCCTGCGTTGCATGTTTAACCGCTGCAGTTTCGTGATTTCTTTCTTTCGACCGACAAATGGCAGTGACAGGTTCATTTCCCTTAAGTTGGCGCACTTTACCAGGCCAGCGAAATGAGCAGCGCCACCAGCGACGCCAGCAACACGTAGGCGGCATAGGCGTTTATGCGCCCGTGGTGCATGGCCGCGAGGCTGCGCGCCAAATTTGTCATCAGATTCTGTGCGGGCTCGATGATCCAGCGGTCAACCACATGAATTGCCACCCGCTCGCGCCGGATGGCGGTGCGGAAATGTTGCGCCACGGTTTCGCGCGTGTCCTCCACTGTGGTTGGGCGGAACACCGCGTCGAAAATCACGCGCACCGGATTGGAGAAACCCGTCGCTGTGTAAGTCATTTCCGGCAGCAACCGCCGCACGCCGCCGTCCCACCGCGTTCGCCGTGACAGTTTCCGGCTGCGCGTCAGCCACAGGCGAACAACGACATAAGTGAGAACCAACAGGACGACCAGCGCCACCAGCATGTAAGAGGTGGACATGGCAAAAACGACCGGATTTTCCGTGCCGCCGCGATGGAGCACCACCAATCCGCGTCCGGGTAAAACATTCTGTCCAACCTGCGCGCCGATATTATGAAAGTCTTCCACGAACGCGGTTGGCAACGTGTTGTGCGCCGGGTTCGAGGCGAAGAAAGGCGGCACCAGCGCGTCGGCACTGGAATCTGTCCACGGTTGGAGTTGATGACTCAAGGCGGGAATCATGTAAGTCGGCAGCACGCCGAGCAGCAGACAAAGCGCAGCCAGAAAAATCATCGGCACAATGGTAGGAGCTTTCGCTTCGACCGCGTTCGCGGCTTCCTCCGAACGCGACATGCCAAGAAATCCCATTGCAAATGCTTTCACAAAACACGTCACGGCCAGTGCCACCGTCAGCGCGAGTCCCACTCCGCACAGCGCAAACACAAGTTTTACGAGTGTCGAGGGCAATTCTGCCGAGCGCAGCATGGTTTGCAGCGTGAGCCATTCGCTCACGAAACCGTTGAACGGCGGCAGCGCTGAAATCGCCAGCGTGCCGATCAGAAATGCGCCCGCCGTCCAGGGCATCGCGCGAATGAGTCCGCCAAGTTTATTCAAGTCGCGCGTGCCGGCGCAGTCGTCCACCGTTCCCGCGCCAAAAAACAGCAGCGACTTATACACCGAGTGATTGATCATGTGATAAAACGCTGCGATGAACGCGATGCCCGCCAGGGCGGGTTTGCCGTAGCTGGTAAAAATCATGCCCGCGCCGAGGCCGGCGGTCACGATGCCGATGTTTTCAATCGAACTGTGGGCGAGCATGGCCTTGAGGTCGTTCTCGGTGGTCGCGTAGAGAATTCCGACCAGCGCGGAAATTGTTCCAATGATGAGCACGACTATGCCCGCGCCGATCATCCCGCTTTGTGTGACAGGCAGGAGGTCGAGGTTCACGCGGACGATGCCGTAAAGTCCCAGGTTCAAAATCGTGCCGGACAAAATCGCCGAGACATTGGCGGGCGCGGCGGGATGAGCGCGCGGCAGCCAGGTATTGACAGGCACCAAGCCGGCTTTGACGCCGAAACCGAAGAATGTCAGCAGAAAAATTGCCCAGCGGGTGAACTCGCTGAAATTTATGCCCGCCGTCTTGAACGTAGAAAAATCGAGCGAGCCGGTTTTCACCGCGAGGAACAGGAACACCAGCGCGACTGCCACGAAGCCTGCTTCGCCCATCGCCAGCATGAGATAACCCGCGCGGCTGGTTTCGTCGCGCCGGTGCTCGAAATTGACGAGCAGATAACTCAAAATGGACATCGCTTCCCATGCGAGCAGGAATAGCAATATATCGTTCGCAATGAGAATGAGCACGATGGAGGCGAACAGAAGCAGATACCAGGCATTGAGCGCCTTTAGGTTGTATTGCCCTGCATACCGTTTCAAATAACCCGCCGAGAAGATTGAACTTGCCAGCACAACTACCGCCGCCACTGCGAGAAAAAGAGCCGAGAGGCGGTCGAGTGAAATCGTTAGTGTGCTCCAGCCGCGAATCGCCCAGAGGTCGGCTTGGAAGATTTGCCCAGAACACAGAACGTTGCCGCTGGCCCACAACGCCAGCAGCGCCGCCAGCGAGCCGGCCCAAGCCAGCAGCGCGGGATTGCGCCGGTCGGGGACAACAATTCCCGCCAGCGCGCCGGCGAAACACAGTGCGAAAACTAATTCCAGCAACAGACCAGTCGCGCCCATAAATTTGTTCGTTGAGGCGTTGAAGTGTTAAAGCGTTTTCAAAATCGTGCCCGCTTTAACGCTTTAACGGGTCTTTCACGTTTGAAACAAAAACACAAGCAGGACGACCAACAACGCCAGCAATGTGTAAGTGGCATAAGCATTGAATTTGCCGTGGTGCATCCGTGCCAGACAACTGGCAAACCACATCACCGCGATTCTGACCGGATGAAAAACCAGCTTGTCCACCAGATGCACGCGCTCTTTTTCGCGGATGATGGCCGTGCGGAAATGCTCGGCCACGGTTTCGCGCGTGTCTTCCACAGTAGTTGGCCGGAACACTGCGTCGAAAATCACGCGCACCGGATTGGAAAAGCCCGTCGCCGTGTAAGTCATCTCCGGCAGCAAGTTTCGCACGCCACCGTCCCAACGCAGCCGCCGCGACAGCTTGCGGTCTCGTGTCAGCCAAAGGCGGAGAACAACATAGGTCAGCAGCAGCAAAAAAATCAGCGCCACGAACGAATAGGAGGTGGACATGGCAAACACGACTGGATTTTCCTCCCCGCCGCGATGGAGCACGACAAGGCCGCGTCCGGGCAAAACACCTTGGCCAACTTGCGCACCCAAATTATGAAAATCGTCCACGAAAGCAGGCGGTAAGGTGTTGTGCGCCGCATTGGAGGCGAAGAATGGCGGCACGAGCGCATCGGCGGCACTCGCACCGACCAGCGGATTGGTTGCCGTGTCGAGCGTGGGAATGATGAATGTTGGCAGCACGCCAAATGCGAGGCATAGTGCGGCGAGTATGGCCATTGGCGCGAGCGCGCTGGACTTGACCTCACCGACCTTTTGCTCTTCATCCAGCCGTCGCATCCCCAAAAAGCTCATCGCAAAAACCTTCACAAAGCACGTCACCGCCAGCGCTGCCGTCAGCGCCAGTCCTGCGCCACACAGCGCGAAAACCAATTTTGCGCCGGTCGAGGAAAGTTCCGCCGAGCGCAGCATCGTTTGCAGCGTGAGCCATTCGCTGACAAAGCCGTTAAACGGCGGCAGCCCGGCGATGGAAAGCGCGCCGATGAGAAATCCGAGCGCGGTAAGCGGCATCCATTTGCTCAAACCGCCGAGCCGGTCCATGTCGCGCGTGCCGGTCTGCGTTTCCACTGTGCCGACGCCGAAAAACAACAGCGTTTTGTAAAGCGAATGATTGATCAAATGATACAGCGCCGCAACAAAGGCAATGGCCGCCAGCGCCGGATGATTGGTCGCCACAAAAACCATTCCCGCGCCGAAGCCGGCGACAATGATCCCGACATTTTCAATGGAACTGTGCGCCAGCATGATTTTGAGGTCGTTGTCCGTGGTGGCGTAAAGAATTCCAAGCAACGCCGAAAGCGTTCCCACTATCAACACGAGGAGACCCGGCCCGGCGTGCGTCGCCGGCATAAGGTCGGCGTTCACGCGCAAGATTCCGTAAAGGCCGAGGTTCAACGTCGCCCCCGCCAGCACCGGCACGAACGCGCGCGGCGCGGCGACATAGGCGCGGGGCAGCCAGAAATTCACCGGAACCAGCCCGGCCTTCACGCCGAAACCGAAAAACGAGAGCAGAAAAACCGCCCATTGCGCACCCTCGCCCAAGCCGGACGCTGCTGATTTGATGGCGCTGAAATCCAGCGAACCGGCGGCAACCGCGAGCAGGAGAAAACCGAGCGCCGCCGCGAGCATTCCTGCTTCGCCCATCGCCAGCAGGAGATAACCCGAACCGGCATGGCCATTTTCCTTATCCTGCGCGCAGACGATGAGCAGCCAGCAAAGGATAGACATGACTTCCCAAGCCAGCAGGAACAGCACGACATCACCCGCGACGAAAATGAGGGCGATGGACGCATAAAGTCCGAACATGAACACCGTGAACGCGCGCGCCGGTCCTTGCGGACGGCCACCAGCGCCACCCGCGAAAATGGAAGCCGGGAAAAGCACCAAGCCGGTGATGAAAATGAACACCGCCGAGAGTGAGTCCAGTTTCACTGTGAGCGTTGCCGCCAATCCCGGCAACGTCCAGAGCGGCTGAGTGAAAGTTTTTCCAGCCAGCAATGCGCTCGCGCCCGCCAAAACCAATGCAATTGAGGCGAGGCAACCCAGCCATGTCAACACGTTGCCCTGCCGCGACGGAGGCGCAGCCAGCGACAGCAAAATGCCCGCACCACAGAGCGCAAAGAAAATCGAAATGAGCGTTGGGGTATCCATTTAGGCTTTCACTGTGTTGCTTCCCACCCATGTCGCCGGAGCTTTGCGGCCGGTCGCTACCAGCAGGCCATGCAAAATGGCCAACGGTGGAGGCGGATTGCCGGGGACTTCGACGTCCACCGGCAACACATCCGCCACTCCCTTGGCACAGACAAAACTCCCGGCAAATACTCCGCCGGTCAAAGCGCACGCGCCAACGGCCATGACCCGCTTGGGCGTGGGCATGGCGTCATAAACTTTTTTCAGCGCGAACTTCATGTGGTCCGTCACCGGGCCGACAACCAGCAACACGTCCGCGTGGCGCGGCGTGGGCGTGATGAAAAAGCCCAGCCGGTGCATGTTGTAATATGGATTATTGAGCTGCTTGACCTCATTGAGGCACGCGCCGCAATCGCCCGCGTCCACGACGCAAATGTGGATCGAACGCTCGAATGGCTGTCCGAATTCATGCTGGCCGTCGCGGACAATGCCCCACTCGTAGGTTCGTTCCCAATTCACCGGATGTTCAATGTCGCGAACGCAGCGGTAGCAATGAATACAACGGCGAACGTCCGCAATGATTTGGCCGTCGCTGTCGCTGAACACTTTTGTTGGGCAGCGCGAAATCAGCGAATTAACTTCGTTTGCGGGATAATCGCCGCCAACCGGCAGGCCGGGCGACACGCCCGCCGCCGTTTCCGGCTTGGCCGGATAGGCAGTCGTTTTGATTCCCGCACGAATTCCGTTGATGACCCATTGGCTCATGACATTTACGATTTCAGGTTTTTAATTGCCAGTTTCATCGGTCGTTTTCGGCAACGGACAGGTCGAATGTTGAAAGCATGATGGGGAAATCCTGAAACGCGAATTTCTCCACGGACAAATGGAAGCCGTGCCAGTTGGCAAATGACGGCGCGATGATGCGATAGCGCGCCACTTTTCCTTTTTCATCGAGTCGCACCCAATGAAATGCGCCACCGCGCGGAGCTTCGACCCAGCCCAATGCCGCGCCCGCGCGGAACTGTAGCGGTTCGTGGACAATGCCGCTTCGCAGCGCGGCAACTGCTTGTTCCAGGATGCGAACGGATTGCCGGGCTTCGGCGAAAAGAATCCGCAGGCGCGCATAACCGTCGCCTTCTTCCTCGCGCGGCACGTCGAATTGGAAATTTTCGTATCCCAGATACGGCTGCGCACGCCGTAAGTCGCGGACGATGCCCGATGCGCGGGCAATCGGACCCAGCAATCCGTACGCCCATGCCGTTCGTTGCGGCACGATGCCGACTTCTTCCAGCCGATCCAGAAAACTGCTGGAGACACGCAAATGCTTTTCCAGCGCGTTCAGTTGCGACAGAACCCTTTGTGATTTTTCAAGCGCCATGCGGCAGGCGTCATCCGGCAAGTCGCAGAGCAACCCACCAAGCGCGAGCAGGCCGAACAAATAGCGATGGCCGGTCAGTTCACAGGAAATGCGAAGCAAATCCTCCTCCAGAATCCCGGCCTGACTGTTGGCGACCACCAGCGCGGTGGATTCGCAAATTTCCTGAATCGCGCCGGCGTGCTGGCGCAGGCGTTCCAGTTCAGCCAGAAACACTCGCAGGGTCCTTGCGCGCGGCGGGACATTCGCGCCGCAAATCGCTTCCACCGCCTGACAAAAAGCCAGTCCGTGAGCGAAGGCTGTTGTCGCGGCGAACCGTTCGGCCAGCAGCAAATCTTCATCCGCTGTTTTGCCTTCGGCGATTTTTTCAATCGCCCGCCATTTGTAAAACAGGCGTGGCGTGGAGCGGATGACATCCTCGCCGACCGTTTCGAGCAGGAAATGAACGGACTCGGTGATGCCGGAGTATTTCGGGCCGACGGGCATCACAAATGCGCCGGGTTCCTGAACGATGCGATGTGGACGCCAGTCTTCGTCCGGTTTGCGGTGCCGCATGGCTTCACGCGGATCGAACTTGTGGCGCATCGGCTCAACGCCCTCCTGCCAGGCATCATCGTGCAGGATGAAATCGCCGAGGCGCGGATGGCCTTCAAAGACCAACCCGTATAAATCCTCCGCTTCGCGCTCGTGCCAATCTGCGGCGTGAACAAACTTGACGATGCTTGGAAAAGTCTTTTCGGCCAGTGGCGCAGTAACCAGCACATGAACCCATCCGGCGTCGCTGTCGTCGTAAAAGGTGTAACGCAACAGCCATCCGCTCACGTTTTCCTCGACAATCAATCCGGCGAAACTGAAATTCCATTCGAGGAAAAGCCGCCCGCACAATTCCGGCAGCGTGGTGCGGGCGCAGGTCACTTCACAGGCGGAATCGGCGCCTAAGCGGCTTTGCGTCTGGCCGGGCCAGCGTTGGTCAATTTCCTGTTTTACTTGGGTCCGGTTCATGGCAGTTCGATTTCATTTCGTCAAACCGGAAGCAGCTTGGGTCAGCAGGTCGTGCAACGGCTGCGGAATGTAAAAGCCAAGGACGAGAACCGGTACGGCGGCGAAAAGCAGCGCCAGCCGACAACTGATTGGCAGTTGGAGTTTACTCGCCGGCTCGGAATGATTGTTTGGTAAACCGGCAGCCGCTTCATTTTCCCGCGTGCCGAAAACCATCCGGTTGATGTGCAGCATGATTCCGAAAAACGCGATGACGATGAAAACGGCGAGCAGCCCCGTCGCCAGATATTCCTTTTGTGTCAGCCCGGCTTTGAGAATGGAGAATTCACTCAAGAAAACTGCGAGTGGCGGCGCGCCGGTGATGGCCAGTCCGCCAAAGACCAGCGCGGTGCTGGCGATAGGGGATTGACGGATGAGTTGGCGGACGGAAGCGATTTGCCGCGTCTCGACCGTGAGCAAAACCGCGCCGGCGGCGAAGAAACAGAACGATTTGGTCACGCAATGGCTGACGATTTGTTGCATCGCGCCGTAACCGGCGACGGCCGTGCCGAGTCCTACCGCCGTCAAAATGATGCCCATGTGCTCGACGGTGGAGAAGGCGAACATGCGTTTGTAATCGCGCACTTGCAGCAGCAGAAACGCGGCGGTGCCGACGGAGATCAGGCCGAGCACGACGGCCCAAGTTTCGGCGTGGGAATTCGGCGCGGCCTGCATTACCGGAAACAGGCGCAGGATAACGTACAGGATGGAGGTGGTCTCAATGCCCGACAGCAACGCACACACTGGTGAGGGTGCCTGGCTGTGTGCGTCCGGCAACCAAGTGTGCATCGGGACAAGGCCGACTTTGGTTCCGAGGCCAATCAAAATCAGCAGGAACGCGGTTTGCAACAAGACGGGCGGCATCGTTGGCGCGGCGTCAATCAGCCCGCTCCACGTGTAAGCGCCGGTGCTGCCGGACGCCTGCATCGCGGCAAATAAAACCAGAAAGCCGAACAGCGCCATACCCGCACCCATGAGCGAGAGCACGACATATTTCCACGCGGCTTCCAGCGCCTCGCGTGTGTTGACAAATGAAACAAGCAACGCGGAACAGAGCGTTGTCAGTTCGACGACAATCCACACCAAAGTCGGTTCGGCCAAAACCGGAATGGCAAGCATCGAAAACACGAACAGGTTGTAATTGATGTAGTAGAGCCGGAGTTTTCGCGGTTTCGGATTTCCATGCGCCATGTAGCCGGCAGAAAAAATCGCCGCCGTGGTCGCGACGAACGCAATCAGCAATATAATCAGCGCGCTCAAGCCGTCCACGGCAATCCATTTGAGCCAGCCGATGCTCAAATTGCCGGTGACAGAGTTGCCCTCTGATACAAGCCACGCAACGCGCGCGGACAAAATCAGCGTTGCCAGCGAGAACACGACGGTCACGCCGGCTGCCCAGGCCTTTCGGAAAGGCAGACAAACCAGCGCAGTTGCAATCAGCGGCAGCAGCAAAATGGTCAGCACGGTCATTTCGCATCCTCCTTTTCAAGCAATTCGGTCTGCGTTTCCTTCAACGTCGCCAGTTCGCCGACAGCCGTCGTGCCGATATGCTTTTGGACGGCGCGCGTCAGCACGCCCATGATGAAGACGATAATCAAGCCGTCCGTGGCGATGGCCAATTCGACCAACAGCGGCAGGTTGCGCGCGATGGCGATGCCGCACAGGAACGCGCCGTTTTCCATGGCCAGCAGTCCGATGAGCAGCGGTACGGCTTCGCGTCGCACGGTGAGCGTGAACGCGCCAAGCAGCAAACCTGCGATGCCAATCGGCACGTTGAGACTGCGAAAGTCCGGCGCGACGGCGTTCAATATCGGCAATCCCAGGAAATAAGCCAGAATCGCCAGCGCCAGCGCGATGAGTAGCGCGGTTGGAATGTTCAACACCTGGTCCACCTCGCGGCGCGTGTAAACTTCCGATGGCGAGGTCTTGCGCAGCAGCCATGGAACAATGATGGATTTGCTGATAACGTTCACCAGCGCCACGCCATAAAGATGTTCTGAAGTGAAACGCAATCCTAGCAGCACCGCGGACGCGGCCAGCAGCAGTGATTGCAGGATGAATAAATGCAATACGCCGCGCGCCTGCCGCATCGCCACGATGCCGAAACCGGTCAGCAGAAACAGGCCGACCGCCAGCGCGTTCAGGTTTTCCAGCAGTTGATTGGAGGAGTCGCTCATTTTCGTTAAGGCGTAAAGACCTGGGCAATCATCGCTGCGACCGACGTGATGAACGCCGCGCCCAAAAACTCCGCGATGCGGAACAGCCGCAGTTTGGACAGAGACGATTCGATGACGACCAGCACCAGCAGGAAGCAGAAAATTTTGAACAGGACGAGTGGTATGGCCAGCAGAACCGCGCCGAGCGTTTGCTCGTCCGCCAAACCCCACGGCGTGACCAGTACGTTGAGAAAAATGCACAGCAACACAAAGAATTTCATCTGGCCGCCCCATTTCATCAGCGCGAAGCCACGCCCGGAGTATTCGAGCGACTTGGATTCATCAATCATCGCGAGCTCAAAATGGCCGGTCGGGTTGTCCACCGGAATGCGCCCCCCTTCGGCCAAAATCAGCATAAGGAACGCCAGCACCAACAGGACATGCGAGGGCAGAAAGAGATTTGCCATCGGCGTCACCCATTTTTCCTGAACGATATAAGGAATCGTTGAACCGGCCACGAACGAGACGGTGAAAAAAACAATCATGAAGACCGGCTCGGCCAGAAAGCCCACCATGCGCGTGCGGCTCGCGCCGACGGGCCCATAAGGATTTGCCGTATCAATCGCCGCGAGCGTGGCAAAAAATCCCCCCAATGCCAGAATGAATCCGCCGCCAATCATGTCGCCCATGAAGGCGAAGAACAGCGGGTAGTTCGTCAGCACGGGAATCAGCAACGCGACGAAAATCGGAGTTACAAAAACCATGTAAGGCGTGAACCGAAAAATCCATGAACTGTCTTCCGACACAATTTCGTCCTTGTGAAACAGTTTCCACAAATCCCGATACGGTTGGAGAATGCTCGGCCCGCGTTTGGACTGAATCATTTCCTTGAGCCGCGAAGTCACGCCGGACGCCAGCGGCGCGAAGGCCATGACTACCAGGACTTGAACCAGGTTGAACAGAATGTGGTTGAACATGATCAGTTTTTGGGCATCCACGAAGGAACGAAATTGCCAAACAGCGCACCGGAAAAGGGCGATTGACCGAAATAACCGAGGATTGGAACGGCAGCCCGGAAGAATGAGCCACTGCCCGTTACGCCGTCGTCACCGACCCGATTGCTATTGAGCATAAAAATACTCCCACCGATACCAGTCAGTTGGTTCAGTAGGAGTCATTAGCCCTGAAATCACGGGGCGGTTCACCCACTTGCGGGTCGGCAAACTCCATTGCCGGGACGACTGTATTGCACTCGCGGCGTTTTGGCAACCGCGAAATCATTGCCTAACCGGGCAAGGGTGATGTGCCGGCCGCGGGCGGGGCGGCGGGTGGCGGGAACACATCGTATTGCGGTCCGTACTGCGCAAAATAATAGAGCGGATACGCCCGTTTGAAGATCAGCACCGGCAGCAGGACGACCGTGCCGATGAACGGGAGGAGCATTAAACAACAGAAACAGCATGTCACCAACATGAACGTCAGAACCAGCACGCCAATGCCCATAGCCAGTACGATGGAAAACAGGATATACAACGTGAATTGTCCGGGATGGGCCGAAAGCAGGCCGTAAAATTCCTTCCACGCCGTCCAGCATTTTTCGCCGCGCAGAAACATGATGGGCACCACGAAATCCACGGTGAATTTGCGAATGATCGCGAACACGATCGCCACGCCGAAGAACACCAGCACCAGGACCCCCGTCGTCATGATGCCACCCACGTCCGGCTCACCACGAAAAACCATCCGCAAAATCAGGACGGCGGGGATGACCAAAAGCGGAATCGTCAAGACCGCCCCGATCAATCCCAGCACCAGGCGGAACCAGAACAGGCTGTTCCCTTCACGCGCAAATTTGTTCCAGGGCTCGACGACCTCCGCCTTGTTCAGCGCCACGCAATGCAGGAACATGAATTTACCCCGGCAATTCAGCCACAAAATGAGGATACCCAGAGCCAGACACAGGAGGATAAACAGCGCGGCCACCGGGACGATCCAATAAAGATGGTTCAAAACATAACTCCATGCCAGTTCGAGCCCGTGACGAACATCGGCGGCGGTTTCGTGCGAATGCTTACCGCCATTGAAGTTGTTGCCGAAATTGCCCCCACCCCCGCCCCCGCCCCCACCTTCGCCTAGATAAGCCAGCCAAGCGCAGAAGCCGATGACGAACCATTTGCCGAGGTCGAAGGGCTGAAACAGCATCAGTTTCACCCGTTCGAGCGCCGGGCTGACCGGCTCGGCCACGCTGATTTCCCGGGGACGGTTGCTGACAGGTCCAATTGAGTTCACGGTGGTCAGACCTTATGCCCGATTGGACAGGCGGGGAAGTATATTTTGAAAGGCAAATTGTAACGGGTTACAACCTCCCGGTACAGAGGCAGAGGACGAGGCCGGCCATTTGCTGGACACTACTTCAACGAGCAAGGCGCCGATGGAAATGCCGGCGTTTTATTCACCGGCCGCACGGAGGAAGCCAAACCCGGAAAAGTTCTCAAACGGCAGTGCTCTGCTTTGAGTGACGACAGCTGCCAAGCGCTTTTACGCCCAGCAGCAGACCGCCCAGCGCCAACAGGCCGAAGGTCACTGGTTCAGGAACCGGAGTCACACTCTCGGTTAAACTGTAGGAAGTCGAGCCGGAAAACATGACTTGATAGGCGAAATCCAATTCGCTGTTGCTGGCTGGCGCAACAGCCACCGGGATGCCCCCCACGTAATTAATCGTTCCGGTGTAAATGCCGGCGACCGGTGCGCCCGGCTGGGTAATACTGGCAGTCCAACCGGGCGGGGCGGTCACGTTGGCCGAGAGGATCGTGAAACTCGTGCCCATGGACACATTCACGATGTAGCCTGTCCACGGGAAAGCAGAGTCATTATCTATGGTATTGGCGATGGTGAGCGTCGGATCCTGCGGGTCAGAGGTGGTAATCGTTCCGCTCATTTGTGCCGGTCCTGATTGATATCCCTCAATGCCAATGTTGCCGGTGCTGTCCCACAACGGGCTATAACAGTAAATGGCGCCGCTGTAATTCCAGTCGGTAACACCGGTTACGCTCGCATTGGCCAGCGACCACCCGAACAGCCCGGCTGCGACCGTGAAATAAAGGCCTTTTGCATTCATAGGTTCTCCAAAAAATTTAAGTCGGATGCCGATTTTACAATCAGATGCATCAAAACCGATTTTGTTCCCCGCTTTTGACTGTTTTTTTGAGCCGCCGGCCCGACCGGCAAAACGCATGAGGATCGTTCTGGTTTTATCTGAGAACGCACAGAAACAGGCGCTGGTTGAGGTTATGCATCGTCGCGCCATCCGCGGCGCGATGGCCGGTTCGCCGGAGTTTCACAGGGAACAGCCGTAATCACCCTGCCACGCATTCCTTGACTCAGCGGCAGTTGCTTCTATCATGGCCGTTCAACTTTTATGGCCAAAATTCAAAATATTCAGGCGCGCGAGATCCTCGATTCGCGCGGTAATCCAACCGTGGAAGTGGACGTGACGTTGTGCTGCGGCGCGTTTGGGCGCGCGGCGGTCCCCAGCGGCGCCAGTACCGGCGAACACGAAGCCATCGAACTCCGCGACGGCGACAAGAAGCGTTATCTGGGCAAAGGTGTGCGGAACGCCGTCAAGAATGTCACCGACATCATCGCTCCCAAGTTGCTTGGCCTCGATGCCTGCGACCAACTCACGGTGGACGCCGCCATGCTCAAACTCGACGGCACGGAAACCAAGTCGAAGCTCGGCGCCAATGCCATCCTCGCCGTGTCGCTGGCCAACGCCAAAGCCGCTGCCGCGTCGCTCAACCAGCCGCTGTTCCAATATCTCGGCGGGCCCAACGCCAAGGTGTTGCCCGTGCCGATGGCCAACGTCATCAACGGCGGCGCCCATTCGGATGCCCCGATCGATTTCCAGGAATTCATGATCATGCCGCTGGGTTTACCCACGTTCAGCGAAGGGCTGCGCGCGATTGTCGAAACGTTCCACGCGCTGAAATCCGTTTTGAAAAAGAAGGGATGCAGCACCGCCGTCGGCGACGAGGGCGGGTTCGCGCCCAAACTGGGCAGTGTGGAAGAGGCGTTGGAAACCATCATCCAGGCCATCAAGGACGCCGGTTATAAGCCGGGCAAAGACATTTACCTCACGCTCGACCCGGCGGCGTCGGAATTTTATTCCGGCAACAGCAAATACACCTTCAAGAAAAGCACCGGCCAGACCGTCAACGGCGACGACCTCGTAGATTTTTACACCAAACTCGTGGCGAAATATCCCATCGTCAGCATTGAGGACGGTTGCGCGGAGGATGACTGGGCGACCTGGAAGAAGCTCACGGACAAGATCGGCGATAAAATTCAACTGGTCGGCGACGATATTTTCGTCACCAACCCGAAATTTCTGCAGAAAGGAATCGATACCGGCACGGCCAATTCGATTCTGGTGAAAGTGAACCAGATTGGTTCGCTCACTGAGACTCTGGATTGCATCGAACTGGCGAAAACCCACGCTTACACCGCCGTCATCAGTCATCGTTCCGGCGAGACCGAGGATGCGACGATCGCGGACATCGCGGTGGCGACCAATGCGGGTCAGATCAAGACCGGCTCGCTCAGCCGTTCGGATCGGCTGGCCAAGTACAACCAGCTACTCCGTATCGAGCAATTGCTCGGCAAGAATGCCATCTTTGCCGGCACCAGCACGTTGCCCAAAGGGCGTTGACTCTGGCGGGCGCGTTATGGCAATTGCCGGGCCCGGTAGTAGCGTTGACTGGAGTTCGTGGCAGTAGCGTCAAAATAACGCCAGATCCCATTGGTGCTTTCCATGGTGCCAAGCACGGTCCAATTGGTCGTGGTCACGTTGTCCCCGGCGAGGATTTGGTAATTCGTCCCCGGCTCGCCACCCATGCACAGCTTGAAAGCGCGATTGGTCTGGAAACCGAGGGCATCGAGCTGGCGCACCGGCAGCGGCGTGATGCTGACGGTCACATTGGTTGCGCCTTGGGCGCCTTTGTCGTCCGTGGCCAACACCGTGAAAGTCAGGTCACCGGGGAAATCGTAACTCACCGTGGCTTGGGCGGACGAGCCGGCACTTGAAACAAGAAGATTGGTATCCTGCATCAGCGTGACGTTGGTGACGGTGCCGTCGGGATCCGTGCCCGAGCCAAGCAGCGTGAAAGTGCGGCAGGCGATCGGCACCACGTTCACCAGGAGTTGGGCCTGGGGCGGGGCGTTACCGGGTTCAACTAAAACGCTTTTCGGCGTGTAAATCGTGGCCAGGGTGTTGACCGGCCCGGTGATGGTCGAGAAGCCGCCGCTGCGGACATTACAGACGAGCACGGTAAAGACGTCGCCGAGCGACGGTATGAAGCCGTTCCAGTACGAAAGATCAAGCGCGCCGGCCAGCCGAGCGGTGCCGCCGACGGAGAGTTGGTCGTAATTCGTGCCTGCCACTGTGCCGCCCAACGCAATTTGTAAATGGGCGTTGACGGTTTCAGTGTAATTGCCGGTGATGGTCAGCAAATCGGGCGACGCGCCGGGGCTCACGGTCGCGTTGTTGGAAACACTGCCAGTCACTGTGCCGTTGCCCGAAAGCGTGCCACCCTGTAATTGCGCGGGCTGGGCGAAGGTCAGGTTGCCTCCGTTCAGCACGGTTTGGCCGCCGTTCTGGAAAAACGGACTGAACGCCAGCGTGCCGGATTGGGCCTGGACGGAGCCGGAGTTGTTGCAGGGGACGGAAAGAGTGGTGGTACCGGAGCCGCCGGTCTTGCGCAGGGTGCCGGCGTTGACCAGCAGGGACGTGCCCGAGTACTGATCGAAGGCGAGGCCGTCGGCGATGAAGTCGAAGGTGGCGGCAGGCGCATTGCTGAACAGGGCAGGGCTGTAGAAGTTGATTTGGCCGGCACTCCAACTGCCGGCGCCGGCGTTGACCAGTGTGCCGCCCAGGAAACTTCTGAGGCCGCCGCTGATGGTCAGGCTGCCGTTGGCCACCACTACCAGCGTCGCCCCGGCGCTGCCGAACACGCCACCGGTCCAGTTCAACGCACCTGCGGCCACAGTCGCATTGGTTCCGTCCAGGAAACCGCCAGTTAAAGTGAAGTTGGTGATGTAATCGGTGGTCAAGCTGTTGAAATCCAGCGTGCCGTTGTTGGTCAGCGCTGCCACGGCCATCGCACCTTGAACGGCAACGGTAGTGCCGGCGCTGACCGACACGCTGCCCGGCCCGCTGACCAGGGAACTTCCCTGCAAGGTGTGGGTGCCGCCGCCGAAGTTGAGCGTGGCCCCGCTGCTGCTGACAAACTGGCCGCTGCTGGCGCCGCCACCGGTCAAGCTTAACGTGCCCGATTGGGCCAGGACCGAGCCGGAGTTGTTGCAGGGGACGGAAAGAGTGGTGGTACCGGAGCCACCGGTCTTGCGCAGGGTGCCGACGTTGACCAGCAGGGACGTGCCCGAGTACTGATCGAAGGCGAGGCCGTCGGCGATGAAGTCGAAGGTGGCGGCGGGCGCATTGCTGAACAGGGCAGGGCTGTAGAAGTTGATTTGGCCGGCACTCCAACTGCCGGCGCCGGCGTTGACCAGTGTGCCGCCCAGGAAACTTCTGAGGCCGCCGCTGATGGTCAGGCTGCCGTTGGCCACCACTACCAGCGTCGCCCCGGCGCTGCCGAACACGCCACCGGTCCAGTTCAACGCACCTGCGGCCACAGTCGCATTGGTTCCGTCCAGGAAACCGCCAGTTAAAGTGAAGTTGGTGATGTAATCGGTGGTCAAGCTGT